>Ga0207873_1000311_pt1 | contig 54421 bp, 49 predicted proteins | sample BGWIniCompost_FD_187373 | JGI IMG/M metagenome (GOLD analysis project Ga0207873, IMG submission 187373) | Cellulose adapted compost microbial communities from Newby Island Compost Facility, Milpitas, CA, USA - BGW Initial Compost (SPAdes)... ...
GGTACAACGTGCCCGGGACCGGCGGGGCATGGGACTCCGCGCCGCGGTGCGACGGACCCTACGCCGTGGTACGTGCCCGGGGGTACCCCCGGCTGACAAGAAAAAGCCGGCTGAAGACGGCTAGGAACGGTGAGCCAACCGGGTGGTGAGAGGATCCGCACACGCAGGCCAGGGCCCAAGGGCGAGAGCCGCCGGGACGAAAGGGCGAAGCCCACTGAAGGCGCTCCCGTATCCACCCGCGGGTGGATTCCTGCCGGACGCAGCGTCCCTAGCCCCTTCAGTGGGCTTTTCGTTTTCAGCCCGGGGGTTTACCCCCGGCCACGAACCGGGCGCTGGGATCTTCACACCACCCATCCCAGGCCCGCGCGAGCGCCCGAGAGCCCATCAAGTCGTCTACCCCACGCCGAGGGCTACCCGCCCCCTACGCGTACTTGCTCTCCAGGTCCGCCAGCGCAGCTAGGGCGGCGTTGCGGCCGGGCGCGCCGAAGACGGCACCGCCGGGCCAGGCGCCGGAGCCGCACAGGTACAGCCGCTCGACCGGCGACTCGTAGCCGGACCACCCCGGCACCGGGCGGAACGCGAACATCTGGTCCGGCGTGATCTCCCCGTGGAAGATGTTGCCGCCGGTAATGCCGATCGTCTCCTCGATGTCGGGCGGGCCCAGCACAACCATGTGCTCGATCGCGTTCCAGATGTTCGGGGCGTATTCCGCCAGCGTGTCGATGATGTTCTTCCCGATCTCGTCGCGGCGGCTGTTCCAGTCTCCCTCGGCCAGCTTGTAGGGGGCGTACTGCACGAAGAGGGACATGATGTGCTTGCCGGGTGGGGCCAGCCCGTCCTCGGTCGCGCTCTGGATGTAGGCATCCATGAACGGCCGGGCCGACGGGCGGCCGTACTTGGCGTCGTCCGCTGCACGCTCCAGATAGTCGATCGAGGGATTGATCACGATGGCGCCGGTGTGCTGCGGGCCGATGTCGGTGCCGGGCATGGCGGTGAAATTCGGTAGCTCGCCCAGCCCCAGCAGCACCTTGACGACCGAGCCCTCGACCTTCATCGCCGCGATCGCGTCGACGAACCACGCGGGGAGGTGGCGCCGGTCCACCATGCGGAGGAAAGTTCGCTGCGGGTCGGCATTCGAGAGGATGACGTTGGCGGTGTAGCGGCGGCCGTCGGCCAGGCGCACGCCGCGGGCCGCGCCGTCTTGGACATCCACCTCCACCACCTCGGCGTCGGTCAGGATCGTCACCCCGTGGTCGCGGCAGAAGCCGGCCAGGGCCGTGGCGATGCTGCCCATCCCCCCGCGAACGAAGCCCCAGACGCCGGACTGGCCGCCGAGCTGCCCGAGTAGGTGGTGGAACTTGATGTAGGCCGTGCCGGGCGAGCGGGGGCCAAGGCTGGTGCCGATGACGCCGCCGGTGGCGATCGGTGCCTTGACCTCTTCGCTCTCGAACCACTCGTCGAGCACCTCGGCGATGCTCTTCATCAGCAGAGTGCGCAGGTCTTCCACACCCTGGGGACCGTCGAAGGCGCGCTCCAGATCGGCCATCGTCGGGGCAGGGCCGAGCAGGAGCGGCCGCATGCGTGCGATGATGCGGTCCCACATGGCCCAGTAGTCGCCCCAGCGCTCGGCGTCGCGCCGCGAAAAGCGGGCGATCGACTCGCGCGTCCTGCGCTCGTCGAGGAACGTCATGAAGACGCGGCCGTCGGGGAAGGGAACGAAGTACTGCGGGTCGAACGGGCGGACATCGTACCCGTAGCGGACCATCTCGAGATCGCGGATGACCTCCGGAAGGAGCAGGGAGCAGACGTAGGAGCAGGTGGAGAGGTGGTAACCGGGGAAGTGCTCCTCGGTCACGGTGGCGCCGCCGATGATGTGGCGCCGTTCCAGCGCCAGCACCCGTTTCCCGGCCCGGGCGAGGTATCCGGCCGCGATCAGCCCGTTGTGCCCGGTCCCGATGACGATCGCGTCGTAGTGCTCGACCATGACACCCTCCTCGCATTCCCACCGCCGCGAGCGGTGATCAGGGCCAGCGCCGGGTACAGCCGAGCCGAAGACAGGCAACGGAGGGCCAGGTGGCCCTCCGTCGCGGATCGGCGAGGTGCGTTCCGGGTGCGGGCTACTGGCCCTGCAGTTCCCGGATGTGGATGACCAGCGCCCAGATCTCTTCCTGGGTCAGCAGGTTCCCGAACGGCGGCATGAACTCGCCATAGCCGTTGGCGATCACGTGGTACAGCTCGCCGTCGGTCAGCTCCTTGGGCTGGCCGTCGACCGGCGACGGGTGCACCCGCTCCTGCAGGTTGGCCGGCAGCGGCTGGTTGTTCGCCTGGAAGATCAGCGCAGCCGCGATGCCGTCGCCGGCCCCCTCCGCGCCGTGGCAGACGGCGCAGTTGACCGCATAGAGCTGGGCACCCAACTGGCTGGTCTGCTCGTTGCGCTCCAGCGGGTTCTCCAGGTCAACCGCCTCCTCCGCCGTGTAGTCCGGCAGGGTGTTGAACAGGCCGGTCCCGGCGCTGGCAGCGCGCGCCATTTGCCCGTCGGTGCCGACGGCGCCGCCCACATTGACCGTCCCGCCCTTGTAGGCGATCGCGCTCGGCGGCGAGTCAAAGTTCGGCGGCTCCTGCGAGTGCCACATCTCGGTGTAGTGCATCTCGCTGAAGAAGTCGATCGGATAGGTGTTGGTCGAGTTGCAGGCTGCTACGGTCAGAGCCGCCACCATCAGCAGCGCGACGATCCCCACCCGGCGCACCAACCGGTGCCGGGCGCGCCCCCGTAGGGCAGGGTGGATGCCGCGGGAGATCACGCGCGCGCTCCCTTCTGCTGCGGCGCCCGGGCCGGAGCCGGCACGCGGCGCTCCTCAAGGATGACGTCCTCGGCGCCGGCGCGGCGCATCGTGGCAGCCGCCTCGTCCGCCTTCTCTTCCGGCGCATGGACCAGGATCCCAATGTACCCTCTTGAGATCCGCGGATCCCACAGGCTGCTGCCGAGCCGCGGCAGGCGGGATTCGAAGAGCATCCCGATCACGGTGAAGATCACCGCAGCCAGCAGCGTCCCCTCGTACATGATGATGATCATCGGGGGGATCGAGAAGAGCGGCTTACCGCCGGTGACCAGCGGATAGGCCATCTGCGTCGCCCCGGTGATCAGCAGGCCGACGGCGAAGCCGCAGGCGGCACCGACCAGCGGGAACAGGCCCAGCCGGTGCATCCCCGACTCCTCGCCGAAGGTGCCCTCCGGGTACGGTGCGTTGGTCAGCACCTCGAAGTCATCCCGCTTGTAACCCAGCTCGTTGAGGGCGTCGACGCCGGCGATCGCCGTGTCGAGGTCCTTGTAGACGCCGAGCACTCCCCTGACAGCCATGGTCTTCTCTCCGCTCCTCGCCTAGAACTCGCGAACGATCGCCGGGACGGTCCGCTTCCCGACCTGGATCTCAGCCGCCAAGTGCTGGCCTTCCAGCTCGTCCCAAACCGGCACCGGAGGCACGAGCTTGGCGAACAGCAACAGCAGGAACCCGACCAGGGCGAAGGACCCGACGACGAGCGTGATCTCCACTGGCCCCGGACGGTAGGGGAGCCAGGAGAACGTCCACTGGTACTTGGCCTGCAAGCCGGGCACGACCAGCCAGTACCGCTCAGCCCACATGCCGATGTTGACCATGATCGAGGTCCAGAACATCAGCTTGATGTTGCGGCGGAACCGCCGGAAGGCCCAGATCGGCACCGGGATGAAGTAGCCGAAGATCCAGACGAACGCCAGCAGCAGCGGGTACGGCCACTCGAAGAAGCGGATGTGCATGATCGCATCGTCGGCGATGTCCTGCCGCCACAGGTCGAAGAAGATGTCGAGCAGGAAGAACCACATCCAGGTGGTGGCCACCACGACCAGCAGCCGGCCGATGGCATCGAAGTGCTCATGCCGGATGTAGTTGTCGAACTTGAACAGCCAGCGCATGAGCGCCATCAGCGTCACCACCGCCGACACGCCCGAGTGGACCGCACCGATAACGAAGTACGGTGCCCACACCGTCGAGTGCCACACCGGGTCGAGCGAGAAGGCGAAGTCCCAGGACACGATACTGTGCACCGAGACGAAGATGGAGAGCATGATCGCCGCGAGCAGGAAGCCCGTGATGATCTGCATCTTCCACTGCCGCTCTTCGCCCTTGAAGCCAAGGGCCAGCACCCGGTAGAGGCTGTGCCGCCACCCGGTGGAGTGGTCGCGCAGCAGGGCAAAGTCGGGGATCGTCGTGATGTAGACGAACAGGATCGTACCGGTCAGGTACGTCATGATCGCGCTCGGGTCCATAACCAGCGCCGAGCGCACGTCCGGCCAGATCCCCCGCCAGAAGTCGTAGGGGAACGCCCAGTACAGCGTGCGCCACGGACGCCCGGTGTGGATCACCGGGAAGAGCAGAGCCGTCATGAGGCTGAACATGGTCATGACCTCAGCGGCCCGCGTCACCGGCCGGCGCCACTCCGCCTGGGTCAGGCGCAGGATGGCGGAGATCATCACGCCAGCGTGGCTGATACCGATCCAGAACACGAAGTTCACGATCATGAAGCCCCAGAAGGCGGCTCGGTTCAGCCCGGTGACGCCGATCCCCCAGTAGAACATCCAGGCGACCGCGAACAGGAAGGCGGTAAGGATGGTCCCCAGGACGATGAACCCGACCCAGTTCATCATCGAGGTCTGCGTGACCGGCCGGAGTAGGTCACGGATGATTCGTTCGTCGCTGAAGCTATGTCGCTCCTGCATGGTCCCTCCACACGTCCCTTTCCGGCCTTAGTCCGGCTTCCCGATCACGACGACCTCGGTCTTGTGGAACGGCTTCTTCGCGCGGAGCCAGAGGCCGCCAGTGACTTCCCAGATCGACGGGTAGGGGACGAATCTGAGCGCCAGCAGCCCGAGGCAGACAGCCCCACCGATCAGGCCGACAAGGATCAGAATGTCCAGCACCCCCGGCACGTACGCCGGCGGGATCACCGTCAACTCGCCCTCATAGATGTTGTTGGGCGAGAAGCTGGCCGAGTACAGGCGGATCTGCTCGAAGACCTGCCCCACCAGCACCAGCGCACCGACCACGATCGGGCCCACGACCCCGGCCCGGATCCGGTTCCAGAGGAGGACCGTCAGCGGCGCCAGGAACATCAGGGCAAAGGCGACGGCGAACGGCACGAAGTAGGTGTCGAAGTAGAGCAGTCTGAGCAGCGCCGTCTCGCGTGGCGTCCGGCCGTACCACCAGATGATGAACTCGGTCCAGTGGAAGTAGAACCAGAGCAAGCCGAGCGCCAGTTGCAGCTTACCGAGCGCGAAGAACTGCTCCTTGTGCAGGTAGTCGCGCGCTCCGCCCCAGACCCGCATCACGCCGGCGGTCACCAGCGTCAGGGCGACGCCCGACTCAAACGCCTGCACCGTGTAGGTCGCCGGGAAGATCGCGCTGTTGTTGCCCGGGATCAGCGCCAGAATGAAGTCGGCGGAGATCAGGGTCATCGTCCCGACATACAGGAGGACGTAGAGCGCGCCGAAGTAGGCCACAGCGCGGTCGACCGTGCGCCACTCCTGGGTGCTGCCGCGGAAGCCGCGCGCCAGCCGCGCGAAGCGCCCGTTGAGGTTGCCGTCCACCTGGTCGCGCACGATCGCCATGTCGGGCCGCGCCGCCGTGTAGAGGAAGGCATAGCCGCAGATGACCAGGGCGATCATCATGAGGCTATCCCACAGCCAGGGCGCGCCCCACCAGCCGAACCAGAGGGACGGCCGCCCCTCGGTGTTGGGCAGCAGCGCGACCAGGAGGAAGAAGAGGATCAGCGGCACGATCATCGCCGCGGCCCACAGCTCCGCCAGCCGGTTCACCGGCCGGCGCCAGTGGCCGCGCACCAACCGGGTCGCGACCGAGACACAGGGGGCCGCACCGACGGTCGACATCAAGAAGCCGAAGGTGACGGCGACGTAGGTCCAGGGCTGCCGCTCACCCCAGCCGGAGAGAACCGGGCCGGCGATGAGCGCCACCACGCCGACCACCCCCAGGATGGCCGTGATGATGAGCAACAGCCGGTAGGTCGACCCGGCAGCGCGGATCCGCTGCAGCCCGTCGCTGACGATCTGCTGGGGAGGTAGCTCCCACACGCGGGGGAGCGAACGATGATGCCCGTTGTGCGCCGTGATTTCGTGTGACGCCATGGCTTTCCGTCCAGTCCCTCTCTGACTACGCGGATTCCGCGCCACCGTGCGCCGGCGCTTCGGGGTCGATCTTCTTCAGGTAGAGGACCGACGGGTTGGTCCCCAACTCGGCCAGAACCTTGTAGCCGCGGGTGGTCGTGTTCGCGATCTGCGCCACCTGGCTTTCCGGATCGTCCAGGTCGCCGAAGACGATGGCACGGGTCGGGCACGCCTGGGCGCAAGCGGTGTTGACCTCACCGTCGCGCAGCGGCCGGCCTCCATCCAGCCGTGCGTTTTGCTCCGCATTATTGATGCGCTGGATGCAGAAGGTGCACTTCTCCATCACGCCACGGCTGCGGACCGAGACGTTCGGGTTGAGCTGGTTCTGCAGCGACTCGGGCCACTTCGGCTCCCAGAAGTTGAAGAAGCGCACGTGCCAGTGGCAGTTGACCGCGCAGTATCGGGTGCCGATGCACCGGTTGTACACCTGCATGTTGATGCCTTCCGGCGTGTGGTAGGTGGCGTACACCGGGCAGACCGGCTCGCACGGTGCCTCCGAGCAGTGCATACAGGGCACCGGGATATAGCGCGCCTTGATGTTCGGATACTCCCCATCCCAATAGCGCTCGACCCGGATCCACTCGATCGCGCGGTGCTGCAGGTAGACCGCCTCGGTATTGATCGGGATGTTGTTCTCCGCCTGGCAGGCCACGACGCACGCCTGGCAGCCCGTGCATCGATCCAGGTCGATTACCATCCCCCACCGTGGTGACATCGAAACTCCTCTCGGGCTTCCTGTCGCGCGTGCGGCCTAGTGCTCCGACGGAATGACTTCGATGATCGGCGCACCCTCCAGCTGGAACGCGGGCACCTGGCCCTCGAACCGCGGAAGCCGCACCTTGCGCCCCGTGGTCTCGACGCGGACGCGGGTCCCGGCCCACGCCAGCGCCCCGGTCTCCGACTCGGTCGCCGGCTCCACCAGATCCAGCGGGTTGATCCCCCGCCCCTTCGCGTAGCGTCCGAAATCGGTGTGCCCCTGGCCCATGGGCACCGCCGCCACGTCCGGATGCGCCGCCGGGTTGACGTACACCGGCACCTCCGCACTCCCGCGCGGCGTGACCAGTCGCACCACGTCGCCCGTGTCCACCCCGAGCCGGTCCGCTGTCGTCGGGTTCAACTCGACCCACGACGACCAGACGGCCGACGTCATCGGGTCGGGCAGCGCCTGCAGCCAGGGCAGGTTCGCCGTCTCGCCGTACCCGAGCGAGTTGGACGGGAACGGCAGCAGGTAGAGCGGGAACTGGCCCGGATCCCCGGCGTACTCGGGTTGCGCGGCAGGGGTCGGCGTCTCCGGCGCGTCCGGCGCCGATTCGGCCGTCTCGCTGGTGTCCCACCAGCCGCCCTGCGCCTGCGCCATCACGAAGTACTGCTTGGCATCCGGCGCGTCGATGTTCCCCCGGTTGAGCTGCCGCAGCGAATCGACTGCGGCGCGGACCGCATCCTCGTAGGTCGGCCACGGCAGCGAGGCTCCGGCCGCCGTGGCAGCTTCGATCAGGATGTCCCCCGCCGCCCGGCTGTCCACGAACGGGTTGACCACCGGCTGCTGCAGCGCGACCGCCTGGAACCCCGGCCCCGGGTCGGGCGCGATCAGGCCCCACGACTCCAGCGTGGTATGCACCGGCAAGATCAGGTCGGCCTGCAGCGTGGTGTCGTCCAGGAAGCTGGAGAGCGCCACGACCTTGCCGGCGTTGGCCAGCGCTTCCCGGAGCCCGAGCGCCTCGGGCAGCCCGTAGACCGGATCCACGCCGTAGACGATCACGAGCTGGTAGCGGCCGCTGTTGAGGTCGTTGACCACGCCGCTCCAGTCGCTGTACGGCAGGCCGGACGACGGCCCCGGCACATCCGACTCGAACGGCGGCGGCGGGTTGAGGATGATTCCGCCTTCCTGTCCGACGCTCCCCACCAGATAGTTGAGCGCGAACACGGCGGTGAGGTTGAACAACCCGTTGGTGTGGGCCGCTGCCAGGCTCCCGGCGATGGCGACGCTCGGCTGGCCCTCAGCGAAGCGCCGGGCCAGCTCGGTGATCTGCTCGGCGCTGATCCCCGCGGTCTCGGCCACCGCATCCGGTGCGTACTGGTCGAGTGAGATCCCGCTGTACACCTGCTCGGCCACGGCCCGGTCCACCAGCCCCTCCGAGACCATGACCTGAGCCATCGCCAGCGCGACGAGCCCTTCCGTACCCGGGGTGATCGGCAGCCAGCGGTCCGCATTGGCCGCCGAGCCATCCATGCGCGAACTCACATGCCAGTAGGTCCCGCGGACATCCTCACGACCCTGGCGGAACTCGCCGTACTGGCGGGAGAACTGCACGGGAGAGATCCACGTGTGCAGGAAGTCCGCGCTGAAGCTGACCAGGAAGTTGGTGTTCGCCAGATCGAGCGTCGGCAGGGTGTCGGTGCCGAAGACGCGCCGCACCGCCTCGCGCAAGACGATGCGATCCTCCGGCTCGTACGTGACGTGCTCGGCATCCACCGCCTGGACGAACTCGTTGACGACCTGCCCCATCGGGCCGGACAGCGGCGGAGTGATCACCAGCGTCGCTCCGCGAGCGCCGTTGACGTCGTTGCCCAGCTCGGTGAGCACGTCCTCCCAGCTCGCGTTCTGGTACTCACCGGAGCCACGCGCCCCGCTGAGCCGCAGCGGCTGGGCGATGCGGTCCGGGTGGTACACCTCCTGCACCAGAGCCTGCGCGCGGGCATCGGACGCGCCGAGGTTGGTCGGGAAGTCGGGATTTCCTTCCACCTTCTTGGCGCGGCCCTCGAAGACCCTGACGATCAGCCCGCACTCGCCCGCAGCCGTGGCGTACCAGTTGTCGCGCCCGAAGACGAGGTCCACCGGGTTGAGAACCGGACTCTCGATCTTGAACTCGCGCTCCGGGTCCCCATCGCCGATGCCGCACCCGGTGAACAGGACCGCGCCGGTCGTCGAGGTCGCGACTAACTTAAGGAAATCTCGCCTTCGCATCGCACCCTTCCGCATCAGTAGTGACACACCGCGCAGTCAGTCCGGGCGTTGTTCTGCCGGTGGCAGTCGATGCAGTCCCCCATCCGCAAATCACGGAACTGGCTGACAGTCGCCATGTCCTCCACCGGACCGTGGCAGGTCGCGCAGTCAAATCCCGCGTTGATGTGCATGGAGTGGACGAACTTGACGTGGTCGGGCATCTGATGCACCCGGTTCCACTGGATTGGCGTGTTGGATTCAAAGGCTTGGACGAGGCGCTCCAGGTTGGGCTTGTTGGTGGTCGGGACGACCCGGTGGCAGAACATACACTGCTCCAGCGCCGGGACCCCGGCTGAAGCCTGCGTGGTGGCGGTGCGGTGGCAGAACGTGCAGTCGAGGCCGAGGGTGTTCACGTGGAACGGGTGGGTAAAGGCGATCGGCTGAGCTTTCGCCGGCTGGGCCGTCGGACTCAGGAAGTAGCTCCGGGCCAGGATTGCTACCACCGGGATGGCCAGTAGCACCAGCACGACCAGCCCGAACACCACAGGCCGCAGATATCGTCGCATCCCTCTTGCTCCGCTCCGCTCCGCGCTCCGGATCCGCGCACCTCATGCCGGCCACGCGACCGGTTCGGGATATCCTAGATCCACACCTTCTCGTACAGATCAAACAGGACCGACAAGCTACCCACGATGTTCGCCAGCGAGAAGATAGCCCCGACGAGGAAGATCAGGGAAATGACATACAAGACGGGGCGGACGCGCATTACTCGCTGCGGCAGTTGGCGGGTCGAAACCAGCGAGGGGATCATCGCGTGGGCGAGGAGCAGGTTGGCAGCGAAGACGACAATGCAAGCGGCGAAGGCCCAGAACCAGATGAGCCCCGAGTTGATCTGCACCCACTGATCAGCTGTCGTCACTTCAGCGTGCATCCAGGACCTCCCTGGGGCTGACCACTCGGCCCTTGGTGTGTTGTTGGTGGCAGACACACAGGACGCAACCGCTCCTCGCTGCCACCACATGGAGGAACGCGGTTGCCGTGGGTAGGATGATGGGTCACGCCGGTTGTGTCAAGGCGATCATCCGTTTCGGACGTGTGATCGCTTTCACAACCACGGGAAGGATACCCAGCGTCGCCCCGTTGTCAAGGGGTCAGAGTAGCCGCAGCCCGCCCCGAACGGGCAGAATACCACCGACGACCGCCGGCCATGCACCGCGGTGCCCCGGCGCAGCAGCGATAGTCGGAAAGTAGGAGCACGATGGAGTCGAGGCCGATCGCGTTCGACGAGGCCGGCATCACCCCCGGCCGCGCCCGGCGACAGGCACGGATTAAGGGCGTCCCGGTGCCCTATATCCGCGTGTGCAAGGGCCCGGGCCGCCGGCTCCTGTCGACCCTCACGCCCGAGCCGGGCGAGTGGATCCTCCGCGCCGACGGCGAACTGGAGCTGGCGGGCGACCCGCCGCGGGCACTGGAAGAGGGCGAGGTGCTGGTGCCGAGCCTGGCACGCCTGATCGCACTCCTGCGTGAGGACGCCGACAGCGTCGTCATCTCCTGCTACCCGGACGACTACGCCTGCATGGCCTTCGACGAGGACGGCGTCTCACTGGCGAACGTCGTCTCCTTCAGCCCCGAGGAAGCCGCCCTGCGCGCCCTCCTCTTCATCCGCGCCGAGCGCGCCGCCCACGAGCAGAGCGGCGGCTGATAGGGATTGAGCAGGAAAACCGGTATACCCGCTCGTACCCTGCTGCCGCGCTGATGTCATTCTGAGCGGAGCGAGGGGCGGCAGAGCCGTCTCTGTCGCCCGTTCGCTCTCATCCTGAGCGAAGCGAAGGATCTCGCGCGGGAGCGGCCATCCCCCAGAGATCCTTCGACTCGAACGGAGCCGCCGGGGACGGCTACCCGCCGTCCCCGGCTTCGCTCAGGATGACAGGTATGGTGGGGTGGATCGGCTTCGGTCATCAGCCACCGCAGCACGAACCCCGACGTGGCACTACTCCTCAGAGCCCGCGTACGACAGCGGAGCGCCGCTCGTGAACCGTGCGGGGCGGTACGGCGCCAGCTCGGGCGGATCGGTCTGGAGGAAGTCCTCGACGACGAGGTTCCCCATCGTCGCAGACAGCGTGACACCACTATGCATCACGAGGTGGTACAGCCCGTTGACCGCAGGGTCGAAGCCGACGATCGGGTGCCCATCCTTCGGCATGGGGCGCACGCCCATGCGCGCGCTCTCGGCGCGGATGCCCCGCAGCCCCGGCACGATCGTCGCCAGGTGATCGACGGACTCCTGGCAGACCGGATGTGAGACATCCAGCGGCTGCTCCGACTCCACGAGCTGGTCGAAGTTCGTACGCTGGATCAACATCCGCCAGCCACCGTCCGCGCGCAGGTTCCCCTCCGGCGCGTGGATCACCCGCTTGAGCGAGACGGGCGCCGGCTCGGTCGTGACCAGCAACCCCGGCTGGCGCGAGACGGGGAGATCGACACCAGCCATCGCGGCGATGCGTCCGGCATCAGGACCGGCGGCGTTGATCACGGCGTCCGCGCCGAGACGATCTCCACTCGCCAGCACGACCGTGTCGATCGCACCGGCCGGCCCGGTCAGGTCGACCACCGTATCCTGCACGAGGCGCGCGCCGTAGCGGCGCACGGCCGCACTGAGGGCACCATGGCACAGCCCGACGCCGTTGAGCCAGCCCTCGCCCGGCGTGTAGAACACCTCCTCGACGCGATCCGGGTCGATGACGAGGTCGGGCTCCAGCTCCCGCATCACCTGCTCCGGCGTGACGGTCTCGATGCGGTAGCCCCATTCGTGGAGACGCCGGGTCACGGTCCTCAGCCGCTGCACCTGCTCTGCGTCGTCGGCATAGCACCAGTGCAAGCCGCCGTCGATGTGCACCCAGTCCCCATCCAGCTCCCGTGCGAGATCCGCGTGGTCGCGGATGGAGCGCGCGTTGAGCCGATGATAGTGCCGCGGGGTCTTGTTGAACGAATTCAACCAGGCGAAGGAGTTGCCTGTCGTCCCGGCACCCGGGAAGCGCGGTTCGACCACCGTGACCGCCGCTCCCGCTTGCGCCAACCGATACGCGGCCACGGACCCGACTGCGCCCGCCCCGATGACCACGATCCGCGCTCCGCGGAGATACGCCGAACCTACCGCCATGACTCCCTGACCTTCCATGACAGATGCTCCGCGCCGCGTTCGCGCGGCGCCGCATCACCCGTACCCCGGCAAATGGGGCCGTGAGCCGAGGTCGTTACCCGTCGCGGCCACCGGGCCACTGGGGGGTGCGGCCCAGCTCGCGAAGGATCTCCTCGACCCGCTCGGTCGCCGCCTCGTCGCCGGCCGGGAGCGGCACGAGCAGCCGCTCCCCGGTCAGGCGCTCCACCCGCAACCCGCCCGCCCGCAGCGCTGCCTCGATCTCATCCAGGCTCCCCTGGTCATCCGGTTGGAGCAGCAGCGCCCGCCGCACCCGGACCCGCCGGTACTCGCGCACCCACTCCGCCATCGCGTAGGCCACTGCCTGGGGCAGCGGCTCGCCGCTCTCCTGCTCCAGGTAGCGGACCATACGCTCCAGCGTCAGGCCACTCGCCAGGCCGCCCTCCACGCTCTCGCGGGTGAGCCGGTAGATCGTGACCCGGTCGAGCCGTTCCAGCGCAGTGAAAGCCGACAGGGCCCAGACGTGCCGCGGCGCCGGACGCAGCAGCAGCACCTCGAAGTTCGGCTGCACCACCAGCGTCTGCCCGCCAAGCGCCGGCTCCTCGGGCGGGTCGAGCGACTCGTCCACCAGCCAGCCGAGATCCGGGCGCACGCGCAGCACCGTGCCGCGCCGCTGTGCCCGTGCGACCTCGACCAACCCCAGCCAGGCTCCGGCGGTGGTGAGCGTGACCGCCGCCGCCAGCCGCACGACGGCGCGGCGTCGCGCCTCGGGCGACTCCTCCCCCGCCTCATAGCTGGCAGCGGCGGTGAAATGCGCCCCGAGAGCATTGGGGAACTCGGCAGCGAAGCGCGTGGTGACAGAGTCCAGCGTGTACCAGGTCTCCGGGTCGAGCGCGCCGAGCGCCTGGAGCAGGTGCTGGCGAAAACCGGGCCAGTCGCCGCCCCACACCTGGAGCGCGTCCCGCTCGTCGCCCTCGGGCCACTCGGCGGCCTGTCGCCAGTGGGCGACGAGACGCCGCATCTGGGCCGGGAAGTCGAGCCGGGTCCAGGAGCGCAGCCGGTCCGCCACGACCCCGCCCCCGGCCGGGGCCAGCAGGCCCTCCGCCTCGGCGAGTCGCACGAGAAACGAGACGTAGCCGGTCGGCGGCAGATCACCCGCGCGCAGCCAGAGCCGCGGAGCCAGGTGCCGCAGCCCCGTGCCACCGCGCTCGCCCCGTCGCCAACGCGCGCGACCGGCGACAACGTCGCGCAGCAGCGTGAGGAGATCCCATGCCGCAGCGGCCACGGGAACCCATTCCGGCACCTCAACCAGGGCCGGGTCGACCGCCACCAGCGGGGGCGGCGGTGCGGCCGGGGCGCGCGTCGGCCGGCGCACGATGTCGGGCACCACGGCGCGGAGCGCGCCGTCGGCGTCGTAGCCGCGCCACACCAGCCCGCGCCGCTCCAGTGCGTGGAGGGCGTGCCGGAGTGCCTGCATCGAGAGGCCAAGCTCCTGCCGCGCAGCGATCGGGTCGGCGATGCCATCGCGCTCGGTGATCCACGACCAGAGCCGGGCGGCGGTCGGGTCCAGCGCCCGGACCGAGTCGCGGATCACGTCGGCGTTGCCGATGCGAGGTGCGACGTAGGCCACCAGCTCCGGCCGCATCGCCACGGCGGGGATGACCCGATAGCCGAGCTGCTGCGCGATGGCCGCCAGCTCCGCGTCGTCGAACCACTCCAGCAGCGCGGCGGCATCCTGCTCCCGCGGCAGGCCGCGCTTGCGCTCCGCTTGCAGCCGTTGCGTCAGGTGCGCCAGCTCGCGCGGCAGGAAGAAGCGCTCCGGGGTCGGCGTCAGGCCCGGCTCCTCGCGGGGCTGCTCCTGGTAGAGCAGACCTGCGCGGTAGAGCCGGCGCAGCGCCGGAAGCACCTCGTCCGGCGGCGCGTCCACCCGCGATGCGATTTCATCAACGCTGACGGCCGCGTCGTCGCTAGCCAGCGAGGCGACGATTGCGCGCTCCAGCGGCGGCAGGGACTCCCACGCAAGCGCAAAGGACCAGGGATCGGTCAGCACCCGGTAGAGCCGCCCGATGTCCTCGTGCGCCTCCCGCCCGCGCAGCTCCACGTCCCAGAACTGGGCGATCGTGGTCAGGCTTCGCGGCGGTCGGTCGAGGAGGCGGCCGAGCAAGTTGCGCATCGCGGCTCCGGTGTCGATCGGCTGGCGACACCGTCATTATAGCGACTTGTCCTGGAGGTCAGCGCGCGGGTGTGCCCACGGTCATGCCGGTCGGGCGGACCGCGCGAGGAACAGTGCCACCCAGAAGATCAGCAGCGCGTTCACGGGATGGAGCGCCGCGATCACCGGCATGTTCCAATCGCGTGCCATCCCGATGAAGGCGTACTGCAAGCCGATCAGGGCAAAGGCACCGAACGACAGCCAACGTACTCGGTGCGGCATCCGGCCGGTGAACGCCAGCACCAAGAGGATGAGCGGCAGGTATTCGAAGAAGTGCACGAAGTTCTCGTGCCAGCTCCAGCGGAGCGGGGTGTCGAAGATCGCCAGCCCGGCGATCAGCACCTGAACCAAGACGCACCCCACGAAGAGCCAGGCCAGGATACGGAAGGCAACCCTCGAACGGTGCCCCCGCGCGGAGTCTGCACGGGCGTGCCGCTCCTGCGTCTCGCTGGGCGACGGCATCGTGGCGGTCCCCGATGTGTCGCTTCGTCGCTCTGCAACCACGTGGTCGCTCCCTTCTCGATCGCACGATGCGGCCGCCCCCACCGCGCGTCATTCCACCTCCTTGAGCACACGCTCCATCTCCGCGACCCGCACGCGGAGATCCTCCAACTCAGTCGCGACGCGGCTCAAACCCTGCACCGCCTGCTCCTGGGCCACAGTGGCGCGTTCCGCTAGCTTGCGATACTCGTCCTCACGGGTCAATACCGCGCGTGCCCGCTGGGTAGCGAAGATCTGCCAGATGAGCACAATTAGGAGCGCCACACCGAGCGCAGACATCACCATCACGAAGATTGTGCCGGACCAGGCAGCCTGATTTGGATCCATCATCAACCCGTACCTCTCGTGCCCCGAGCCACACCGGGCTCCTCACTCTCGCCGTCCGTGAGCGTGCGCACCGCCTCAGCGATCACCTCGGGCGTCAGATGCACGACGAACGGCGCAACCTCGTAGTACTTCATGGCCTTCCCGTCTTCGGACAGTTCGAGGCTCCCGGTTACCAGCCCTGCCGCTTCGAGTCGCTGCAGGTGCATGTAGAGCAGCGGGCGACTCATGCCGACCTCGCGCGCGAGCTGGCTGACGTACTGCCGCCCCCGCACGAGGGTCGCCACGATACGCAGCCGGTGTGGATTGCCCAGGGCCGCCAGCACCCGCAGGAGTTCGTCTCCGGTGAGGGTTGGCGGCGTCTTCTCCCTGTCCGTCATCTGTCCATTCCACCCATCACCTGTCAGGTATTTCTAACACCTGATAGATCGCCTGTCAACCCCCAGGGCTCGGCGGATGATTGGGGTGCATGCGGTCGGCATGGGCCGGGGGGATGGGCTTGATGAGTAGCATGGGGCCACCGCGGTGGCATGTGCCCGGGAACAGGCGGTGTGAGGGTTCCAATGCGTGGCGCGTGCCCCGGGGCAGGTGTGTGAGGATCCCGGTACCAGGCACGTGCCCGGGGGTAAACCCCCGGGCTCACAAGGAAAGCCCGCTGAAGCGGGCTGGGGGCAGCAGGCTCACATCTCGGCGTTGGGTTCGCGGCATTCGGTTTGGGCCCGGGGCTAAAGCCGCCGGGCTGATAATTATGGAAAGCCCACTGAAGGGGCTGCGATCGCCACGCACAGGCGGATCCGATCCGGCATTCCGCTGGGAATAGCGTCCTTAGCCCCTTCAGTGGGCTTCGCCTTGTCAGCCCGGGGGTTTACCCCCGGGCACGCGCCACGACGTGGGGATTCTCGCGCCACCCATGCCGTGTGCCGACGCCGGCGTGGAACCAACCCCGGCGCGCGGCTGGTGCCGCTCGATACCAATGCGGCGGCTCAGGCCGCCGCACTCAAAATAGCCGGCTTCAGCCGGCTTTCGTTGTCAGCCCGGGGGTAACCCCCCGGGCACGTGCCGCCGCGTGGGCCCCTTCGCGCCACCCGCCTCGGGGCACACGCCACCGGTCGGGGATCCTCACACTACCCGCCCTCGCGCTACACCGTCGGGAGGGTGACCCCCTCGATCGCGAGCAGGTGCCACTTGATGGCCAGCCCGCCGGTGTAGCCGCCGATCGTCCCGTCGCTGCGCACCACGCGGTGGCACGGCACGACGATCGGCACCGGGTTGCTGCCGAGCGCATTGCCGACGGCACGGGTGGCCCCCGGCTGGCCGATGATGCGCGCGATGTCCCGGTAGGTCACCAACCGGCCGAAGGGGACCTGCGCCGTGGCCTCCAGCACGCGGCGGGTGAAGGGCGACACGGCGGCCAGATCGACCTGCAGGTCGAAGTGCTGCCGCGCTCCGGCGAAGTACTCCTGGAGCTGGGTGGCGTAGGGGCGCACCGCATCCGGATCGTGCCGGGGCACCAGCCTCTGCGACTCGGCCCACGCCACGATCTCCGCCTCGGTCCCGCCATAGTCCACGCGGCACAGCCCGCGCGGAGACACGGCCACGAGGAGCGGGCCGACCGGGGAGTCGATCCGGTCATAGGCCACGATCGGCAGGATGTCGAGCAGGCTTCCGCCCGGCGGCGCGACGGCGCTCCGCTCGGCCATCTGGTCGAGCAGGCCGGCCAGCGCGCGGCCTTGCGCCACCTCCCGCGCGCACGCCGCGCAGGTGGCAGTGTGCCGGTCGATCGCCGCGACGGCCTCCGCGCCGAGGTCCCCGGCGACCAGGGCCGGGATGCGATCGACGACGTCCTTGCAGCTCAGTTCCTGCATAGCCCCACCTCTTCGAGTTCCGCCGCGAACTGTGCGCGCAGCTTCCGCACCGCCTGGTAGACGTTCGCCCTGGCGGCGTCCTCGCTCATCCCGAGGGATTCGGCGATCTCAGCGTAGCCGAGGCCCTGGAAGCGCCGCTGGGTCAGCGCAAGCCGCTGCTTCACCGGCAGCGCCGCGATCGCCGCCTCGATCCGGTCGAGGAGATCGCGCCGGTCCAGATCCCCCGCCGGGTCGCCGTCGACCGCGACCGGCTGCGCTCGGGTCAACGTTGCCGCGGCTCGCTCGCCGGTGCGCCGCCGGCGCAGGGCGTTCAGCGTCGTGTTGGTCGCGATCCGGTAGAGCCAGGCGCGGTAGTTCGGCGTGCCCTGGAGACCGCTGAATGCTCGGAACGCGCGCAGGAAGGTCTCCTGACACAGATCCTGCGCCTCACCGTCGTGCCGGACCATCCGGTAGATGTAGGCGTAGATCTCCGCCTGATGGCGCGTCACCAGATCCTCGAAGACCGTGCCCCGCGTGCTCCCCGCGCTGTCGGTCACTCCGTTCGCCCCTTCCGACGGGATCGGCTGCTCCCTACAGAGTACGACACGCGAGGGGACGGTTTGTGAGATCGCACCCGCCGGCAGCCTGCTTCGCCATTGCTGTCATCCTTCGCTTCGCTCAGGATGACAGACCGCGGCCGGTTCCGGTGTACCCCGGTGTTTCGTCGAATCCCATCAATCCCGCCCCGGCGTCGTTTCGCTAAGATTGGCTTGAGGGCAGCAGGCGAGGAGGGAGCTGTCAGGACCATGGCGAGCACGACGCGGCTCACGCGGCGCGAGTTCTTCCACGATGTCGTGGCCCACACCCGCGCTGCGCTGCCCGCCGACCTGGCCTCCTTCCAGACCTATGCCACGATGAACCTCGTCAAGCTCCACTACGGCCAGCCGCGCCTGCACTACGAGGTCTGGACCAACGCCCGCGACAACCACATCGAGATCGGGCTGCACTTCGAAGACGGCCCGGAGAGCACTGAGGCCCTGATCGGCTTCTTCGACCGCCACATCGTCGAGATCAAGCACGAGCTTGGGCCGGACGTCGAGCTCGAGCGCTGGACGCCCTCCTGGGGTCACCTCTTCACGCTCCTCCCCTACCAGCCGCTCACGGAGGATCTGGCACGGGAGGTCGGCGAGCGACTGGCGCGGATGATCGCTGTGCTCCAGCCGCTGCTGGACGAGGCCAGCGCCCAGGTGCGGCTGAGCCGCGGCACAGGGGAGGGAAACCGCCGTCAGCGACGCTACCGGCGAGGGCGCTGAGGGCACGGCAGGGTGCAGCAGATGCGCGAAGGATCGCGTAGACTTTGACCGGGACGGGGAGGGACGGATCAACCGCGCCGAGGAGAGAGGAAGGACCGGGCCAATGGAGACCTGGCTGCCCCTGCTGAACACGACGCTGATCGTCATCAGCGGTATCTCCCTGTTGTTCGGCTACTACTTCATTCGCCGGGGGAACATCGACAGACACCGGCGGGCGATGCTGACCGCGACGGTCTTCGCCGGGCTTTTCCTGGTTGTCTACGTCGCGCGCTTCTTCCTGATCGAGACCAAGATCTTCACCGGTGAAGGCTGGGTACGCGTCGTCTACTTCATCATCCTGATCAGCCACACGATCCTGGCGACGGTGATCGCACCGATGGTGCTCATCACGCTCTACCGGGCGCTCACCCGCCAGTATCCCAAGCACCGGCGCATCGCCCGGGTCACACTGCCGCTGTGGCTCTACGTCGTCGTGACCGGCTGGCTCGTCTACCTGATGCTCTACCAACTGAGCTTCACCCAGACGTAGCCACGCGCCGTATCGGGCGCTCCGCGCCGACACGCCGTATCGCGGGCAAGCCGGTGACCAGCGCCCTCGCCCGCGGGGCAACCTGACGCGGCTGCATCCGCCACGCGGAAGCCACCAGCGCCGTATTCCCGCCGACCGAGAGGGGGGACCGATGCCCGTGGATACGACGTCGCGCGATACCGCGGTTGTCACCTTCCGGCCGCGACCGTCCCGGGGCGGGGCATGGCTCGTCGCTGTTGCGGTCGGCATTGTCGTCCTGATGGTAGCGCCGCTGCTCCCCGTCGCCGGGGAGATCCCGCTCCCGATACTGCTGGTCAATGTGGGCATCGGCCTGCTCTTCGCGATCCCGTTGCTGGTGCTCGCTGCCTGGATTCCGACGATGCGGTACGAGTTAGACGACGAGGCGCTGACCCTGCGGTACGGTCCGATCCTCCGCTACCGGATCCCACTCGATGAGATCCAGGAGATGCGCCGCAAGAACCTCAAGATCTCGCTCTGGTCGAGTATGCGGTTCCCTGGCCTGGCTCTGTTCACGGTCCCCTACGCCGATGAGGGCCGCGTCAAGATGTGCGCGACCGCCGCCGCCGACCGCATCCTCCTGATCGACACACGCCGCGGCACCTACGGCGTCACCCCGGCGGATGAGGAGGCGTTCGTCGCGGCCGTCCGGGCGCGGATCGGAGCGTAACCCGTGCCCGGCATCTACATCATGGCGGTCATCACGGTGAGCATCTCCGCCGCTGCCTACACCGGGCTGCTGCGCATCGTCACCCCACACTGGCGGCGCTACCTGTGGTTGGCGCTGCCCGCGCTCCCGCTGTCGGCCATCGTCAACCGGCTGATCAAGCAGCCGATCGGCGAAGGCGTCGCGGCCTGGGCCGGGGTGAGCACCGACCAACTGGGCACGGCACCGCTCTGGTTCCTGCTCTTCCTTCTGCTCCTCTCTCCGCTCACCGAAGAGGCCATCAAGATCGTCCCGCTGCTGCTGCCGCGAGCGCGGGCGTGGCTCGGGAGCCGCGACGGCGCGCTTTGGACCGGCTTCGCCCTCGGCGTCGGCTTCGGCATCGGTGAGGCCGCCTTCATCGCCTACGGGATCGCCCAGAGTCCCGACTATGCCGGGATGCCGTGGTACCTCTTCACCGGCTATCTCAACGAGCGCTTCATCGTCTGCTTCGGCCACGGGGTCATGACCGCCGTGCTGGTCACCGGCCTCACGCAGGGCCGTCCGCTGCGTGGCTATGTGGGGGCCGTGCTCCTGCACACGGCGGCGAACGCCGGCGCCCTGGCCTATCAGGCGGGATGGGTGCCGGTCGAGGTCGCGACGCTGTCGCTCACCGTGGTCGTGCTCCTCCTGGCCGTGATCTTCGAGCGGCTCCGGCGGCAGGCCTTGCGGGAGACCTCGCCCGCGGCACGCGACGCCGAGGAGGTCGTCCTCTTCCGCCGCAACCGGACCGATGGCGGACCCTAGCTCGCCCCTGGCTACATCCTGGTTCGTGCCACGTCGTATGCTTAGGGGCGGCGCGTGGCGCGTGGGACACCGGAGTCACCACGACGCGAGGTGAGCGGTGGAGAGCGGATGACCAGCACAGCCGACCACGCAATCGTGGTCCAGCATCTCGTGAAGAGCTACGGCGGGAAGCGCGCCGTCGACGACCTGAGCTTCTCCGTCCGCCGCGGCGAGATCTTCGCGCTGCTCGGCCCCAACGGTGCCGGCAAGACCACCACCGTGGAGATCCTGGAGGGTTACCGCGCTCCCGACTCCGGGACGGTGCACGTCCTCGGCCTCGACCCGCAGCGCGACGCCGCCCAGCTCAAGCAGCGGATCGGCGTGATGCTTCAGCAGGGTGGCATCTACCCCACCGTCACCGCATCCGAGTTGCTGCACCTCTTCCGCCACTTCTACCGCGACCCGGAGGACCCGGAGGCACTGATCGATCTGGTCGGGCTGCGTGAGTCGGCCCACGTCCGTTACCGGCAACTCTCCGGCGGGCAGCAGCGGCGACTGGCCCTGGCCGCGGCGCTGATCGGCAAGCCGGAACTTCTTTTCCTCGACGAGCCGACGACCGCGATGGACCCCCAGGCGCGCCACCTCACCTGGGGCATCATCCGGGAACTGCGCGAGCGCGGCCTCACCGTCCTGCTGACGACGCACTTCATGGAGGAGGCCGAGCGCCTCGCGGACCGCGTCGCGATCATCGACCACGGTCGGCTGATCGCGCTGGAGGAGCCGAAGGTGCTCACCCAGGCCAATGCCGAGGAGGTGCAGTTCACCGCTCCGCCGGGGCTCGACCTGGCGACGCTGGCGGCGCTCCCGGCTGCGAACAGCGCGCGCGAGCCGCGCCCCGGCTTCTATGTCATCGCCACGACGCGCCCGGCCGACCTCCTGGCCGAGGTGACCGCCTGGGCGCGCGACGCCGGGATCCTGCTGAACGACCTGCGTGTCGGCCACGAGTCGCTGGAGGACGTCTTCCTCCGGCTCACCGGCCACGAGCTACGCGAGTGATCCGGAGCAGACGATGAGCGCGCTGCTGGCGCAGACCCGAATGGAACTCCTCCTCTCGCTGCGGCGGGCCGAGGGCGTGCTGATCACCATGATCGTCCCGGTGATCCTCCTCATCTTCTTCGCCTCGATCGGCCTGAAGCCGGACGGCTACGAGGACCCGATCGACTTCCTGCTGCCCGGCATGCTGGCGCTGGCGGTCATGTCCGCAGGGCTGGTCAGCCTGAGCATCCGCACTGCCTACGAGCGGAACTACGGCGTGCTCAAGCGGCTCGGCAGCACCCCGCTCTCGCGCCCGACCCTGATCGGCGCCAAGATCCTCTCGACTGTGGCGATCCAGGTGATCCAGATCGCCATTCTGGTGGGAATCGCGGTCGTCGGCTACGGCTGGCGTCCCAGCGGCGCGTTCTTCGGGGCGCTGCTGGCCCTCCTCCTCGGCACGGTGGTCTTCGCCGGGCTGGGGCTGCTGATGGCCGGCGCGCTGCGCGCCGAGACGACGCTGGCTCTGGCGAACGCCCTCTACATCGGGTTCCTCCTGCTGGGCGGGATCGTCTGGCCGGTGGAGGAGATGCCGGGGCTGCTGTCGATTCCGGCGCGGCTGCTTCCCTCCAGCGCCTTCGCCGACGCCCTGCGGGAGACCCTCAGCGCACAGCCCACCCTGCCCTGGGTGAACTTCCTGATCCTTGCCGCCTGGAGCATCCTCGCCATCGTCGTCGCCAGCCGCACGTTCCGGTGGGAGTGATGCGTGAGGCGTCATGCGTCATGCGTCATACGTCCCCCTCACCCCGGACCCCTCTCCCCTGGTGGGAGAGGGGGGAATAACGGAATGCGCACTACGCACTACGGGTGACGTATGACGCATGACGGGTGACGCATGGCGCCTCACGCCTCACCGACCCGCACGCTCACCGTGTGGTAACCGGTGGCGCCGTCGGGGAGGGGTGGGCGCTCTTCGGCATCCTGGACCTGTCCCTGGCCGTCGTAGGCCCGCGCCATCAGGCGGTAACGGCCGGGCTGGATCGGTGTCCACTCGTACCGCCAGAGGACCCAGGTCAGCGGCGAGAGTGGCTCGTCGAGCGTCGCGGGAACCCAGGTCTCGCCATCGTCGGTCGAGACCTCGACTCGGGAGATGCCGCGATCCCCGGCGAATGCAATCCCGGCGATGAGCGTCGGCTGCCCGGCGACCAGCGTGCGGTTGGACGCCGGGACGTCGATCCGCGACATCGTCTGCACCGTCGCAATGTCGCTCCAGCCCCGCTCTTGCCAGTAGCCCTGGAAGTCGTAGTCGACCGCCTCGATGCGGGTGATCCACTTCACGTTCTTCATGCCGAAGATGCCCGGCACGATCAGGCGCAACGGGTAGCCATGGGACTCCGGCAACGGGGCACCGTTGAGGTCGTAGGCCAGCAGCGTGTCCGGGTGCAACGCGGCGACGAGCGGGATCGAGTCAGCGTAGTCGTCGGCGGCGTGGAGCACGATGTCGAGCACTCCCGGCCGGAGCCCGGCCTCGGTCAGCAGATCGCGCAAGGGGAGCCCGGTCCACTCCCCAGTGCTGATGTAGTTGCCGCCGACCGGGTTGCTGATGCACTCGAGCGTGGTAATCCGCTGCATCGTCGGGCGGGCGCGCAGCTCTTCATAGGTATAGGCGCGCGGCCGCTCGACCTGCCCGTCAATCGTCAGCCGCCAGTCCGGCACCGACACACTGGGGTCGAAGAAATTCTTGGAGACGATGTAGAAGTCCTCGGTCGGCGTCAGCGGCGTGGGGAGCTGCCCTGAGGCCGCGCCCGGCGCCGCCTCGCCACGTTCGGCCATCTGCAAGCCGAAGCGGCCGAGGAAGAGCACGGCCAGACCGGCCGGCACCCCGAACCCGGCCAGGCGCAGGATGCGCCGCCGCGCAGGGTCGATCTCGCGCCCACTGCCACCGGCCCCCTCCAGGCCGAGCACCAGCGCCCCGGCGAAGACCAGCGCGATGACCAGGAAGCCGAGCGCGGTGCGCCACAGCCCGGCTGAGCCGTCGCGCCCGACCAGGCCGATCGCTCCCAGCGGCGCCACCACGAAGGAGAGCACCGCCCAGGTCGCCGCGGTCAGGCCGAGGAAGAGCACTCCCGGGGACACGCCGCGCCGCGCCAGCCGCGCCACCAGCACCGCCACGGCCCCGCCCAGGAGCACCTGCGCGATGATCACTCCCGCCAGGGCCAGCGGCTTGGCCTGGGACTCCAGGCTCCCCAGCAGGGTGCCGAACAGGTCCAGGGGGATCAGGATCGTCAGCCGGTCGGCGATGAGTTGCAAGGGGACAGGCACGCCCGCCAGTGCGCCGAGCGCGAGCATGACGACCGCCGCCAGGAGCGCAGCGACCGCCCCAGCGGCGAAGCCGGATCGGCTGGGAGCGGGATTGGCCATGATGGACTCCTCTGTGAAGCGCCGCCCGGGACGTTCTGTCTATTCTACGCCCCCTCGGGCCCGCCGGTTGTCTCCCCGCGCCACCCGGCGCGTGCCAGGGCTGTCTCCAGGTCGAAGCGCGCGATCGGCGCGCGGTAGACCTCACGACCATCCCGCTCGAAGGTGACGATGGTAGTGCCGATCCGCACCTCCAGGCCCGGCAAATCCGGGTGGGTGAGCAGGTAGATGGCGGTGGTTTCGTAGTAGGTCTGGAAGCCGAGTGCGCGCAGTCGCTGTACGATCGCAGCGGTTGAACCGGCCACGACGCCCTCCTCTCGGCTGGCAGTCACCCGGCGAGAACGTGACAGCCGCGGATCGTGTGCGGCTGCTTGCTCCATTATCGCGCAGCGGCCGGCGGCCGCGCCGGGGCCGGGAAAAGATGAGGGGCCGTCAGTGACGGCCCCGGGTACAGGGAGGGAGGGAAGAAATGGTCGAGGTGTTCAACTGCTCCATCGCGGCGGTCTCAACCGCACGAGCCGCCGGGAGTGCGCGAGGAGCCAGTCCCGATGGAGTGGACACGCGACGGCGTAGTCGGAACGCACGCCCGGCGACGTTGTCACTGCCAGCGGGCGGGTGTAGCGGTTGAGCCGAGATCCGCGTGCCTGCCGGAGATCGAAGCCGTGACAGCGGCTGATCCGCGCTCGGTACCACCGCGTCCGTTGCTGTGGTGACCTTCGCATCCTGCCCCTCCGGCCCCGGTCTTGTACGTACACCCGTGTATGACCCTATTGTACGTACGTGTGTCGGTTTGTCAAGACCCTGGTTTGGGAATTCTTGGGGGGTGAGTCGAAGCTAATTTGCGAGCTCGCGGGGAAGCCCAAGCGGTAGCGCTCACCGCACACGGGTCATCCGTCTCCTCATTCCTGGCCCCTCTCCCCTCATGGGCTCCGCCCGAGAGGGGCTGTGGGTGAGGAGGAAAGGCGGGTGGTGTGAGGATCCCCGCCACGTGGCCAGTGCCCGGGGGTAAACCCCCGGGCATGCGCCGAGCGGTGGACACCGTATCAACCGGTACCTCACTGCCGCACGACGACCTGCGGCACAAGGGTCCAGTCGAACGCGTCCACCTGCTCCGGTCCCAGATCGCGCAGGAGGTCGAGGCAGCGCTGGGACTGGTCCACGAGGGAGGCGGTGTCGACGCCCATGCACGTTGGGCGGAAGCGACTGACCTTTTCGATCCCGGCCGTGAGCAGATTGTGCGCCCCGCGCCAGTTACCGCGGCTCAGGTGATGGAAGGCCACGCCGATCTGCAGGATGCCCTGGTAGAGCGCCCGCACCGGGTGGGGCTCGGCCCGCCAGATGTCCTCCAGCTCCTCGTGACAGTCATAGAACCTACCCGCGTTGAACAGCGCAATGCCCGCCAGCAGGCCCGGCGGCGGGGCGTCCCGGCAGCGGCAGGTCAGCATGTCGCCCACGGCACATCTCCTCGCCGCCCATTCTACCCGCGGGATCGGCAGGCCCTAAGACGGAACACAAAAAAAGCCGGGGTAGGGACAAGCCCCACCCCGGCGAGCGATGAGCCGACGTTGCCGCCTAGGACGACGCCCGGCGCCAGTTCTTGACGTCCCAGAGGTCGGACGCCCACTGGGTCGGGTTCTGCCCGACGATCTCCTTGCTGCGGACCGCGACGTTGTTGCGCGCCACGATCCCGATCTCGGCCACGTCGGTGGCGACCAGGCGCTGCATCTCCAGGAAGATCTCCCGGGCCCGATCCGGATCCATCTCCTGCTTCACCTGATCCCACAGATCGTTGAACTCGGGATTCTGGTACCGCATGTCGTTGTCGGCGGCCCACTGGTTCGACTTCTGGCAGATGTCGGTCTCCGGGTTCCGCGAGTAGTAGCGCCGATACCACAGCAGCGGGAACGGAGACTCGGCGGCGTTGGTGTACATCTCCAGGTCGGCGTAGAAGTGCCCGGTCGTGTCCGGGTTGCCCGGGTCGCCGGAGAAGTACACGTCGGCGCTGATCGACTTGAGCTGGATGTCGATCCCCAGCTCCGCGCACGCCGCCTTGACGATCTCCTGGTTCTGCTGGCGCACCGGGTTGACCGACGTCTGGTAGACCCAGCGCATCGGCACGCCGTTGAGCACGCGGATGCCGTCCGGCCCCCGCTCGGCGCCGGCCTCGTCGAGGAGCTGGTTGGCCTTCTCCAGGTTGAACTCCCAGGTCACGTCGTCCGGCATGAGCGGCGGGACTTCGTTCATGGTCAACGCCGTGGCCGAACCGCCTGCGCCGTAGAGGGTATCGGCGATAACGTCACGCTGGATGGCCAGCGCCAGCGCCTGCCGCACCCGGAGATCCTGGAAGTGCGGATGCGGGATCTCCCAGTAGGAGCGCTCGCCGTTGACCTCGGTGTTCGGGTCCGAGTGGTTGATCAGCAGCTTCTCGGTCCCACCACCGGGCCAGGCCACCACTTCGCCCAAGCCGGCCGCCTCCATCGGCTCGAGCACGCTGGGTGCGACCTGAATGTTCCAGGCGTAGTCAGCCTCGCCCGTCTGCAGCACCGCCCGCGCGGCGCTCGTTGCGTCACCGCCACCCTTCAGGGTGATCCTGTCGAAGTGCGGCTTGCCCGGGTCCCAGTAGTCCGGGTTGCGCTCGTAGACAACGACGTCACCCGGCCGGAATTCGACCACCTTGAACGGCCCGGTGCCGATCGGCATCAGGTTGAACTCGGCATCGCGCGCCCGCGCGCCGACGTAGTCGCGCAGGATGTGCTCGGGGAGGATCATCCCCTCGGGGCCGACGAACGGGTTGAACCACGCCGGGTCCGGGCTCTTGAAGTTAACCTTGACCGTGTAGTCGTCGATCACCTCGACGGACTCGACGTTGGTGTACTTCCCGTAGGTCGTGGCGTTGGTCTCGGGGTGGGTGAGGTACTCGAAGGTGAACGCGACGTCCTCGGCGGTGAACTCCTCACCGTCGTGCCACTTCACACCCTGCCGGAGCTTCCAGGTCACGCTGGAGCCGTCCTCGGCCACACCGTTGCCCAGCGTGGGGATCTCGGCCGCAAGCACCGGCACCAGGTTGGACTCGCTGTCGAAGTCGGCGAGGGGCTCGAGGTGGACGCGCGAGGCGTCAAAGTCCTTCGTACCCTGCGACAGGTGTGCGTTGAGGATTGTCGGCGCCTGCCACCAGAGGAGCCGCAGCTCACCGTGGCCGCCAGCCTCGCCGCCTTCCTCCCCGGCCGGGGTCGCCTCGCCCCCACCGGCCGTTGGGCTCGCGGCGCCACCAGCAGGCTGGGTCGCCTCACCGGCAGCCGGGGTCTCCTCGGAACCGCCATCGCCGCCGCAGGCAGCCAGCAGCGCGGCGATGGCCGGCGCGGTCAGCCCCAGGGCCGCCGCACGCTTGAGCACCTCTCGACGAGTAAGTCGCCCCTCAGTGGCTTCTTTGAGAAGATCAGCGAACTGCCTGTCGCTGTTCATCCAAGACCTCCTCCTCGTGTCCGATGAATCCGGCACTCGCCGGGGTTATCGAAGGGCCTGGGCCACTGTGGCCATCACAGATTCGTCCGATCCCAGAGCGCCGGGATCATCCGGCAAGGCGCTCCGGACTCGCCAAACAACCTCCCCTCCGATCATCATCGCCTCAGCGGGGCGCAACCTTTTCTGCCCGCGCCATCGCATCCCACAACGACGTTAGTGCTGGTCGCGCAATCACCACTGCAACAAAAATGACGCGCGCACACCAGTCCACTTCCACAGGGTGTCGGCGCAAGTGTACATCAAGTCAGTGGCGATGAGAAGAGGGGCACGAGGGAATGAGCAACATCCACGGCACACATGTTGTCGCATGCATCCCTCCGGGCGGATTCGCCGCCAGTCGCCCTTCACGGTAGAATCGCTGTACAGCATGTCCACCTCAAACGCGGGCCAGGGAGTGGAGGATCGTCGTCGTGGGCCACTACACCCAGTTCTTCACGACCCCCGACGGCGTCCGCATCGCCTATGCGACACTCGGCCAGGGACTGCCACTCATCTACGTCCCTCCCTTTCTCAGCCACCTCACGCTGAAGTGGGAGTCTCCCTGGTTCCGGTCGTTCAATGAAGCGCTCGCCGCGCACTTCACGCTCATCCGCTACGACCGCTATGGCTGTGGGCTCTCCGACCGCAACCGCACCGACTTCTCGTACGACGTGGACGTGCGCATCCTCGCCGCGCTGGTCGATCATCTCCGCCTGCGGCGCTTCGCGCTCCTCGGCATCTCCGACGGCGGTCCGGTCGCGGTCCACTATGCCGTCCAACACCCGCGACGCGTCTCGCACCTGCTGCTGTACTCCTTCAACTGGAAGGCCTGGGATCCAACACCGACGGTTGAGCTGCTGCTCCAATTGATGCGTGCCGACTGGCGCGTCGGGGTCAACGGGCGCTGACGATCCTAAAGAACTGCCGTCGCGTGATGACACGGGAGGCAGACCGCCTCCTCGTGATCGAGGAGCGGATCACGGACGACTCACCACTGAGCTTCGATCTGGAAATGATGGTGCAGCTCGGGGGCTGCAACCGGACCGACGAGGAGTACCGGAGCCTGTTCGCCGCGGCCGGCTTTGCCCTGACCCGCATCATCCCGCTCGGCAGCGGCTCGGCGATGGGCATCTTCGAGGGCGTGCCGGTCTAGCCTCACCAGGAGATCCGGCATCGTGCCGGCGTGGGTGTGTGACTTCCCTCTCCAAAAATTGGGAGAGAGGTCGGGGTGAGGGCCGCGTTCACGCCGCCGGGCGCGGACACCCGTGCTCCTTGAGAACCGCCCCTCGCCCTCAGTCGCAGCGCAGGCAGCCGCCGCGCGGAATAAAGGCGCTGGTCGGCGGCTCGCCGCGGAGCACCGCCAACCCGGCGGCGAGCTGCTCGTCTTGCTCGAACGTGTCGCTGACCGGTGCGCCGGTGATCGGCACGAAGATGGGGGCGTCTTCCGACTGCTCCACCTGGTAGTCCGGCGTGATCCCCGCGTCGCGGATCTGGTCGCCGTTGGGGGTCAGCCAGAGTTCGGTGCCGAGCAGGAGCGCCGAGCCGTCGCTCAGGCTGTACTGGTTCAGCACGGTGCCGGTACCGAAGGTCGACGTGCCCACCACCTGGGCCCGGTGGTTCTGCTGCAGCGCGCCGGAGACGATCTCCGCGGCTGAGGCGGTACCCTCGTTCACCAGCACCACCACCGGCAGGTCGGTCCGCGGCACCGTGGCCACCGTCAGGTGGGCCGTCTCCGTGCCGTCGCGCATCTGGCTCTTGAAGACCGTCGTCTCGGGCGGCAAGAACGCCGATGCGACGCGGATGGCTTCGTCGACCAGCCCACCGGGGTTGTTACGCAGGTCGAGCACGATGGCGGTCGCTCCGGCCGCCTCGGCGGCATCGATCGCCTGCGTGAGTTGGTCGCTGGTGCCGCGGACGAACTGGCTGATCCGGATGTCGGCCACGCCGTTCGGCAGAAGCACCCAGTCGACTGCCTTCAGCTCCAGCTTGGTCCGGCGCAGACGGACCTCCACCAGCGCCTGCTGCCCGGGACGCTCGAAGGCGAGATCGACCGTCGTTCCTTCTTCGCCGCGCACCCGCGCCACCACCTCCTCGATCGATAGGCCGGCGATGCTCTGCCCATCGACCCGCACCAGCACGTCGCCCGCCTGCACCCCGGCCTCCTTGGCCGGCGAGCCGTCCAGCGGCGCGACCACCACGACCCGTTCGTCGCGCAGCTCAATCTGGATCCCAACCCCGACGTAGCTGCCGGAGAGCGTTTCATCGTGAGCCGATACCTGGTCTGGGGGCAGATAGCGCGTGTGGCCTTCGTCGCCGAGCGTTTCGAGCATTCCGTCGATTGCGCCATTCGTCATCTGTCGGTCGTCGATTTTGCTCGGCTCCACATAGTGGTCGTGGACCAGCGCCCACACCTCGTCGAGCACGCGGGGCGCCCCGCTCGTCTCATTTGTGGCCGGCGGGGTCGCGAGCGCCCGGTCGAGGATGAGGCCGGCACCGACGCCGGTTGCGAAGACGGCGAGTATGGCCACGACCGCCAGCACGACAAAGCCGAGGCTCCGGCCCTGGCGTCGACGCGGCTGCGCCTCCGTCGACGGGTGCAGCAGTTCATCGCCAGCAACCCACCGCTGCCCGTCACGCTCGGGAGGTTCGGCATGATGCGCGTCGTGATGCGCGTAGGGACGATCCATTCTTGCCCTCCGCCCCGGCTGAGGGGATCAACGATCTCCACGATCCAAGCATACCAACTCGACGCGGAACCACCTTGCCAGCATCGTGCCAACAGCTTCAGCCACGATTCAGCATCGCTTCAGAAAACGCTCAGCTACCCACGCCATCCTTCCGAACAGGTGGCCGTCCGGCCGAGCTACGGCCACCTGCATGCACCGGGTCATGACGGAGGTACGAGCACCATGCAACGGCAGATATCCATCCTCCCCGCGATAGCCCTGATGGCCATTGCGCTCCTGATCGGCTTGATCGGCGGCGGCCTGCTCGGCGGGCTCGCAGGCTACCACTACGGCTCGCAATCCAACAGCGAAGCCACGGTCGCCGAGGCCACCGCGAGCAGCCCCCCGAGCAGCCCGGACACCGGCTCCACGTCGTCGAACGCGTCGACCCAGACGACCGGCGACATCGTCGCCGCGGTGAACCCGGCGGTGGTCACCATCGTCAGCGAACAGCGCAGCGACTTCGGCCCGTCGCGGTCCACCGGGACCGGGACCGGGATGATCATCGACACGGATGGCCACATCGTGACGAACCACCACGTGGTGGACGGGGCCGACTCGCTGGAGGTGATCTTCAGCGACGGTGAGCGGGCGTCCGCAACGCTCATCGGGAGCGACCCCTATCAGGATGTCGCGGTCATCAAGGTCGACGCGCAGGTCCCGGCAACCATCACCTTCGGCGACTCCGACAAGGTGAAGCCGGGCGACTCGGTCATCGCCATCGGCAGCGCTCTCGGCGAGTTCCGCAACACGGTGACCGACGGCATCGTCAGCGCCACCGGCCGCAGCCTCGACACCGGCCAGGGCTACCGCCTCGAGAACCTGATCCAGCACGACGCGCCGATCAACCCCGGCAACTCCGGCGGGCCGCTGATCAACATGTCGGGTGAGGTAATCGGGATGAACACCGCGGTCGTGCGCGGCGGCTTCGGCCAGCCCGGAGCCGAGGGGCTGGGCTTCGCCATCGAGAGCAACACCGTCAAGCGCTTCGCCGAGCAGATCATCGCCGAGGGGCGGGTCGAGCGGCCGTACCTCGGGATCAGCTTCCGGCCAGTCACCCGCGCCGGGCGCTCGATCGGCGATTCGGAGCAGCCCGTGCTGGTGATGGAGGTCGCGTCCGGCAGCCCGGCGGATGAGGCCGGCCTGCGGCCCGGAGACGTGATCACCGCGATCGACGGCACCACCCTCGACGACGAGCATCCGTTCCTCAACGTGCTCTACTCCTACGAGCCGGGTGACACGGTCACCCTCACCGTCCAGAGCGGCCGCGGGTCCGGTCAGAGTCGCGACGTCGACGTGACCCTCGGCAGCCAGTCGGATCGGAACTGATCCTCCTCACCCCATCCCCCTCTCCCACAAGGGGAGAGGGGGCCCGTCTTTCTCAAGAGCGCGGGCCAGGCTCTTGCTGATGGCTGTCACAAATCCGACCACGGCGGTGTTTATTGAATAGAGCGGGGACGCGCCGCCCGGGTAGCGCGGCTCCGGCGCCGTGAGGAACGCAGACGTGACTGTATCGCACGCCTCAGCGGCTTCGGACGGGGCGCTGGTTCAGGCACTCCACGACGGCGATGACGAGGCCTTCGCCGAGGTCTTCCGTCGCTACTATCCGACCGTGTACGGCGTGCTGCTGCGTATCACCGGCGTGCCCGACGAGGCCGAGGACCTGACGCAGGAGGTCTTCCTCCGGCTCTACCAGCGGCCGGTGCCACTCGGCACCGATGTCAACCTGGCCGGGTGGCTCTACCGCGTGGCCAGCAACCTCGGCTTCAACGCGGTGCGCTCACGACGGCGGCTGCGGGACCGGGTGCTTCGCTGGGCGCGGTTGGAGCGGCCACTGGTAACGGGAGCGCCCAACCCGGCGGCGGAGGCCGAGCGGAGCGACGCGGCGGCTCGGGTGCGGCAGGCGCTTGCAGAACTGCCGGAGCGCGACCGCACGGTGCTCATCCTCCGCCACTCGGGGGTGTCCTACGCCGAGATTGCAGCGGCGGTGGGCATCCGCACCAGTTCAGTCGGCACGGTGCTGGCGCGTGCCGAGCGCGCCCTGCGCGCACGCTATCTGGCACGAAACCCGGGCGCCGGTGAGGAGTAGGTCGGTGAACACGAGAGATCAATGCCTCAGCGACGGCGATCTGCGCGCGCTCCTCGACGCGCCGGAGGTGGAGCGCCACGCGGGCGCCCATGCATCTCACCTGGCGAGCTGCCCGGCCTGCCGGGAGCGCCTGGCACGGCTCCAGGCCGACGCCGAGGCCGCCGGAGCGCTGCTCGCCCGGCTCGGCTCGGTCGAGTCCATCCCGGACCCGGCTCTCGCCTACCAGCGGCTGGCGGTCGCGCGCAACCGCCGACCGCGTGCTTCGACGGAAGGAGTCCCCTTCATGCATCGACTCTTCGGTGCGCCACGGCGTGCCGCCCTCGCGAGCGTGGCCATCGTCGCCCTGATGGTGGCGGTGATCGCCATCGCGCCGGTCGGCACCCTGGCGCAGGATATCTTGAACAGCTTCCGGGTCCGGCAGTTCGCCGCGATCACGATCCCGATGGACCTGATGCAGCAGGTCGCCCCTGAGCTGGAAGCGCAGGCGAAGCAGTTGACGCCGGAAGAGAAGCAGCAGATCGCGGCCGGCCTGAAGGGCATGGACAACTTCAGCACCACGCTGAACGCCGACAGCGTGCGCCCCGCCGGCTCGATCGACGAGGCTCGCGCGCACCTTGGCGGCACGATGCTCGTGCCGAGCGAACTGCCGCAGGCGTTCGCGGGTAGCCAGCCGCAGATCTACATCGGCGACGCCGGGCACGCGGAGTACACGCTCGACGTGGCCACGGCACAGCAGATCCTGAACACGATCAGCCTGAAGCCCGGCGGCCTGCCCGATCCGGCGCAGACCCCGGAGGTGACTATCTCGCTCGAGCTTAGCCCGTCGGCGGTTCTCGCCTACGAGGCCAACGGCCAGCACCTGATCGTCGGCCAGACGGCCAGCCCGGTGCTGAACATCCCGTCCTCGGTCGACGTGGAGGCGCTGCGCGAGGCGGTGCTGAGCATCCCGGGCCTCCCGCCGGAGCTGGTGGCGCAGATCCGCGCCGTCCAGGACTGGCAGCACACGCTCATCATCCCGGTCCCGGCCGGGGCGAAGACCAGCCAGGAGAAGGTCGACGGCGCACCGGCCCTGCTGATCGAGGCCGAGGAGGGCGCGGCGGTCCTGTGGCAGAAGGACGGCATCCTCTACGGCGTGGCTGGCGAGGGGCTCAGCGGCAGCGACGTGATGCGCGTCGCCGGGTCGCTGGGGTCCTAACCCACCCCACCCACAGCAACCACACCACCGGGGCGGCGTGACATACGCCGCCCCGACTTCGTTAAGACAAGAAGCGCGAGGCGGTTCGCCCGTCCCACCCGCGTTCCTCCCCTCTCCCAACGTTGGGACAGAGGTCGGGGGTGAGGGCCGCGCTCCTGAGCCCCGCCCACTCTCAATGTGAGACGAAGTGTTTGGCCCTGATGGCCGTTCCCTATATGGCATACTCACGCCCATGACAGAGACTGCCACTCACACCGAAACCGAGCGTCCGGCCGCTACGGCCCCTGCTGTGGAGACCTTCGGGCTGCGCAAGGTCTACGGGGAGCGGGTCGCGGTCGAGGACCTGACCCTGCGCGTCGAAGAGGGGGAGGTCTTCGGCTTCCTCGGCCCTAACGGCGCCGGCAAGACCACGTCGGTCAAGATGCTGATGGGTCTCGTCCGCCCGACGTCGGGGACCGCCCGCCTGCTCGGCCGCCCGCTGGGCGACCGCGCGGCCCGCGCCAAGATCGGCTTCCTCCCCGAGATGTTCCGCTTCCACGACTGGCTGACCGGCGAGGAACTGCTGGATATCCACGGCCAGCTCTACGGGATGTCGCGCGCGCAGCGCCAGCGGCGCATCCCCGAGGTGCTGGAACTGGTCGGCCTGAGCCACGCAGCACGGCAGCGGGTCCGCACCTATTCCAAGGGCATGCAGCAGCGGATCGGGCTGGCGCAGGCACTGCTCAACGAGCCGCGCCTGGTCTTCCTGGACGAGCCGACCTCGGCCCTCGACCCCATCGGCCGCCGCGATGTGCGCGATATCATCCTCCGCCTGCGCGCGGCCGGGATGACCGTGTTCCTCAACTCCCACCTGCTGAGTGAGGTCGAGTCGGTGTCGGACCGTGTGGCGATCATCAACCACGGCCGGGTCGCCGCGATCGGCCCGATGGCCGACTTGCTGCGCCGCGACCTGACGGTCGAGCTGCGCCTCAGCGCGGTCGACCCGGAGCTGCTGGACGACCTCGGCCGACTCGTGCACATCGAGCACGTCGACGGACGCGAGCGGCCCACCGTCGTCGCCCGCGTGCCGGACGAGGAGACGATCGCCCGCGCGGTGGACCTCCTGGTCGGGCGCGGGGTGCGGGTCTACGGCGTCACGCCCGAGCGGCGCACACTGGAACAGGTCTTCCTCGATGTCGTCGAGAAAGAGGGAGGCGAGGTACGGTGAAGGCGCTCGTCATCGCTCGCCTGACCTTCCACGAGGCGCTCCAGCGCAAGCTGATCTGGGGCGTGCTGGCGCTCAGCCTGGTCTTCGTCGCCCTCTACGCCTTCGGCTTCCATATGCTCGTGCGTGAGTGGAACGAGATGCAGGCGCGCCGCCCCGATGACGCCGGCGGACCGATGATGACCTACGAGATCTTCGCCAGCTCGATGGTCATGCTCGGCCTCTACACCGTCAACTTCCTCGCCGGCATCATGACCATCTTCGCCGCGGTGGGCGCCATCGCCAGCGAGATCGACAGCGGCACACTGCACGCGATCATCCCCAAGCCGCTCGCCCGCTGGGAGTTGGTGCTAGGCAAGTACCTCGGCTACGCCGGCATGCTGGTGGTCTACATCGCGGTCATGGTCGGCTCGGTCGTGGTGACCGCCCGCCTGATCGGCAGCTACACCCCGCCGAATATCGTCCAGGGGATGCTCCTGATCGTCCTCGTCGCGATGATCCTGCTCTCACTGACCATGCTCGGCAGCACCCTCTTCTCGACCATCGCCAACGGCGTCATCGTCTTCATGCTCTACGGCATGGCAATGACCGGCGGGCTGGTCGAGCAGATCGGCACGGTGCTCAGCAACCAGACGCTGATCAATATCGGCGTCGCCACCAGCATCCTGCTGCCAAGCGACAGCATGTGGCGGCTCGCCAGCTACGTGGTCCAGCCGCAGATCGCGATCAGCTTCACCGGCCCCAACCCGCTCGGCACGACCGTGCCCCCCAGCGCGACCGCGGTGCAGTACTCCATCGCCTACTGCCTCGTCCTTCTCCTCGCCGCCATGCTGGTGTTCCGGCGTCGGGATTTGTGAGGGCCGTCCCCCGCAACCGCGCTATACTCCTCCCCAACGCTCCCACGCACGCATCACGGAGCACGGAACACGGAGCACGCACCACGCAATAGGCAGTACGCAATACGCACTACCCACAACGGAGGCTCACCCCGATGTTCATCAAGGCATTCCCGGCCGGGCCGATCGAGACGAACGCGTTCCTGGTGGGGGACGAGGAGTCCGGGCAGGCCATCGCCATCGACGCACCGGGCGACGTCACCGCCGATCTGGTCGACGCGGCCCGCGCCGCCGGGCTGACGATCGGACTGATCGTGCTCACCCACCACCACTGGGACCACGTGCTCGATGCCCTGGAGTTGAAGGCCGCCACCGGCGCGCCGCTCGCCGCGCACCCGGAGTCGGTCCCGTTGCTGGAAAAACCCACCCGTCCGGCCATGCCGATCCCGGTCCAGGTCCCGGCGATCACGCCGGACCAGCTCCTGAACGACGGCGACACCGTGCCGGTGGGGCGCTACACCTTCCGCGTGCTTCACACGCCGGGCCACGCGCCAGGGCAGATCTCACTCTACGAACCAGACGCTGCCGTCCTCTTCGGCGGCGACACGCTCTTCAGCGGCGGCTTCGGCCGAGTCGACCTACCGGGCTCCAGCGTCCAGCAGACGGTAGCTACCATGCAGCGCCTGCTCCAGTTGCCGGACAACGTCACCGTCTACCCCGGTCACGGCCAGGAGACCACCATCGGCGCCGAGCGCGCCTGGATCACCCAGCTCATCTCACGCCGATGAGTAATGCGTAGTGCGTGTTCCGTAGTGCGTGTTGCGTGTTCCGTGTTTCGTCTCCTCCCCTCTCTCAAAGTTGGGAGAGGGGTCGGGGGTGAGGGTCCTCCCACGGATCACGGAACACGCAACACGCACTACGCAATCGGCGTCATCTCTGCTGCATGGCAGCCTTCGCCTGGTCCGCCTCTTTCTTCTCCTCGGAGGACACCCGCCCGCGCAGCAGCAGCCACCCCCCACCAGCCACGGCCAGCGCGGCCGCCATCTTCGCCGCGGTCGGGAGTGGGCGTCCCCGGTCCACCAGCGGCGCCAGCGCCGGGCGGAGGAACCGCCCGAGCCAGAGCAGAAGTGCAAGCGGCGGTATCGCGCGCCAGAGATCGCGGGTCGCCGGTTCGCCCGCCCGCTGGATCGCCGACCAGCCATACGCCATCGGGCCGAGCAGATGCATCGTCCGCTCTATCCCGCCCGCCACCGGCGCGGCGCGACCCTCGTGCTCCAGCAGCGAATCGAGCGCGACGCGCAGCGTCGCGGCCGACGCCCACTGGTCCTTGAAGGCGATCAGGCCGTCGGCATCGATCAGATAGGCGGCGTTCGGCAGTCCCCCGTAGGCCCGGTGCACGGTGCCGTCCAGGTCGTCCACCAACACCGGCCAGGGGATCTCCTCGAGCGCCTTGAACGCCCGGGCGTGCTCCATCTTCTCCGACTCCGTCTTGGGAGCCGGGAAGCTCGCCCCTGGGTGCGCCTCCCGGACGTAGACGTGAAACCAGCGTGCGATCCCACCGCCGCCGTCCGCGTAGAGCTGCTTGAGCGACGGCAGGCCGCCGCGCGCCATCGGATCGGTGACGCTGCCGAAAATGAGCAGCACCGGTTGACCGCGCAGCGCGCTCAGGCGCACCCGCTGACCCTCGGTCGTGGGGAGCTCGAAGTCCGGCGCACGTTCCCCCGGCTGCGGCCCACCACGGACAGTGCGGCGCAGGTCATCGAGGAAGACACTGCCGGTGAACTGGGGGTAGTTGTATCCCGGCGGCGCGGGACCGGCGAGGTCCGCCGCCATCGGCTGGTCCAGCGACTCCATAGCTGCTCCGATCTGCTGGGCCGGCACACGTCTCATTGTCTCCGCCCGCAGCGGCTCGCCAGCCCAGCCGCAGACCCGGTGCCAACGGCACGGCAGGGCACAACCATCTTGCCGGCTCTCCTGGTTGCCGCGGGGCGAGCGCGCGAGTAGGATGCCGCGGGAGTACGGAAGCGGCGGGAGGGACCATGCAGGGCGACTACGTGCGGCGCATCGTCCAACTGGCATTGGCGGAGGACCTCGGCACCGGGGATGTGACGACGCTGGCGACGGTGCCGGAGGGACTGCAGGCGAGCGGGTACCTGCTGGCCAAGAGTCCCGGCGTGCTCTCCGGGCTGGAGGTCGCTGCCCTCGTGTTCCATGAAGTTGACCCGGCCATCACGTTCGAGCCCCTGGCTGCCGACGGCGATCGGATCGCGCCGGGGCAGCACCTGGCGCGGGTCTCCGGCCCGGCGCGCGGCATTCTGTCGGCCGAGCGGGTCGCGCTCAACTTCCTGCAGCGGCTCTCCGGCGTGGCGACGCTGACCGCGCGCTACGTCGAGGCCGTCGAGGGAACCGGCGCCCGCATCATCGACACCCGCAAGACGACGCCCGGCATGCGCCTGCTGGAGAAGGCCGCTGTGCGCCACGGTGGCGGGCACAACCACCGGGTCGGCCTCAGCGATGGCGTGCTGATCAAGGACAACCACCTCGCCGCCATCGGCGGGAGCGATCGGATCGCCCGCGCTGTCGCGGCGGCCCGCGCGTTCGCCCCGCACACGCTGCGGATCGAGGTCGAGGTCACCTCGCTCGAAGAGTTGGACCAGGCGCTCGCCGCCGGGGCCGACGTCATCCTGCTCGACAACATGCCGATCCCGATGATGGCCGAGGCTGTGCGACGGACCGCCGGGCGGGCGATCCTGGAGGCCTCGGGCGGGATCACGCTGGAGACGGTGCGGCAGGTGGCGGAGACGGGCGTGGACCTGATCTCCTCCGGCGCGCTGACTCACTCGGCCCCGGCGCTCGATATCAGCCTGGAAATCGAACTGCAGCCGGAGAAGGATACGCCATGAGCGACCGCGAGCCGCGCAACGTCACCAGCGTGGGCGGCCTCGTTGTCCGGGACAACGCGGTGCTGCTGGTGCGGATGAACTACGGCCCGAACCGCGGGCGCTACATGCTCCCCGGTGGGTTGATCGACCCCGGCGAGACGCTCGACGTCGCGATCGCCCGCGAGGTGCTGGAGGAGGCGGGCGTCGAGGCGCGGCCGGTCGGCATCATCGGGCTGCGCAGCCGCTACGACGGCCCCAATAACGACACCTACGTCCTCTGGCTGCTGGAGTACGTCGCGGGCGAGCCGCGCCCCGAGGGCCGCGAGAACGACGACGCGCGGTTCTTCACCCTCGATGAGATCGAGGCGCGCGACGACATCGCCGACCTGGTCCGCTACCTCGCCCGCCGCGTCCTGCGCGGCGAGATCCACCCCCACCGCCTCGTCGACGACTACCACTCCCGCCTGCCGGGGACGACACCTGACTCCTGGAAGCTCTTCATGTAGGGCGTCAGTCGTCCTGTATCTCCCGCACGTATGCCGCATGTTCCCGAGTGCGGGTGATTGCTTTTTGTCATCCTGAGCGGTGCGAAGGATCTCGTGCTGGAGTGGCCGCACTCACGGGAGATCCTTCGCTTCGCTCAGGATGACCGGGGCCGCTCAGCATGACATGAAAGCGTCATGCGGGGGCGCCTACCCTGACCGATCATGCGTGAGACCGCCACGCCGAGGCCCGGCGCATACGTTGGTACACTCAGGGCGTGGTCAGACAACGATCGGCAACCGGCCTCCGGGGAAGCGCGACATGACGACGATCCTGCTGGTGGAAGACGCCCGCGACCTCGCCCAGGTGATCGAGCGCGAACTCACCGCGGCCGGATACCGTGTCGTGCTGGCCTACGACGGGCGGACGGCACTCGACCTGCTTGCCCGCGAGCAACCCGACCTGGTCGTGCTCGACTGGATGCTCCCCCAGGTCGACGGGCTTGAGGTGCTGCGCCGGCTGCGCCAGGAGTCCCCGACGCCGGTCCTGATGCTGACGGCGCGGAGTGAGGAGGTCGATCGGGTCGTCGGGCTGGAGCTGGGGGCCGACGACTACCTCACCAAGCCGTTCAGCATGCGCGAGTTGCTCGCGCGCGTCCGGGCACTGCTGCGGCGCACCGACCTCGTGCGACAGATGCTGGAGGCCGACCGGAAGGCGAGCACGGAGGCGGTGCGCTACGGCCCGCTGGCGCTCGACCCCGTGCGGCACATCGCCACCCTGGACGGCCAGGAGCTGGATCTGACGCCGACCGAGTTCCGCCTGTTGCACCTGCTGATGCGTCATCCGGGCCGCGCCTTCGGGCGGAGCTACCTGCTCGACACCATCTGGGGCGATCAGTTCGTCGGCGAGCGCTCGGTTGACAACGCCGTGCTGCGGCTCCGGAAGAAGCTGGGGCCGCTCGGTGAAGCGATCGAGACCGTCTGGGGCGTCGGCTACCGGCTGCGCGCGACCGACGTGCGGGAGGGCCCATGAGCCCGCTGAACCGGCGCTCCTGGCTGATGAGCGCCGGGCTCCCGCGCGTGCTGGCCGAGACCGGCCTGCTCGTCATCGTGCTGACGTCGCTGCTGCTGGTCGCCGCGGGCGATACGGAGGAGGCGCAGTCGCGGGCTATCCTGCTAGGGCTGGGTGGGTTCGCGGTCGGGACGCTCGCGGCGCCACTCGGTGCGCTGCGCCTGCGGCGCGTGGACGGCGACCGCCGTCAGCAAGTCAAGGGAGAGGTCGCCAGAGCGGCTGCCGTCGTTCTCAGCAACGCCGCGCTCTCCTGGGCCGTCATCATCACCGGATCGGCGCTGTTCCCGGGCTCTCCAGTCTTCGCGGGCATCGATCCCTTCACCTGCGGCGCGAGTTACGGCTTCTGGCGCGGGCTCCTGATCGGCTGGCCTGCCTGGGATCGGCTTCGTCGCTCCCGGCTGCTCTGGTCGCTGACCCACGCCCAGCTCGTCGCCAGCCTCGTGATCGCGGTCGTCGTCACCGTGTTTGTGATGGCGGGCGCGCTCCCACAGATCGAAAGCGAGCTCTCGTTCCCGGAAGAACTCCCCGGTCCCGCGGCGGCTGTCGCCTGGGTCATCATCAGCATCCTGGCGACGGTAAGCCTCCTGGTCGCGCTCTTCGTGCTCATCAGCCTCATCCTGATCCTCCTGGTGACCGTGCTCTCCCGGCCTGTCCTGAAGCGCACCACACGTCGGGTAGAGGAACTGGCGAGCGCGGCCGGCGCGCTCCGCGCGGGGGATCTCGCGACGCGGGTGCCGGTTTCTGGTGAGGACGAGGTTGCGCGGCTGCAGGCCGACTTCAATGCCATGGCCGCCGAGCTGGAGCGCGCGATGCGGGAGCTTGCAGCGGAGCGGGACACTGTGGCCCACCTCCTCCAGAGCCAGCGCGAACTGGTCGCCGCTGTCTCCCACGAGCTGCGGACCCCGGTGGCCACGCTACGCGGCTACCTCGAGTCGGCACTGGCGCACTGGAACGAGGAGCCGCCCCCGACCCTGCGCGCCGACCTCGCCATCATGGCCCGCGAGACGGAGCAGCTCCAGCGGCTGATCGACGACCTCTTCACCCTGTCGCGGGTCGAGGCCGGCCAGCTCCCGCTCCGGTTGGAGGGGGTGGATGTCGGCACCGTGCTGCGGCGCTGTGCCGCCGCAGCGGCCGGGCTGGCCTGGGAGCGCAGTCGGGTCGAGGTTCTGGTCGAGGTAGCGCCTGACCTGCCACCGGCACATGCCGACGCCGCGCGTTTAGAGCAGATCGTTCGCAACCTGCTGACGAACGCAGTCCGCCACACACCGCCCGGCGGCCTCGTTCTGCTCGGTGCCGAGCGGGACGGTGACGCGATCGTGGTGCAGGTCAGCGACACGGGCGAGGGCATCGTCCCGGAGGACCTGCCCCGCATCTGGGAGCGGTTCTATCGCGGCGCCAGCGCGCGGGACGACGCTCGCGGCGGCTCGGGACTCGGCCTGGCGCTCGTGAAGGAACTGACCGAAGCGATGGGCGGCAGCGTCGCCGTCGAGAGTACCCTCGGCCAGGGGAGCCGCTTCACCGTCCGCCTCCCACTCGCCCGCACCCCCGCACCGACGCCCCCGGCGACATCCTGAGACGACGAGAACCTGCCACCACCGCATGACACGAGCGGCGCGGTCCGCGCCTTTCTACTCCAACGCGTACCTCCCCTCTCCCAACGTTGGGAGAGGGGCCGGGGGTGAGGGCCGTTCACCGAGCCTGCGACCGTTTCGTGACACATTCACGACCGAGCCGCGACACCTTCGCAGCAGGGTTGGGACATCGACTCCCTACGCTCGAAAGGGCCGCCGGGGATGCCCCGGCAGGCGCGTCGATCCAGCACTGGAGCGTAGGGAGGAGCGACTCGGATGTTTCAACGACTCGCACGGACCTGTTACCAGCACCGCTGGCTCGTCCTCGTGGGCTGGGTGGTCCTGCTGGTCGCGCTCTTTGGACTGCAGGGCCCGCTCGGCGGCGAGTTCCGCACCGACTTCTCGCTGCCCGGCACCGAGAGCCAGCGGGCGCTCGACCTGCTGCGTGAGCACGGCTTCGAGACACGGACCGGCGAGGAAGCCCAGATCGTGTTCGAGGCCGATCAGGGCGTGACCGACCCGTCGGTGCGTGAGCCGATGGAGCAGTTCTTCGCCGCAATCGAGGCGGCGGGGCTCGGTGCGACCGTGACCTCTCCGTACGCGGAGGGCGGTCAGCAGCAGATCGCGCAGGGCGGGCGGATAGCCTATGCCACCGTGAGCTTCTCCGCCCGGCCACAGGAGGAGTACAGCGAGGCGGCCGACCGGATCAGAGCGCTGGGCGACCAGGTCACCGTCCCGGGGCTCCGCATCGAGTACGGCGGCGGGATGTTCGCCGAGGGAGCGCCGGTCTTCGCCGAAGCCATCGGCCTCGTCAGCGCCGTGGTGATCCTGCTGGTCGCCTTTGGGTCGGTCCTGGCGATGGGACTCCCGATCGCGACCGCGCTCTTCGGCATCGGCACCGGGGCCATGCTGGTCATGCTCGGCGCCCGGTTCATCACGATGCCCGACTTCACGCTGGGCGCCGCGATGATGATGGGCATCGGGGTCGGGGTGGACTACGCGCTGTTCATCGTCACCCGCTACCGGGAAACGCTCCGCGCGGGCCACGATCCGGAGTCCGCAACCGTTGTGGCGATCGACACCGCCGGCCGCGCCGTGCTCTTCGCGGGCATGACGGTCGTGATCGCCGTACTCGGCCTGCTCGTCATGGACCTCGGGTCGGTGAACGGCGTCGCTGTCGCCATCGCAGCGAGCGTCCTGATGACGATGCTCGCATCGCTGACGCTCCTGCCGGCGATGCTCGGGTTCATCCGCGGGCGGATCGACCGGCTGGGCCTGCCGCACCGGCACGCGGCGGACACGATGGGGCGGCAGTCACTCTGGCACCGCTGGAGTCGGGTCATCCAGCGCCGCCCGTGGCCCGCGCTGGTCGCGGGCACGGCGATCCTGTTGATCCTGGCCGTGCCGGTGCTCGACATGCGGCTCGGCTTCGGCGACGCCGGCAACCGGCCGACCGACGACACCTCCCGCCGCGCATACGACCTCCTGGCCGAGGGATTCGGGCCCGGGTTCAACGGCCCGCTGCTCCTGGTCGCCGAACTCCCCAACGGCCAGGCCGACCTGCCCGCGCTCGAGCAGGTGACGGACCGGCTGCTGGCGACGGACGGGGTCGCGGCCGTCAGCCCGGCCATCCCGAGCCCAGATGGCCAGGTCGCGATCATCACGGTCATCCCCACGAGCGCGCCGCAGGATGAGGCGACCACCGACCTCGTCCACCGCCTGCGCGATGAGGTGGTCCCGGAATCCGGCGCGCCCGGCCCGATCCTCGTCTCCGGCCTGACGGCCGCCGGGACCGACTTCACCGACTACATCGCCAGCCGGATGCCGGTCTTCTTCGCGATCGTCTTGGGGCTGTCGTTCCTGCTGCTGATCGCCGTCTTCCGCAGCGTGCTGGTACCGGTCAAGGCCGTCGTCATGAACGTGCTCTCCATCGGCGCGGCCTTCGGCGTGCTCATCGCGGTCTTCCAGTGGGGCTGGGGTGGTGAGCTGATCGGGATCGGCAAGCCCGGCCCGATCGAAGCCTGGGCGCCGATGATGATCTTCCCGATCGTCTTCGGCCTCTCAATGGACTACGAGGTCTTCCTCCTGTCCCGCATGCGCGAGGAGTACGACCGCACCCGCGACAACGCCACGGCCGTGGCCGACGGTCTGGCCGGGACCGCCCGGGTCATCAGCGCCGCAGCCGCGATCATGGTCGTCGTCTTCGTCGCCTTCGCCATGACCCCCGACCGGTCGCTGAAGCTGCTCGGCCTCGGCCTGGCGGCGGCGATCCTGGTCGACGCCACGCTCGTCCGGCTGGTGCTGGTCCCGGCCACGATGGAGTTGCTGGGCGACCGGAACTGGTGGCTACCGCGTCGGCTCCAGCGCCTCGTGCCGGCCATCCACGTCGAGGGAGAGCGCGCCTCCATAGGGATCGACCGGGAACCGGTCGGCAGCGCGACCGGAGACCTCCATGACTGATAGCGCGAGCGCGATCCCGGCATCGGCCGATGTACCGATCCACAGGGGAAAGGACACGACATGACACGACTGCTTGGTGGCGTACTCCTGGTGCTGCTCGTGTTCATCCTGGGCACCTGCGGCATGATCGTCGCGACCGACATCTACTTCCGCACCGGTGGGAGCATCCCCATCGCCGGGAGTGACGACAGCGCGATGACGAGCACGGACCCGGTAGAACGCGGCGCGGCGATCTACAGCCGACGCTGCGCCGGATGCCACTCGAACGACGGGTCGGACAAGATCGGGCCGACGTTCAAGGGGCTGTACGGCAGCGAGGTGCCGCTGGAGGACGGCTCGACGGTGATCGCGGACGAGGCGTACCTGCACGAGTCGATCGTCGATCCCTCCGCCCAGATCGTCCGGGGATATCCGAAGGCGATGCCATCCTTCCGCAACCTCAGCGACCGGGACATCGACGACCTGATCGCCTACATCCGATCGCTCCAGTAAGCGTCGCGCCCCGGACTCCCGCGGGAGTTCGGGGCGCGACCGTCATCTCCGGCAATCAGTCCAGCGTGAAGTACTTGAACGCCTCGGCCAGCACCATGCGCTCAGAGCCGGGGAAGCGATGGAAGCGGGCCTGGGCTGCGGTGTCCTGCGCCCACTGGCGCAGAATCGTGGCGAAGTCCCAGTCGCCCATCTGGCTCTTGTGTGCCGACAGCGCCGCCACCTTGGCGTCGAACCAGTCGGTGATGTCGACCCAGAAGTCCGGCTCCGCCACACCGGCCAGGTAGACCTCACGCACCTTGTGCGGCTCCAGGCCCTCCTCCAGCAGCTCCGCGAAGGTCAGCCGGTCACGTGCCGCGGGGTAGACCGCCGCCAGCGTCGCCTCGCCCATCGCGATATGGTCCGGGTGCTGGATGTACCACTGTCCCTGCCAGCGCGCACTCGGGTCCTGGCAGATCACGGCGTCCGGCCGGTATTTGCGGATCATGCGGGTAATGGCGCGCCGCAGGTTCAGGTCGGGCAACAGCTCGGCATCACGGAAGCCCAGGAACTCGACCTCCTTCACGCCGAGTGCGCGGGCCGCCTCGCGCTGCTCCTGTTCCCGGATCTGCACGAGACGCTCCGGCGTCATCTCCGGGTCATCGCTCCCCTTGTCGCCGCTGGTGCCGAGCACGTAGACAATCTCACTCCCCTCCGCGACCCAGCGGGCGATCGTCCCGGCGCAGATGAAGTCGGGATCATCGGGGTGAGCCATGACCACCAGCACGCGCTGCGGCGCCTGCCGGGTCTCGGAATCACTCGTCATCAGGACCTCCTCATCAGCCATGCCACTCTACGGCCCGGCCGCACCGGCCTGGTGGGCTGGTACTCGTCACAATGCCCCGGACCCCGCGCGTATTCCGTGCCCGCGATCACGCAAGCGGCCGGCCCCCATTTTGGAAGCCGGCCGCTGAGCGCACGCACAACTTGCGCCTACGTAGCCTCACGCCACATGTTGTTGAAGTTGTACGAGTTGATGTAGATACCGTTGGGGATGAACCCGCGGATGTCGGCCCGCAGCACGGTCGCCTTGCGGATCTGCGCGTAGAAGATGGCCGCGGGGTCGTCCCACATCATGATCTGCAGGACCTTCCGCGTCGCCTCGCGGATCTCATCCTCCGTGCTCGCGTCCCGCATCTGGTCCAGCAAGGCATCGACTTCCTTGTTGGCGTAGTAGCTGGAGTTCGAGCCCTTGCTGCCGATCGAGTCGGAATGGAAGTTCGGATAGAGCTGGCTCCACGGGTCGTTGTAGTCCGGCCACCAGATGTTGGCGACGAAGTGGGGCCGCTCCTCGGCCGGCGCATCTCCGTACTCCATCTCGAGGTACGCCGCGCGATCGACCTGCATCAGTTCCAGGTTGATCCCGATTTCGGCCAGGTTGGCCTGGAAGAGCTGGGCCATCGCCGCGCTGGTCGCATCGCCGGTGGCATACATGTAGGTGAAGGTGGTCCCCTCCTCGATGCCGGCGGCGGTCAGCAGTTCCTTTGCCTTCTGCAAGTCGGTGCTGTAGACCGGGATGCTCGGGTCATAGCCGATCACCGAGTCGGCCACCGGCCCCTGCACCTTCGCGTAGCCCCGCAGGACCTGCTCGATCACCTCGTTGTACGGCCAGGCATAGGCCAGTCCCTGGCGTGCCCGGGGGTCCGGGATGGTGACGTAGTTCATGCGGACCCAGTTGGTCTGGGTGGACTCGTACTCGACCACCTGGATATCGGGGTTCTCCTTCAAGGCATCCAGGTCTTCGGGCGGCAGGATGGCGGTGCCGTGTACCTCGCCCGCCTCCAGCAACTGGCGCCGGGTGGCGTCTTCGGGGATCACCCGGGCAATGATGCGATCGAAGAACGGGGGCGTGCCATGGTAGTCCTCGAAGCGATCGAGGACGAAGCGGTCCTGCGGCGAGGCCTCGGTGACCTTGTACGGCCCCGTCCCGACCATGTTCTGGCTGAACCACTCATGGGCGAAGGGGTCGCTATCGGTTTTGTGCTCCTCCATCGCCGCCGGAGAGACGACCAGGGGCCCGTACTCGGACGCCATCGCCGGCAGGAAGAGCGGCTCGGGCTTGTTCATGATGAACTTCAGCGTGGTGGGGTTCACCACCTGCATCTGCCGCTCGGGATCGTCGATGAAGCGGCTGATGACCCCCACCGGACCGCGGCCCATGAGCAGGAAGCGCGTAAACGAGGCCTTGACCGCCTCGGCGTCGCAGGTCGTGCCGTCGTGGAACTTGATCCCCTCGTCGAACTCGAAGGTGAACTCGGTGTAGTCGTCGTTGTGCTCCCACGACTTCGCCAGCATCGGCTCAAACTCGAACGTGCTCTCGCCCTTGAAGCGAATGAGCATCTCGTAGGTGGCCAGGAACAGCGAGCTGGCGACGTTGTCGTAGGCCGACTGCGGGTCGAGGTCCGGCACACCGCCGTTCACCGCAAAGACGAACTCCCGGTTGCTCGACTCGTTGCGCCCGCCGCCGGAATCCCCGGAGCCGCCGCTCGGTGTGGAATCGGACCCGCCCGACGACGACGTCGGGGCGGCATTCTGGTCACCGCCGTCGCTACCGCCGCAGGCGGCGAGTAGGTTGAGAATCGCCGGCGTCGACAGCCCGAAGAACAACCCGCGCTTGAGCACCTCGCGGCGTGTCAGCCGGCCGGCGCGCGCACCGTCCAGGAGGGTGCGATAGATCGCGTTCTCGTGGTCCGCCATCGTGTGTGTCCTCCTCCATACACCCAGTCACGACAGAGGTGCCGCCCCGGTTCGGGTGGAGCGGCGTGAGGTGCGGTCGCCTTCTGGCGCGCGGTCACGCCGGTGCGCGCTCGCGGCCACGCACACTCCCGCGATCAACTGCTCCGCGTGCGCGGATCGAAGTAGTCCCGGAGGCCGTCGCCCAGCAGGTTGAAGCCGATCACGGTCAGCGTCAACGCCAGCCCCGGGAAAGTGATGTACCACCACGCCTCACGGAAGTAGGTTCGGGCCCCCGCGATCATGGTGCCCCATTCGGGCATCGGCGGCTGGGCCCCCAGACCGATGAACGACAGGCCCGCGGTCGCCATCACCGCGTACCCGACATCGATGGTCATCTGGATGATGACCGGCGCGACGGTGTTCGGCAGGATGTGGCGCACCAGCACCCGGCGGTGGCTCGCCCCCACCGCACGGGCCGCCTCGACAAAGTCCCGTTGCCGCAGGGCGATCACCTGTCCCCGCACCAGGCGCGCGTACCAGGGCCAGTAGACGACGGTGAGGGCGATCACGGTGTTCTGCAGATCCCGCCCGAGCGAGGCAGCGATGCCCATGGCCAGGATCAGCGCGGGGAAGGCGAGGAAGATGTCGGTCAGCCGCATCAGCAGCTCGTCGACATACCCGCCGAAGTAACCGGCGATCGCCCCGACGAACACGCCGACCACCACGGCGATCCCGACGATCAGCGTGGCGATCCCGAGGGAGATCTTCGCTCCGCTCATGACGCGGCTCAGGATATCCCGGCCCAGCTCGTCCGTGCCGAACCAGTGCGTCGACGACGGTGGCTGGAACTTGTTCACGACATCGGGCTTGACCGGGTCGAAAGGCGCCAGCACATCGCCGAACACGCACAGGAACAGGAAGAGGACGATGATGACCAGCGCGACGATGTTGAGCGGGTTGCTACCCGCGAACTGGCGGAAGAAGTAACGCAGTCCGCTGCGCTGCGCCGGTTTGGCATGACGCGCGGCTAGGCTGTCTGCCCCGACGCTGGAGGTGGCCGTCTCTGGTGCCGTCATGTCACCGAGATCCTTGGATCGAGCAGGAAGTAAACGAGGTCAACCAGCGTGTTCACCGTCACGTAGGCTGCCCCGATGATCAGCGTGACCGTGATCACCGCGTTGTAGTCGAACGTCTGGATCGCCTGGAAGGCGTAGCGGCCGATGCCCGGCCAGGAGAAGATGATCTCCACCAGAACCGCGCCACTCAGGAGCAGACCAATCTGCAACCCGATGACGGTGATAGCCGGCAGCAGCGCGTTCCTGAGCGCGTGACGGAGGATGACGACCTTCTGCCGAAGGCCCTTCGCCCGCGCCGTGCGGATATAGTCCTGTCCCAGCACCTCCAGCATCCCGGCCCGCGTCATCCGGGTGATGACTGCCATCGAGCTAAAACCGAGCACGAAGGCGGGCAGCAGGAGATGCTTCGCGGCGGTCAGGAACACGGAGATATTTCCGGTGAGCAGGGAATCGATGGTGTAGAGGGATGTGATCGTCGGCGGTGGCTGGACCCCAATCGGCAGGCGTTGCCCATCCGGTAACAACCCCAACCGGGCAAAGAGGAGGAACTGGAGCACCAGCGCCAGCCAAAAGGATGGTATCGACAGCCCAAGCACCGAGATGACCCGGCCGACGGCGTCGATCACGCTGTTGCGGTAGATCGCAGAAACGATCCCGAGCGGTACCCCGACCACCACCGCGAAGAGGATGGCGTAGAGGGTCAACTCAACCGTCGCCGGCAGGTACTCCTTGAGGTCCTGCTTCACCGGTCGACGGGAGCTCAGCGACTTGCCGAAGTCAAAATGGACGAGCCCCGACATGTACCGGATGTACTGCCGGTGCAGCGGCTGATCCAGGCCGTACTCCTCACGCACCTTCTGCACGGCCTCGGCGCTCGCGCGCGGCCCGGCGATGATCCGTGCCGGATCGCTGGGGACGATGTGGGAGAGCGTGAAGGTGACGGCGGACAGGATGATGAGGACGAAAACAAGAAAGACGAGCCGACGAACGATCAGCGAAACGAGCATCGTGTCCGTCCCAAGACCGCGGCCGGTGCCAGCTTCGCACGGACCCTCGAGGACGAACGGACAGTCCTAACGATGCTCGGGTCCGGAAAGCACTCAAGATTCCAAGACTTTACGCGCGATCAGGATAGCGGACCATACTTGGGGTGTCAAGCATCCCCCTCTCCGCCCAAGAGATGCCGGATTCCGCACGTCAACCGCTCGCAGGCAAGCCGGGGATACCGGCATCCCCGAGCCATGGCTCGCATCCTGCCGCGTCTCATCGGTCTGTCGTGGGTCAGGCGCGGCGTCGGGGGGGAGGGAGCAGTGCACACCAATGGGTGACGACCACCTGCGCGCGGAGCAGGCAGAGACGCGGACCGAGACACCAGCCGAGCCGATCGCCCCGAGCGCGCCGCCCAGCGACGGCCCGCCCGGCATCGTTCCCGGCCGGCACAAGTGGCTTGTGCTCTCGACCGTGTCGGTCGGCACCTTTATGGCCACGCTCGACAGCAGCATCGTCAATATCTCGCTGCCGACCATCCAGCAACACTTCGGCGTCAGCCTCTCAACGGTCGAGTGGGTCGTTGTCGCTTACCTCCTCACGCTCGGCACGCTGCTTCTCTCCGTCGGGCGCCTTGGCGACATGGTCGGCTACAAGCGGGTCTACCTCGGAGGCTTCGCGCTCTTCACCCTCGCCAGCGTCTTGTGCGGCGCATCCCAGAGCATCTGGATGCTGATCGGTTTCCGCGTACTGCAGGCGGTCGGCGGCACGATGCTGCAGGCCATGGGCCCGGCGATCACGACCCGCACCTTCGGCTCCCAGGAGCGCGGCCGGGCACTCGGCTTGAACGCCATCAGCGTCTCACTCGGGCTCACCATCGGCCCGACCCTGGGCGGGGTGCTGACCGAGTTCGCGTCCTGGCGCTGGATCTTCTATATCAACCTGCCGGTCGGGATCTTCGCCATCCTCTGGGCCTGGCGGGTGCTGGAGCCGGAAGGGCGCCGGGCCCGGCAGATGTTCGACATCCCCGGCGCGGCCCTCTCGTTCGGCGCTCTGCTGGCGCTGCTGCTGGCGCTCATCGAGGGGCAGCGCTGGGGCTGGGGTAGCGCGCAGGTCATCGGCCTGCTCCTCGCCGCCGCCGTCCTCGGCACCGCGTTCATCGTCGTCGAACTGCACCACCGGCAGCCAATGCTCGATGTCCGCCTCTTCCGCATCCGCTCCTTCTGGGCCGGCAATCTCAGCCTGCTCATCGTCTTCAGTGGGCTCTTCACCGCCACCTTCCTGATGCCCTTCTTCCTCCAGCAGGGCCAGGGACTCTCGCCATTCGCCGCCGGGCTGCTGTTGACCCCGGTTCCCCTGACCACGCTGGTGGTGGCACCGATCAGCGGCGCGCTCTCCGACCGCATCGGGCCACGCATCCCGGCGACGCTGGGCGCGGCGGTGATGACGCTCGGGCTCTATACCCTGACCCAGCTCCACGTCGGGTCCAGCGCGTCGGACCTCATCTGGCGGCTGGTCGTGCTCGGGGTCGGGCAGGGGTTGTTCTTCAGCCCCAACAGCAGCGCGATCCTCGGCGCGGTGCCGCGCCCGCGCCTCGGGACAGCCTCGGCCACCGTGGCCCAGATGCGGATCTTCGGCCAGGTGCTCGGCATCGCCGTTGCCGGTGCGGTCGTCGCCAGCCGGCTGCCGGTGCATCTGGCCGAGTTGACCGGCCAGGTGCCACCCGCGGCGCTCCAGCGGGACGCCCTGATACTGGCGATCCGCGACGCCTTCATCGTCGCCATCGCCATCTCAGCGATCGCCGTCGTCACCAGCATCCTCCGCGGCAACCAGAAATGATCCCAGACGCCCGTGCGTCACTCCCCTCTCCCAAAGGGCTGGGGATGAGGGCCGCTCTCGTCGACATCCTCGATTCTGCGCAACTCCTGGGTATGATGGAGCAGCACATTGCCGGCACGATGAGACACGGCAACACATGTGCGGAGGGAAACTGTGTGGGCCGCGGCTCGCGCAGCCGGGAAGGGGAATGATGACCGAGGGCGACCTCGCCGCGCGACTGGCGGCGACCTCGTTCCGGTACCCACTGCGGCGCTACCAGCAAGCGGCCGTCGACGCGTTCGAGCAGGCGCGCCGCGAGGGGCGTGCGCGCTTCTACGCCGTGCTGCCGCCTGGCGGCGGGAAGACGGCGGTTGGCCTGGAGGTGGCCCGTCGGCTCGGCCGTCAAACGCTGGTGCTCTGCCCCAACACCGCCGTCCAGGCCCAGTGGCTGCGCCAGTGGCAGGACTTCACGCCGCACACCGTTCCCGCCGGGGCCGACCCCGACCTGACCGCGCCGATCACCGTGCTCACCTACCAGGCGATCTGTGTGCTCAACGGCGACGACGACACGCTGGATGAGGAAGCCCGTGACCTCTGGGTCGCCACGCTCCAGGCCGAGAAGGGCTACTCGGAAGAGCAGGCCCGGGCCGAGATCCAGGCCTTGGAAGCGTCGGGCAGCCCCCACTACCGAGCCGACCTGGCGCGCTTCCGTCGCCGGGCGCGGACGCTCGTCGCCCGGGGCGGGGACCGCAGCGACCTCCTCGCGCTGCTGCACCCCAACGGCCGGGCGATCATCGAGCGCATGGCGGCCAGCGGCCCCTGGACTCTCGTCCTAGATGAATGCCACCACCTGCTGGAGATGTGGGGGTACCTCGTCCGCGCCCTGGTCGAAGAGCTGGGCGACGTCTTCGTGGTCGGCCTGACCGCCACGCCGCCGTCCGACATGGACGCGCGCGAAGCGGCCCTCTACCGCGACATCTTCGCTCGCGCCAACATCGAGGTGCCGATCCCGGCCCTGGTACGGGAAGGGGATCTCGCGCCCTACCAGGAGCTGGTCTACCTGACCACGCCACTGCCGCACGAGGCAGACTACATCGCCGCCCAGCACGCCCGCTTCCAGGAGTTGCTCCTCCGGCTGATGGAACCCGACTTCGGCAGCGTCCCGTTCCCCATCTGGCTCCGGACGCGGGTCGAGGAGCGCCGCGGGCGCGACGGCGCCCAGGTGAGTTGGGAGCGGTTCGAGCGGGACGAGCCCCGGCTCGCGCAGGCCGCGCTGCGGCTCCTCCATTCCTGGGACGCACCGCCACCCGACGGGGCACGCTTCAGCGAGCGCGACCGGCAACCGCTCACCGCCGACGACTGGGTCGCGTTGATCGAGGACTACTGCCTGCGCTGCCTGCGGCCGAGTGCCGACCCGCGGGACGTCGCCGCCTGGGAGGAGGTCCGCCGTGCCCTCCCGTCGCTCGGCTACGTCCTCACCCGCCGTGGCGTCCGCGCCCACGTCAGCCCGGTCGACCGCGTCCTTACCCTCTCCGCCAGCAAGGCGGCCGCGGCCATCTCGATCCTGGACGTCGAGTCAGCGGCTCTGGGGGATCAGCTCCGGGCGCTCGTGCTCTGCGACTACGAGCGGGCGGGCAGCGACCTGCTGGCCCGGTTGCGCGGCGTGCTCGACCCGCAGGCCGGCAGCGCCGCGCTGCTGCTCCACATTCTCGCCTCCGACCCGACCACGGCGGCCCTGCACCCGGTTCTTCTCACCGGCCGCACCGTGGCCTGCTCCCGGGCTACCGCGGTCGACCTGACCCGGTGGATCGCGGAGCAGGTCCCCGAGCTACGTGACCAGATGGCGACCGAACAGCTCTTCCTGCCAAGCGACGACGAGTCCGACACGCGCTGGGAGGACGTCGTCGTCATTCGCCCGGCGAGCACCTGGTGGCAACCGCGCCGCTACGTCCCCCTCCTGACCCGCTACTTCGAAGAGGGGCGCAGCCGCTGCCTGGTGGGGACGCGCTCCCTCCTTGGGGAGGGCTGGGATGCCCGGCGGGTCAACGTATTGGTGGACCTCACCGCTGCCGCGACGCCGACCGCGGTCCACCAGATGCGCGGCCGCTCGCTCCGGCTCGATCCGGACCTGCCGGACAAGGTGGCGGACAACTGGGACGTGGTCTGCGTCGCGCCCGGGCACCCCAAGGGCACGGCCGACTACGACCGCTTCGTCCGCAAGCACCACCACTACTTCGCCGCGACGGTCGAGGGGGAGATCGAGTCGGGCGTCTCCCACGTCCATCCAGAACTCTCCCCCTACGGTCCACCCGACCCCACGCACTTCGCCGCCATCAACACGGCGATGCTCCGCCGCGCCGAGGAGCGCGCGGCCGCCTACGCCCGGTGGAACATCGGGGAGCCGTACGAGGGGCGGGAGACACACACAGTGCGGGTGCGCTTCGGCCGGGCACCGGGCCTCTCCCGCAGCCGCCTGCTCACCCCTGGGGCGCGGCTCGGTGCCGGGGCGGTCGGGCGCTTCCGCCGCCGCTTCGGCCGGGTCCTGGCTGGCAGCGCAGCAGCCGGCATCATCGTGGCTGCAGCCGGGCCGGACCTGGCGGGGCTCGCCGCGGGCATCGTCGCCACGGCGGGCGGGGGAGCCTGGCTCGTCCGGGACCTGCACGAGGTTGTCCGCCAGCTCGGGCCGTCCGACGCGCTGGAGGACATCGCCGCAGCCGTCGCCGAGGGGCTGCGGGACACCGGCGGCATCGCCCCGGAGCTGGGCGCAGAGTCCGTGCGCGTCGTGGCCCAGGCCGACGGTTACTACCGCTGCTATCTGGCCGGTGCCTCCGAAGAGGACAGCCGCCGCTTCACCGAGGCGCTGGACGAGGTGCTGGCCCCGCTGGCCTCTCCGCGCTACATCATTCCGCGCTACATCGCCGACCCGCCCGGCTCGGTGCTCGACACCGCGCTCCTGGCGCTGCGCCTCCGGCGGACCGGCCGCCGCGGCCGCGCAGTCGTCTACCACGCCGTCCCCTCTTACCTGGCAGCCAACCGGCAGCGCGCCGATCGCTTCGCCCGCGCCTGGAACCGCTACGTGAGCGCGGATGAGCCGATCTATTGGAAGGACCCGGAGGCGAGCGCCATCATCGCCACCCAGCGCGGCGCCGACCCCTTCGACGTCACCACCCAGATGCGCGTCCTCTGGCGGTGAGGGAGGGGGCCGCGGCCCAGAAGCGCGAGCGGTGCACAACGCCCGTCTCAGCTCGATCCACACGAACCGCGGCATTGCGCAGAGGCGAATGCCCGGTGTTGCCCGCTGGGCTGACAAGGAAAAGCCCACTAAAGCGGGCTGGGGGACGAGGGTTCACATTCTGGCGTTGGGTGCACACCGTTCGGTTCGT
>Ga0207873_1000312_pt1 | contig 54161 bp, 45 predicted proteins | sample BGWIniCompost_FD_187373 | JGI IMG/M metagenome (GOLD analysis project Ga0207873, IMG submission 187373) | Cellulose adapted compost microbial communities from Newby Island Compost Facility, Milpitas, CA, USA - BGW Initial Compost (SPAdes)... ...
ATAATTAATAATACTTCACTTAAATATGTTGGTGAAGGTCTGGAAATTGAATTGAGCGGGACCCTTGTCGGCAAAACAATTACAACCGGTTTGCCGGTAAAAATTGATGATACATCTCTTGCAGATTATGTAAGATTTTCAAAAGCCGAGGATGTTTCATTTGACGGTTCATTTGTATCTATCCCTCTTATTCATCATCATCAGAATTATGGAGTACTCTGTTTTGAAAGCCTGAAGAAAAATGCTTACACAAACAGTGATGTTCAGTTCTTAAAAAGTTCGGCTAATATTTTAGCATTTGTTATACATTCACATTCAACTCAATCTCTTCTTAAAAATTATATCTCTATAGATATTGAATCAAAAGCTCTCAATTCAAATACTTTTAAAGAGAGAATGGCTGCTGATCTTTTTAAAGCAAAACAGCTTGGAATATCAGGTGCACTTGCCTTAATTCGTATTGATGATTTTCTTGAACAGGAATCTCTTTTCGATGATAATCCTCTTCCCAAAGTAATAAAATCTGTCGCGGAAACTATTCATAATGAAATGACACCATCGAATCTCTTTGGAAGACTTGATGAGAGAATTTTCGGTGTCTACTTCTTTAATGCTACACCTAAAGATGTTTATGTTTGGGCTGAAAAACTTCGTGTGAAAATTGCACGCAAGCCTATTGCTGTTGTAACACGTCAGACAACTTACACAGTTTCCATAGGTGTGGCTTCAAGCCATAATATTACAGATGTTGATGAAGTTATATATAACGCCGATCTTGCTCTGAAAAAAGCGCTTGAAAGGGGCGGCAACACTGTAAGGAATATCAACTAAAATTAGAAATTAAAAAATATAAAGTGGAAGTTTTAAATTAACTTTATAACCTGATGAATAATTTTATAATTATTGTTTTGGATGGTGTGGGAATAGGAGCTTTACCGGATGCAAAAGATTATGGTGATGAAGGTAGTAATACTCTTGTAAATATTTCTAATGCTGTTGATTTAAATCTGCCCAATTTAGAAAAACTCGGATTAGGAAATATCACCACTATAAAAGGTGTACCGTCCGCTGCAAATCCATTAGCCTCATTTGGAAAAATGCAGGAGAGATCCAAAGGAAAAGATTCAACCACTGGTCATTGGGAAATTGCAGGTTTATATGTCGATTTTGATTTTTCATATTTCCCGGATGGTTTTCCTGAAGATATTATTTCAAAATTCTTAAAAGAAACGGGATGCAAAGGAATTCTTGGTAACAAGACAGCTTCGGGTACTGAAATAATTAGTGAATTAGGAGATAAGCATATTGCAACAGGTTATCCCATAATTTATACATCAGCAGATTCTATTTTTCAGATTGCCGCACACGAAGATGTTATTCCATTAAACAAGCTTTATGAAATATGTGAAATAACACGGGAAAAAGTTTTGGTTAATCCTGTAAATGTTGGACGTGTGATTGCAAGACCATTCATTGGTACAAACGGAAATTATACCCGGACAACTAACAGGAAAGATTTTTCATTAAATCCTCCAGGTAAAACAATTCTTGATATACTTTATGAAAACAAAATCACTACAATTGCTATAGGCAAAGTAAACGATCTTTTTAATTACAGGGGAATTGAAATTCAGGAGAAAACAAAATCAAACAATGAGGGATGTTTAAAACTTCTTGAATATTCACACAAAGTTAAAAATAGTTTTATCTTTGCAAATCTTGTTGATTTTGATGTTTATTTCGGGCATCGGAATGATCCGGCTGGTTTTGCAAATGCATTAAAAGAGTTTGATGATTTTCTTCCGCAGATTTTACAAAATTTAGACGACACAGATGCTCTTGTTATTACTGCCGATCATGGTAATGACCCGACAACTGTAAGTACAGATCACAGCAGGGAATATGTTCCGTTATTGTTTTATAGAAAAAATAAAACCTCTGTTAACTTAGGAACAAGAAAAACTTTCTCCGATGTTGCAAAAACTGCTTCAGCTTTTTTTAATATTAAAAATAATCTACAGGGTGAAAGTTTTTTATAACATTGAAAATAAATTTTTGTAAACCTATATTAACGGCACTTTATATGCTACATAGTAGGGAGGCAGTTTGTTTTTAGGAAAAGTAGTCGGAAATGTCTGGTCAACAATTAAAGATGAAAGTCTTGTTGGTGCAAAATTTTTAATTGTAAAACAGGTCGATCTTAATTTAAAAGAAAAAGATAATTACGTAATTGCAGTTGATAATCTTGGCGCAGGAGTGGGAGAATTAGTTTTGGTTACCACGGGAGGTTCTTCTGAACAAACTGAGTTTACAAAAAATAAACCTGTTGATGCAGTTATTATAGCAATTGTAGATAATTTTGATATGCCTCTGAAAAAGTATTTGCACGATCAGGAAAATCTGGCGTAAAATTTTTTCTATCGAACCATTAAAAGAAAAAAATTTTAGGAAAATATTTGGAAATGTTTTTGATGTCCTGGGTTTTGATTTATTAATGTTTAAGAAGTTTGTTCAGCTGAAAGTATAAAATTAGTGAGTTAAATATGTCCAAAAATAAAAGGGTTTAATGGTGAGAATAGTAAAGCAATTTACAAACAGAGAAAGCCAGTCATTAGATAAATATCTTCAGGAGATAGGGAAAGTTGAACTTCTTACACCTGAAGAGGAAATCAGGCTTGCAATTAATATTAAGAAAGGGGACCAGCAGGCACTTGAAACTCTTACCAAAGCCAACCTTAGATTTGTAGTTAGCGTTGCAAAGCAGTATCAAAACCAGGGGTTGTCTCTCGGAGATTTAATTAATGAAGGAAACCTTGGTTTAATTAAAGCCGCTAAAAGATTTGATGAAACAAGGGGATTCAAATTTATTTCCTACGCTGTGTGGTGGATCAGGCAGTCAATTCTCCAGGCACTTGCCGAGCAGTCAAGAATAGTACGTCTTCCATTAAACCGTGTTGGTGCACTAAATAAAATCGGGAAAGCTTACAGCAACCTTGAGCAGGAATTTGAAAGGGAGCCGAGTGCTCAGGAGCTTGCCCAGGAACTCGATATGGATGTAAGTGAAGTTTCCGATACTTTAAAAATTTCCGGAAGACATGTTTCAATGGATGCTCCGTTTTCTCAGGGCGAAGAGAACAGGCTTCTTGATGTAATTGAAGATGATCAGCAGCCTTCTCCCGATTATGTATTAATGAATGAATCACTTAAAGCTGAAATTGAAAGAGCACTTTCAACACTTACCGAAAGAGAGGCTGAGGTTATTAAATTATATTTCGGTTTAAATAAAGATCACTCAATGACTCTCGAAGAAATAGGGGAAAGATTTAATTTAACCAGGGAACGTGTACGCCAGATAAAAGAAAAAGCTATAAGACGCCTCAGGCATGCATCAAGAAGTAAAAATTTAAAGACTTACCTGGGCTGAATTTTGAAAACAAAGAGTGATAAATCACTCCTGCTTTTCTTGCTTGCAGGTTTAATTATTTTTACCGGCTGTTCCTCCTCATCAGATTCCATCCGTTATGGCACTAAAAAAAATACTATGGAAAAAGAAAAAAAAGAATCAATAAGATATAGTAACATTGAAGATAATGATATAGATGATCCCGATGTTGAGCCCGATAATCTTACTTCCATTGACTCACCGGTACTTGAAAACAATTTTAACCTGAACAATGGAATTGCTGCAGATGTTGCTACTCTTAAAGAAACTATGCTAATGGAAATAATAAAGTACATGAATACCCCTTATAAATTTGGTGGTAATTCAAGAGATGGTATAGACTGCTCAGCTTTTACTCAAACAGTATTTGCAAGCTGTTCAATTAAACTTCACAGAAGTGCAAAGGAACAATATACTCAGGGTATTCCGGTTGAAAGAAGAGAAGATTTGAAATTTGGGGATCTTGTTTTTTTTAATACGCGTAAAAATGTAAGACCGGGACACGTCGGAATATACATCGGCGATAATCTTTTTGTTCATGCAAGTTCCAAACATGGTGTTATAGCCACATCAATGTCACACGAATATTATTCAACCAGGTATATGGGTGCCAGAAGGCTGGAAGAATTTCTTGCCCTGCAGTGATTAGCTGATTCTTTCCTCAGAAATTGACATTTTAATTATCCGTGAATTACTTAATTTTAATAAATAACAAATAATCAGGAACATTGAAATTTTTATCAGAAAACAAGGAAACAAGAAAAGAAATTTACCTGATTTTTCTGGTTGCTGTATTGTTTATTATAGGAATGTTTTTCAGGGAGGAATTAAAACAACTTCCTTATGCCTGGGGAGATTATCTTCTTTTTCTGTCTGCATACCTGATAAGCGGCTGGAGTGTGCTTTCCAAAGCTGTTAAAAATTTAACGCGCGGAAGAGTGTTTGATGAAAATTTTCTTATGACTGTTGCTACACTTGGTGCAATAGCAATCGGTGAATTGCCCGAAGCTGTCGCTGTTATGATGTTTTATAACGTTGGCGAATTTATGCAGGGCTTATCGGTAAAACGTTCAAGAAAATCAATTAAAAAACTTCTTGAAATAAGGCCTGATTATGCTAATCTGAAAATTAAAGATGAATACAAAACTGTTCCTCCCGAAGAGGTAAAACCGGGAGATGAAATTTTAATTAAGCCTGGTGAACGGATACCTCTTGACGGCGAAGTTATAGAAGGTTCAACTTTTGTGGATACTTTCCCGTTAACAGGAGAGTCTGTTCCAAAATCTGTAACTGTTAATGATAATGTTCTGGCAGGAATGATAAATAAATCCGGAGTTATTCTTGTAAGAGTTAAAAAGTATTTCAGCGAATCGTCCATTTCAAAAATACTTGAACTTGTTGAGAATGCTTCAAAGAAAAAAGCCAGGACTGAAAAATTTATTTCTGTGTTTGCATCTTACTATACACCTGTTGTAGTTGGGGCAGCTGTTTTAATTGCTGTTATTCCTCCATTGCTTTATACCTCACAATCTTTTTCTGAATGGATATACCGGGCATTGGTAATTCTTGTAATATCTTGCCCGTGTGCATTAGTAATCAGTATTCCTTTAGGATATTTTGGTGGAATTGGCGGAGCTTCACGAAAAGGCATACTTGTTAAAGGTTCCAATTATCTCGATGCTCTTACAGAAGTTAAAACTGTTATCTTTGATAAAACCGGTACTTTAACAAAAGGAGTTTTTAAAGTAACAGAAATAGTAGAAACCGATAGTCTTGGTAAGGATAAAATCCTTTACTATGCTGCGATTGCAGAATCTCATTCAAATCATCCGATTGCAGTTGCAATTAGAGAAGCATACGGCAAAGAACCTGACAGTTCAATTTTAAGTGATGTTGAAGAGATTGCCGGGTTAGGAATAAAAGCTAAAATTGATGATAAACTTGTTGTAATCGGTAACGATAGGATACTTCATTCAGAAAATATTGAACACAATAATAATAACTGTAATATTGAGGGGACGGTTGTTCATATAGCTGTAAATAATAATTATGCAGGATACATTAAAATATCAGATGAAATTAAAGAAGATGCAAAAGATGCTGTTAAGAATTTAAAAGAGATTGGTGTTGAAGAAGTAGTAATGCTTACAGGGGATAATAAGTTTACTGCTGAAACAATTGCAGGGAAATTAGGAATTACTAATGCACATTATGAATTACTCCCTCAGGATAAGGTAGAACAACTGGAGATTATTCTTAAAAAGAATGAAGGAAAAGGAAAAACCGTTTTTGTAGGAGATGGAATAAACGATGCTCCTGTTATTATGCGTGCAGATATTGGTATTGCAATGGGCGGGTTAGGTTCAGATGCTGCAGTTGAATCTGCTGATATTGTTATTATGGAAGACCACCCGGCAAAAGTTGCAGAAGCAATTTTAATTGCCAGGAAAACAAAAAGAATTGTCTGGCAGAATATTTTATTTGCTATTGGAGTTAAGTTATTCTTTATTGCACTGGGAAGCGTTGGAATTGCATCTATGTGGGAAGCAGTATTTGCTGATATGGGTGTGGCTTTAATTGCTATAGCAAATGCTACAAGAGTATTAAGAAGTTAGTTTAGTTCAGATTCTCTAAACACGAAATTCCCCTAACTATTTATTAAAAAAGCTGTCCTCTATTAAGGACAGCTTTGTAAAATTATCTTTTAATTCTTATTTATTTTAACTGCATCCGGATGTTGCACCGCAGGTCATACATTTCAAACAGGTTCCGTTTCTAACCATTGTTAAGCTCTGGCATTCGGTGCAAATATCTCCTGTATAACCTTTCTCAATTGCCTGTCTTATTTTATTTGTTTCACCATTACTCTCGCTGTAGTAAGAAATACCTTTATTAAATGCATTTATTTTCTCTTTATCCTTATCAAGAATAATTGTTCTTTCACTTACAATCTCTTCACTTTCAAAATCCGGTTCAATCTTTTTTACTATTCCGGGGGAAGCTTTAAGAGAATGAGAATGAGATTCATCAGGTTCAACATGAGCAAGGTCGTGTCTGCCCAGATAAGTTACTGCCAGCTCTCTGAAGATATAATCAATTACAGAGGTTGCCATTTTAATCTTATCATTTCCTGTTACAATACCGCTTGGTTCAAAGCGTGTAAAGACAAAAGCATCAACAAATTCTTCAAGAGGAACCCCATGCTGAAGCCCAAGAGAAATTGCAATGGCAAAACAGTTAAGCAAACTCCTGAAAGCTGCACCTTCACGATGCATATCAATAAATATTTCTCCAAGCTGTCCGTTCTCATATTCACCTGTTCTTATATAAACAGACTGTCCGTTAATTTTTGCTTTCTGAGTATAACCTGTTCTTCTGTCAGGCAGTCTCCTTCTCTTTGCAATATACCTGTGAATAATTCTTTCAGCCACTTTAACAATATCATTTTTCTCTTTATCCTCAAGAAGAGCTTCAAGTTCTTCTTCACTGATTGAATTAAGCGGCTGTGAAAGTTTTGAACCATCCCTGTATAAAGCATTGGCTTTAATTCCCAGCTTCCAGCTCTCCATATACGCTTCTTTAATATCTTCGACTGTAGCACTGTTAGGCAGGTTTATTGTTTTGGAAATTGCCCCTGAAATAAACGGCTGAGCAGCAGCCATCATTCTTATGTGTGCTTTTGGACGAATAAACCTAGTTCCTTTCTTGCCGCACTTGTTTGCACAATCGAATACAGGATAATGTTCATGTTTTAAGAAAGGAGCACCTTCGATTGTCATTGTACCACAAACATAATCATTTGCGGTAGCTATCTCCTGTTTTGAAAATCCTAAAGCGGTAAGAAGATTAAATGAAGGTGAGTCAATCTCTTCTTCACTTAAATGTAATTTATTAATAAGAAAATCTTTTCCGAGTGTAAACTTGTTTATTGCAAATCCGATTTCAAAAACAGTAGGAAGCATCTTTTCTATTTTATCAAGAGCATCATCAGTAAAGCCTTTTGCTTTAAGAGATTCATGATTTATATACGGGCAGCCATCGAGAGTGCCTGCACCTTTTGCATATTTTACTATTTCATTAATCTGGTCTTTGTTATATCCTAATCTTTCAAGAGCAGGAGGGATTGATTGATTTATAATTTTAAAGTATCCGCCGCCTGCAAGTTTTTTAAATTTTACTAAAGCATAATCAGGTTCAACGCCTGTTGTATCGCAATCCATAACAAGACCAATCGTACCTGTCGGGGCAATAACCGTAACCTGTGCATTTCTGAATCCATTTTCAGTTCCAAGTTCAAGAGCTCTGTCTGCATCTTCACGAGCAGCTTCCAATAGATCTGAAGGACAATGTTTTGGATCTATTCCTACAGGGAAAATAGAAAGTCCTTCATATTCCTCATTAGGAACATTATAAGCCGCTCTTCTATGATTTCTAATTACACGAAGCATTGCTTCTTTATTTTTTTCATATTTAGGGAAAGGCCCAAGTTCTTTTGCCATTTCAGCAGATGTTGCATAGGCTGTCATGTGCATTATTGCTGTTAAAGCTCCGCAAATTGCAAAAGCTTCCGGGCTGTCATATGGAATTCCCTGCAGCATTAATAAAGAACCAAGGTTTGCATAACCCAATCCAAGTGTTCTGAATTCATAACTTAATCTTGCTATTTCTTTGCTTGGAAACTGAGCCATAAGGACGCTTATTTCCAGAACAATTGTCCATATTCTTGCAGCATGTCTGTAAGCATCAATATTAAATTTCTGTGTAGAAGTGTCATAAAATTTTACAAGATTTAAAGAAGCAAGATTACATGCAGTATCATCAAGAAACATATATTCACTGCATGGGTTTGATGCCTTAATAGGTCCGTCATTCGGGCAAGTGTGCCATTCGTTTATAGTTGTATGATATTGAATACCCGGGTCTGCACAAGACCATGCTGCATAAGCAATCTGTTCAAATAATTCTCTTGCAGGAATAGTTTTGCAGGGTTTAGGAGCACGTCCTTCTTTTTCTGCTTTTTTCTTCTCAACTCTCCAGTATAAATTCCAGTCCCTGTCATTTATAACTGCTTCCATAAATTCGTTTGTAACACGGACGGAATTATTTGAATTCTGTCCGCTTACAGTTGCATAAGCTTCAGAATTCCAATCAACATTATAAACAGGGAATTCAATTGATCTGAAACCAAGTTTTGCTAACTGGATAACTCTTTCAATATAATTGTTAGGAATATTTGCTTTCCTTGCTTCAATTACAGCCTGCTTTAATTTCTTGTTCAGCTTTTTATTGAACCTGTCATTTTCAGGATGTTCATCATAGCAGGCTTTCATTATAGCATTTAAATGATAATTACATAACTTTGATCCTGTAACAAGTGCGGCAACTTTTTGCTCTTCAACTACTTTCCAGTTTATGTATTCTTCAATATCAGGATGATCCATATCGAGAGTAACCATTTTGGCAGCTCTTCTTGTAGTACCGCCTGATTTTATTGCACCTGCTGAACGGTCACCAATTTTAAGGAAAGACATTAATCCCGATGACTTTCCGCCTCCGCTCAAAGGTTCATTTGCACCTCTGATATCTGAAAAGTTTGAACCTGTTCCTGAACCATATTTAAACAACCTTGCTTCTCTGACCCACAAATCCATAATGCCCCCTTCATTAACCAGGTCATCTTTTACTGATTGAATAAAGCAAGCATGCGGCTGCGGATGTGTATATGCATCTGTAGAAGCTACCAATTCACCTGTTTCATGATCAACATAATAATGTCCCTGTGAAGGACCTGTTATGCCATAAGCCCAGTTCAAACCTGTATTAAACCATTGAGGACTGTTAGGTGCTGCCATCTGGTTTGCGAGCATAAATACAAGTTCATCATAAAAAGCTTTTGCATCTTCTTCTGTGCTGAAATATTTTGCCTTCCATCCCCAGTATGTCCAGCATCCTGCTAAACGGTGGAACACCTGTCTTGAGTCAGTTTCAGAAGTATATCTCTCTTTTTCAGGAAGCTGTTCTAATTTTTCTGTATCAGCTTTTGAAGGCTGAAGCCATGAAGGAACACCCTTTTCTCTTACTTTCTTTAAGAGCTTTGGAACACCGGCTTTTCTGAAATATTTTTGTGCAATTATATCAGTTGCAACCTGGGACCATGTACTTGGGACATAAACATCCTCCATTCTGAATACAGTTGATCCATCAGGGTTTTTTATTTCAGAAGTTCTCTTAACAAATTCGAAAGAAGATAATGGATCTTTACCGGCTTGTGTAAAAAATCTTTTTACTTCCATAATTGACTCCGTGTCCTCGTTATTTTTATTAATTTATTTATTGCAAGGTAAGTTTTCTCTGGCAGGCAATTGACAATTTTTTGATTCATTAAATAACTGATTTATTAATTTTTAGATTTGTTGAACTCGAACGCAAACTAATAAAAAAAAGAATTAAAAAAAATTTGCTGTTCGGTTTTGGAAAAATTTTTTTTGATTGAAGAAAAAAGTGCTGCAAAATTGAAAATAATTTTTGAATTATTCAACCGGCAATTTTTAATTTTTCTTTTCGACAAAAAATTCAGAGATTTGTTCAGTCCTAAAAAATGAATATTAATTTTCTATTCCTTAATTGCTCTGCTGAAAATCAAGATATCAAAAAAAATTAAATTAGCAACTGAATATTTTATCAGTGAAAGAAACGTTCCTTGTCTGAAAAAATTTTAGAAGTAAAAAACCTTTCCAAAAAATTCCGGCAGTTAAAAGCTGTTAACAATCTTAATTTAAATGTTTACAGAGGTGATGTATTTGGCTTTTTAGGTCCTAATGGTGCGGGCAAGAGCACAACTATAAGAATGCTTCTCTCTTTAATTACTCCTACCGAAGGTGAGATAAAAATTTTCAATAAACCATTAAAAGAAAACAGGAATGAAATTCTTCGGAACATAGGTGCAATTGTTGAAAAACCCGATTTCTATGGGTATCTCTCAGCATATAAAAACCTTGAAATTCTTGCAAAATTATCAGGAATTACATTTTCCCATAAAACAATAATGGAAGTTCTTGAACTTGTTGGATTGGAAAAAAGATTCAACAGCAAAGTAAAAACTTTTTCACATGGAATGAAACAAAGACTTGGAATTGCCCAGGCTTTAATTCATGATCCTGAATTGATTATTCTTGATGAACCTACTACAGGACTCGACCCGCAGGGAATGAAAGAGATAAGAGAATTAATTTTAACTCTAAGCAAAGAAAAGAATAAAACTATTTTTCTTTCTTCTCATATTCTTTATGAAGTTGAACTTGTTGCTAACAGGATGATAATTCTTAATAACGGAACTACCCAGGTTGAAGGATATGTCCAGGAGCTTTTAAATTCAAATGAACTTAAGGTAACATTTAAAATTAGTGAGAAAGAAAAAGCACTTAATATTTTAAAAGAAACGAGATGGATGGAGAAAATTAATTCTGTAAATGATGATAATATAATATTTCTTCTTTCACCTGAAGAGATACCTGAATTAAATAAGTTTATTGTTGAAAATGATATTAAAGTTAATGCTATTATTCCTTTAAGATCTCTCGAAGAATATTTCCTGAAATTAATCAACAAAGAAACCTGATGATAAAAATTATAAACATTGAACTATATAAAATCTTCAGGAAATGGAGAACATACATAGGCTTTATTGCAATAGCTGTGCTTGTTACTCTTATCCAGGTTGCAATATTAATAGAAGGGGAGAGTTCGATTAATTTTGTAACCAGAAATCTCAGGCAGTCATTTATTTTTGTAGGAAATATTCTTAACGGATACTTAATATCTTACATTGTCTTAAATGCAATTACACTTCACATTCCTTTTTTAATTACACTTGTTGCAGGAGATTTGCTTGCCGGTGAAGCAACTGCCGGAACATACAGGCTCTTAATTACCCGTCCAGTTTCCAGAATGAAGCTTGTTACATCTAAATTTATTGCAGGAGCAATTTATACTGCTCTCCTTATTTTGTGGCTTTCAATTTTAAGCCTGGGATTAGGTTTGTTAATCTTCGATACAGGTGAATTGATTGTAGTTAAACCGGAAAACATAATAATCTTTGCAAGAGATGATATCCTTTGGAGATTTTTATTAGCCTATAGTTATGCAATTCTCTGTATGGTAGTTGTTGCATCGCTGGCATTTCTTTTTTCTTCTCTTGTTGAAAATGCTATTGGTCCGATTATTTCAACTATGGCTGTAATAATAGTATTTGTAATCATTACAGCAATTGATATTGACTTCTTTCAGAATATAAAACCTTACCTTTTTACGCATTATATACTTTCTTGGAAATTATTTTTTGATGATCCGATTAATGTTAATGATATTATAAAATCTATTGCAATTTTAGCCGGACACATTATAGTATTTTTCACCGCTGCGGCAATTATCTTTAAGAGGAAAGATATTTTATCATAACCCGGAACTAAAAAATTTATTTATCGTATTACCTGAAATTTTTTACAGGAAGATAAAATGAAGAGAATAATTTTATTTCTTTTAATATTGACAGGGCTTACTTCTGCACAAAAAAAAGACCCTGAAAAGATTATTGAACAGGTTAAAGAGAAATTCGCAAAAGTTGAAGATTATGTTGTTGATGTGAATATTAAAATTGATGTTGAGCGGTTAAAAGCTCCTGATACCAAAGCAAAAATTTATTATAAACAACCCGATAAAATTCATATCGAATCTGAAAGTTTTGCCTTGCTGCCTAAAAATGGTTTAAACTTTTCTCCTTCAGCTTTGCTTGATGCTGATGAGTTTACTTCAATATACGAAAGGACAGATACAATAAACGGGCATAAGACAGATGTTATAAAAGTAATTCCCCTGAATAAAAACAGTGATGCAGTTCTAACAATATTATGGATTGATGAAAAAGAATTTATAATCAGGAAAGTTGAATCATCAATGAAAATTGGTGCAACTTATACGCTTGATTTGAAATATGAAAATAATTTCGATTACCCCTTGCCTTCAGAAATGATTTTTACATTTAATTCTGATGAAATGAATATGCGAAATAAAGTAATGGATGACACGGAAAGTAAAAGCAGAGAGAAGCAACGCAGAGATACTAAAGGAAAAGTATATATCACTTATAAAAATTATAAAGTGAATAAAGGAATTCCTGATTCAGTATTTGAAGAGAAAGAGAAATAAAACTTATCTAAGTTTTAGTCTGAAAATCATATTCCCCGATGAAGCAATAACAACATCTGCATGAGGCATATCGAGAATATTATTCACAACATAATCCTCAAGTCCGTATTTTTTCCATGTGCTGCCATTATTATTTGAATAATAAATTCCCTTTTCATTTGTAGATGCAAAAATATGAGTCTTATGTGATACAGCAAGAGAATTAATCCTTCCATTCAATCCTGATTTAACCCATGTATTTCCCATATCTTCAGATTTATAAACACCATTAAATGTTCCGGCAAATAAATCACTTGCATAACTATAAGAGAAGATGGTGCATATTTCATTAAATCCCGTATATATCCAGCTTTCCCCATTATCTTCAGATTTGTACAAACCTTTTTCAGTTCCTGCAAGGATTGATTCATCGTTTAGAAGTATTAAAGAAAAAACTCTTGAATTGGTTTCAATGCCATTATTAATTTTTCTCCAGGTCTCTCCATAATCATTTGAAATAAATAAACCTGATGCTGTACCCGCCAGAACAGAATTATCAGTAGCAGTTATTACTGAATAAACATCAGTCTTTAAATGTGAAGTTAAATCCCAGGTTCTTCCATTAGTTTCGGAAACATAAAATTCTCCTGAAGAAGATGCCCCATATATTTTACCATCTGCCCTGTGTAAAATAGTTATTGGATTTTCTACAATATCATATATTGTCCATCCGTATCCTTCAATTTTCTGCCTTAACATATTTCCGGCTGTTGTGGCTGCAATTGTATAACTATTTAAACTTGGTGAAATAGCAGTTACGGTATAATTGTCAACAGCTTCACCTTCACTCCATTTAGGAGAAAAAATTAATTCACCAACAGGTGGAGTAGATTCGTCGCTCCCCGTAATTTCTCGTGGTTCGCAGGCAAAAAAGATTAAGGAAAAAAACAGGGGGTAAAATATTTTATTCATATAACCCTCTTTGAGAAGTCAATGATTAAAATTGCTTTTTTAATTTGGAAAAATCCCCCACTAAATTCAATACATATAAATATTGTATGATTAAGAAGATAATTCTATTTTAGAATTTTTAATTGATGAAAAAAGAGTTAATAGTAAGTGAAGTCCGGTTTATTCGATAATCTTTCCCAAAAAATTTCTCAAAAAACCTACAAGCTTGTAGAGGCAATAAGATTAAGTGAACATACACAGATGATTATTGTTTCTACCATAATAGGAATTCTTGCCGGTTTTGCTTCAATAATTATCCGTGTTCTTATAGATGAAATAAAAGACTTTGCATTTCCCGGTGAATTGAATTTCCTCGGCAATGTTATGAATTCTCCATGGTACCTGGTAATAATTATTCCTGTTATTGGAGGGTTAATAGTAGGACCGCTGATTAATTATTTTGCTCCTGAAGCTAAAGGTCATGGTGTGCCTGAAGTTATGCAGGCAATTCTTTTAAGAGGAGGAATAATAAGACCAAGAGTAGCTTTTATAAAAACAATTGCCTCGGCAATAACAATCGGAACCGGAGGCTCAGTAGGAAGGGAAGGACCTATTATTCAGATTGGTTCGAGTCTTGGTTCAATGGTGGGACAGCTTTTAAAAGTTCCTGTTAACAGATTAAAGACCCTTGTTGGCTGTGGTGCTGCTGCAGGGATTGCTGCTGCTTTTAATGCACCAATTGCAGGTGCACTTTTCGCAGTAGAAATTATTCTAATGGATTTTACCGTTGCACAATTCTCACCGATTGTTATTGCAAGCGTGGTAGCAACTGTAATCTCTCATACATTTGAAGGAAATTATCCTGCTTTTATTGTACCGGGATATCAATTAATCTCTTCATATGAATTTATATTTTATTTTATTCTTGGTATTGTAAGTGGTTTAATTTCCTACCTGTTTATAAAAATTCTTTATTCCCTTGAAGATTTTTTTGAATATAAAATTAATTTTCCCGAAAATCTTAAACCTGCATTAGGCGGGTTAATAATCGGAATTATTGCCTTATACCTTCCTCATATTATGGGAACCGGATATGATACAATAAGTGCCGCACTTTACGGAAGATTAGCCTGGGAGATAGCATTAATTCTTATCTTCATAAAAATGTTTGCAACCTCTGTTACACTTGGCTCGGGAGGTTCAGGTGGAATATTTGCACCTTCGCTTTTTATAGGCGCAGTGCTTGGTTCATTTTTGGGTACGGTTATAAATACTTATTTTCCGGATGTTTCAGCAGGACCGGGTGCGTACGCATTAGTGGCTATGGGAGGAATACTTGCAGGAACTACAAGAGCACCGCTTACAGCAATTATTATGGTTTTTGAATTAACAAAAGACTACAACATTATTCTGCCTTTGATGATTACCTGCGTTATAAGCACAATGCTTTCAAGCTGGCTTTCAAGTGAATCCATCTACACTTTAAAACTTCTTAAAAGAAATATAGGGATTAAAGAAGGTGTAGAGATAAATGTAATGGAATCTATCTTTGTAAAAGAAGTTTTTACAAAAGAATATGAAGCAATAAAACTGCATGATAATTTTTCACAAATTGTTAATCATCTTATAAAAGGAAAATCATCTGAATATCCTGTAATTGATGATGACGGAAGAGTCAAAGGAATAATATCACTCCATAATGTTAAAGATTATCTGCTTGAAAAAGATTCGCTTCAGAATGTTCTTATTGCCAATGATATTATGGAAACAAGATTTGAAACTCTAAAACCAACAGATAATTGCAATATCGCACTCGATAAAATGAAAAAATATAATTTTGAAGGATTGCCTGTTAATGATGGAGTTAATGAAGATAAAATTATTGGATTCATCTGGAGGAAAGATATTCATGATGCTTATCAGAAAGAGATTGAAAGAAGAGAAATAACTTCAAGCTTTGCAAGCAGGATATCAATGAAAAAGGAACAGCCGCAAATTAGTTTTATGGAAGGTTATTCTATCGCGGAAGTTTCACCTCCAAAATCATTTGTCGGAAAATCATTAAGGCAACTAGATATTCGCGCAAAGTATGGAATTGAAGTTCTTTCTGTTAAAACAAATGAAAAAGGAGTTGAAAAAATAAAAGCTATTCCCGGCTCGGATTATATTATTAAAGAAACTGATACTCTTGTAATAGCAGGTGAGATTAAGAATATTAATTTTATAAGAAACATTTCATAAATAAAAAACCCCTCCCGGTTTGAGAGGGGTTAAAGTAAGGGGCTTATTTTATAAGAAGCATTTTCTTTGAAGCTGTATAGTTACCCGCCTGCAATTTATAAATATATAAACCGCTGGCTAAATCAACAGGAGAATTAAACGAAACAGAGTAACTTCCTGCAGGTTTTTCTTCGTTAAGAAGGGTTGCTATTTCATTTCCTAATATATCATAAACTTTTAATGATACTTTTGATGTTGTCCCGATTGTAAATGAAATATTTGTAGATGGATTAAAAGGATTAGGATAATTTTGTTCGAGTGTAAAATTATCAGCAGTTGAATAATCAAATTTATCCTTTACATCAACAGTTGTTTCACCTTCCAAACCGGCAATGTAAACATTAAATGCAGCACCATCAGGCATTGGATTTAAATTTTCATTAAAGATTGCCCATTTATTGTTAATGTACATAACACCAACTACATTATCATTATAAACTCCGTTAACCTGATAATTTTGTGTAACAATTATATTAGCATCTGGATTATTATTGAGTGCAGGATGGTCTATTACAGTATAATGCAGAGTTGTATTTGAATTGTCGGCAACATGAATCAGGGAATTTTCATCATTTAATACAAGTACAAAGAAATCTTTTCCTTCTTCAAATATGGATAAATCCTGGTTGAATATCAGCCATTTATTTGAATTATACCAAACACCAATTACCTTATTATGTCTTGAAGAAATGTAAACAGGCATAACAATAATTCTGGCATCGGGATTATTATTAGTTAGCGGGTTATCTATAAATGTAGAATTAAAGTAAACATTTCCCGCAGTTGATGTATGAAGAAAAGCAGAATCAACATTCACTGAAACTGCAATATTAAAAGATACATCTTCAGGTATTCCGGTATCATCCTGATTAAAAACTCCCCATGAAGTTCCGGCATAATATACTCCTAATGTTTTATTGTACGGCGTACTTCCAACTCCTCCCGGATTCAGATTATGTGTAGCAAATACTTTTGCATTGGGATTATTATTAATTAATGGATTATTAAATGTTGTCAAATCACCTGATATATTTCCTGGTTTTGTAGTATGAACAAAATACCCGGGACCAATATAAACATTATAAGAAGTTCCCGGCTGAGCATCGGATAAATCCTGGTTTTTAATTGCCCACCAGTTCCCGGTATACCATGCACCTATAGGGCTGGTATTATAAGTTCCTTTATGATTCTTTGTTATATAAATCATAGCGTAAGGATTATTATTTAATAAGGGATGATTAATTATTGTCATATCATCAAAAATATTTCCTACATCTGCATTATGTACAAAAGTGGCTGCCTTATTATTTATAACATATACGTTAAAAGCTGCACCTTCAGGCATTGGTGATAAATCTTCATTAAATACCACCCAGTTGCTTCCATCATACATAACTCCTGTTGGATGATTGTTATAAACTGCATTTTCATGCCAGTTATATGTTATTAAAATTTTTGCATCAGGATTTCCATCAAGAAGAGGATGGGATAGCACTGTTTTATTATCAGTTATATTATCAGAAGTTGCATTATGAATGAAAGCATTTGTATCTCCTTCTTCCGGAATAAATATATTAAAGGAAATATTTACAGACATTGTAGCTAAATCCTGATTGTATATTAACCACCTGTTGACTGAATACCAAACACCAATGTGATGATTATTTAAAGAACCATCAACTCCGTTTGGTTTATTATTCTGTTCGATAAAAAATATTGCATCCGGGTTATCGTTGAGTTCTGAATGATTAAGTTGAGTTGAATTACTTACAATATTTCCGGCTTCGGTTGTATGAATATAATGAAATCCTTTTGTAACACTTGGTGCATCACCTCCCGGTATTTGTCCCTTTAAGGGAGAAATAAAAAATAAAAGTAAAAAGAATTGACACACAGTACGAATTGACATTTCTGACTCCTTTGTAATGGTTAGAATTTGATTTTGGATTGAGACATCAAACATTAACAATTATTATTCCACAATATTTGATAGTCTGATTGCAAACTATTTAAGTTCAAATGAAGATAAATTTTCCCGGGAAGGTAAATTTTGCGTGAATTATTAGAATTAATATTTGACAGAAAAAATAATCGACAAAAAAATAAATTATTGATTCAATTCCCCTGTGCTATGTGTTTTTCTTCTATCGCCAATTACCAAAAAATATATATTTTTTAGGTTATGAAATTAAACTTAAAAGAAATCTGGAAGTTTATAGTTGCTGTATTCGATAAATGGATTACAGATAAAGCTCCTAAATTAGGTGCCTCACTTGCTTTCTATACAATGTTTTCTTTAGCACCTTTACTTGTAATTGTTATATCAATTGCAGGATTTATTTTCGGGCCTGATGCTGCAAGAGGCGAGCTGGTAGGACAGATAGAAGGACTTATCGGCAGGGAAGGTGCACAGGTTGTTCAAACCGCATTAAAGAATACAGACGATACTGAATCAGGTACTATAGCCATCATTATAAGTTTTGTTACTCTTATTATAGGGTCAACTGTTGTTTTTGCAGAACTTCAGGAATCATTAAATATGATTTGGAGAGTTAAACCAAAGCCTGAACGCAATGTGATTAAAGGTCTTATAAAAGACCGGCTTCAATCATTTGCACTTGTTCTTACAACCGGTTTTCTTCTGCTTGTATCGTTAATAGTAAGTACACTGTTAGCTGCTTTAAGCAATTTTATTGAAAAGTATATTGATATTCCTGTTACAGTTCTTGATATAATTAATCTCGTTATATCACTTGGTGTAATTTATCTTCTCTTTGCTATGATATATAGAATCCTTCCCGATGTACATATAAGATGGAAAGATGTTTGGGTTGGTGCTTTTGTTACTGCTTTACTTTTTGTTCTGGGTAAGTATTTAATTGGCTTGTATCTCGGAACCAGCACATTAGGCTCTACTTATGGTGCTGCAGGTTCTCTGGTAATTTTACTGCTGTGGATTTATTACTCAGCACAAATATTGTTTTTAGGTGCCGAGTTTACTTATGTGTATGCAACAAGATTAGGTCCCGGTTATAAACCGAAGGACAAGTTTTTAATTTATGAAATAAATCCTGTTACTCATGAAAAAGATAACGTTAAACAGTAATTCTTTTAGGCTTCAGTTTTTTTCTTCTCTGAAGATACCATGTTATACACCAGCATAAAGATGCCCAGGCAAGACCAATTGTCCATCCTCCAATTACATCAGTAGGGTAATGAACACCAAGATAAACACGGCTTAACCCTATAACAAGTGTAAGGAATAATGCGACGCAGATTATATAAATTCTTATTTTCCATGATTTTTGAAAGCGTGCAATAATTGCAGCCTGCGTAAGATACATTACTGCAGACATCATTGAATGCCCGCTTGGAAAACTTAGAGATGTAACAGCAACAAGTCTGAAAATATCATCAGGTCTTTCTCTGCCGTAGATTTCTTTTAAACCAAAACTTAACAATGCCCCTCCTGCAGTTGCTAGCAGTAAAAGCAGTAATGCATCATAACGTTTGTTAAGAATAAGAAATATTGAAACAAAAACTGTAATTAAACCAAGGACTGTTCCCCCGCCGAGTGCTGTAATATCCCGCATAAATTCGGTAACCCATTGAGCTCCTGAAGGTGCGGCAGGATTATTCTCTTCTCTGAAAAACTCTAAAATAGACCTGTCAAATTTTTCTGTTTCACCCTCTGAAATTTCATCTGCAATTCCAAAAAAAATTAATATGCATACAAATAAAAGAAATAAAACAATCAGAACTTTTATCTCTTTGGTTATAAGTTCATGAAGGAAATTTTTTACTTCACTAATTCTGTTTGCAGTCTGGAGTTTATTCATCAGATAAAAAATCTTTTAAGAATTATAGATAATATTTCATTTAATTAAAACTATTAAGTAATAAAAATAAAGTATAAGATTAGTTTTTTTATATGAAAAGTCTGTTTGAATTCACAAAATGATAAAAAATTATTGAACAGGAATTGAAAAAATAAATGAAACAGATTCTGCCCCGGGGTTACTTTTTCCAAGATTTCCATTGGAAATATGATAAAAAGAAATTCCTATTTTATAATTGTTGCTGAAAAGATAGGATAGCTCAAGCTGAGTTCTGAATTCCAGATTAGATGCAAGATCTATCCCCATACCCCTGTTATAATAACCCGCAGCAAAACCGAGAGTTAAACAAAAATCCTTTCCCAGTATAATGTCAGTATAAATACCTCCCATAGTATAAAAACCGCCGTCGCTGTTAAAAGTAATACCTGTAAAAGGTTTAATTCCAAAAAAATTAATTGATGACCTGTATTCAATTCTTACTTCAACCGCATTATTGTTTTCTCTGAATGCGTTAAAGTATGAAACTCCGAATAAAAAACTGCCTGCAGATTCGGAAGTAATAATTTTTTCTTTCTGGTGGTTTTCAGCCTTTGCGGGAATATTAGTAAATAATAAAATCATCAAATAAAAAAGTAATAAACTTTTCTCTGAATGAATTTTCTCAAGCATATATGAGGTATCAATTAATTTCTCTGTAATTGAAGAAACAAAATTAACATAAGTGATTTTTAATTTCTATTTTGGGGTAACAAAATTTGTTTAAATTTAAAGGAACATAATCTGCTTCACATGGTTTAATTCCCTGTGATTTTTAATAACATTACCGGAGTGTTGATATGAAAAAAATATTTTTATTAGCAGCCGCTTACCTGCTTTACCCCGGATTGGTTTTTAGTCAGAATCCCGATCAGAAATCGGTTTCTGTTACGGTTTATAATGCAAATCTTGGGGTGATTAAAGATGTAAGAACAATGGATATAAAAAGCGGTACATCTCAAATTGCATTAACAGATGTCGCACGTCTTATTGATCCTACCAGCGTTCATATAAAATTAAATGGTGAAGTAATTGAGCAGAATTATCAATATGATCTGGTAAGTCTTGAAAAAATTCTTCAGAAATATATTGATAAAGAAATTCAGCTTATAGGTGAAAATAATGAATTTATAGAAGGCAGGCTCCTTTCAATTTACGGCGGGCAACTGGTGCTTGAAAAAGATGAGGGAGGGCTTGTAATGCTTCCCAATTTATCAAAATACAGGATGTCTGTTGGGGAACTTCCCGAAGGCTTAATAACAAAACCCACTCTGGTATGGACAATAAATTCAAATTCATCAGGTAAGCAGGATGTTGAGGTTTCATATCAAACAGCAGGTATGAACTGGCATGCAGAATATGTTGCTGTGTTAAATGAAGATGATACCAAGCTTGATCTTAATTCATGGGTCAGCGTTGAAAATACTTCCGGTACAACTTATAAAAATGCAAAGCTGAAACTTATTGCGGGAGATTTAAATCTTATAAAAGATATTTATCCTCCTCAAACCGGAAGAGAAATGGATATGATGTATATGGAAAAAACTTCTCAGCCACAGTTCCAGGAAAAGGACTTTTTTGAATATCATATCTATAATCTTGAACGACTTGCAACAATAGCAAACAATGAAACAAAACAGATATCACTGTTTGAGTCGGAAGATGTAAGTGTTGTTAAAAAATATTTTTATAGAAGCGGGTACAGGGCATATTATTACAATCAGGGAAATAATAACAAAGTAAATGTAATTGTTGAGTTTGAAAACAAGAGTGAAAATAATCTTGGTGTGCCGATGCCAAAAGGAAAGGTGCGGGTTTATAAAGCCGATGATGATGCACTTGAATTTATAGGTGAGGATTTAATTGATCATACTCCGCGTAATGAAAAAGTAAAATTGAAAATTGGTGATGCATTTGATATTACCGTTGAAGAGAAACAGACTGAAAACAGAAAGATAAGCGACAGAGTAAATGAACAGGCTTATGAAATAAAATTTAAAAATCATAAGAAAGAAAATATTACTGTTGAAGTTGAAAGATACCTCGGTTTGTACTGGGAGATTTTAAATTCTTCTCATCCTTATGAAAAGAAAGATTCGCAGAATATAACTTTTAAAATTCCTGTTCCAAAAGATGGGGAGACAACTTTAACATTTAAAGTAAGATATGTTTATTAATTAAAAAGCTGTCTCTTTAAGCACCTGCTTTACGAGACAGCCTTTTTATCAAGAGTCAAATTGAATTAATATCCGCTGCCCATTGCACTAAACATTGTTGCACTGAACATTATTATCATTATTACATAAAAGATTAACATAACCAGCGCAATAATCATCAAAACCTTTTGAATAAAGAAAAACTTACTCTGTCTTTCCATAGCTCTTTCGAGCAGGTTTGTATCGGTAGAACTTATATACCCGTTATATGCATCAGCAGATTCTCTTAATCTCAACCCGCAGATAATAAATGGTATTCCTATAATTGCACCAACAATAGATAGGCAGTACAGGGCACCCATAATAATGTAAAAGATACCAACAAAACGCATATCACCTGACATTTTATTAATTGTCATTTGCGACATTGGTGATAGTGTAACTGTCCCGTTCATTCTTCCTCCTGTTAAGTTATTAGGGAAAATGTTTTATAGTGATTTAGAAATATAAGCCATACCATACTCCGTTGGGTGATATTTTAACTGCAGGCAGAGGGAGACGTATGATATTTAATTCTTCTTTTAAAAATCGTATTAGGCTGTTATCGTTTCCTAAGGAGAGTTTTCTTAAATCATAATCCAATCCGATAAAAATTTCTCTTGTTCCGCCCTGTGGATTGGCTCCAATTCCTTTTGCGGCATGTCCTAATGCTATTCCGAATGGTTTAAGCCATTCAGGATATTTATTCTGAATATCTTCAGGCATATAATGATAAGCATTTACAGCCAGCCAGAAAGTCATTCCCTCATAATCATCAATTGCATTCTCTGCACCATTAATATATCTGTGGTTTCTCAGTGCTTCTGATTCTCTGTAACTTATCTTCGGTTGAATGCCGCCTAATACATCCGGATAAATCTGCTGAAGAACAGAAAAACCGGCGCCAACGGTATTTGCAATTAAATCTCCCCAGCTAAAACCCCATTCTTTAAAGAATCCATCTGCAATTTCAATCTGAAGCATCCAGAGCCAGCCGCTTATTCCTCCATAAATAAGTGAGTTCTCACCATTCATTCCTGCCCAGCGGTAACCTCTTGAGAAAAGACCTGTTGCAAAATAAGCATGCATAAAATGACCATACTTATCCATCCACAGGTATTTTTCAAAATCCTGTTTGAAATTTATTGAATGAAGTTTAGTTGTTTCCCAATCATACCAGAGATCTTTTAATCTGAAGTATCCTATGGTTTCAACAGTGAGAACAAGTCCTGCCATACCTGCAATGCGGAGACTATTAATATCTGTTTCGTATAACCAGGGTGTTCCATCATCAAGCATATACCCGGCAGGGATTTCATTACTACCATTGTAAATAAATTCTATGGGGTTATAAGGATTACCGGTTCTTAAAGCATATTTTAAATGAAGTAAATTTTTTTCTGTTTGTACTTTTGCAGAATCTGAATTGCAAGATAGATTATTACCCGAGGTTTTTGAATAAACCGGAAAAGTAAAAGAGATGCAGAGAAAAATAATTGAAATTAGTAAAAATTTATCATTCATTTAAATAACCGTTTGAGCTAAAATATTTTTTTATACAGATAATCGCAATTGTTGTTAGAAAAAATTATACCACCAGGGAGGTTATGGGATTAAAAGAAAAACTTGATTATCATTATAAAGCTTTTGATAAGTCGCAGATATCACCTGACCCCCTGGAATTTTTACACAAGTACAGTGATGAAAAGGATATTGAGGTAATGGGTTTTGTTGCCTCAGTGTTTGCTTACGGAAATGTTAAACAGATAATTAATACCCTTAACAGGTTTGTGTCCCTTTCGGAAAATACTCCTTATGAATTTATAATTAATTATAAACCGGGAATAAATAATATCATACATCGTTTTTATTCTTTAAAAGATGTTGATGATTTTTTTATAATCTTAAAGGATACATATAATGAATATACTTCCTTAAAAAATCTCTTTCTTAAATTTTATAAACCTGAAGAGAATAATCTTAAAACAGCAATTTCTTCCTTCTCAAAATATTTAATAAAGAGGAATAAACTTCTTAATAAAAATAAAGAATTAAGTTTAGGTACACGTTTTATGTTCCCGCTGCCCGAACTTGGAAGTGCATGCAAAAGAATGAATTTATTTTTAAGATGGATGGTGAGAAAGGATGAACTTGATTTTGGTTTATGGAATGAAATTCCAACAAGTAAACTAATAATACCCGTTGATACGCACATTGCAAGAATCAGCAGAAAGTTAAAGCTTACCAGGAGAAAAAATGTAAGCTGGAAAATGGCTGAGGAGATAACAGATAATTTAAGAAAATATGATCCTCACGATCCTGTAAAATATGATTTTGCAATCTGCCATATAGGAATGAGGAAGCTTAAATTTTAGCTGTATATTTTCTTCATATCTTTTACTGTTCTTTCAATTAATTTCTTTAAAACTTTTTCATCAACATCTTCAAGTTTTTTATGTAAAGGCAGCCGACACCTGTTTTAAATTTTCCGAGTTTACTAAGCAGATCCTTGTATTTATTAAAACCGGGTGTAATGTAAATTGAGAAGTTTTGTTTTCTTGGTGCAAAACCTGTAATGCATGAATTACCTTCATGCCCGCTTTCATATTTGTAGTGATACTTGCCGAAACCGATTATGCCTGGTCCCCACATTTTGGGTTCTTCTTTTGTTACCTGCTTCATTATTTCAAGAATTTTAAATGAATCAGTATGTCTCTCTTCATTTTCAATATTGTTTAAGAATTTTTCAACACTTGCATTGGTGGGTTTTGTTTTTGCCCTCCTTCAATTAATAAATAATTTTCTATAAGTTTAATAAAAATTTCTTTTACTTCTCATAAGCGGGAAAAAATATTTTTTTAAAATTACCTGTTCAAAATCCGGTTGAAGAGAAATTTCAGAAAATTAATTTTTACGCAGAAAACTTTAAGGTTATTGCAATGAATACTTTATTTATGCCTGATGAAAATACAATGTATAATGCATTGCTGAATAAGGACAGCAGTTTTGAAGGAATATTTTTTGTTGGTGTAAAAACAACAGGAATTTTCTGCAGACCAACCTGCACTGCAAAGAAACCCAAAAGAGATAATGTAGATTTCTTTTCTTCTGTTAAAGAAGCTCTGCAGTACGGCTACAGACCCTGCAAAATCTGCAATCCGCTTCAGCTTAATGGCGAAACACCGGACTGGATAAAAGATTTTCTTAAAGAAATAGAAGAAAAAAATATTACTAAGATCAGCGATTATGATTTAAGAGAAAGAAATATCGATCCTGTCCGTTTAAGAAGATGGTTCAAAAAGAATTACGGAATGACATTTCAATCTTATTTAAGATTAATAAGAGTTAACAAAGCGTTCGGCAATATTAAATTAGGAGATAAGGTTGCCGAATCAGCTTTTGATTCAGGTTATGAATCATTAAGCGGGTTTACAGAGTCATTTAAAAAAATTACTGGCTTCTCTCCGTCGGAGAGCAGAAACAAAAATATTATTTCCGTGACAAGAATTTTAACGCCGCTGGGACCAATGCTTGCAGGTGCCGTTGATGAGGGAATTTGTCTTCTTGAATTTACAGACAGAAGAATGCTCGAAACACAGGTGAATAGATTAAAAAGAATTTTAAATGCTGAATTTTTTCCCGGGCAAAATAAATATTTTGAAAAGCTCAATAAGCAGATGAAAGAATACTTTGCCGGAACAAGAAAAGAATTTACTGTACCTCTTGTTTTAAAAGGAACAGATTTTCAGCAGAAAGTATGGGAAGCATTACTGCAAATTCCTTACGGAGAAACAAGATCATATCTTGAGCAGGCAATTGCTGTTGGAAACCCGGATGCAGTAAGAGCTGTAGCACGTGCAAATGGCGATAACAGGATTGCAATTATAATTCCCTGCCACAGAGTAATCGGCAAAAATGGTGAACTTGTCGGGTATGGAGGAGGAATGTGGAGGAAGCAGTTTCTTTTAAATCTTGAAAGGGGGAGGAAATCTGAGTTTAAGATTTCTGATTAGAAAAATTAATTATTTGATAATATTCATTCTTCTTAATATATCAAAGTAACGAGGGTCATCTCCAAATTCCTTATTCATTATTGTAATAGTCGGGAAATAAACCATAAACGGTTCTCTTTCTTCCAATGCTTTATAAGCATACTTAAAGAAATTTTCTTTATCGTTAAGACTCTGATAAATAATTGAAAGAAACCATGGTGACAGAGGCTCAGGGTATGAAAGTCTTTCAAGTTCATTAATTACTTCAAGAGCTTCTTTTTTCTTTCCTTCATAACCATATATCATTCCTTTTGTTGCAATCATTACCGGTCTGTGTGAAAGTTTAATAGCTTTATCCACCTCATCTCTTGCTTCTTTATATTTTCTTTGAGCAATATAAGTCATTGATAAAGCAAAATGAGCTTCGGCATAATTGGGATACATTTCTATAGTTTTTTTGTATTGCATCACTGCTTCATCAAGTTTGTTTGCAAAATTTAAAATTCTTCCTACACCTGTAGAAATACTTTGAGAAAGCGGGTCAAGTTCATAAGCTCTTTTTATTTCATCAATTGCTTTATCAGATTTTCTTATAAGCGACAGAAAAAGTGCATACCATTCATGCGCCTGGGCATAACCCGGTTTAAGCTCAATTGCTTTTTTAAATTCCTCCTCGGCTGCATCCCAGTCCCAGTCAAACCTGAATTTTATATATCCTAATGAAGCATGTGCTTCTGCAAGTGTAGGATCAAGCTCAAGTGCTTTCTGAACAGCATCATTAGCTTTATCATAAGCTTCCTCTTTGGAAATATTACCATAGGCAGCACCGCCGGTTAAAGTATAACAATTTGCGAGTCCTGCATATGCCAATGCAAAAAGAGGGTCGTGTTCTATTGATTTTGAAAAATGCTCAATCCCTTTTATCAGAGATTCTCCGGTCCGTTTATTTAAATAATAATTACCAAGGAGATAATTCCTGTATGCCTCAGTATTTTCAGTTCCCCTTTTTTCAATCTGTTTCTTTTCATTTGCAAGAAGCTGAATCTTCAAACCATCAGCAACTTTCATTGCAATATCACTTTGAATAACAAAGATATCTTTAAGCTCCCGTTCGTAAGTTTCCGCCCATAAATGTTTTTGTGTGGGTACATCAATCAACTGAACTGTTATGCGTGTTTTATTTGCATCTCTTCGCACACTGCCTTCAAGTATGGTTCCTACATCGAGTTCATTTCCAATCTGTGTAATGCTGAGATCAGTATTTTTATATTTTATAATTGATGTTCTTGCTATAACATCGAGTCCGCTTATCTTGGCTAGATTTGAAATAATTTCTTCGGTTACACCATCAGCAAAATAATCATCATTTGTACCGGGACCGATATTTGCGAATGGAAGGACAGCAATTCTTTTTCCCGATGTACTAATTGTCTCTTCAGAATTTTCTTTAACTACAAAATAAATTATAGCCGCTGTTAGAAGAATTAAGAGAGAAATTAAAAAAGAATTAGCAGGAGTTTTACTCAAACTTTTTATTCCTTTATCATTTTCCCATGGTAGCACAATTTTATAAACTTCCATAGGAAGCTGAATGTTTTTTAATTTTTTCTTTCCAACTTTAACAACAGGGTACTCTAATTTTGATTGTACCTGCCGTGCAGCATCTTCAGAAATGCAGATGCATCCCGGGCTTGCCAGGGGTTCAAGTCTTGCTGCAAGATTAACACCATCCCCATGAACATGTTTATCAATATGAACCACATCTCCGACGTGTAATCCTATTCTCAAAAGAATTTTTCTTTCATCAGGTAAATTCTTATTTCTTTCATACAAAGCTTTTTGAATTGCAACAGCACAGCGGGCAGCATCAAGAGCAGAATCAAACTCAACGAAGAAAGAATCTCCTGCAGTTTCTATCTCTTTACCTTTATGGTCAGGAAAGATTGAGCGGAGAATTTCTCTGTGTTCTTTAAGAAGCTCCAGGGCAAGTTCTTCATTTTTCTGGGTAAGAGCGCTGTAGCCTACCATATCGGTAAACATTATGGCGGCTAATCTTCTGTAGTCGTTAGCCATAGATTGTAATTTTTATTCTTGGAATATCAGATAAATGTGAACATAACAAATATAAATTTCAAATAATAGATTTAATTAAAGGAAGTAAGACTATTATATAAAATCGAAATGTATTAAGACAGCAGAAAGTTTTAAAACTTAAATCCTCTTAAAAACTCTTCGGCACTCATTCTCTTTCTTCCTTCAAGCTGGAGCTCAAGAATTTCGAGTATATTCTTTCCGCATTCAATAAAAAGATTTTTCTTCCCCTGAATGATTTTACCTGGTGATGTATTTTCTTTTTCTATCACTTTTGTTTTATAAATTTTTATCTTTTTATCGTTGTGAAAGAAATAAGCACATGGGGAAGGGGATAATCCTCTTACAAGATTATGAATTTTTTCTGCAGGTTTGTCCCAGTCTATTTTACCTGTTTCTGAAGTAATTTTAGGGGCAGGAGTTGCAAGTTCGTCATTTTGTTTTTGTAAAGTAAAATTTCCCGATTCAATCATATCAACTGTTTTTAAAACTACTTCAGCTCCTGTTTTACTTAATTTATCATGAAGTATCTGAAAATTATCTTCATCATCAATCAAAATTTCTTTTTGAAGATATATGTTTCCTGTATCGACTTTCTCTTCGAGTGCAAATGTTGTTACACCGGTTTTCTTTTCACCATTAATTAAAGCCCATTGAATCGGTGCTGCACCTCTGTATTTCGGAAGAAGTGAAGCATGCAAATTGAATGAGCCTTTGGGAGGAATTGTAAATACTTCTTTCGGAAGAATTCTGAATGCAACTACAACAAAGAGGTCGGCATTATATTTTTTCAGTTCATTGATGAATGATTCATCTTTAAGTTTTTCGGGCTGAATGATGGGAAGATTATTTTTTAATCCATATTCTTTAACAGGTGATGGTGCAGGTTTTTGTCCTCTTCCTTTTTCTTTATCGGGTACAGTGACAATTGCAGCTACATTGTGTTTACTTTTAAGGAGTACTTCGAGTGAAGGAATTGAAAACCCTGCACTGCCCATAAAGATTATGTTCATAAACTATTTTTTTAATTCAGTTACAGGATAATCCACTTCCATTTTTCTCTTCTTAATTCTCTCCAGGTCTCTTTTTATTTCTTTCATCTGATCTTCACTAAGGTAATCAATAAAAAGAATTCCCTGCAGATGATCATATTCATGTTGCATTACCCTGGCAAGCACATCATTAGCGGTTATAGTATGTTCTTTCAAATCCACATCCTGGTATGAAATTGTTATCTCTTCAGGCCTGTTAATTTCAACTCTTACATCGGGAATACTGAGGCAGCCCTCTTCCATTTTTACTTTCTTATCGGAACGGCTGATGATTTTAGGATTAATGATTGTCATAGGCTTAATATTTTCACAGCCTTCAACTTTGGACACATCTAAAATAAAAATCTGTTTGTCTACCCCGACCTGATTAGCAGCGAGACCAATTCCATTAGCATTATGCATAGTTGCAAACATATCTCTTATCAGTTCGATGGTTTCATTATCAATTTCTGTAACCTTGTTAGTTTTTTTACGAAGGATCTGGTCCCCGTAAAGTGTAATCGGAAGTAAAGACATTTAATTATCCTGTTTATTTATAATGCCTAAAAATACTGAAATGATAAAGAAGAATAAAGGTGAAGAAAATTGAGGGAAATATGGAACAGCAAAATGCTCCATATTCCCCTGAGAATTTTAAATGACAAGCAGTTTGCCGTCTTTCATTAACAATTTATCATCCATCCAGACAGTTGGTTTCTTAATTACACCATCAAGGTGAAGAGGAACATTTACACTTCCACCCATCGAAACATTATTTCCCAAAGCGATATGAACTGTTCCCATTACTTTTTCATCTTCCAAAAGAACGCCGCTGAGTTTTGCACTATCATTAGTTCCAACACCAAACTCCGCAATGTTTTTCGCCATTTTGCCTACAGCATCAAGCTGTTTTTTTAATTTTGATGCAAGATTTCCACCGGTAATTTTTGTTGCAAAACCATTCTCAACTTCAATTTTTATGTTGGCATTTTTAATTAAACCCAAACCAGCCATAGAGCCATCAACAACAAAAACGCCGTTTGCCGTTCCTTCAACAGGTGCAAGATATGTTTCTCCCGTTGGAAGATTTCCGCTTTCACCTTTTTTATGAAAGAGACCTTTGCTTGGTATAACTTTTCTTCCTTCAATTGAAAAGGAAATGTCTGTTCCCGCTGGTGAAGTTACCCTGATGTTTTTTCCTTTCTCAAGTATCTTCATAAGCTTTAAAGTAACCTTTGCAATTTTTTTATAATCGGCGTTCAGTCCTCTTATCATAACATCTTCGGTAATGCCGGGAAATGTAGCAACTCTAACACCATTTGCCGATGCTGCTCTTCTTGCATTTGTATGTGTTAAAGATTTTGCAGTAGGACAAAAAACAACATCAAACTTCTGCATCAGCTCTGCAACTTCGGCAGGAGGCTCTTCACCATTTTGTTTCTGCGATTTCATTTCAACAAAGAGAGCATAGTGTCCTAACCTTAAAGCATTTTCATATAATGATAAACCTATTTTTCTCTTTTGTTCATCTGTAATGATTAAAATTTTTTCATTTTTCTTTGTACCCATGCAATCGCGTATGGCAATAATTGAAGCTGTATCAAGTTTAGTTAGTTTCATAAATAATCCGGATTTTATTTTTGTAAGATTTAAAGAGAGATATTATTAACATTTGTATTCTATAAAGGAAATCCCAGGTTTAATTGAACAACAGCATTAAAACCGCCGGCATCTATAAATTTATTTGATGTTTCATTTGCTGTAAGAAAGGGTTCATTATCTTTAAAGATATTATCTACTGAAAGACTTGTATAACCTGCAGCACCTTCAATGCTAAAGTATTCATCAATTATTTCGAGAATAAAACCTGTACCGATTGAATAACCAAGTGTTGTAGATTCTGTGCGGTATTTATTTACAGTAGTTTTTGCCCCGGTAGAGTTTTCAGTGTTTGTTAAAATAATAGTATTAAAATGAACAGCCCCGTCAACAACTTTCCAGCTTATATCTTTTGTAATTGAAATTCCAAGGTCAATACCAATTGCAAGATTTCTTAATTCAAGTTTCATAGTTGTAGAGCGCGTTCCTGCCTGAAGTTTTTCAAGAGCTTCATGTTTTTCCGTGAGAGATTGATAATAACCTTTAGTGGTGAGAACAAAATTTTCAACTTTAGCACGGAAGAAATTTAATCCAACTCTGAATCCCTGTGCTTTCCCAAAATTTTCGAGCGGAGAGAGGAGAGAATCACCTCTTATTTCATTAAAGTTATGAATAAAATCATTTAACCCATCGGGAGAATACTGCTGATAACTGAATCCGCCATAACCCCCTACAAAACCAAGGCATCCAAAGCCGAATGATTGTGCATTAATTCCAATATTACAAAGTATGATAAATAACAGTATTCGAATAAGCATAGAACCTCAATCTGTTATTTATAACATACAAACATTATAAATTAAATGGAATTGAAAAAGAAGTTTTATTGAAAAGATTCCTGAAATTTATCAGGTAAAAAAATCCTCTGCATAAAATTTTTATACAGAGGATTGAAAAATTCAATTTAATATTTATCTAGATTTTATTGTCTCAAGCCCATGACCCTCCGGACCTCTTTCAGTTTTCCAGAGGAGGAATGAGAATAACAACCCTAATGATGCAAGAGCAGTAAACAGCCACATACCCGGTGCATAACCTTCAGGATTTTCAGGTCCGGCATTAAATGAATCATTAAGAAATCCAATTAACCACGGAATTGCAGCCATACCAATCTGCTGGCAGAGAGTCATTAAAGCATATCCCGAACCTAATCTTCTCTGTTCAACAATGTAAGCAACCGAGGGCCACATAACTGCAGGAATAAGGGAGAAAGATATTCCGAGTAAAATCATAACAATTAATAGTGTAAAAGGAATATATGCGCTTCCTATTTCAGGAATGTTTACAAAAATTAACTCACCCGGCGGAAGGTATGTAACAACGAGAAATAAAGGAAAGAGAATCATAGTTCCAACAATCATAAAGAGAGATCTCTTTCCGACCTTATCTACCCATAAGCCAAAAAGAGGTGTCGCAATCATTGCGGATAAAGGAAGAAGACTGTTAAGAATACCGGCAGCATCTCTTTCAAGACCATGTGCCTGCTGAAAGTAATAAATTGCAAATGCTCTGAATGGAAATACAGTAGAATAAAATACAACGCAAAGTGCAACTATATACCAGTATGATTTACTGAATGAGTATAAACCTTTAAACTCCAGTTTGTCAACTTCACCGGCTTCACCAAGATCAAATCTTTTTTCAGCATGGCTTTCCATTATCCAGTATAAAACTGCAGTGGCAACCGAAACACCTGCAATTGCCATTGCTAACCATAAAGGGTCCTGCCAGTTTGAGTAAAAATCTGAAGCCCAGCCTGTTGAAGTATCAGCAGCCCATGAACCAAGCCGTGCTATTGTAAGATTAATACCGAAAGCAAGACTTAATGTTTTTCCTTTAAACCATTTTGCAAGAGCTGTAGTTACAGCAACTATTAATGGTTCCGCTCCAAGCCCAAGAATAAATCTTCCTGAAGCCATTATAAAAAATTCAGGTGAGACTGCAGTTAGAAAAGCAGCAAGAAGGCATATCAATGCAAATACAAAAATTGATTTTTTTGTCCCGAACCTGTCAATTATATAACCGCCAATTAATAAAACGATTACTGCGGCAATACTGTAAACAGTATAAAGCAAACCAAGCTGCTGATCGGTATATCCGAGCTCGGAGGAGAGTAAGTCCATTACAGGGGCAATACTATCATAAATATAGTAGTTGCCGAACATTGCAAGGCTTATAAAAACGAGAACCATCCACCTGTAAAGGGCGGATGGTTCCTTTCTTAAATCAGAATATTGTTCAGTCATTATTAAATTTTTTCCTCTTTACTCATTGCGAATCTGAATAAGATAAAAGCAAGTACTGCAAAAAGAATAAGTGAAATAATATCACCAACCGGTCCCATTGATTCACCTAATCCTGTATTAAGAGTTTCCATAATTGAAATTTCTCTTCCTGCTTCATCTACACCGATTGGTGTGCCTATAAGAATTGCAATCAAAATTCCGGTTAATGCACCACCTGCAATTAAACCTGAACTGAAGAGAGCACCGGGACCAATTTCAGATTCTTCTGCAGACTTCTTTCTTTTATCAACAAACCATTTTACAAGTCCGCCAATAAAAATTGGACTTGTAGTTGAAAGAGGAAGGTATGCACCAACTGCAAAAGGCAGTGAGCGGACACCACTTAATTCCATTACTGCAGCTATACCCATTCCGATAAGAACAAGTCCCCAAGGCAGATTCTGGCTGAGTAATCCTTTAATTACTGTTGCCATTAAAGTTGCCTGTGGAGCAGGTAATGGAGTTGGATGATTTTCTGTAATTACACCAATACCTAAAGTATTTTCAAGAAGCAGCAATGTAAAACCGATTACTATAACTGAAGCGAGAACACCTATAATTAATCCAAGCTGCTGTTTAACAGGAGTTGCACCGACAATAAATCCTGTTTTTAAATCCTGTGAAGTTGCACCGGCATTAGCAGCGGCAATACAAACTATTGAACCAACAACAAGAGCAATCGGCTGATAAACATCACCTGTCCAGCCAACACCAACAAAAATTAATGATGTAGCCATAAGAGTAGCGATTGTCATTCCTGATATTGGATTAGATGATGAGCCGATTAATCCAACAATTCTTGAGGATACAGTTACAAAGAAGAAACCGAAAATGACAATCATTATTGCTGAAAGTAGATTAGTAGGAATAGAAGGAATAATTGCCATAAAGATTACAAGAAGGATACTTCCCACAAGAACATAAACCAGTGGAATATCTTTTTCGGTTCTTTGTTTTTCTACTTTTGTATTAGACCGGTTCTCTTTTAAATCTGCAAATGAATCTTTGAATGCACTTATTATTGTAGGAAATGATTTTATCAGTGTAATGATTCCGCCAAATGTAACAGCACCGGCTCCGATGTATCGGATATAATTATTCCATATTTCCGGGGCAGACATTTCAGAAATAAGTTTACCTCCGGGAGGAACAATTTGTGTAAGGCTGTCACCAAGAAAAGTTATTAATGGAATTAAAACCATCCAGGATAGAACACCACCCGCAACCATTATTCCTGCTATCTTCGGTCCTATAATATAACCGACACCAAGCAGTTCAGGAGTTATCTCTCCATTTATAGTTCCGTTTGGTAAAGCTGATTTACGTCCGAAAACATAAGTGGGAACATCTTTCCACAGCCCGATAATTGACATTAAAAATTTATACAGGAATGCAATGCCCAATCCATAATAAACTTTTCTTGCAAGGTTGCCGCCTTTTTCTCCTGCAACAAGAACATCTGCACAGGCTGTACCTTCGGGGTAGGGCAGTACTCCATGTTCTTTAACAATTAAAGATCTTCTTAAGGGAATCATAAAAAGAACACCGAGAATACCGCCGGCTAATGCAAGAACAAAAATCTGGAAGTACTGAAAGTAATCGCTGCCGCCCGGTAAGAATAAAAGTGCGGGAATTGTAAACACAACACCTGCAGCAACAGATTCACCTGCAGAACCTATTGTTTGAACAATATTATTTTCAAGAATTGTTGATTTCCCTATCTTCTTAAATACAGCAATTGCAAGTACAGCAATTGGTATTGATGCACTTACTGTTAAACCGACTTTTAACCCAAGATAAACAGTTGCTGCCCCAAAAATAATTCCGAATATTGCGCCGAGTATAATTGCTTTAGGTGTGAATTCGGGTATAAAATCTTTGGGTGAAATATAGGGCTTGAAATTAGAAGTGGTAGAATTATTCTCTGCCATATAATTTACTCCGGAAATATGGAAGAATTAAAAAATTATGGTTTTGAAATTGGGAAATAATAGCTATAAATGCAAGAAAGAAATATTTCTTTGAAGCAATTTTATTATTGATAATTGTAGAGAATTATCAATATATGATGAAGAAAATTTATTGTTATTTGTAAAACGAAAATTATTTTTTAATTGATACTGATTTTTTATTAACCTAATTTCTTTTTCAGATATGTAAAATATTTTTCAGAGTCAGGGGAAATGAAACAGGGAATTTTAAACCTTGTTCTTATGGTGATGTTATAAGCATCTGCTTTGGAGAAGGAGAAGAAGAATTGGAAGACCAGATTTATTTTGGGGGATTCTATTTGCCTGCACCAGAAAGCAATCAATCAATTAATCTTTTTTATTATATGGATCAGGGTTGGTCTCAGGAAGGCTATTACCTGGACAACTCACCCACATTCGGATTTGAAAATGATACCATTAATGCTAACGGAAATATTGAAGGATTTGTAAAAGATTCTTTAGATACTCCTATTGAGGGAGTAAAAGTTATTTATGGTTATGAAGATATGTATCCGGGTTTACCTATTTATGTTGTTACAAATTCTGAAGGTTATTTTAATCTTAGAGGTCTTTCCACATTTAAAAGACTTGAGTTTGAAAAAGCAGGATTTTATGCACCTGATACTACCGTGTTTATTTATCCCGACAGCACAATTCAAATCAATATTAAAATGCAAACAGTTATTGGCGTAACAGAATCACCTGAACCACATGCATTATCTTATGAATTAAAACAAAATTTCCCTAATCCTTTCAACAGTTCAACTACATTTTATTATGTACTTGGAGATGAGGGTTATGTTGAAATAAATATATATGATGAAAAAGGCGAGCTTGTTGAAAATTTATTTAAAGGAAATCAGTATAAAGGTGAATATAAAATTAATTGGAATGCAGATAATCTTTCATCGGGAATTTATTTTTATGAATTGAAGACAAAAGATATAAAGCTCAGTAAAAAATGTCTTCTTTTGAAATAAGAGAACCTTTTCTTTTACTAGTAAGCTTTAAAGAATTATTCAAATCATTTATTGCTTATAAAGTATCTTCTCTTTAATTTCAAACTAAAGATTGTGGAATAATCTATATAACTTATCTTATTAATTTATACTTAATATGATTGACAAAACAAAACCAATGGACCTGGGGGATATCTTCAGTAATACATTTAAACTGATTGGACAAACCTTCTCCCGTAATCTTATAATTGCAGCTGCTTTTATTATTCCAACAGGAATAATAATGGCTTATACAATGGATTATTTTTTCTCCGACCTGATGGAATTTGTAAGAATCTCAACTGAATTCACTGAAGAAGAAATTAAAGCTCAAATAATTTCCAAATTAATTTCAAACTTTATTCTCGTTTCAATTGCATTTATTATTTTTCTGCTGGGACACCTTGCAGCTTTAATTGGTGTTACAAAAATAAGCTGGGGTTCAATAAATGATATTAGAATTTCTTTAGGTGAAGCTTTTAATAAAATATTTTCTGATACATACTGGCGAAGTGTAGGGCAAATACTTTTAATGTCCCTGGCTCTTTATGCTTGTGTAACAGCAGGAATAGTAATAATAATTTTGGGTTCAACTTCCGATATTACCATTTTAAAAATAATTGGTGCATTTGGAATAATTGCGGGAATTTTACTGATGTTATACCTTATTTTCAGATGGTATTTTGCTTTTACTGCAATAGTATGTGAAGACAAAAAAGTTATTGAATCTTTTTCGAAAAGCTCAATGCTTGTTGAAGGTGAATGGTGGAGAACTTTCGGGATTGTAATTCTTTTTTCGATATTAATTGATTTTGCAGTTTCAATAATTTCAACCCCGGTTTATTTTATTGCTATGTGGGATTTTTTCTCCCTGTATTTTCAAATGCTGGCAGGGGATTATATTAATGAAAATGATCCTGAAATTATTTTCAATATGCTGGAATCATTTGGTTTTTCTATAGGGGTTGTTGTCCTTGTCAGCACTCTCCTTGAAACATTAGTAGCTCCTGTATTTAATGTTGTTTATTATGCTGATTTGAAAATAAGGAAAAACGACTATCCCGAATTAAATATTGCAGATTCTGAAACAGGAGGATTATTACCTGTTGAATAGTCCTTTAAATGAAAATACAGGAAACGAAAACTCATTACTCCATATTCCTGAAGATAATGTTATTAATAAGCTTGATGATGATATTATTTTAAATGGTTCCTGGGAAAGGAAGAACCGGAGTATTACTGCCGCAGCTTTTGCAGGATTAATCGGCATAGGTGTAATTTATTTTAATGTTCAGTCAATTCTTGCTGCAATCTTTATTGCATTTTATCAGATAATTTTCAGAATAGAAATATCCGGAAGTTTACTCGAAAGAATTAATGAATCTATAGTGAAATTTAAAACTCCCATTTTAGCTTCACTTGTTATATCTCAATATGTATTTATGCTCTTACCTGCATTATTTATTGTTAAGAAATGGCATACAACAGATGTGAGAAAATATTTAAGAATTAAATGGTCATCCGTAAATGAAATATTACTGGCTGTATTAATAACAATAACCGCACTTCCATTCTGTTATTACTTTTCTTATTCATTAGTTGATTGGCTTGATATACCCGAAGTAATTCAAAATCTCGGCAACCAATTATTCACTGCAAATTCAGCAGCAGAGTTTTTTGTATTGGCTTTTATTATTGCTGTTACACCTGCAATTTGTGAAGAAGTTTTTTTCAGAGGATATGTCCAGAGAACAATGGAAAGAAGCTTGGGGATGAAAAGTTTTATAATAACAGGAATCCTGTTTGGACTTTTTCATTTTCAACCTTTGAGTTTAATTACTCTTTCAATTCTTGGAGTATTGTTCTCATTCTTTTTTTACAGGAGTAAAAGTCTTCTTCCTTCATCTGCGGCACACTTTACAAATAATTTTATTGCTTTGATTCTTTTGTATTCGCAAAGCTACTTTACAGAAATTCTTTCTGAAGGAAATATCCCTGTTTTATATGTACTGCTCTCGACAATTATCTCCGCATTCCTGATTTTCATCTATATAAAATTAACTTCAGTTAATTTTGCAAATAATGTTCAATAGAATAATAAACTATTTATTGCTGCTATTCACATTTCATTCCCTGAAGATAAAAGAATTGACCAATAAAAAATTTTTAAGGTTTAATTTCAGGTAATTAAATTTTATTTTACCCTTACTAATATTCCAAAATATCAATTTTATAATCTTATGAATTTCAAAAACAACATTCTTGAACTCATTGGCAATACACCACTTGTTAAGCTTAATAAAATTAATAAGGGATTAAAGCCGCAGATATTTGCAAAACTTGAATCACATAATCCGGGAGGCAGTGTAAAAGACAGAATTGGAATTGCAATGCTTGAAGCTGCCGAAAGAGATGGAAAAATTTCTCCCGGCGGAACTGTTATTGAGGCAACAAGCGGAAATACAGGAATTGGTCTTGCTCTTGCCTGTGCAGTGAAAGGTTATAAGTCAATTTTTGTTGTAACAGATAAAGTCAGTTCAGAAAAAATTAATTATTTAAAAGCACTTGGGGGTGAGGTAATTGTTGTTCCTTATGCAGTGGAACCTGACAGTCCTGAGTATTACATAAATGTCGCAAAGAGAATTGCAGAAGAAACTCCCAATTCGTTTTTCCCATATCAATATTCAAATCCTGCAAATCCTGAGATTCATTACAGAACAACAGGACCGGAAATATGGCGCGACACAGATGGAAAAATTACTCACTTTGTTTCGAGTATAGGTACCGGGGGAACAATAAGCGGTACAGGTAGATATCTTAAAGAAAAAAATCCCAATATACAGGTAATTGGTGCCGACCCGTTAGGTTCAATATTTAAAACTTACAAAGAGACAGGTAAGATTATTAAAGGTACTCCTTATCTTGTTGAAGGTATCGGGCAGGATTGCTTGCCGGCGAATGTTCACTTTCAGTATATTGATAAAATTATAAACATAAGCGACAGGGACTCATTTGCTGCCGCAAGAAGATTATCAAAAGAAGAAGGAATATTTTGCGGTGGAAGTACCGGAACAATTGTACAGGTTGCTCTTGAAATTTCAAAAGATTTATCTGAAGATGATGTAGTTGTATTTATTGTTTGTGACACCGGTGAAAGATATTTATCCAAAGCTCATAACATTGAATGGCTTAGGAATAACAGGATGCTGGAAACAGAAATTAAAATTCTCAGAGATATTTCTGATGCAAAAAAATTAGATGGTAATGAAGATATTGTTTTTGTTCATCCCGATACTCCTGTTAAAGAAGTTTTGAAAATTATTCAGGAAAATGGTTATTCAAATATCCCAATTATGAAAGACAGGAAACCAATCGGCTGCATTCGTGAAAACAGATTAATGACAAAACTCCTTCAGAATCCTGAACTGATGAACTCAACTGCAGAAAATGTTAAAGATGAATGTTTCCCCATACTCGATGCTAAATCCGATATTTCAGAAGTGAAAGAATATCTCAAAGATAACCCTGCTATAATGGTAAGTGACTTTGGAAGGATAACAGATATTATTACAAGATATGATTTGCTGATGTACTCGAATTAAGTCAAAAGTAAAAATTAAAAGGTCAAAATCATTTTTTTTTGATATTTGACTTTTCGAAAATAAAACTAAAAAATTTTATAAGGACATTTCAATGGGCTTTTCTACAGATGCAATTCATGCAGGACAAAAACCTGACAACACCACAGGTGCAGTTATAACTCCTATTTATCAAACTTCAACTTATGCACAGGAGGAGCTTGGTAAAAATAAAGGTTATGAATACGGCAGAACACATAACTTAACACGTGCCTCTCTCGAGATTAATGTTGCAACTCTTGAAAAAGGAAAATACGGAGTTGCATTCAGTTCAGGTTTGGCTGCAACCAATGCACTTACAACTTTACTTAAAGCGGGAGACCATGTAATTGTATCAAATAATGTTTACGGCGGCACATACAGGCTTTTCGAATTAATAATGAAAGATTTCGGTCTGGAGTTTTCCTGGGTTGATTCATCAGATATTTCAAATGTTGAAAAAGCAATTAAAAAAAACACTAAAATGCTTTTTGTTGAAACTCCAACAAATCCAATGCTTATTCTTACAGACCTTGAAGCAGTTGCCAGGGTTTCCAAAAAAAATAAATTGATTAGTGTTGTTGATAATACTTTTATGAGTCCATACTTCCAGAATCCTTTAACATTTGGAATTGATATCGTTCTTCACAGCCAGACTAAATATATAAACGGGCACAGCGATGTTATAGGAGGAATTCTTGTTACTAATGATGAAAAAATTCATGAACGTTTACGTTATGTGCAGAATGCTGTTGGTGCGGTTCCTTCTCCATTTGACTGCTGGCTTATTTTGCGTTCCACAAAAACTCTTGCTGTTAGAATGGAGAGGCATAACAGTAATGCAATAAAAATTGCAGAGCATCTTGAGAAATCTTCTTATGTAAAAAAAGTTTATTACCCCGGATTAAAATCCCATCCGCAGCATGAGCTCGCAAAAAAACAGATGAGAGGATTTGGCGGAATGATTTCTGTTGATTTGGGTGACGTTGAAACGGCAAAAAAACTTTTGAAGAATGTAAAGATTTTTACTCTTGCTGAAAGTCTTGGAGGAGTAGAAAGTTTAATCAGTCATCCTGCTTCAATGACACATGCATCAATACCAAAAGCTGAAAGAGAAAAGTATGGATTTACAGATTCTCTTGTGCGTCTCTCTGTTGGAATTGAAGATGTAGAAGATTTAATTGAAGATATTGAACAGGCTCTTGTTTAGCAGTTGTTCAGGTCTTAATTCTGCAGCCGCATTCAAAATGTTCATTAACATAATTTATAGATTCAATGCAAAGCTCACGTAAAGCTGCAATATTTATATCATCAAGTTTTTTAACATAAATACATGCCTTACCCATTTTAAACTTACCAAGCTTTGGCAATAATGATTTACTTTTTTCAGTAGGGGAATATACATAAAGGGAGATTGCTGCCTTTCTTGGAGAAAATCCCAGAATTGGTGCATCCCCTTCATGCCCGCTTTCATATTTATAATGATAATTTCCAAAACCGATGATTGTCGGACCCCACATTTTAGGTTTTAACCCAGTCCATTCCTGCATCAGTTCTATTAAACGAAAGCTGTCAGCTTTTTTCTGTTCTGAGTCAGCGAATGAATTAATAAAATCTGTTACATCTTTATCTGTATAAGTTGTTTTTGTTTTTGACATAAATCCTGTTCCAATTAATCTCTTAAAACTTTTTCCATCTTTTTACCTTTAGCCAGTTCATCGACCAGCTTATCCAAATATCTTACCTTTTTTGTTAAAGGATTTTCTATTTCCTCTATCCTGTATCCGCAAATTACCCCGGTTATAAGATGTGCTTTTGGATTTAATTTTGCTTTCTCAAAGAATGTTTCAAAAGTCACCTTATCGTCAATCATCTTTTGCAGTTTTCCGCTGTCAAATCCTGTCAGCCATTTTATTACCTGGTTCAGTTCCTCTTTTGTTCTTCCTTTTTTCTCTACCTTTGTTACATAGTGAGGGTACACAGATGCAAAAGTCATTTTTGCTATACGGTTGTCATGTTCGGGGGTTGTTTTCATATAACTATTCTAAGATTGTTTATGAAATATTTTTTATAAATTTTTTTAAAACCAAACTTAATACCCTTTATTATTTATTATCCATTGATTGTTGAATTTATAAACATATTGGATTTGAAACCGTAATTTAAACTTGGCTTTTCTCATAAAAAAGAATTCTTCCCGGTCTCTTCTAAATTCTGCAAAAGAAATACTGTTTTGTTTACTCTTAATCCAATTAAATAAGCCTTTTATATGGCAGTATAATTGACATTTTTAAAATACTATTGTTTGACATCAGGCAAATAAAATAGTTTTAAAAAGAAAAGGATAATACAATTATTAGTTGTGAAATAAAACTAAACATTCATTTTATTAATTCGGGAAGGGGAAATAATGGATACAAAAATTAAAGAATCAAATAACAGCGTAATTGATGAAAGCCGCTATTCAATGGATACATGTTTGATCTACGGAAAGAATATTACAAAGAAGTGGGATTATGAACATCATGTTCATCCTCCTATTACATCATCTGTTATTTACAGAATGGATTCTGTTGAGAGAGGTGCAGAAGGCTTTCAGAAATTTGCGTGTACTCCGGAAACTGGTGAAGAACCTAAGCCGATTTATATTTATGACAGGCTTGGTGACCCAAATAAAGAAATTCTTGAAGAGAATCTTGCTTACCTTGAAAGAGGTGAATCTTCAGTTACTTTTTCAACAGGCATGGGAGCAATTTCCGCAGTGCTGGGTATTCTTACAAAAACAGGCGATGAAATTGTTGCTCATAAAACTTTGTATGGCTGTACTTATTCATTAATGGTGAACTGGCTTCCAAGGTATAATATCAATACACGCTTTGCTGATTTTACAAATCTTGAAGAACTAAAAAATACTATTACTAATAAAACAAGAGTTCTTTATCTGGAATCCCCGGCTAATCCTAATCTAGATTTAATTGATATAAAAAGCATCAGGGAATTAGTTGATGAAATTAACAGTAACAGAAGAGAGAATGAACTTATAAGAATTGTTGTTGATAATACTTTTGCTACTCCTTATTGCCAGAGACCAATTGAACTTGGCGCCGACTTTTCAGTAAACTCGCTTACAAAAGGTCTTGGCGGATTCGGTACAGATATGGGAGGAGTTGTAACAGGAAGAAAATCTTTCAGAGATTTACTTCTTCTTTACAGGAAAGATTTTGGAGCCGTACTTCACAGTAAAGCAGCGTGGAATGTTCTTACATATGGTTTGGCTACTTTGCCTATTCGTATAAAGCAACAGATGAAATCTGCTATGAGAGTTGCAGAATATCTTTCAAGCAATCCTAAAGTGGAATGTGTAAGATATCCCGGGCTTCCTTCACATCCCGGATATGAACTTGCAAAGAAACAGATGGTTGATTTCAACGGAAACTTTGCTCCTGGTACATTAATTTATTTTGTACTGAAAGGGAATACTCCCGAAGAAAGCAAAGAAAACGGCAGAAGGTTTATTAATTATGTTGCTTCCAAGGCATACACAATGACACTTGCAGTAAGTTTGGGACACACAAGAACATTAATTGAACATCCTGCATCAATGACGCACTCAATGATACCTGCTGATAAATTAGTTGAAACAGGAATAGATCCCGGCGGTGTAAGATTAGCTATCGGTATAGAAGATGTAAATGATATACTGATGGATCTTGATGAGTGCCTTAAAATAGTTTAAGTTAAAATAAACAGGATTGCCCAAATACCCTTTGTGATTTTTAGAGTCTTAGTGACTTTGTGGCAATTATATTTTTAATTATATTCTTTTTGTATCTATACAAACTCACATTGGGTTTATATAATACCTCTTAATGATAATTTAAATATAGAGATAGAAGGAGGATTTCATTCTACCTACTCACCCCGGAAATTACCATTGCTGTTTTATTTAACTGCCGGTATATCATTTAATTAATCTGCTTTTTAATTTTAAAAAACATATCACATCATAAGTGTCCTTTTCTTTTTTTTATCATAAATTTGTAATAATAAAAAAAGGTTTTAGATGAAGACAATTATTAAACTTGCAGCAATTTTTCTTTTATTTTCATTAAATCTGTTTGCTCAGAATTTTTATGATGAAGATTCTATAGAAGTTTATGTAATTGATTCATTCATACCACCCGATAATCCTGATGTATTTAATCTTTCTTTCTTTACAAGCGAACCTGCAAAATCAAAAGTTGTTTTTAATGAAGAGCATGAGTATGAAATATCTAACGAATTATCTGAAGAGCATAGAATTCAGATTAATCTTAAGGAAGCAGGATTTAAAACAAAAATAGTTACATACATAATTTTTGTTGAAGACTCATCGGGAAATGTAAATCAAAGTGAAAGATATGAGTTTGAACTCCAGGAGGAAGTACAGATAGAAGGTGAATCAAATTTCTTACTTCTTTGTTTATTCGGCGGAACTGTTTTTCTTGTTCCCAGCCCTGTTCTTGTTATAACTGAAGAAGATAATTATTTCAGTCTTACTAAGGAGATACCAATACTCTCATTCCGCGGAAGTTACAATTATCCGGCAGGATATATTTCGGTTGAATATTCACACATCTTCGATGCGCCAGAAAAAAACTTTGTAAGACTTGGCTACAAACATTTTATTGAAATACCCGCACTGGAATATATTTCTCCCGGTTTAAATGGTTTTACAAATTTTCAGGGGTTCAATGGTTTAAGTCCTGAGGTAAGTGTAGGACTTTTTAAGATTTACAACACATTCACACTTTATACAAGATACAGGTACAACTTTAACCCTGGTGAATCGAATACCAGTTTTCATGAAATATCTTTAGGACTTTATTCAAGCTTCTTTTCTTTTTACTTTTAATTTCTTATTGAACCACACTTCTTTGGTGCAGAACATATACCCTGTTTTTATCTGTATCAGAAAACAAATTGATTTTATATTTATTAATTCATAATGAATAAACTTATATCTATACAAAAAATTTTTTTTCTGCTGATACTTATTCCTGCAATTATAAAAGGACAGGGAAGTATTAAAGGAATTGTAACCGATGGCTTTGATCCTCTTCCGTTTGTAAATATTATTCTTCTTAATACTAATTACGGTGCAAGTACTGAAGAAGATGGAACATTCTTAATAAAAAATATTCCTCAGGGTAATTATGAAATAAGATTCAGTGCTGTTGGTTATGAATCAAAAACATTTGATGTATCTGTTGATGATAATAAAACTCTTGAACTTAAAATTGAATTAATTCAAACAGCAGTTGAAGTCGGTACAGTTGAAATTTACGGAAGCAAAACACAAAGCCAGGATGATACAAGAACAAGTTTGATAGATTTAAATCCTCACGATGCAAAAATAATTCCAGGTGCAACAGAAGATGTGTTCCGTACTTTGCAGTCGCTTCCCGGTGTACTTGCACCAAATGATTTTTCATCTCAATTAATTATAAGAGGGAGCGGACCCGACCAGAACCTGATAATTATGGATGATATAGAAGTGTTCAATCCTTACAGACTTTATGGTGTAATAAGTATGTTTAATCCCGATGCTGTTTCAGATATAAATCTTATTACAGGTGGTTTTCCTGCAAAGTATGGCGACAGGCTTTCTGCTGTTCTCGATGTAACAAACCGTGAAGGTACAACAAAAAATTATTTATCAGGAAATATTAATGCATCTATTGTTGATGCCAATATTGTGCTCGAAGGAAAAAATCCTTTTAATTTAAAAGGAAGCTGGCTGCTTAATTCGAGACGGACATATTATGATCTTATAATTGAACCTTTTGTTAAAAATGCAGGTTTAGTTGAGAATACTTCCTTTCCGAATTTTTATGATATTCAGGGAAAGATTGCTGTTGGTCCTTATGCAGGTCACAAATTTTTATTTAACGGAATTTACTCTCGCGATGGTGTTGATATAGTCAGCGGCAAAGAAAGGCAGGGTCCTGATAGTGTTGATGTTTTTAATGTTACAAGAAATGATGTTCTTGGTTTTGCATGGCATTATGCACCAAATGAAAAACTTTTCAACAAAGTAATTGCATCGTGGTACAACAACAGCGGCACAGTTGATTTTGGTTCTGAAATTCTTGATCCATCACTAAACCGCGAATCTTTTGAAGAGGCTCTTCCCGATACTCTTTCACCTTATCTTTTGGGATTTGAATTTGATGCTTCATTTAATTTTACCAAGTATTCTATTGATGATAAGTTTACATACATCTGGGGAAAAAACACTTTTGAAGCAGGAGCAGGTGTAGATTTTATGAAAACATCAATGGATTTTAAATTTAATCTTGATCCTGAACTTGAAGCATTTTTTAATTCACTTCCCGGTTCAAGAGCTGCACTGGATGATATCAGAGATATAAAATATTTTAACCGCTACAGAGTCTATCTTCAGAACAAATTTGCTATTGGTGAGCGATTCTTTTTTCAGCCAAGTCTCAGGTTTGATTATTATGATATCCTGAATAAAGAATATTTTGCGCCCAGAGTTTCATTATCCTATGCACTTGATGATCTTACAACTTTAAGAGCAGTATGGGGAATTTATTATCAGTCGCCCGGTTATGAAAAACAAATTGATCAGAATAAAATATTTGATCTTAATGATGAAAATACTCTTAACCTTGAAGCAGAGCAGGCAGTGCATTATGTTTTTGGAATTGAGAGATGGATTACAAATGAATGGAAAGTAAGAGCCGAAGGTTATTACAAAGATTTTAATGATCTTATAGTTCAACAGAGAGTTGCAGGTGGTAAATTTTATACCGAACCTGTTCCCGGAAGAGATATCCGTTACAGGTCAGGTTGGACTAACCCTGTTACAATTCCCGGTGATTCATTAACGCAATTTCCTGTTAATGCATCTTTCGGCGAAGCTTATGGTCTGGAATTTTTTCTTGAGAAGAAAAATATTTTCAGGGAAAGTCGTTTTTCAGGATGGCTTTCATATTCACTTGCTTACACAAACAGGATTGAGTATGGAAGAAAATCTGTTTTTAATTTCGATCAGCGGCATACAGTAAATATTGTACTTCATTACAAAATTAATTCATGGTTAGATGTAGGTGCGAGGTGGCAGTACGGCTCAGGTTTTCCTTATACAGAACCTGTAGGAATAAAACCGAGAATAATCTATTCAGACCAGGATCTTGACGGCAAACCTGAAACACCTGTAATTGCTACAAGAAATCTTTCGGGCGGTCAGCAGGAAGTAATTTTTGATATTGATTTTGGAAACAACAGGCTCAACTCCCGCAAACCTCCTTATCACCGTCTTGATGTCCGTTTAACTTCCTATGCAGATTACTGGGGACTTGACTGGTCTTTTTATCTTGATATAATAAATGTTTACAACAGGAAGAATGTAATTGGTTATGATAATTTTGTTACTGAAGATTTAACTTTAGGAAGAGAACCTACAAATATGTTCCCAATAATTCCAACACTTGGGTTTAGTGTAAAATTCTGATTTGAGATTTGCTCAATCTTTTTGGAGAGATATTATCTGAATAATTGGTTATAATTTAATCTCTGTTTATTTTTTTATTTTAAAGAATGTTCAAACCGGAAATACTAACTGTATCTCAATTAACCAATCAAATCAAACAATCACTTGAAGAAAATTTTTCTTATGTGTCTGTTTTAGGTGAAATATCTAATTTTAAGCCGCATATCAGCGGGCATTGGTATTTCTGTATAAAGGATTCTAATGCAATAATAAATTGCACAATGTGGCGGGGCTACAACAATTTTGTCTTCTTCACGCCGCAGGATGGAATGAAAGTAATTGTTAACGGCAAAATTACTGTCTATCCTCCCAAAGGAAATTATCAATTAGATGTAAGGTCTATGAAACCTTCGGGTGAAGGGGAACTTCAGCAGGCTTTTGAATTATTAAAACAAAAACTTGCTGCAGAAGGTTTGTTCGATAATGAATTTAAAAAACCTCTGCCAAGATATCCTGAAAAAATCGGAATAATTACTGCACCTCAAAGTGCAGCATTAAATGATATGATAAGCATTGCGGAACGCCGTTACCCGGTAGCAGAACTTGTTATTGCTCCTGCAAAAGTTCAGGGAATAGGTGCTGCAGAAAGTATTACGGAATCAATTAAACTTCTTAACAAAAGAGGAGATATTGATGTAATTATTCTTGCAAGAGGGGGCGGTTCGATTGAAGATCTCTGGGCTTTTAATGAAGAGATTGTTGCAAGAGAAATTTTTAAATCCAATGTTCCTGTTGTTTCAGGTGTCGGGCATGAAATTGATTTTACTATTGCAGATTTTGTCGCTGATCTCAGAGCACCAACTCCTTCCGCAGCAATGGAAATTGTTACACCAAAACTTACCGAGTTAATAAGGTTCGTTGAAAATTTTAATATTATATCCACAAGAAATATTTCAGATAAATGTTTTGAATTAAAGAGAAATCTGGTAAGATTATTGAATTCTTATGCATTCAGAATTCCCGGTGATCTTGTAAGAAGAAAATCGCAGGAACTTGATTCACTTACATCAAAAATAATAAGAGATTTTGATAACAAAATTAAATTGAAAATGAGCCGGGTATCACTGCTTTCAAAAACTGTTGAAAATCATGATATAATGAAAACATTAAAAAAAGGTTTTGTATTAGTTAAACAAGATTCTAAATTTGTAACACGTTCATCATCTTTTAATTCCGGTACCCCTGCAGTTCTCAAATTCTACGATGAGGAATTAACCGTTATACAGAAAAAATAGTTATCTTTAGCAGGATATTTAAATTTTCAATGAGTAAAAAAAACAATAAAAATTTTGAACAATGTTTCTCCAGGCTTGAAGAAATTGCAAATCTTCTTGAAAGCGAAGATATTGGTCTGGAAGATGCAATGAAATTGTATGAAGAAGGAATAGAACTTTCTAAAGAATGTATGAATACTCTTAGAAATGCTGAATTAAAAATTACCGAACTAAAAAAGAAAGTTGAGGAAATTTCTTTAAATGAAAAAGATTTATTTGATGAATAAAATGTTGAGGCATAAAAAATGGTAGACCCAGCAAGTTATGAAATATTATCTAAAGTAAATTATCCTGCCGATATTCGTAACCTTAATACATCGGAATTGAAAAAGCTCTGCGCCGATTTACGTAATTATATGATTGATGTTATTTCCGAAATAGGAGGACATTTCGGCGGGGGACTCGGCACCGTTGAGCTTACTGTTGCACTGCATAAAGTTTTTAATACACCTCATGATCTTATTGTCTGGGATACCGGTCACCAGGCTTATCCTCATAAAATTATTACAGGAAGAAAAGAAGAACTAAAACGGATAAGACAATTAAACGGCATAAGCGGATTTCTTAAAAGATCTGAAAGTGAATATGATACTTTCGGCGCGGGTCATGCCTCTACTTCAATTTCTGCTGCACTTGGAATGGCTGTCGCCAGAGATATGAATAAAGAAAATAAAAAAGTTGTTGCAGTAATTGGCGATGGCGCAATGACCGGGGGAATGGCTTATGAAGCAATGAATAATTCAGGTTTAATTAAAACAGATCTTATTGTTGTATTGAATGATAACCGCATGTCTATCGCTCCGAATGTATGGCAGCTTTCAAATTATTTTACCGAGATGATTGCACATCCTGATTACAATAAATTTAAAGGACAGATCTGGGAATTAACAGGTAAGTTAGATCAGTTTGGAGACAGACTTAGAAAAATTGCAGCAAGAATTGAAGGAGGAATTAAATCAGTAATTACTCCGGGTATGTTGTTTGAGGCTCTTGGATTCAGGTACTTCGGTCCTATTAATGGTCATAATATTCATCTGCTTGTAAAATTGTTTGAGCAGGTTAAAGAGTTGAAAGGACCAATCCTTGTTCATGTAATTTCAGAAAAGGGAAAAGGATACAAACCTGCCGAAGGACATATTCAAAGATTACATGCTTCAACTCCATTTGATAAGCTTACAGGTAAAGCTTATAAATCAAAAAACTCTGCTCCATCATATACTAAAATATTTGGTGAAGCTTTAGTTGAAATTGTAAAAGAAGACCAGTCTGTTGTTGGAATTACCGGAGCTATGCCGGATGGAACCGGACTTGACATTCTTCAGAAACAATTTCCTAATAATTATTTTGATGTTGGAATTGCTGAAGAACATGCAGTTACTTTTGCTGCAGGTCTGGCGACACAGGGAATTACTCCTGTCGTTGCAATCTATTCAACATTTTTACAAAGAGCATTCGACCAGATAATACATGACGTTTCACTGCAGAATCTGCATGTTGTTTTTATTCTCGATCGTGCGGGACTCGTAGGTGCCGATGGTCCAACCCACCATGGTTCATTCGATTTAACTTATCTGAGATTAATACCGGGAATGGTTATTATGGCTCCGAAAGATGAATCGGAATTAAGAGACATGGTTTATACAGCAATTAAATATAAAAAGGGACCAATTGCAGTTCGTTATCCGCGCGGTTCGGCATTGGGTGTTCCATTAAAAAATCATTTTGATTTAATTGAAATAGGAAAAGCTGAAACTCTTAGAAAAGGTGATGATATTGCATTGCTTGCTGTGGGTGCTATGGTTGATTATTCACTTAAAGCAGCAGAAAAACTTGAAGCAATGGGTATTCATTGTGAAGTTGTAAATATGCGGTTTGTAAAACCTCTTGATAATGATTTACTTGATGATATTGCTGCACGCCATAAAAAAATTGTAACCCTGGAGGAGAATACACTCGTTGGTGGTTTCGGCAGCGGAGTTATTGAGTATTTCAATGAGAAAAATTATAAGAATGATGTTTTAAGAATTGGCTTGCCCGATCACTTTGTTGAACATGGTACACAGGCAGAACTTCATCACATTCTTGAAATTGACCCCGATGGTATTGTGAAAAAAGTAAAAACTTTCAGCGGAAAAAAAACAATTAACCACGATATAGCAGTATAATTTAAAGAATGGAAAAAACAAGAATCGGTATTATTGGTCTTGGAGGAATTGCTCAGCTTGTGCATCTTCCTAATTTTTCTAAGATGAGTAATGTTATTGTTTCTGCTGTTTCTGAAATTAATAAAAACAGGCTCAATACAATTGCGGATAAATTTAATATTGCTGAAAGATATGTTGATTATAATGAGATGCTTGAAAACAGCAATGTTGAAGCAGTTGTAATTGCAACTCCAACCAATACTCACAAAGAAGTTGCAATCGCTGCACTAAAAGCAAAAAAAGATGTACTCGTTGAAAAACCTCTTGCTCGTACCTACGCAGAAGCCAAACCAATTGTTGATGCGGCAAAAAAATATAAAAAGAAAATTATGGTTGGTATGAACCTCAGGTTCAGACCGGATGCAATGCTGCTGAAAAGTATTATTAACTCAGGTGAAATAGGAAATCCCTTCTACATAAATTGTGCATGGATAAGAAGACAAAGCAGCAGGGAAAAATGGTTTACAAAAAAAGTTGAATCAGGCGGTGGTGTAATTATCGACCTCGGAATTTCTCTGCTTGATCTTTCACTATGGCTTCTCGATTATCCTCCAGTTGAATCAGTTTCTTCTCAATGTTTTTATCAGAATTTAAAAAATGTGGAAGATACAGCAATCAGTTTTATAAGATGCAAAGGAAACGCAGTTATAAATATTGAAACCAGCTGGTCAATGCAGGTTGAAAAGGATATCTTCAATCTTATTATTTATGGAACAAAAGGTTCTGCTTCAATAAATCCTTTAAGAGTTTATAAAAAGATTGAAGAAAATTTTATTGATTTAACCCCTTCGCAAACCGACAGTGCTTTAACTGCATTTAAAAAATCTTACCAGAATGAATTAAAAAGTTTTATTGGCGCCGTAAGAGGTTTAAACCCTGTTCTTTCTTCAGGCGATGAAGCTTTATCAAGAATGAAAGTTGTCGATTCAATTTACCTCTCGGCAAAACAGAAATCCGAAGTAAAAATTTAATATGAGTAAAATTTTACTTGTTGATGATGAGAAGGATATAGTTGAATTCCTTCAGTATAATCTTCAGCAGGAAGGTTTTGAAGTAATTGCTGCATATGACGGGAAGGAGAGCCTGCAGAAATTAAATGAAAAACCTGATCTGATAATTCTTGATGTAATGATGCCTGAAATGGATGGTTTTGAAGTCTGCAGAAGAATCAGAGAAAAAGAAGATTTTAAACACACTCCCGTTATTTTTTTAACAGCCAAATCCGGTGAAGTAAATGAAATTAAGGGACTTGAATCCGGAGCAAATGATTATATTCAAAAACCTATTTCCCCGCGAAAATTAATTGCAAGAGTAAAAGCAAATCTTAGAAATCTGTCACCTTCTGAAGAGAATATCAAAAAAAATATTAAAGCCGGACCTTTGCAGATTGACCGGGATAAATATGAAATTCAAATTGATGGAGAAGTAAAAATTTTTCCGAGAAAAGAATTTGAAATTCTCTACTACCTTGCAAATAATCCGGGCAGAGTTTTTAACAGGGAAGTGCTGCTTAAAGAAATCTGGGGAACCGATGTTTTTGTAGTTGACAGAACTGTTGATGTTCATATAAGGAAAATAAGAGAAAAGCTCGGTGAGTTTTCAGATCTTATAGAAACTGTTAAAGGGGTAGGATACCGTTTTAAAAGTGTTGAATAAAATAATAAACACTGGCTCAGTTAAAATCTTCTTTAAAGAATTTATCCTGCTTAATATTTTCATTTCACTTTTTCTTCTGCTGCTTATTGAATTTCCTTTATCGTTTTACCTGGTTGTAATAATACTTCTTCTCAACTTAATCTTTTTAAATCTTATAATTAAAAAAAGAAATGAAGAATTATACAGAATTCAAACAGTAATTAATAAGATTGGAAAAAATGAATTCAAACGTTCTGATGAAATTAAACTGAAGAATCTTGAGCCTCTTCAGGAAGAGATAAGAAAGATGTTTGAAAAAGAGAAAAACGATATTGAATACCTGAAAAGACTTGAGAAGATGAGAACAGAATTTCTTGCAAATGTTTCTCACGAATTAAGAACACCAATTTTTGCAATACAGGGTTATATTGAAACTTTGCTGGATGGTGCAATTGATGATAAAAATGTAAACAGGCATTTTCTTAATAAAGCAATTAGCCACACAATAAATTTGAATAATCTCATTAATGATTTAATTGATATATCGATGATTGAATCAGGTGAGATGAAAATGAGTTTCAGGTATTTCGATATAAATGAATACCTTTCTCAACTGGTTTCAGAATTAATTCCGCTTGCACAGGAGAAGAATATAGATTTGATTTTTCATCCTGCAAAACCAAATTTACTTGTATTTGGTGACAGGGTAAGACTAAAGCAGGTATTTGTAAATCTTATTACAAATGCAATTAAATATACAGAGAAAGGTAAAGTTGAACTTTTCGCAGAAGAGACCGAAAAAGCATGCAGAATAATTATTAAAGATACAGGTATAGGAATTTCTGAAGAAGATATTGAAAGAATATTTGAAAGATTTTACAGGGTTGATAAAGCAAGATCGAAAGCTGTCGGCGGAACAGGTTTAGGTCTTGCAATAGTTAAACATATTGTTGAAGCACACAATTCTAAAATAGAAGTAAAAAGTAAATTAGGTGCAGGGAGTGAATTTTCATTTCAGTTGAAGAAATAAAAATTAATTGAAAATTATTTTGGTAACTGCCCTGTTAAGTTAAGAATCCACTTATGTGCTTTGTGTATAAATCCTGCCGGCTGCGCAAACATTAAAATGCAATGATCTGTAATTACATCGATATCGTTTTCTAAACAAAACTTAATTGCTTCTTTTGATTCGGAACCCTGCTGCATCCAAATCTTTTTTATTCCGGCAGCTAAAGCATCTTGAACCACAACATCTGTAACTTTTGGAGGAACAACCAGAACTGCAGCTTCGGCTATTCCGGATAAACTTGTTAAATCTGGATAGCATTTTTCTCCTTCAATCTCTCTGGCTTTCGGGTTAACCGGGTAGGCTGTATAACCTTTAGATTTAAGATCGTGAAAAACTATGTTGCCGAATTTCTTTTTACTTCCTGAAACCCCAACAACAGCAATCTTTTCTGTTGATAAAAACTCTTCTATTTGTTTTTTTGAAGTCATTTTCTCCCCTGAGTTAAATGAAACAATTATTGCAAAATTAGCTATTTATTAATTGAGATATTAGTCAAAGAGGAGATTAATATTTATTAAACTTCATTAGATAACAAAAAATTTACCCCTCATTTAATTGATTTGTATCCATCAATTTTATAACTTTACTGCCTGATTTTAAAGTAAAGAGGATAAAATGGTTGCAGTTGTTGAAATTGCAGGTCAGCAATTTAAAGTAGCTGAAAAAGGCATTTATAATGTTCCAAGACTTAAGGAAGAACCGGATTCAACAGTAACATTTGATAAAGTAATTTTACTGGCAGATGATAAAGGAACAAAAGTTGGCGTTCCTTCTGTGAGCGGAGCAAAAGTATCAGCTAAAGTTCTTGAACATTTTAAAGATGAAAAGGTA
>Ga0207873_1000313_pt1 | contig 54149 bp, 61 predicted proteins | sample BGWIniCompost_FD_187373 | JGI IMG/M metagenome (GOLD analysis project Ga0207873, IMG submission 187373) | Cellulose adapted compost microbial communities from Newby Island Compost Facility, Milpitas, CA, USA - BGW Initial Compost (SPAdes)... ...
GGGCTGCTCGCGGGAAATGGCCGGCCGGGTGCTGAAGAAGCTCCAGGCCGACGGCAAGCTGCACGCCCGGGGCAAGACCATCGTGCTCTACGGCACGCGATGAGCGTGGCCCACTTCGGCCCGCCGGGCGAGTTGCCGGACGCCGACCTGCGCAGCGCCAGCGAGGTCGACGCCGACGACGTGGCCGCCCTGCTGTCCGAACTGGGCTACCCCTGCGACCGGGCGGACGCCGACCGGCGCATCCGCAGCATCCTCGAGAACGACCGCCAGGCGCTGGTGGTGGCGCGGGTGGACGGCGTGGTCTCGGGCCTGGTGGCCCTGGATTTCATGTACTACCTGCCGCTGGACACCGTCACCTGCCGGATCACCGCCCTGGTGGTGACCTCCTCGGCGCGCGGCCAGGGCCTGGGCCGGCAGCTGCTGCGCGAGGCCGAGCGCCGCGCCCGGGCCGGCGGCGCGGCCCGGCTGGAACTGACCAGCGGCTCGCAGCGCACCGACGCCCACGCCTTCTACAAGGCCTGCGGCTTCAGCGACGGGACCCTGCGCTTCATCAAGCGGATGGGCGACGCCTGACGGCGGTTGCGGGGGGGCCGGCGATGGTTGCGGCCGGAGCCGCCCCCATGGACCGCCGACTGGCGATGGTCGCGGCTGAAGCCGCTCCTACGGACCGCTGATTGGCGATGGTCGCGGCTGGAGACGCTTCTACGGTCCGCTGATTGGCGATGGTCGCGGCTGAAGCCGCTCCTGCAAGGGATCGTGGCCTGTAGGAGCGGCTTCAGCCGCGACCCGCGCAACCACGCTCCGATGGCGCCTTGCCCGCACGTCCGCCGGTTCGCGGCAGGCCGCGCGCATCGGGGCGGCCGCCTCAGGCCTCCTCCGGCGCCGGCACCGGATCGCCGCCGCGGTCGCGGCAGCCCCAGTTGAGGATCGGCGTCCCGGGCGGCAGCAGGCGCCGGAACCGCCCGACATTGCCGCGCTTGGGATTGACCACGACCGGCTTGCGGGCGGCCAGCAGCAGCGGCAGGTCCGCGCTGGAATCGGTGTAGGCGACGTCGATCGCGGCGTAGCCGCGCTCGCGCAGCATCCGCATCTTCTCCTCGGCGTGGCAGTGGCGCACCGCCACGATCGCGCCCAGCCGCGGGCCGACCTGGGTGCCGATCACCGGCACCGCCTCGTGGGCGACGAAGGCCAGGATCGCGCGCGCCAGTTCCGGCGGCGCACCGGTGGCGATCACCACCCGGTCGCCGGCCTCGCGGTGCCGGTGCAGCACCTCCAGCGCCACCGGCAGCAGGCGCCGGCGGATCTGCGCCTCGTGGCCGGCGACGTAGCGGTCGATCGCGCTGTCGAGCGTGCGCGGCCCGGGCATGCCCACGGTGCCGATCCAGACGTAGCCGGAGATGCCGCGGCGCCGGGTCGGCAGGAACGCCACCATCGGCCCCAGCACCGGCGTGGCCAGCAGCGCCAGCGCTGTGCGCCACCAGCTGCGCCGGATCAGCCAGGCGAACAGGTGGCTGCCCGAGTCGCCGTCGTACAGGGTGTGGTCGAAGTCGAACACCACCAGCGGCGCGTCCGCGCGCGGCGTCTGCGGCGTGCTCATGCCGGGAAGAACATCCGCCGCAGCGCCTGGCCCGGGTCGGGCTCGCGCATGAAGGCTTCGCCGACCAGGAAGGCGTCGATGCCGGCCGCGCGCATCCGCGCCACGTCGGCGGCGGTGTGCAGCCCGCTCTCGGTGACCAGGCGGCGGTCGCGCGGCACCGCGCCCTGCAGCGAGAGCGTGGTGTCGAGCGAGACCTCGAAGGTGCGCAGGCTGCGGTTGTTGATGCCCAGCAGCGGCGCCGGCACCTGGATCGCGCGCTCGAGCTCGTCGATGTCGTGCACCTCGACCAGCACGTCCAGGCCGATGGCCATGGCGGTGCCGCACAGCTCGGCCAGCTGGGCGTCGCCGAGCGCGGCCACGATCAGCAGGATGCAGTCGGCGCCGAGCACGCGCGCCTCGTGCACCTGGTAGGGGTCGATGGTGAAGTCCTTGCGCAGTACCGGCAGGGCGCAGGCCGCGCGCGCCTGCTGCAGGTAGGCGTCGGCGCCCTGGAAGAAGTCGGCGTCGGTCAGCACCGACAGGCAGGCGGCGCCACCGGCCTCGTAGCTGCGCGCGATCGCCACCGGGTCGAAGTCGGGCCGGATCACGCCCTTCGACGGGCTGGCCTTCTTGACCTCGGCGATCACCGCCGGGTCGCCGGCGGCGATCCGGGCCTCGATCGCGGCCGCGAAGCCGCGCGCCGGCGGCATGTCCGCCGCCCGCGCGCGCACCTCGGCCAGCGGCCGCGCGGCGACGCGCGCGGCGACCTCCTCGGCCTTGCGGGCCAGGATCCGCTGCAGGATGTCGTCCTTGCGCGGCAGCGACGGGCGCAGGAGATGGTTCACGGTGTCGGGTCCTCTTCCGGGGCGCTGGCCGCGACGGGCCGCGGCATCGCGGCGGCCATGATCGCACGCGCGCCGCGCGCCGTGCCGATGCGCGTCCTCACGCGGACGCGGCCGCGCGCCGGTCCCAGCCGTAGGCGCGCTCGACGCGGGCGATGCGCAGCTCGAAATGGTCGTACCACAGCGCCCGCCCGCGTTCGCGCGCGGCGGTGTGCTCGGCGTGGCGGCGCCAGGCCAGGATCGCGTCCTCGCTCTCCCAGTAGGAGACGGTGATGCCGAAGCCGTCGTCGCCGCGCACCGACTCGACGCCGAGGAAGCCGGGCTGTTCGCGCGCCAGCTCCACCATCCGCCCGGCGGCGTCGGCGTATCCCGCGTCGTCGTCGGCGGTGCGGGTGGAACAGAAGATCACCGCGTAGTACGGCGGTGACGGAAGCGTCGCGAACGGGCCTGGATCCATCTCGTCGTTCCTGTGGGGGTTGGCCTGGATTTTCGCAGCATCGGCGGTGTCCGGGAACGGCTCAGCCGCCCTCCCGCGCCAGCCTCCGGGTGGCGGCGACGAAGGACTCGAGCCGTGCCAGCGCGGCGCCGGAGGCGATCGCCTCGCGCGCGCGCTCGATGCCCTCGGCGATGCCGTCCGCGACGCCGGCCACGTACAGCGCGGCGCCGGCATTGAGGGCGACGATCTCCAGCGGCAGGCCGGCCTCGCCGCGCAGTGCGCCGAGCAGCATCGCCTTCGAGGCTTCCGGTCCCGACACCTGCAGGTTGCGGCTGGCCGCCATCGCGATGCCGAAGTCCTCGGGATGGATCTCGTACTCGCGCACCACGCCGTCGCGCAGCTCGCCGACCAGGGTGGCCGCGCCGAGCGAGATCTCGTCCATGCCGTCGCGGCCCCACACCACGAGCGCGCGTTCGGTGCCCAGCTCCTTGAGCACGCGCACCTGGATGCCGACCAGGTCGGGGTGGAACACGCCCATCAGCACGCTCGGCGCGCCGGCCGGGTTGGTCAGCGGCCCGAGGATGTTGAAGATCGTGCGCACGCCCATCTCGCGCCGCACCGGGGCCACCGCCTTCATCGCCGGGTGGTGGATCGGCGCGAACATGAAACCGGCGCCGACTTCGGCGATGCAGCGCGCGACCTGCGCCGGCTGCAGCTCGATCGCCGCGCCCAGCGCCTCCAGGGCATCGGCGCTGCCGGACTTCGAGGACACGCTGCGGTTGCCGTGCTTGGCCACGCGCGCGCCCGCGGCGGCGGTCACGAACATGCTGGCGGTGGAGATGTTGAAGGTGTGCGAGCCGTCGCCGCCGGTGCCGACGATGTCGACCAGGTGGCTGCGGTCGGCGACCTCCACCGGGCGCGAGAGCTCGCGCATCACCTTGGCCGCCGCCGCGATCTCGTCCACCGTTTCCTTCTTCACCCGCAGCCCGGTGAGGATCGCCGCGGTCATCACCGGCGAGACCTCGCCGCGCATGATCTGGCGCATCAGGTCGATCATCTCGTCGTGGAAGATCTCGCGGTGCTCGATCGTGCGCTGCAGGGCTTCCTGGGGGGTGATGGTCATGCGGATGGATCCGTTTCGTCGTGCGTGGCCGGAGCGCGGGCCTCAGCGCTCCAGGAAGTTCTTGAGCAGGGCGTGCCCGTGCTCGGTGAGGATCGACTCGGGGTGGAACTGCACGCCCTCGACCGGATGCGCGCGGTGGCGCAGGCCCATGATCTCCTCGAACGCGCCGTCCCCGTGCTCGGTCCAGGCCGTGACCTCGAGGCAGTCGGGCAGCGATTCGCGCTCGACCACCAGGGAGTGGTAGCGCGTGGCCTCGTAGCCGTCGGGCAATCCCGCGAACACGCCCTGTCCGGTGTGCCGGATCGGCGAGGTCTTGCCGTGCATGATCCGCCCGGCGCGTACCACCCGGCCGCCATAGGCCTGGCCGATGCTCTGGTGGCCCAGGCACACGCCCAGGATCGGGATGCGCGGCCCCAGCGCCTCGACCACCGCGACCGAGACCCCCGCCTCGTTCGGCGTGCACGGCCCCGGCGAGATCACGATGCGCTCGGGCGCGAGCCGGTCGATCTCCTCGACCGACAGCTCGTCGTTGCGCACCACCTTCACCTCCGCCCCCAGCGCCTGCAGGTACTGGACGAGGTTCCAGGTGAAGCTGTCGTAGTTGTCGATCATCAGCAGCACGGCAGGAACCCCGGTCGGACGCGATGCGGTGGATATGGATGGGGGCGCACGATATGGATGGACGGGAGGACGGCCATGCGATGCCTCACAACCCCTTCGCCGCCTCGGCCACGGCGCGGAACAGCGCGCGGCCCTTGTTCATGGTCTCGTCCCACTCCTTGTCCGGATCGGAGTCGTAGACGATGCCGGCGCCCGCCTGCACGTACAGGCGGCCGCCCTGGATCACCGCGGTGCGGATCGCGATCGCGGTGTCGGCGTCGCCGTGCCAGCCGATGTAGCCGATCGCGCCGGCGTAGACGTTGCGCTTGACCGGCTCGAGCTCGCGGATGATCTCCAGAGCGCGGATCTTCGGCGCCCCGCTGACCGTGCCGGCGGGGAACGTCGCGCGCAGCACGTCGGCGTAGCCCAGCCCTGCCTTCAGCCGGCCGGTGACCTCGCTGACGATGTGCATGACGTGGCTGTAGCGCTCGATCACGAAGCGCTCGCCGACCTCGACGCTGCCCGGCTCGGAGACGTGGCCGACGTCGTTGCGGCCCAGGTCGATCAGCATCAGGTGCTCGGCGCGCTCCTTGGGATCGGCCAGCAGCTCCGCCTCGAGCGCCTGGTCCTCCTCGGGCGTGGCGCCGCGCGGGCGGGTGCCGGCGATCGGGCGCACGGTCACGGTGCCGTCCTGCAGACGCACCAGGATCTCGGGCGACGAGCCCACCACCTGGGTCTGGCCGACGTCGAGGAAGTACATGTACGGCGACGGATTCATCGCCCGCAGCGCGCGGTACACGTCCACCGGACGGGCGTTGAACGGCACGCTCAGGCGCTGGCTCAGCACCACCTGGAAGGCGTCGCCCCCGGCGATGTAGTCCTTGGCGCGCGCGACCGCGGCGACGAAGCCCTCGCGGGTGAAGCCGGACTCGAAGTGCGCCTCGTCCAGCGCCTCGGGACGCAGCGTCTCCGGGTAGCCGGCGCCGCCGTGGCGCAGGCGGTGGGCCAGCGCGTCGAGGCGGCGGTTGGCGCGCGCCCAGGCCTGCGGCTCGCGCGGGTCGGCGTGCACCACCAGGTACAGCCGGCCCTTGAGGTTGTCGAACACCGCGACCTCCTCGCTGAGCATCAGCAGGATGTCGGGCGTGTCGAGCTCGTCGGGATTGGCGTTCGCGCGCAGGCGCGGCTCGATGTACTCGATGCACTCGAAGCCGAACCAGCCGACCAGGCCGCCGCTGAAGCCGGGCAGTCCCGGCAGGCGCGGCACCGAATGTTCGGCGCGCAGGCGCTCGACCTCGGCGAAGGGATCGGCCACCTCGCGGGTCTCGACCACCTCGCCGTGCTCGCGCACGGTCAGGGTGTGGCCGCGGAACGCGTACACGCGGGTCGCGGGCAGGCCGATGATCGAGTAGCGGCCGAAGCGCTCGCCGCCCTCGACCGATTCGAACAGGTAGGTATGCGGGCCGTCGGCGAGCTTCAGGTACACCGACAGCGGCGTGTCGAGGTCGGACAGGACCTCGCGCACCACGGGGATGCGGGTATGGCCTTCAGCGGCGGAGAGCTGGAATTCGTCTTGCGAGGTCACGCGGCATTTCCTTGGAACGCGGGCGGGCAACGGCGGCGGCGGCGGCGTGCCACCATCGCCAGCCTTCGCCGGCAGCAGGGAAATGCAAGGATGCGGACGCGCCCATGGGGCCTAATGTAACGGCTTTGGCGCGGGTTTTACACGCAGGCCGGTGGTTGCGATCGCAACGGACAATCGTCCGGCAGGTGCATGCACACCCGGGCCGGCGCGCAGTCGATCCGGAAGGCGCGCGATTCCACCGGCTCGCCGTCCAGGTTGAGCACCAGGGGTTCGTCCGCCTCGACCTCGACCCAGGGCAGGCGCGTGCGGGTGGCGATCCGGTCGAGCGCGGCCGCCTTGCCCGCGCTGGCCACTGTGCCGAGGGTCGCGGCGATCTCGCCGGAGAGTTCGGGGATGACGGTCAGGTCGATCAGGCCGTCGTCGACCAGGGCGTCCGGGCACAGCGCCTGGCCGCCCCCGGCCTGGCGGCCGTTGCCGATCCCCAGGGCGATGAAGCCGCCTTCCCATTCGAAGCCCGGGCCGCGCAGCCGCGCATGCACCGGGTCGATGCGGCCGAGCTTCGCCAGTCCGGTCAGCAGGTAGGCCAGGCCGCCGAGCAGCTTTTTCATGCCCTCCGGCGTGTCCACCGTGACCTGGGTGCCGAAGCCGCCGCTGGCGAGGTTGGCGGCCCAGTGGACCTCGCCGTCGGCTTCCAGGCGCAGCAGGTCGACGGGGCGGGCGGGCTGCGCCGCCACCAGGTCCAGCGCCTGCAGCGGCGCGTCCGGGATCGCGGCCGCGGCGGCGAAGTCGTTGGCCGTGCCCATCGGCACCAGGCCCAGCGCCGGCAGTGCGCCCGCGGGCCGGTCGCGGCTGGCCAGCGCGGTCGCGACCTCGCTCAGGGTGCCGTCGCCGCCCGCTGCGATCAGCACGCCGACGCCGTCCTCGAGCGCCTCGGCGACGATGCGGTCGGCATCGCCGCGCTCCCAGGTCACGCGCACGTCCAGGCGCTGCCCGCGCTCGCGCAGCGCCTGCACCGCGTCGCGCAGCGCATCGTCGCCGGCGGACTTGCCGTTGAGGATGAGTCGCCAGTGGGCTGGAGGCATCGGATCGGGGCTCGCGCAGGGGGTGCGCAGGCCGGGATGATCCGGGCGCGGTGCGAAGGGAGGCGTGAAGCAGGCGGTGCCTTGGCGCCGTGGGCGGCGTCCGATGGAGGGAGGTGCGCCCGATGCTGCGTCGTCTCGTCAGCCCCCCACCCCGGCTCTCCCCCGCGAGCGGGGGAGGGAGGCCCGGTGTTCGCCGCGGGCGGGTGAGGGAGGCTCGCCGAGGCTTCGCACGACACGCTCGCCGACGGTATCCCGGCGGGCCTGGGGGGGAGTCCCGGCCCTTGCCGCGGACGGGCAGGCGTGGGCGGCGCCGCGGCGTGCCGGGTTCAGGCCAGCGGGGCGTCGGCGAGGATCACGCCATCCTCGTCCGCGGCCAGCCAGTCGCCAGGCCGGATCTCCACGCCGCCGAACCGCACCGGCACGTCGCGCAGGCCCTGGCCGCGCTTGTCGGTCTTCAGCGGGCAGGCGCCCAGCGCCTTGACCCCCAGGTCGAGCCGGGCAAGCGCTGCGCTGTCGCGGATCGCGCCGTGCACCAGCACCCCGCTCCAGCCGTTGGCGACCGCCTTGTCCGCCAGCATGTCGCCGAGCATCGCGCGCCGCAGCGAGCCGCCGCCGTCGATCACCAGCACCCGGCCCTCGCCCGGCTCGGCCACGGCCTCGCGCACCAGCGAGTTGTCTTCCAGCGCCTTGACCGTGCTGACCCGGCCGGCGAACGCGATGCGGCCGCCGTAGTCGCGCAGCGGCAGGCCCAGCACCCGGACGCGATCCTCGAACCGGTCGCACAGGTCGCAGGTGTTCATGCCGCGGCCTCCGCGATCCCGCGGCGCATGCGCGCGATCACCGCCGCGTAGTCGGGCTGGCCGAAGATCGCGCTGCCGGCGACGAAGGTGTCGGCGCCGGCCGCGGCGATGTCGCGGATGTTGTCCGGCTTCACCCCGCCGTCGATCTCGAGCCGGATCGGCTTTCCGGTGGCGTCGATGCGCTCGCGCACGCGGCGCAGCTTGTCCAGCGCGGAGGGGATGAAGGCCTGGCCGCCGAAGCCGGGGTTGACCGACATCAGCAGCACCAGGTCCAGGTCCTCGAGCACGTAGTCGAGCACGTCCACCGGCGTGGCCGGGTTGAGCACCAGGCCGGCCTGGCAGCCCTCGGACCTGATCAGCTGGATCGTACGGTGCACGTGGCGCGAGGCTTCGGGGTGGAAGCTGATGAGCGTCGCGCCCGCCTTCGCGAAGTCCGGGACGATCCGGTCCACCGGCTCGACCATCAGGTGCACGTCGATCGGCGCGGCGACGCCGTGCCTGCGCAGCGCCTCGCACACCAGCGGGCCAATGGTCAGATTGGGGACGTAGTGGTTGTCCATCACGTCGAAGTGGACCCAGTCCGCGCCGGCGGCCAGGACCGCGTCGACCTCCTCGCCGAGCCTGGCGAAGTCCGCGGAGAGGATGGAAGGGGCGATGACGGGCGGCTGCATGCGGATTCCTGCGGTGGGTCGGGTGGCGGCGGCCGGCGACCGGGTCGCGCCCGGCGGGTCAGCGTCGGCGGCGGTCGCGGATCCGGTCGTAGGCGGCATTGATCTCGGTGGCGCGCCTCTCGGCCTGCGCGCGCAGCTCCGGCGCCGCGCCGGCGACCTTGTCCGGGTGATACTGGGACATCAGCCGGCGGTAGGCCTGGTCGATCTCGGCCTGGCTCGCATCCGGCGCCACCCCGAGGGTGCGGTAGGCGGCGGCGTGGCGGCCCCCGCCGACCCAGCCCGCATCGAAGGCGTGGCCGATCAGCAGGCCGATCAGGCCCCCGGCCGGGTGGCGCAGCAGCAGCCAACCGGCGATGAAGCCCAGGACTTTCCCGTACCAGCGGTTCATGCCCGCCAGTGTACCGCCGGGCGTTCATTGCCGGCGCGATTGCCACTACACTGGCCGGCCCGCCCGAAGGCACGACACCCTTGGCGACCACGCTGCTGTCCTCCGACCTTCCCGGACTCAACCTGCGCCACCGCGGCAAGGTGCGCGACGTGTACGACCTGGGCGACGACCGCCTGCTGATCGTCGCCACGGACCGGCTCAGCGCCTTCGACGTGGTGCTGCCCGACCCGATCCCGGGCAAGGGCGAGATGCTGTGCCAGATCAGCAACTTCTGGTTCGCGCACACCGCCGCGCTGATGCCCAACCACCTCACCGGCATCGACGTGGCCAGCGTGCTGCCCGAGGGCGTGGACCCGGCGCTGTACGCGCGCCGCTCGGTGGTGACGAAGAAGCTCAAGCCGGTGCCGATCGAGGCGATCGCGCGCGGCTACATCATCGGCAGCGGCTGGAAGGACTACCAGCGCACCGGCCGGGTCAGCGGCATCGCGCTGCCCGACGGCCTGCGCCAGGCCGAGAAGCTGCCCGAGCCGATCTTCACTCCCTCGACCAAGGCCGCGGTCGGCGACCACGACGAGAACATCGACTTCGATACCGCGGTCAAGCTGGCCGGTGCCGAACTGGCCGAGCAGGTGCGCGACGCCACCCTGCGCCTGTACAAGCACGCCGCCGCCCATGCCGCCGAGCGCGGGATCCTGCTGGCCGACACCAAGTTCGAGTTCGGCACCGACGCCGACGGCCGCCTGTACGTGATGGACGAGATGCTCACGCCCGACTCCTCGCGCTACTGGCCGGCCGACGAGTACGAGGTCGGCACCAGCCCGCCGAGCTACGACAAGCAGATCGTGCGCGACTACCTGGAGACGCTGGACTGGGACAAGACCCCGCCCGGCCCGCGCCTGCCGCCCGAGGTGATCGAACGCACCCGCGCCCGCTACGCCGAGGCGCTGCAGCGGCTGGCGGGGATCTCGATCGACTGAGGGTCCGCCGGCTGATCCCCGCGCTGCCCTGCGCTATCCTCGCCGCACCCGACGTGCACACCGGAGGACAGCCATGAACGCGACCGACCCGGCCTCCGACCGCCCCATCGACCACTGGTTCGCCAGCTATTCGGCCGACCACCGCAACGCGACCAACCAGCGCATCCACGTGGTCGCGGTGCCGCTGATCCTGTGGAGCGTGATCGCCCTGCTGTGGTGCATCCCGGTCCCCGCCGGCAGCGGGTTCCGCCAGGGCCTGTGGGCCGGCCTGGCCTGCTTCGGGGCCTGGATGTTCTATTACCGCAGCTCGCGCGCGCTGGGCGTGGGCATGCTGGCGGTGTTCGTGGCCATGCTGTGGCTGACCTACTGGATCGAGCACCGCCAGGGCACGCGGTTCCTGCTGTGGCTGGCGGTGGCGGTGTTCGTGGTGGCGTGGATCGCGCAGTTCGTCGGCCACAGCAAGCTGTTCGAAGGGCGCAAGCCCAGCTTCTTCACCGACCTGCGCTACCTGCTGATCGGCCCGGCCTGGGTGCTGTCGAAGCTGTACCGCACGCTGGGCTGGCGCTGGTGAGCGGGTGAGCGCCGGCGCCGGACTGGGCGCGCGCGACCTGTCGCTCGCGCTGCTGGTCTGCCTGTGCTGGGCGCTCAACTTCCTCACCTCGGCGCACGCGCTGCGCGAGATCCCGCCGTTCCTGTTCACCGCGCTGCGGATGGCGATCGTGGCGGTGGTGCTGGCGCCCCTGATGCGCGCGCCGCCGCGCTCGCAGTGGGCCGTGCTGGCGGCGATCGCGATGTCCACCGGCGTGCTGCACTTCGGCACCGCGTTCCTCGCGCTCCGGCTGGCCGGCGACCTGTCCTCGCCCGCGATCGTGACCCAGACCTACGTGCCGATGACGGTGCTGCTGGCCTGGTGGTGGCTGGGCGAACGCTTCGGCTGGCGCACCGCCCTGGCGGTGGCGGTGAGCTTCGCCGGCGTGCTGGTGCTGGGCTTGGACCCGATCGTGCTCGACAACCCGGCGTCGCTGCTGGTGATGCTCGGCTCGGCGCTCATGCTGGCGATCGGCACCGTGCTGCTGCGGCGCCTCGAGGGCGTGCGCATGGTCGACCAGCTCGGCTGGACCGCGGCGCTCAGCTTGCCGCCGCTGCTGGCGATCAGCGCGCTGGCCGAACCGGGCGGCTTCGCGGGGCTGCGTTCGGCGGGATGGGTCGGCTGGGGCGGCGTGGCGTACTCGGCGGTGTTCGCCTCGCTGCTGGGCCATGGCCTGCTGTACCGGCTGGTGCAGCGCCATCCGGTGGCCGAGGTGACGCCCTACCTGCTGCTCACGCCGGTGTTCGCGGTGGTGCTGGGGATCGCGTTCTGGGGCGACCGCCCGGGCCCGGCGCTGTGGATCGGCGGCGCGATGGTGCTGGGCGGGGTCCTGATGATCGCACTGCGGACGTTGCGGACGGCGCGGCCCCCGGTGGCGCTCACCCCGGAGGCGTGAGCATCGCCGCATCGGGCGCGAACGGGCGCGGCGCATAGCCGAAGTCGCACCGGGCCGGCCCCGCGTCGAACACCAGGTCCTCGCGCATCCGCGCCAGCGCCGCGTCGCCGAACCCGGCCGCCACGCCCAGCAGCCGCGCCGGCGCGAGCAGCGCGCGGAACAGCGGCGGCGGCAGCACCCACAGGCGCGGACGCCCGGGCAGCGCGGCCAGCGTGCGCGCCACCATCTCGTGGTACGGCAGGGTCTCGCCACCCGGGACGGCGTAGGCGCGGCCATGGGTGGCGGGCGTGTCGAGGCAGGCCATGGCCGCGTCCGCGAGGTCGTCCACGTGCACCGGCTGGCGCAGGCCCGCCGCATCGGCCGGCAGGGCGAAGCCGTGCAGGCGCCGGGCGAGCGCGGCGATCCGGGTCAGGGTCGCGTCGCGGCCGGCGCCGTAGACCAGGGTCGGCCGCAGCACGGTGGCGGGGATGCCGTGCTGCGCGGCGGTCGCGAACAGCAGCGCTTCGGCCTCGCGCAGGCGGCGCGCCAGGTCGCGCTCGCCGGCATCGGGCGAGTCCTGCTTGACCTCGACGCTGGTCGATCCGAACGCCAGCACGCGCCGGCAGGCGACGTCGCCGCGGGCGAAACGAGCCGCGAACGCGTCCAGCGGGCCGCAGCTGAGCACCAGGTCGACGTCCGTCGGCAGTTGGCCCGTCGCGAGATCGCCTCGCAGCCAGCGCACGCCGGCCAGCGGCGGCTGCGGGGACCGCGACAGCGCCTCCACCTGCCAGCCGGCCCCGATCAGCCGCACCAGCAGCGGACGCCCGATCTGGCCGCTGGCGCCCACCAGCAAGGCGCGGCCCCGCACCGGCGGGCGCCGCGGTGGCACTTGCGGCGCATCGCGTGGAGGGCTGGCCATCCGCCGAAGGATAACGTGGAGCCTCCGGGCCGCGGCGTCGGCTAAACTCGGGATCGCCGCGGCATGCGCAGCGGCAGCCCCCCGCAACGGACCCCTGATGCTGAAACTGCTCCTGGCCCTGCCATTCGCGGCGGCGCTGGCCATCGCGCTGGCGCCGGGCGCATCCCGACGGACCATCGCCTGGATGGCCGCCGCCGCGCCGCTGCTCGGCCTGGCGCTGCTGGCCGGACACACTCCGGGCGTGATGGACGGCCAGGTGCCGGGTTCGAGCCTGGACTGGCTGCCGCAGGCCGGACTGGCGCTGTCGCTGCGGCTGGACGGGCTGGCGTGGATGTTCGCCGGCCTGGTGCTCGGGATCGGTGCCCTGATCGTCCTCTACGCCTCCTACTACCTGTCGGAGGAGGACAGCGCCCGACGCTTCTTCGGCTACCTGATGCTGTTCATGGGCGCCATGCTGGGCGTGGTGCTGGCCGGCAACCTGCTGTTGATGGTGGTGTTCTGGGAACTCACCAGCATCAGTTCGTTCCTGCTGATCGGGTTCTGGAGCCACCGCCAGGACGCGCGCGAGGGCGCCCGCATGGCGCTGACCATCACCGGCATGGGCGGGCTTGCGCTGCTCGGCGGCGTCTTGCTGATCGGCCGCGTGGTCGGCAGCTACGAGCTCGACGTGGTGCTGGCCTCGGGCGACGCGATCCGGGCCAGTGCGCTGTACCCGGCGATCCTCGCCCTGGTGCTGGCCGGCGTGTTCACCAAGAGCGCGCAGTTCCCGCTGCACTTCTGGCTGCCGCAGGCGATGGCCGCGCCCACCCCGGTCTCGGCCTACCTGCATTCGGCGACCATGGTGAAGGCCGGCGTGTTCCTGCTCGCGCGGCTGCACCCGGCGCTGGCCGGCACCGACCTGTTCTTCTACGTGGTCTCGACGGTCGGCGCGATCACCCTGCTGGTCGGCGCCTGGTACGCGATCTTCCAGCACGACCTCAAGGGCCTGCTGGCCTACTCGACGATCTCGCACCTGGGCCTGATCACCCTCCTGTTCGGCCTGTCCACGCCGATGGCGGTCGTCGCCGGCGTGTTCCACATCCTCAACCACGCCACGTTCAAGGCCTCGCTGTTCATGGCCGCCGGCATCATCGACCACGAGTGCGGAACGCGCGACCTGCGCCGCATGGGCAACCTGCGCCGCTACATGCCGTGGACCGCGACGCTGGCGATCGTGGCCTCGCTGGCGATGGCCGGCATCCCGCTGCTCAACGGCTTCCTGTCCAAGGAGATGTTCTTCGCCGAGGCGCTGGAGGCCGGCGAGCAGAGCGGATTCCGCATCGCGATCAGCGTCGCGGCCCTGCTCTACGGCGTGTTCGGCGTGGCCTACAGCCTGCGCTTCGTGCACGACGCCTTCCTCGGCCGCGGGCCGCGCGCGTTGCCGGTCGAACCGCACGAACCGCCGGTATGGATGCAGGTCCCGGTGGCGATCCTGGTGGCGCTGTGCCTGGCGGTAGGGATACTGCCGGGGCTGGTGGTCGAGCCGACGCTCAAGACCGCGGTCGCAGGCGTGCTGGGGCCGGCCGCCCCGCGCTTCTCGCTCGCGGTCTGGCACGGCTGGAACCTGCCGCTGGCGATGAGCATCGGCGGCGTCGCCGGCGGCCTGCTGTTCTACTTCGCCCTGCGCCGCCTGTTCGCGCTGCACGACGCGATGCTGCGCACCTGGGGCCGGCACCTGTTCCAGGTCAACATCGAGAAACTGTTCAACGCCGCATGGCGCTACACAGCACGGGTCGCCGCCGGCGGCATCCGGCGCAGCCTGTTCTGGATGATCGTGGTGGTGCTGGTGGTGGCGGCCGCGCCCTACCTGGGCCAGGAGGCGGCGCTGCTGGCCGACCTGCCGCCGCCGCAGCCGATGCCGCTGCTGGGCTGGATCCTGTGGGCGGTGCTGGTGGCCTCGACCCTGGCCACGGTGGCCTGGCACGGCAAGCGCCTGACCGCGCTGATCGTGATCGGCGCCACCGGCCTGATGGTCAGCATCGCCTTCGCGATGCTCTCCGCCCCCGACCTCGCCCTGACCCAGCTGCTGGTGGAGATGGTGACCATCGCGCTGATGATGATGGCGCTCAACTACCTGCCCAAGCAGTCGAAGCAGGCGCGCACCCCGTTCCGGCGCTGGCGCGACGCGCTGATCTCGATCTTCGCCGGCGCCGGCATCGCCGGCCTGGCCTACGCGATGCTGGTGCGCGACCCGGACGGCTCGGTGTCGGCCGAGATGCTGGCGCGTTCGCTCCCCGAAGCCTACGGGGCCAACGTGGTCAACGTGATCCTGGTCGATTTCCGCGGCTTCGACACCTTCGGCGAGATCACCGTGTTCGCGGTGGCCGCGCTGGTGGTGCACGCGATGCTGCGCTGGGCGCGGCTGCGCCCGGACGAATTGATGCCGGGCCCGCCGGTGCAGCTGCCGATCCCCGCCGACCTGACCCAGCTGCTGTTCCCGCTGGCGATGACGGTCTCGATCTACCTGTTCCTGCGTGGCCACAACGCGCCGGGCGGTGGATTCATCGCGGGCCTGACCATCGCGGTGCCGGTGCTGATCAAGTACGTGCTCCAGGGCGCGCGCGCGGTCGAGCGGACCTTCGGATTCGACTACGTGCGCGGCATCTCCATCGGCCTGCTCCTGGCCGCCGCCGGCGGCCTGGGTTCGCTCGCGTTCGGCCTGCCTTTCCTGACCAGCGGGCACGTGGACCTGGAGTTGCCGGTGATCGGGCACCTGCCGCTGGCCAGCGCGCTGGTGTTCGACACGGGCGTGTACGTGGTGGTGTTCGCGGGCGCGCTGCTGATCCTGTCGACGATGGGAACGGTGCGGCGGCGCACGCTCGAGGCGGAGGAGGCAGGCTGATGGAGTTCGCGATGGCGAGCGCGATCGGGGTGCTGGTGGCGGCGGGCGTGTACCTGCTGCTGCGGGCGCGCACGTTCGACGTGATCCTCGGGCTGACCCTGCTCTCCTACGCCACCAACCTGCTGATCTTCGCCTCCGGCCGGCTGCTGGTGGGCAAGCCGCCGGTGCTGCGCGGGGCCGTGGCCGCCACCACCCGGCACTACGCCGACCCGCTGCCGCAGGCGCTGGTGCTGACCGCGATCGTGATCGCGTTCGCCATGACCGCCGTGGTGGTGGTGGTGGCGATGCGCAACCACGCCGACCTGCGCAGCGACCACGTCGACGGCCGCGAACCCGGCCAGCCGGTGCCGCCGGGCGATGCCGACGGCGAACAGGGGCCGCGCGCGTGACCAGGCACCTGGTGCTCGCGCCGATCCTGCTGCCGCTCGTCACCGGCGCGATCCTGCTGCTGCTCGAGCGCCGGCACTCGGTGCAGGTGCTGCGCGTGGGCGCCTGGGCCGGGCTGTCGCTGCTGCTGGCGGCCGTGGTGGCGCTGGTGGCGCGCGCGGACGGCGGCCAGGTCGAGGCCTACCTGCTCGGCGACTGGCCCTCGCGCCTGGGCATCGTGCTCATGCTCGACCGGCTCAGCGCCATGATGGTGCTGACCACCACCCTGCTGGCGGTGCCGGCGCTGATGTACGCCTGCGCGGGGTGGGACCGGCGCGCGCTGCACTTCCACGCCCTGTTCCAGATCCAGCTGGCCGGTCTCAACGGCGCATTCCTGACCGGCGACATCTTCAACCTGTTCGTGTTCTTCGAGGTGATGCTGATCGCCTCCTACGGCCTGCTGCTGTCGGGCGCGCGCGGCGAACGCATCGCCGCCGGCATGCACTACGTGGTGTTCAACATCGCCGCCTCGACCCTGTTCCTGATCGCGCTCGGGCTGCTCTACGGCCTGCTGGGCACGCTCAACATGGTCGAGATCGCGCAGCGGATCGCGCAGGTGGACCCGGGCGACGTGGCCCTGTTGCGGGTGGCCCTGGGCCTGCTGGTCGTGGTGTTCTGCGCCAAGGCCGCGCTGCTGCCGATGTACCTGTGGCTGCCCGACGCCTACGCGCGCGCGCCGGCCGCGGTGGCCGCGCTGTTCGCGGTGATGACGAAGGTGGGCCTGTACGCGCTGCTGCGGATCGGCTCGCTCTGGTTCGCCGACGGGTCCGGGCCGCTGGAAGGGTTCGCCCGCGGCCCGCTGCTGGTCCTGGGAATGGCGACGATGGTGGTGGCGAGCCTGGGGGTGGTCGGTGCGCTGCGCCTGCGCATCGGCGCGGCCTACCTGGTGCTGATGTCGTCGGGGACCCTGTTCGTGGCCTTCGCGCTGGCCGCACCGGGCACGATCGCCGCCGGCCTGTACTACCTGCCGCACAGCTGCTTCGCGGCGGCGGCGATGTTCCTCATCGCGCACATCGTCCAGCGCGAGCGCGGCCGCCACGGCGACCGCGTGCTGCCGATCGCCCCGGCGCTGTCACGGCGCACCGCGACGCTGTACCTGGTGGCCGCGGTCGCGATGGTCGGGCTGCCGCCGCTGTCGGGCTTCGTCGGCAAGTTCCTGCTGCTGGCCGCGGTGCCGGATCCGGACACCGGTTGGGTGTACGCCACCGTGCTCGGCAGCAGCCTGCTGGCGCTGATCGGACTCAGCCGCACCGGGACCCGGCTGTTCTGGCGCGTCGGCGACGACCAGCCCGGCGACGACGAGCCCGCACCGCCGCCCGTGTCGGAGCCGGTGCCCAGGGCCGGCCGCCTCGAGATCGCGGCAACCATGCTGCTGCTGGGCTACGGGGTCGCGATGAGCCTGGCGCCCGGCCCGGTGCTGCGCTACACCACGGCCACGGCCGGGCAGCTGCAGGCCACCACCGACTACATCGAAGGGGTGCGCGGCACGGTCTCCGGGTCGCGCACGCCATGAGGAGACGGAGATGATCGCGCGCCTGTTCCCTTCGATCCCGCAGAGCATCACGGTCTTCGTGTTCTGGCTGCTGATGGCCGAGGACGCGAGCGCCGGCAACCTGCTCATGGCCGCGTTGCTCGCCGTGCTGATGCCGCAGCTGGCCGCGCGCCTGGAGCGGGAGTTCGCGCGCCTGGGCGAGGTCTGGCTGCTGGTGCCGCTGGGCCTGACCCTGCTGTGGGACATCGTGGTGGCCAACGTCACCGTCGCGCGCCAGGTGCTGGGACCGGAGTCGAAGCTGCACCCGGGCTTCATCTGGATCCCGCTGGAGCTGACCAACATCCACGGCATCTCGGCGCTGACCAGCGTCATTACCCTGACGCCCGGCACGCTGACCGCCGAACTGTCCGAGGACCGCACGCACCTGCTGGTCCACTGCCTGGACGTCAAGGATCCCCAGGCAATGGTCGACGAGATCAAGCGCCGCTACGAGGCGCCCCTGCGCAGGATATTCCCATGAGCGAGCTGATGGACCTGGTGATCGGCGCCTGCATGGTGGTGGTCGGCGCGGCGATGCTGCTGGCGCTGTGGCGGCTGGCGCGCGGGCCGACCGCGCCGGACCGCATCCTCGCGCTCGACACGCTCTACGTCGCCACGATCGCCGAGGCGGTGCTGCTCGGCATGCTCGACGAGACCGAGGTGTACTTCGAGATCGCGCTGATCATCGCCATGCTCGGGTTCTTCGGCACCGTGGTGCTGAGCAAGTACGTCATCCGCAGGGACATCGTGGAATGAGGCTGGCGATCGACATCGCGACCCTGCTGCTCCTGGTCACGGGCTGCTGCTTCGTGTTCCTGGGCAGCTTCGCGCTGGTGAAGCTGTCGAGCTTCTTCCACCGCATCCACGGGCCGACCAAGGCCAGCACCCTGGGCGTGGGCTGCATCCTCGCGGCCTCGGTGCTGCACCGCGCGATCCACGGCACCGGGCTGCACCCGCGCGAACTGTTGATCACCGTGTTCCTGTTCCTGACCGCGCCGGTCGCCGCGCACCTGATGTCGCGCGCGGCGCTGTCGCTGATGGAAGGCCGGCCGGAGGCGCCGTCGCGCCGCACCGAGCCCGAGGGCCACATCCGCGACGACGCCGACGAGCGCGCCGAGCAGGAGGCGCGCGAGCGCGCCGAGGGCCGGGACGACGGCTGATCGCCGCCGGCGTCAGGACATCGCCAGTTCCAGGCCCAGCCAGCCCAGGAACGCCAGCAGCAGCACTCCGCCCTCGGCGCGGCTGACCTCGAGGTCGCCGCGCAGCATCGGCAGCAGCAGCGCCGCGAGCGCCAGCGATGCCGGGAGCTCGACGTGCACGAACGACGCCGGCACGTGCACGTCGCGCACCAGCGCCATGCCGCCCACCACCAGCAGCAGGTTGACCAGGCTCGACCCGATCACGTGCCCGGCGACGAGGTCGCCCTGGCCGCGACGCGCGGCGGCGATGGCGGCCGCGACTTCCGGCAGCGCCGTGCCGATCGCCACCGGCAGCAAGCCCAGCACCAGCGCTTCCATGCCCAGCGCCGGTCCGAGCCCGAGCGCGCCGGCCACGACCCAGCGCGCGCCGAACCACAGCAGTGCCGCGGCGATCGCCAGCCGCAGCAGGTTCAGCGCCGGCGAGGTATGGGTGCGCGCGAACTCCTCGAGCGTTTCCCGGAGTTCGGCCTGGCGGCGTCCGAGGTGCCAGGAGACGCCCAGCACCACGGCGAAGGCCGCCACCAGCAGCGCCCCGTCGAGGCGGCTGAGCCGCCCGTCCTGCGCCAGCAGGATCGTGGCCACCGTGGCCAGCACCAGGCACAGCAGCAGCGCCGGCAGCGCCTTCCAGCGGACCAGCAGCGGCGCGCACAGCGCCGCCGCGCCCAGCGCGAGGCCGAAGTTGGCGATATTGCTGCCGACCGCGTTGCCGAGCGCGAGCGCCGGTTCGCCGAGGGCGATCGCGCGCAGGTTGACCGCCAGTTCGGGGATCGAGGTCGCGAACGCGACCAGCACCAGGCCGGTGGTGAACGGGCTGAGGCCCATGCGCCTGGACAGTCCCGACGCGGCCTTGACCAGGGAATCGCCGCCCAGGGCCAGCAGGATGATGCCCGCGATGAGCTGGATCAGTGCCATGGCCGCGTCCACCTCCCGGTCCGTGAAACGGCGCGATTATGCCGGAGCGGCCGGTCCGCTCAGGAGCAACCCTCCACGTAGTCGACCTGCGGCGGGATCCCGACCCGCCAGCCGACGACGCGCCCGTCCCCGTCCAGTTCCAGCACCAGCACGCCCTCGCCCTCCGCGGCGGACACCCGCAGCACCCGGCCCTGGGGGTCGTACTTGTGCGGCTGCTCGGCCACGCGGCCCGGGTACAGCGCGCGCACCTCGTCGGCGCTCATGCCGACGCGCGCGCCGCCCGGCGCCTCGATCGACGGGTCGGCCACGTCCACGCGCACGAACCGGTCGCCTTCGACCATGAACGCGATGCGGTAGCCCTCCGGGCCCATCGGTTGCGGGATCAGGTAATGGCAACCGCCCGGCTCGTCCGGCCGGGCGTCGCCCAGGTCCCCGCCCCAGGCCTGGCGCACGGCCTCGGCGCCGTCGCCGAAGCGGACCGGGCCGAAGCCGTCGAAGCGCAGGGCGCCTTCGGCGGGTCCGTCGACGCGCAGCGAGCCGGCGGGAGCGGCGGACGGCCGGGACGGCGAGGCGGGTTCGCCGGGTTCGGCCGGTGGGGTCGGTCCGGCGGGCGCCGGCGGTTGCGCGGCAGGCGGAGGCGCGGCAGGCGCGGTGGGCCCGCCGTCGCAACCGGCAAGCGCGGCGAAGGACAGGACCAGGACCGTGGCATGCAGGCGCATGGACACTCCGGGGGCAGCGGCGACGGCGCGATCATGTCACGCGCCGCGTGAGCGCGACGACCATGCCCGGTCGACGACCGGCGACCACCCCCGCCCGCGGGCGTGCGCCCGTCGACAACCCGTGGCCATTGTAGGAGCGGCTTCAGCCGCGACCGTCGTCGCCGGTCGTCGCAACGGCTGGCTCCGGTCGCGGCTGAAGCCGCTCCTACAGGGACGGGAACCGTCAGGCCGGTGGTGTGAAGTGCTTGCGCAGGCCCGCCCAGCAGGCCTGGTAGTCGCGCTGGCGATGCCCGGCCTCGATCGCCTGCCGGGTCGGCTTGAGCACCAGCCGGGTCTCGAACATGAAGGCCATGGTGTCGGTGATGACGTCCGGCTTCGACAGGTCCGCGCTCGAGGCCTTCTCGAACGTCGCCGCGTCCGGGCCGTGGCCGGTCATGCAGTTGTGCAGCGAGCAGCCGCCGGGCGCGAAGCCCTCGGCCTTGGCGTCGTACACGCCGTGGACCAGGCCCATGAACTCGCTGGCGACGTTGCGGTGGAACCACGGCGGCCGGAAGGTGTCCTGCTGGACCAGCCAGCGCGGCGGGAAGATCGCCAGGTCCAGGTTGCCCACGCCGGGCGTGTCGGTCGGCGAGGTGAGCACGAGGAAGATGCTCGGGTCCGGGTGGTCGAAGCTGATCGAGCCGATGGTGTTGAAGCGGCGCAGGTCGTACTTGTACGGCGCGTAGTTGCCGTGCCAGCCGACCACGTCCAGCGGCGAGTGGTCGATCGGCGCGTGCCACAGCCGGCCGCCGAACTTGGCGATCAGCTCGAAGCTGCCCTCGACGTCCTCGTACGCGGCCACCGGGGAGAGGAAGTCGCGCGGGTTGGCCAGGCCGTTGGCGCCGATCGGGCCCAGGTCCGGCAACCGCAGCAGCGCGCCGTAGTTCTCGCACACGTAGCCGCGCGAGGGGCCGTCGGGCAGTTCGACCCGGAAGCGCACGCCGCGCGGCACCACCGCGATCTCCTGCGGCTCGACCTCGAGCACGCCCAGCTCGGTCGCGATCCGCAGCCGGCCCAGCTGCGGGACCACGAGCAGCTCGCCGTCGGCGCTGTAGAAGTAGCGGCCGCGCATCGTGGCGTTGGCCGCGTACAGGTGGATGCCCACGCCGGTGCGCGCGTCGCTGCCGCCGTTGCCGGCCATCGTGTAGAGGCCTTCGACGAAGTCGGTCGGCGCCTCCGGCAGCGGCAGCGGGTTCCAGCGCATCTGGTCGGGCGAGACCGGCACTTCGCCGAAGCGCTCGTGCAGGCGCGGCTGGGCGAACGGCTCGAAGCGGCCGTGCATGGCCGCCGGGCGGATCCGGTACAGCCAGCTGCGCCGGTTCTCCGCGCGCGGCGCGGTGAACGCGGTGCCGCTGAGCTGCTCCGCGTACAGGCCGTGCGCCACCCGCTGCGGCGAGTTGCGCCCGACCGGCAGGGTGCCCGGGATCGCCTCGGTCGCGAACTCGTTGCCGAAGCCCGACATGTAGTTGCTGTCCGCCATCGCCTGCCTCGCTCCGCCGATCCTGCCGCCCGCGGGCGCCGCGTCCTACAGGACGCCGCGCCGCATCTGGTCGCGCTCGATGCTCTCGAACAGGGCCTGGAAGTTGCCCTCGCCGAAGCCCTCGTTGCCCTTGCGCTGGATGATCTCGAAGAAGATCGGGCCGAGCGCGTTCTGGGTGAAGATCTGCAGCAGCTTGCGCTGCTTGGTCTCGGGGTCGGCGTCGATCAGGATCCGGTTGCGGCGCAGGCGCTCGAGGTCCTCGCCGTGGTTGGGGATCCGCTGGTCGACCACGTCGAAGTAGGTGTCGGGCGTGTCGAGGAACTCGATCCCCGCCTCGCGCATCTTCTCCACCGTCACGTAGATGTCGTTGGTGAAGCAGGCGATGTGCTGGATGCCCTCGCCGCGGTAGGCCTCGAGGTACTCGTTGATCTGGCTCTTGGGGTCGCTCGACTCGTTGAGCGGGATGCGCACCATGCCGTCGGGCGCGGTCATCGCCTTCGACAGCAGCCCGGTCTTGGCGCCCTTGATGTCGAAGTAGCGGATCTCGCGGAAATTGAACAGCCGCTCGTAGTAGTCCGCCCACTTCTCCATGTTGCCCGGGTAGAGGTTGTGGGTGAGGTGGTCGATGAAGGTCAGGCCGAAGCCCTCGGGCATCAGGTCGACGCCGGGGAGGATCTCGTAGTCCGGGTCGTGGATCGTGCCCTTGCTGTCGTAGCGGTCGACCAGGTACAGCATGCAGCCGCCGATGCCCTTGATCACCGGGGCCGCCACCGCCTTGGTCAGTTCGTCCTCGGGCGCGAACTCCTCGGCGCCGTTCTGCAGCACCTGCATCCGCACCCACTCGGCCAGCTTCCTGAAGCGGATCGCGAAGCCGCAGGCGCTCGGGCCGTGCTCGGCGGCGAAGCGCGCGGCGAAGGAGTCGGGGTCTTCGTTGATCAGGAACGTGCAGTCGCCCTGGCGGTAGGTGCTGATCGGCCGGGTCCGGTGGCGGGCGACCTGGACGAAGCCCATGCGCCGGAAATAGTCGTGGAGGTGGCCGGCCTGGCCTTCGGGGGCGGCGTACTCGACGAATTCGAACCCGTCGATCCCCATGGGGTTCTCGAACCGGGTGACCTGCATGCCGGCCTCGGGAGTGGCGACTGCCTGTGACTGCGCTGTCATGTGATACTCCTCACGGGGAAGGGGCGCGGCCGGGGGCCGCACTGGAACCCTATTCTATAGTTTCACGGGTAACCAACAGCAAGGTGCAGCGCATCATGTCCGACCCAGCCGTCCCACAGGAGCAGGAGCACGCGGTCCTCGATCTGGAGCGCTTCCTGCCGTACCGCCTGAGCGTGCTCTCCAACCGGGTGAGTACCGCCATCTCCAACGAGTACCGCCGCCGCTTCGGCCTGGCCATCACCGAGTGGCGGGTCATGGCCGTGCTCGGCCGCTACCCGGGCCTGTCGGCGCGCGAGGTCACCGAGCGCACGGCCATGGACAAGGTGGCGGTGAGCCGCGCCGTGGCCCGGTTGCTGGAGCGCGAGCTGATCCGGCGCGACATCCACGGCGACGACCGCCGCCGCTCGGTGCTCACCCTGTCCGAGTCGGGCTATTCGGTCTACGACGAGGTGGCGCCGATGACCCTGGCCTGCGAGCGCCGGCTGCTCGAACCGCTGTCGGAGGAAGAGCGCGAGACCCTGTCCCGGCTGATCGACAAGCTCGCCGGCGAGGGCATGGACTCGATGCTGCGGCACCTCTGACCGGGGCCGCGCCGGGGCGCCGCCGCCCGCGCGCGCCGCGCCCTGCCCCGGCGTCAGGCCGGCTTCGCGCCCGACGGATACTCCAGGCCGTGCGCCCGGGGTCCGGACTCCGAGCGCCACAGCAGCCACGAGAACAGCAGCCCGAGCGCCGCCAGCGCGGTGTAGAACCACATTCCCGGCGCGTACCCGGCGGGGTTGTCCGGACCGGCGGCGAACGCCGTGTTGAACCGCCCCACCGCCAGCGGCACCAGGGCGACCCCGACCTGCTGGCACAGGGTCATCATCGAGTAGGCCGAGCCCAGCCGGTTCTCGCGGACGATGTAGGCCACCGACGGCCACATCACCGCCGGGATCAGCGAGAACACCGCGCCCAGCAGCAGCATCACCACCAGCAGCGTGAGCGGGACCGCCGCGCCATCCGTGAATGGAAGCGCGATTTCCGGCCCGGGCGGCGCGTAGGTGACCAGCAGGAACAGCGGCAGCATCGCCAGCGAGCCGACCGCCATGAACAGCGAGCGCCGCCCCACCCGGTCCACCCACAGGCCGAACAGCGGCGTCACCACGATCGCCGCCACCGGCAACAGGCTGCTGAGCATCCCGGCGGTGTCGCGCGCCAGCCCGTGCGCCTGCTGGAAGTAGTCGATGGCGAAGGCGCGGAACGGGAACACCGTGGCGTAGAACACCACGCACAGGCCCACGATGTACCAGTACGAGGCGCTGAAGGCGTACAGGCCCTTGAGCGCCAGCTTGTCGGTGGATCCCGCCTGGCCGAGGTCGATGCGCCGCTCCAGCCGCGCCTCGGCCATCCAGTACAGCATGGCCGCGGCCACCGCCACCGCGGCGATGCCGGTGGCCAGCCACAGCGGGTCCTGCCAGTTGGCGTAAAGCCCGGAGGCGAACGAAGGCGACCAGTCGGCCGACGCCGAACCCAGGCGCGCGATCGACAGGTTGATGCCGAACGCGAACGACAGCTCCTTGCCCTTGAACCACTTCGCCAGCACCGCGGTCACGGCCACGATCAGCGGCTCGGCGCCGATCCCGAGCAGGAAGCGCCCGGCGACCATGGTCTCGAAGCGCGCCGTCGACGCCATCAGCGCCGACGCGGCCAGGCAGATGGCCGCGAACAGGAGGATCGAGCGCCGGGTGCCCCAGCGGTCGATCACGTAGCCGCCGGCCAGCAGCACCACGACCGCCGCGACGCTGTAGGCGCTGAAGACCATGCTGACCTGGTCGTAGGTGAAGCCTGCCTGCTCGCGCAGCAGGTCCACCACCGGGCCGAACGCGTCGTAGACGTAGTAGTTGCCGAACATGGCCACGCTGACCAGCAGCAGGGCGAGCCAGCGCTGGGCGGGCGAAGGACGCGGCAACGGGGGCGCGGCGTGGTGGGTCATCGGGAGCTGCCCGTGGCAGGGACGGCGCGACCGGCGCGCGTGCGCCGGCCGCCGCGGAGGCCGGCACCGCGCCCGCGGCGCCGGCGCGGCCGCCGCACCGGAACTACTTCACGCCATGCATCAGCTTCTGGATCAGCGGCGCGATCAGGAACAGCGCAAGGCCCGAGCCGACCAGCACCCAGAAACCGAAGGTGTAGCCGCCCAGCGCCGATTCCACGCTCATGCCCGACTCGCCGCTGACGTGGCTGGCGAAGATGCCGGAGAGGTTGTTGCCGATCGCGGTCGACAGGAACCAGCCACCCATGCCGAAGCCGACCAGGCGCACCGGCGCCAGCTTGGTCACCATCGACAGGCCGATCGGCGACAGGCACAGCTCGCCGATCGACTGGATCACGTAGACCATGAACAGGGTCCAGAACGGGATCTTCAGGCTCTGCGGATCGACCAGGCTGGTCAGCGCGAACATCAGCAGCAGGAACGCCAGGCCATTGAAGATGATGCCCAGGCCGAACTTGCGCGGGATGGAGGGATTCGCCTTGCCCATCTTCACCCAGATCCACGCGACCAGCGGGGCAAGCGTGATGATGGCCAGCGAGTTGACTGACTGGAACCAGCCCACCGGGAAGATCCAGCCGCCGAAGTCGCGGTCGACGATGTTCTGGGCCAGGAAGTTGAACGAGCTGCCGGCCTGCTCGAAGAAGCACCAGAACAGCACGTTGAACGCGAAGATGATCAGCATGGCGATGGCCATGTCGCGGCGCACGGGGCCATCCTTGAAGCCTTCGCGCAGGATCAGCACGCACAGGCCCACGAACAGCGCGCTCAGCAGCCACTGCAGCTGTCCGGCGTCGATCGCGAGCAGGACGTAGATCACCGGAATCGAGACCAGCGCGCCGAGCGCGGTGTACAGCACCCGCGCCTTGCCCTCGCCGCCGGCCGCCGGGCGGCCGATCCCCTTCAACTGGGCGCGGCCGAACCAGAACCACACCAGGCTGATCAGCATGCCGACGCCGGAGGCGATGAAGACCACCTTGTACGCGGGCATGTCGGGCGAGCCGCCGAACATGCGCTCGGCCAGCCAGCCTGTGAGGATCGGCGCGATGAAGGCGCCGGCATTGATGCCCATGTAGAACAGGGTGAAGCCGGAGTCGCGGCGGGCGTCGCCCGGAGCGTACAGATGGCCGACCATGGTCGAGATGTTCGGCTTGAACAGGCCGTTGCCGGCGATCACCGTGGCCAGGCCCAGCTTGAAGACGGTCTCGTTGGGCACGACGATCATGAACAGGCCGGCCGCCATGACCACCGCGCCCAGCAGGATCGAGCGCTGGTAGCCGATCACCTTGTCGGCGACGTAGCCGCCGAACAGCGCCGCTGCGTAGACCAGCGCCAGGTAGGCGCCGTAGAGCCTGCTGGCCGGGGCCTCGCCGGCGGCGTCGCCGTTGTAGAACTGGGCGACGATGTAGAGCGCCAGCGCCCAGCGCATGCCGTAGAAGGCGAAGCGCTCCCAGAACTCGGTCATGAACAGCATCCACAGCGGACGCGGATGGCCCATGACCTGGGGGAAGTCGGGGGATCCGGCCTCCGGGCGAGGCTGTTCCATGCCCGGACCTGCGGGCTCGACGCGGTTGGAATTCATGCGGTGGGACTCCCCCGGGACTGTCTGGTTGGGTGCGCGTGCGCGGGCGCCGCGACGGCGCCGGCCGCACGCGGATGGCTGGTTTCGGGCGCAACGTTAGCCCGTGACGGCCGGCTTGGGAACCCGACGCGGCCGCCGGAGGGCGTCTTCACGCCCCGCCCGGGCCGCCGGGGCCGCGGCCGCAGGGGCACGGGGCGGGCTACATGCGCCGTGCGGGCCAGAGGTACTCGCGGTCGTCGAAGCTGCGGCACCAGTGCGGCCGGTACACCACGACCAGCACCATCACGGTGCCGGCGAAGAACGCCTCGGCGAACATCAGCATCGGCGTGGCCGCCAGGTACGCGGCCGCGGAGCGCGCGCCCAGCCAGGCCTCGAGCCCCGCCTTGGCCAGCATCGAGGCGGCCATCGCCAGCGCCGCGCCGGCGAAGGCGTGGAGCATCACGTAGGTGAAGATGTTGCGCGGCAGCCAGGCGCGGGCCAGCCGCGAGGCCACCGCGCTCACCACCACCGGCAGCGCCCCGGTGGCGAGGAAATCCATCGCCCAGCCGTGCCAGGCCGCGCCCATCAGCACGCCGGCGAGGCTGGACAGCGCCATCACCCAGCACGCGCTGCCGGCGCCGAACATCAGCGTGGCGATGGTCGCGCCGAGGAAGTGCAGCATCACGCCCTGCAGCGCGGCGGTGTTGAACCAGCGCATCGCCGCCAGCGCCAGCGCGGCGACCACGAGCACGCGCAGCGCCTCGCGGTCGGCCCCGGCCACGTGCCGGCCCAGCGCCGGCGCCGCGCGCGCCAGCACCGCGGCGGCGGCCAGCCACGCCGGCCACGACGCCCACCCCGGCAGCGACGCGCCCACGCGGCGTCCCCGCGGGTCAGCGTCCCGGTCCGATGTGCGTGCGCACGTCGAACAGTTCCGGGAAGAACGTCAGTTCGAGAGCCTGCTTGAGGAAGCCCACGCCCGAGGATCCGCCGGTGCCGCGCTTGAAGCCGATGATCCGCATCACCGTACGCATGTGCCGGAAGCGCCACAGCTGGAACTGGGTCTCCAGGTCCACCAGGTCCTCGCACAGCGCGTACTCGCGCCAGTGGCGGTCGGTGTGCTCGTAGATCGAGACGAACACCGGCAGCAGCTCCTCGTCACGCACGTGCGGCCGGGTCCAGTCGCGCTCCAGGTGCCGCTTCGGAACCGCGTGGCCCCAGCGCGCAAGGTACATCAGGAACTCGTCGTACAGGCTGGGCGCGGCCAGCACCTCGCGCAGGCGCGCCTGCCCCTCCGGGTCGTGGGCGAACACCTTGAGCATCGCCGCGTTCTTGTTGCCCATCAGGAACTCGAGCGTGCGGTACTGCAGCGACTGGAACCCCGAGGAGGGCCCCAGCACCTCGCGGAACTCCATGTACTCCGACGGCGTGAGCGTCTCCAGCACCGACCACTGCTCGGTGAGCTGGCGCAGCACCTGCTTGCAGCGCGCGATCACCTTCTGGCAGCGCCAGACCTGGTCGCGGCGCAGGAACGCGACCGCGGCACCGAGTTCGTGGATCGCCAGCTTCAGCCACAGCTCCGAGACCTGGTGCTGGACGATGAACAGCATCTCGTCGTGGTGCGGCGGGTCGGAGCGCGGATGCTGGGCCGACAGCAGCCGGTCCAGGTGCAGGTAGCCGCCATAGGTGATCCGCCCCTCGAGGTCGGTGTGGATGCCCTCCTCGAGCGGCCGTTCGTTGTCTTCGATTCCCATCGCGCGAGGGTAACGCATCCGGCCCGTCCGGCGCCGCCACCGGCCGTGCGTGCGACCTGGCGGGGATCGGGCGGCGTCGGCCCCGCGGGGCGGGCGACGCGGCGCCACCGCGCACGCAATCGCGCGAAAACGGCATGCCGCCGCAAGCACATTGCGCCGCGCCGCGCATGACGCGGCGCGCAACGTTTCCTTACCCCGGAAACCTTATCATGCCCGGCCCGACGACGGACGGATGCGATCGATGCGCATAGCCGCGAGTTTCGAGATCGAATACCTGCAGTACCTGGCCCCGGACGGGACGCTCGCGGCCGACCTGCCGCCGCAGGCGCCGGCCGCGGACGAGGTCCTGGAACTGTTCCGCAGGATGCTGTTCCTGCGCACCTTCGACGGCAAGGCCGTCGCCCTGCAGCGCACAGGCAAGCTCGGCACCTACGCGCCCTGCCTCGGCCACGAGGCCACCCAGATCGGGATCGGCGCGATGATGCGCCCCGAGGACGTGCTCGCCCCGAGCTACCGCGAGTACGGCGCGCAGATCATGCGCGGCGTGCAGCTGCGCGAGATCCTGCTGTACTGGGGCGGCGACGAGCGCGGCAACGACTACCGGAACGAGCCCGCGCGCCACGACTTCCCGTGGGCGGTGCCGATCGCCACCCAGTGCCTGCACGCGGCCGGCGCCGCGCTCGCGTTCAAGCTGCGCGGCGAGAAGCGCGTCGCCGTCACCTGCTGCGGCGACGGCGGCAGCTCCAAGTCCGACACCTACGCCGCGATCAACGCCGCCGGTGCCTACGCCCTGCCCTTCGTCCAGTGCATCATCAACAACGGCTGGGCGATCTCGGTGCCGCGCAGCGCGCAGACCGGCGCACGGACCCTGGCGCAGAAGGGCCTGGCGGGCGGCCTGCACTGCCTGCAGGTGGACGGCAACGACCTGTTCGCGGTGCTCGAGGGCATGCGCCGGGCGATGGAGCGCGCGCGCGCCGGCGAGGGCGGCACGGTCATCGAGTTCCTCACCTATCGCCTCCACGACCACACCACCGCCGACGATGCGCGCCGTTACCGCGACGAGGCCGAGGTGAAGGACGCCTGGACCCGCGACCCGGTCGCGCGCCTGCGCACCTGGCTCACCGCGCAGGGGCTGTGGGACGAGGCCCGGGAGGAGGAATGGATCGCCGAGTGCACGCGCCAGGTCGATGCCGAGATCGACGCCTACCTGGGCACGAAGAGCCAGCCGCCCGAGGCGATGTTCGATTACCTGTACGCCGACCCGCCGCCCGACATCCTCGAGCAGCGGGCCCAGCTGCTGGCCCTGGAGGGACGCGCATGAAGGCGGTCGCGAAGCAGGACGCGGCGGGCGCCGGCGGAGCGCCGGCGGCGAAGGCGATCACCCTGATCGAGGCGATCACCCAGGCCCTGGCCTGGGAGATGCGCCACGACGACTCGGTGGTCGTGCTGGGCGAGGACGTGGGCGTGAACGGCGGCGTGTTCCGCGCCACTGCCGGGCTGCAGCAGCAGTTCGGCCCGATGCGCGTGCTCGACACGCCACTCGACGAAACCACCATCGCCGGCCTTACCGTGGGCATGGCGGCGATGGGCATGAAGCCGGTGGCCGAGGCGCAGTTCGACGGCTTCATCTACCCGATGCTCGACCACATCATCTGCCACGCGGTGCGCTTCCGCTACCGCACGCGCGGCCGGCTCACCTGCCCGATGGTCCTGCGCGTGCCCTGGGGCGGCGGCATCCGCGCGCCCGAGCACCACAGCGAGGCGAACGAGGCGATGTTCACCAACGTGCCCGGGCTGCGGGTGGTGATGCCGTCCTCGCCCGCGCGCGCCTACGGCATGCTGCTGGCGGCGATCCGCGAACCCGACCCGGTGATCTACTTCGAGCCCAAGCGCATCTACCGGCAGTACAAGGAAGTGGTGCCCGACGACGGCGAAGCGCTGCCGCTGGACGTGTGCTACGTGCTGCGCGACGGCAGCGACGTCACCCTGGTCACCTGGGGCGCGCAGGTGAAGGAGACGCTGGAGGCCGCCGAGCAGCTCGAGGCCGAAGGCATCAGCGCCGAGGTGATCGACGTCGCCACCCTCAAGCCGCTGGACTTCGCCACCATCGCCGAGTCGGTGGCCCGGACCGGCCGCTGCGTGATCGTGCACGAGGCGCCGAAGACCGCGGGCTTCGGCGCCGAGATCGCGGCGCGCCTGGCCAGCGAATCGATGTACGACCTGCTGGCGCCGGTCGAGCGCGTCACCGGCTACGATACCCACATGCCGCTGTTCCGGCTGGAGATGAAGTACATGCCGTCCACCGCGCGCATCGTGGAAGCGGCGAAGCGCACGCTGGCGGCCTCGTAGCGCCCGGCGCGTGCGATGCGCCGCGCGGGCGCATCGCCATCGCCCCCGTCCGCGCGGCCCCACCCCGATCCATCCAACCGACACTTCCGGCATCGACATGGGCAACAGGAACACCTTCCTCCTCCCCGACCTCGGCGAAGGCCTGCCCGACGCCACCATCGTCGAGTGGTACGTCAAGGTGGGCGACACGGTGCGCCTGGACGACAACCTGGTGTCGATGGAAACCGCCAAGGCCGTGGTCGACGTGCCCTCGCCGGTCTCCGGCAAGGTGCTCAGGCTCGGCGGCGGTCCCGGCGACGTGATCGCCACCGGCGCGATGCTGGCCGAGTTCGAGGTCGATCCCACGATGCCGCAGCGCGCCGAGGGCCAGGACACCGGCCACCACCACGGGGCGCGCCCGGCCGGCAAGGGCGTGGGCACGCAGGACCCCGCGCCGGACGACCGCGTGGTCGCCTCCAGCGAGGGCGGCGCGATCGAGGATGCGGGCGTGCCGCCGCCGGAACGGAAATCGGACGCCGGCGGCGAGCGCGCCGACAGCGGCACCGTGGTCGGCGCGATGCAGTCCTCCGACGCGGTGCAGAGCGACCGCCTGCTCTCGGTCGGCGGCGTCAGGGCGATGCCGGCGGTGCGCGCGCTGGCGCGCAAGCTGCGCGTGGACCTCAGCCGCGTGACCGGCACCGGTGCCGACGGCGTGGTGACGATGGCGGACGTGAAGCGGGCGGCGGCGGAAGGCACCGCGGCGGCAGGCCCGCACCCCAGCCCTCCCCCGCGGGCGGGGGAGGGAGCTGCCGACTTCCGCCAGTCTCCCGCTGCCCCTTCCCCACCTGCAGGAGAGGGCCGGGGTGGGAGCACGCGCAACGCCGCGCAGCGCACCGCGCTCTCGGCCAGCGGCCGGCCGATGCGCACCCGACCGCCCTCGGTCAGCGCCAGCGGCCAGCCCGAGCAGCTCCGGGGCGTGCGCCGGAACATGGCGCGGGTCATGGCCGACGCGCACAGCAAGGTCGTGCCCACCACCCTGGTGGACGATGCCGACGTCCAGGCCTGGCACCCGGGCAATGACGTCACCGTGCGCCTGGTGCGCGCGATCTGCGCGGCCGCGGCCGCGGTGCCGGCGCTTAATGCCTGGTTCGACGGCGACACGCTCACCCGCACCCTGCACCCGCACGTGGACCTGGGCATCGCGGTCGACACCGCCGACGGCCTGTTCGTGCCCGCGCTGCGCAACGCCGACCTGCTCGACGCACGCGGGGTGCGCGCCGCGGTCGACCGCCTGCGCGCGCAGGTGGAGGACCGCAGCATCCCCGCCTCGGAGCTCACCGGCCACACCATCTCGCTGTCGAACTTCGGCATGTTCGCCGGCCGCTACGCCACTCCGGTGGTGGTGCCGCCGAGCGTGGCGATCGTCGCCGCCGGGCGCGCGCGCCACCAGGTCACGCCGGTCGTCGGCGGTTTCGAGTCGCGCAAGGTCATCCCGTTGTCGCTGACCTTCGACCACCGCGCCTGCACCGGCGGCGAGGCGGCGCGCTTCCTGCGCGCGATGCTCGACGACCTCGCCCTCCCCGACTGACCGCGACCACGCCCCGTGCACCGCAGCCGACTCGCAGGATTCATGATCGAGGTCCGCGACGGCACGCTGGAGGCGGCGGCGAGGTTCCGGGGCGGCGCACTCGGCCTGCCGGTGGTCGATCCCGACGAAGGCGGGCGCGGCCGCTACGCCGTGTTCGGCCCCGCGCCCGGCGGCCTGCACGCCGAGGTCCAGCGCGTCGACCATCCCCCGCGCGTGCACCTGGACATCGAGGCGGACGACGTGGAGGCCGAAGTCCGCCGTCTCGAAGTGCTGGGCGCGCGCAGGATCGAACACGTGCGCGCACGCCTGTGGGTGATGGAGGCCCCGAGCGGCCACCGCTTCTGCGTGGTCCCGATGCGCGAAGACGCACCCCGCGCCATGCCTTCCACCTGGCCCTGATCCAAGGAGGAACCCCCATGCCCCACCACAGCCGCCTTTGCGCCCTGGTCCTGGACTGCGAGGTCGAGGACCTCGGCCCGCACGTGGAGTTCTGGAGCAAGGCCCTGGGCAAGCGCGTCGAGCGCGCCGACGAGGACGGCGACGGCCGCTACGCCCGCCTGCAGACCGCGGACGACGAGCCGATCATCCTGCTGCAGAAGGTCTCGCACCCTTCGCGCGTGCACCTGGACATCGAGACCGACGACGTCGAGGCCGAAGTCAGGCGGCTGGAGACGCTCGGCGCGCGCCGGGTCCGGAACGTCCACACCTGGGTGGTGATGGAGGCGCCCAGCGGCCACCGCTTCTGCGTGGTCCGCCAGCAGCGCAAGCCGTTCGGCCCGCACCTCAACCGCTGGGACTGAGCCGGACTATCGCGTGGCCGGCGTGCGCCGCGCGTTGCTCGCGTCGCGCAGCGCCTTGAATTCCGAGCCCTCGTGCCAGTGCGGCCAGTGGTCGCCGTCGGCGAGTTCGCGCGCAAGCGCGTACAGCAGCTCGACGTCGCGCACCTGGCCACTGGGGTCCCAGTCGGGCGACCAGGCGTCGCACGGGCGGTGGTAGCACTCGGCAAAGTAGGCCTCGCGCAGCGCGGTGCCGCGCTCGACGCCGCCCTCGACCATGTCCAGCCCGGCGCCGATGGTGATCGCCGGCACGCCGGCACGCGCGAACGCGAAGTGGTCGGCGCGGTAGAAGAACCCGGATTCGAGGTTGGGATCGGGCGATCGGCGGCGGCCATGCGCTTCGGCGATGCGGCCCAGGTCGTCCTCCAGCGACACGCGCCCGTTGCCCCAGGTGGCGATGTCGTGGGTCGGCCCGTCCGGGCTGAGCATCTCGATGTTGAGCACTGCGGCGGTGGTCTCCAGCGGGGTGAGCGGGTTCGCGGCGTAGTAGGTCGCGCCCTGCAGGCCCTTTTCCTCCGCGGCCAGGGCGACGAACAGCAGGCTGCGCGCCGGGCGCGGTCCGGCGGCGAACACGCGCGCCAGCTCCAGCACCGCAGCGACGCCCGTGGCGTTGTCGACCGCGCCGCGCCGGATGCGGTCGCCGCTGGCGTCCGGCTCGCCGATGCCGTAGGCGTCCCAGTGCGCGGACACGATCACCGTCTCCCCTGGGCGCGATGCGCCTTCCAGGCGGCCGACCACGTTGCGGGTCACCACCTCGTCGCGCACCACGTCGAATGCGGCCGACAGGGTCGCGTCGCCCAGCGCCACCGGCGCGAACGCGGCGGTCTGCGCGCGCGCCTTCTCGCGCTCGAAGTCCAGGCCCGCGGCCGCGAACAGCGACACCGCGGTGTCGCGATGGATCCAGCCGCGCAGCAGGGTGTGGTGCCGCGCGGCATCCGCGCGCGGGATGTCGAACAGCGGCGACAGCCCCGAGGCGCGCACCGTCTCCCAGCCGTAGGCGGCGGGCGCGGTCTCGTGCACGATCAGCGCGCCGAGCGCGCCGCGCCGGGCAAGCTCCTCGTACTTGTAGGTCCAGCGGCCGTGGTAGGTGACGGCGCGGCCGTCGAACGCGCCCGGCTCGGGCGTCTCGAAGTCGGGGTCGTTGATCAGCACCACCGCGACCTTGCCCGCCAGGTCGGCGCCCTTGTAGTCGTCCCAGCCGCGCTCGGGCGCGTCGATGCCGAAGCCGACGAACACCAGCGGCGCGCGCTCGACCTCGACCCGGTCCACCGGGCTGAGCGACTGCAGGGTGATGTCTTCGCCGTTGGCGAGCGCGCGGTCCTCGCCGCCGACGTGCAGGGTGGCGGCCACCGGTCCCTCGACCCGCGCCCGCACCAGCGGCACGGCCTGGGTCCAGCCGCCGTCGTCGCCGCCAGGCTGCAGGCCCGCCTCGGCGAAGCGTTCGGCGATGTAGGCCACCGTGCGCTCCTCGCCCGCGGTGGCCGGCGCGCGCCCTTCGAACCGGTCGGAGGCCAGCACCTGCACGTGGCGCATCAGCGCCGCGCCATCGATGCCGCCTCCGGGCACGTCGGCCGCGTGCGCGGACAGGGCCAGGATCGTGGTGCACAGGCAGGGCAGCAGGCGCTTGATCACGGGACTTCCTCCGGCATTGGACGGGAACGGGCTCAGCTGGCCCTGGCCAGGCGGTCGAGCCACACGCCCAGGCCCTGGGCATTGATCTCGATGTCGCCGCCGAGCACCTCGGCCACCATGCGCTCGGGCGCGTCGACGCCGTGTTCGGCCGCGCGCTCCACGCACAGCACGGTCAGCCCCTCGACGATCCGCGCGTGGCGGTCAGGCGCGCCGTCCACGCCGCGGGCGATCGCCGCCATCGCGTCCACCTGGGCAACCAGATCGTCGGCAATCCGCGCGCATTCGGTGACGACCCCGTAGTGGGCGATGCGGATCGCGGCCGGGCCCTGCGCGACGAGGCGCCGGATCGAGGCCTTCATCTGTTCCGGGTCGAACTGGACCGGCGAGGTGGTCGGCAGGGCGAAGGCGCCGTTGTGGTTGTCGAACTCGCGGTAGGACAGGCCGAAGGCGTCGCCCGCGATCCAGCTGCGCGTGTCCGCGTCCCAGACGCTGTAGTGGTGCAGCGCGTGCCCCGGCGTGTCGGCGCACAGCAGCGGGCGTCCGGCGAGTTCGACCACGTGGCCGTCCTCCGCCACCACCACCCGCGCCTCGTCCACCGGCAGCATCCCGGCGTGGTCGCGGGCGAACATCTCCTCGCCATAGACCTGCTTCGCGCCCGCGATCAGCTTCTCCGGATCGACCATGTGGCGCGCGCCGCGCGGATGCACCACCAGCCGGGCATTGGGCAGCGCGCGCATCAGCGGCCCGGCGCCGCCGGCGTGGTCGAGGTGGACGTGGGTGACAAGCAGCCAGTCGACCGCCTCGCGCGCCACCCCGGCGGCATCGATGGCCTCGAGCACGCGCCCGGCGCAGGTCGCGGTGCCGCAGTCGACCAGCGCCGCGCGGCCGCGCTCGCCGTGCACCAGGTAGGCCGCGCACAGGTGGGGGCGGATGTAGCCGGTATCGATGAGGGTGATGCCATCGGCTGGCATGGCGCGGTTCCCTGCCTGGACTGACCGACGAAGTGTGGCCGATGCGCCGGCCGCGGTCGACCCGCGTCAGCCCGGCCGGCGCAGCACCACGCGCCGCACCGCGAACGCGACCGCGAGCGCGGCCAGGAACACGCCGTAGCCCACCGCGGTGGCGAGGATCTGCGGCCACAGCCTGCCATAGCCCGGATCGGCGTAGCCGATCGCCCAGTGCACGCTCCACAGGAACGCGCCCACGGCCAGCGCCAGGGTGACGAGGTCGTAGGCCAGGCGCGCGGCGCCACGCGGCTGGCGCGGAAACAGCCAGTACAGCGTCGCCAGGATCGCGAACCAGGGCAGGAACAGGATCAGGGTCAGGTTGAGTTCGACCAGCGGATTCACGGCTTCTCCTTCGCGGCGCGCTCGGCGTCGGCGGCGGCCAGCGCCTCCAGTGCGGACTGGACCTCCGGCTCCGTGACGCCCTCGCCCAGCGCGGCCGGCGCCTGCGCGAGCGCCAGCGTGCCGCGGCGCAGGCCGGCGATCGCCTGACCCGCATCGCGCGGCGCCTCGAACGCGTGGCTCTGCAGCAGCACGCGGTCGCCCTGCACGAGCTTGAAATAGAAGCGCCCGTCGGCCTCGCGGTACTGCTTGAACACCGGCGGCGCCGGGCGCGCGGCGGGCCCGGCATCGGCGGTCGCGGACGCGGACGCGTCGATGCGCAGCTTCGACAGGTCGCGCAGGCCCACCGCGTCGCGCAGCTGCGCCAGCAATGGCGTGGCGTAGCGCTCGCGCAGGCGGCGCGCGCCGTCGCGCAGGATGTCCTCGATGTCGCCCGGCCGGGAGACCAGGTCGAGGTAGCGCTCGCGCAGCGGCGCGATCTCGCGCTCGACGAGGTCGAACAGGCGCTGCTTGGCCTCGCCCCAGCCGATGCCCTCGGCGTAGGCGCGGGCGAAGGCGGCCGTTTCCTCCCCGCTGGCGAAGGCCTGGTAGAGCTGGAACAGGGCCGAGCCTTCGGTGTCCTTGGGCTCGCCCGGCGCGCGCGAGTCGGTGACGATCGAGAACACCAGCCGGCGCAGTTCCTCCGGCGGCGCGAACAACGGGATGGTATTGCCGTAGCTCTTGCTCATCTTGCGCCCGTCCAGGCCGGGCAGCGTGGCCACGTGCTCCTCCACCACCGCCTCGGGCAGGGTGAACCACTCGCGGCCGTAGACGTGGTTGAAGCGCTGGCCGAAATCGCGCGCCATCTCGATGTGCTGCACCTGGTCGCGCCCTACCGGCACCTTGTGGGCATTGAAGATCAGGATGTCCGCGGCCATCAGCACCGGGTACATGAACAGGCCCGCGGTCACGCCGGCGTCGTCGTCCTCGCCCTCGACACGGTTGCGGTCCACGGCCGCCTTGTACGCGTGGGCGCGGTTGAGGATGCCCTTGCCGGCGACGCAGGTCAGGAACCAGGTGAGCTCCGTGATCTCGGGGATGTCGCTCTGGCGGTAGAACCACACCCGCGCCGGATCCAGGCCGGCGGCCAGCCAGGTGGCGGCGATCTCCAGCGTCGAGCGCTGGGTGCGCTCGGGCTCCTGGGCCTTGATCAGGCTGTGCAGGTCGGCCAGGAAGAAGAAGCTTTCGGTACCCGGGGCCCGGCTGCTGGCGATCGCCGGCCGCACCGCGCCGACGTAGTTGCCGAGGTGCGGGGTGCCGGACGTGGTGATGCCGGTCAGGACGCGGATGGGGGAATCGGGCATTGCGCGGCGCGGGGCTGGCGGGCGGGGCCTGAAGTTTACCCCGCCGCCGGTCCAACCCCGTCCGGCGCACCCGCGCGTTGGCATGGGGGACCCCGATACGAGGTGCCGCCATGAAACGCCTGACCGCCCTGCTCATGTCGTCGTGCCTGCTGCTGCCGTCTGCGCCGGCGCTTGCCGCGTCCCTGGTCCGGATCGACGTCGTCGACCGCGAGGAGGGCCACTGGCTGCCCGGCTACCGGTCCCGGGGCGAGACCTGGGTGGCCGGCACGCCCGGCCACCGCTACGCGGTGCGCCTGACCAACACCAGCGGCGAGCGGGTGCTGGCGGTGCTGTCGATCGACGGCATCAACGCGATCAGCGGCGAGACGGCGCACCCGTCGCAGTCGGGCTACGTGCTCGAGCCCTGGCAGAGCGCCGAAATCGAGGGCTGGCGCAAGTCGTGGCAGGACGTGGCCGCGTTCGTGTTCACGTCGCTCGACGACAGCTACGCCGCGCGCACCGGGCGCCCGGACAACGTCGGCACCATCGGCGTGGCGGTGTTCCGCGAACGTGCGACACCGCGTCCGTCGCCGCCTCCGATCGCACGCGCGGAGGCGAAGTCCGCGCCGCCGCCCGCGCCGGCCGCACCGCGGGCGGACGCCCATGCGGGCGAGTCGCGCGCGCGCCGGCAGATCGGCACCGGGCACGGCCCCCGCGAGTGGTCGCCCGTCGGCCAGGCATCGTTCGTACGCGCGACGCGCGAGCCGGTGCAGGTCACCCAACTGCGCTACGACGCGCCGTGGGCGCTGGCCTCGCGCGGCATCATCCCGCGCCAGCACGCGCAACGTCCCGCGCGCCCGCTTGGCCCGCAGGCCTTCCCCGGCAGGTTCGTGCCGGACCCGCCCGGCGCATGGTGAATCCCGCGGAACGAAGAAGGGCCGGCAATGCCGGCCCTTCCCGAATGCACCCGTTGGCCACCGGCGCAGCGCCGGGGCCACGGTTCGAGGTGGCTCAGTTGAGCGTCTTCTCGAACTCGCGCACCTCGCGCTCGGCGCGGTCGCGCTCCCAGCCGTAACGCTCCTGGAGCTTGCCGGCGAGGTACTTGCTGTCGCCTTCGGCGACGTCGAACACGTCGTCGGTCAGTTCGCCCCACTTCGCCTGGGCCTGGCCTTTGAGCTGCGTCCACTTGCCGGCAATGATGTCTTTGTTCATGTCGTCGCTCCTGTTGGTAGGGGAAGTCATCGGCGCGGAATGCCTCCCCCGTGCCGATGGATCGCATCATCGGCCACCGCGCATCACGGGAGGATCAAGGATTCGTAATCCGGGACTTCACGCGCTTCGCCGACACGCGCGCACCTGCGCCCGTGCGGGCGATCGATGGGCGGCCAGCGTGGCCAGTCGCTTCTGGACCACCGGCGCCGCGGCGCACCCCGGATACCGGAGGGCATAAAGAAAAGACCGGCTCGCGCCGGTCTTTCGGGTCCGCATCGCTCCGCGCTCAGCGCGGATCGGTGCCGCCGGTGTCGTCGGCCGCGTCCTGCATCTTGTCGCCGACCTTCTCGACGTCCTTGCCCACGCCCTTGACGGTGTTGCACGCGCTGAGCGTGCCGGCCGAGAACAGGGCGATCAGGATGAGGGCCATCAAACGCTTCATGTGGATTCTCCTGGAACTGCGATCGCGGCGGTCCCGCGAGCGTCGGCGCCATCTCACGCGGACAGCCGTGAAATCCACGTTGAAAACCACTCCGCAGGCCGGGGCCGCCGTGCGGCGGCGCGCGCGGCATTCATCGATGTCGCCGGCGCGTCAACGCGAAGGTCAGTCGCGCATCAGCGTCGACTTGCCGAACAGGCTCTCGACCAGGTCCACCGCGAGCTCGGCGGTGCGGTTGCGCGCGTCGAGCGCGGGATTGACCTCGACGATGTCGAGCGACCCGAGCAGGCCGGTATCGGCGATCATCTCCATGATCAGCTGCGCCTCGCGGTAGTTCACGCCACCGGGGATCGGGGTGCCGGTGCCCGGCGCGATCTCCGGATCGACCACGTCGACGTCGAAGCTCACGTGCAGGTGGGTGTCGGCGTCGAGGCCCGCGAGCGCCTGCTCCATCGCCTGCTTCATCCCGACCTCGTCGATGTAGCGCATGTCGTAGATGTCGAGCCGATGCTCCTTCACCAGCCGCTTCTCGTCCTGGTCGACCGAGCGGATGCCGAGCTGGCGCACCTGCGCCGGCGCGATCGCGGGCACGTGCGCGCCGATCCCGGTCAGCGCGTCCGGACCGATGCCGCACAGGCACGCCACCGGCATGCCGTGGATGTTGCCCGAGGGCGTGATCGCGCTGGTGTTGAAGTCGGTGTGCGCGTCCAGCCACAGCACGCGCAGCTTCCGCCCGGCGCGGCGGCAGTGGTCGGCCACGGCCGCGATCGAACCGATCGCCAGGCAGTGGTCGCCACCGAGCATCACCGGCATCCGGCCCGCGCCCAGGATGTCGCTCGAGGCCTGGTAGACCGCGCGGTTCCAGGCCACCACCTCGTCGAGGTGGCGGTAGCCGTCCACCGGGCCGCGCCACGGGTTCTTCGGCCCGTACACGTCGCCGGTGTCGACCACGTCCACGCCGCGTGCGGCCAGCGCCTCGCCCAGCCCGGCCACCCGCAACGCCTCCGGGCCCATCGAGGCGCCGCGGGTGCCGGCGCCGACGTCGGTGGGGACGCCGAAGATCGAGACGGGTGGATAGGGTGCGGGCATGCATGCGACTCCGTTCTGGCCTCGCACCAGTCTAGCGAGGGCGGGCCATCGCCGCTTGCGCGACGCAGCACTCAACGCGCGTCAGGGCGTGCGCCACCGCCAGGGAAAATCGACCGCGCGCGAGATGCCCACGCGCGGCCCCACGCGCGGGTTCGCGGGAGGTGGCGTGCCGTCGCTGACGATCCACACGCCGCGGTCGCCGCGCACCAGGTCGGCCCCGTCGTGGCTGCGGTCCAGGCCCATCGCCTGCGCCAGCTTGCCCGGGCCGTTGGCCAGGTCGCGGTCGCGACGCGCCGCCGGGCGCAGCGCGCGCATGCGTTCGATGCCGGCCACCGGTTCGATCGCGCGCAGCAGCACGCCCGCGCCCTCGCCCACCTCGCCGCAGACCGCGTTGCCGGCCCAGTGCAGGCCGTAGCTGAAGTACACGTACAGGTGCCCGGCCTCGCCGAACATGGTGGCGTTGCGCGCGGTCATGCCGCGGAACGAATGCGCCGCCGGATCCTCGCTGCCGGCGTAGGCCTCGACCTCGACGATGCGCCCTGCGCGGCCGTCGTCGCGGACCAGCAGCTTGTTGAGCAGTTCGGGCGCGACCAGGGTCGGATGGCGGCGATAGAACGCACGCGGCACCGGCGTCCATCCCGGCGGCAGGCGGCGCGCCGTCACCGCCCCCGCTCCCGGCCGGGTGCGCCTGCGGGATCGTGGACGGGCGGCATCGCGTGCATGTGGGCAGACTGTGGCGGCAGCCGTGCGCTTCGCGTCAACGCACGGCGCCGGGATGCGGCGCGGGCACCGCGTGCGCGGGGTGGTGCCGCTTGTCCGATTCGAACGGACGACCTACCGCTTACAAGGCGGTTGCTCTACCAGCTGAGCTAAAGCGGCGACGACGGCCAGCGCCGGACGCCTGCATTCTAGCCCAAGGCCGTCAGCCGCCCGCCGGTCCCAGCGTGGCGCAGTCGACCCGGGCCGAACGCGTGGCGCCGGCCGCGCGCCGCAGCGCACCCGGGTCGGCCTGCGCCTCGATCGCCACGTGCAGCCAGTGCTGGAGCTTGCCCTCGTCGCCGAGCGGGAGGACCACCGCCTCGAAGCCGGCTTCGCGCAGCGCATTGCGCTGGCGCTGGGCACCGTCCTCGTTGCTGAAGCGCCCGAGCGCGATGTCGATGCGGCCATCCGCGTCGGGCGACAGCAGGTAGTGGTCGCTGAAGCCGGCCGCAACGAGGCGGGCGGCCATCGCGTCGGCAGCGGCGCGGTCGGCGAGGCCGGCCATGCGCACGTCCCAGCCGCGCGAGGTGTCGGGCAGCCCGCGCACCGCCAGGCGGAGCACCGAGGCACGCACGGCATCGGCGGCGGCGCGGGCGGCGTCGGCGTCGCCGAACGGACCCAGGCGCAGGCAACGTTCCGGCGCGGGCGCTTCGGGCGCTTGCGGCGCCGCCGGCGCGACGTCCGCCGCCGCGACGACGGCATCGCCCGCACCGTCCGCGCCGGCGTCGTCCGGCGCGTCCGCGTCGCCGGTCGGCGCGGGCGCCGCCGTCGCGGCCGGAGGCGCCACGCCGGGCGCCGCTTCGCCGAGCAGGCGCAGCGGCTCGACGCCCGCCGGCAGCGGCGCGTCGACGGGCGGCGGCGGGTCCGCGCGGGTCGCCCACCACAGCGCGACGCCGAGGTTGAGGATCACCAGGAGGACGATCAGGGCGCGGGTCGGCATCGGCCGATTCTAGGCGGTCGCTGCCGGCGCGGCCCAGCGCGCCAGTCCTTCGAGCACCAGCGACGGCGCATGCACCGCCCGCGGCAGATGCGGCAGCAGCGCCGGCGCCCCGCCTCCGTGCAGCAGCACCGGTACCGGCGCGCCGCAGGCCGCCGCGGCCTCGGCCTGGCTGCGCGCGAGCAGCCCGAGCGCCGCGCCCGTGCAGCCGGATTCGAGTGCATCGACGGTGTCGGCGGCGAACTCGCGGTACGCGCCGCCGCCGGCGGGCAGCTGCGCGGCGCGCTCGTGCAGGGCCTGCCGCATCAGCGAGGGCGACGGCGCGATGCGGCCTCCGTGGTGGCGACCGGCCGCGTCGACCAGGTCCACCGTGAGTGCGGTGCCGACCCCTGCCACCAGCCATGGCCCGCCGCGCGCGTGCGCCGCGAGCATGGCCAGGAACCGGTCCACGCCCAGGCGCGACGGCTCGGCGTAGGCGATGCGCAACCCGGCCCACCGCGGCTGGGTGGTGGCGAGGCTGATCCGGCGGCAGCGCGCGACGAGCGCGTCGAACAGCGCCACGCGCAGCCCGGGCGCGGCGACGCTGGCCACGAGCGCCAGCTCGAAGCGCTGCGGCAGGCGCTCGCGCCAGCCCGGCCCGAACTCCCGTCCGTCGTGCGCGATCGCCTGCACCTCGCCCACCCGGCCCGCGTGGTCGAGCGGCGCGAGCTTGAGCCGGGAATTGCCGAGGTCGAACAGCCAGGTGGTCATCGCGCAGGCTCCATGCGCCGCAGGCTGACCTCGCCGGAATGGAACACGCGTTCGCCCGCGGCCGTCCGCACCCGCAGCGCGCCGTCGGGTGCCGGCCCGAGTGCGACGCCCTCATGGACTTCGGCACCGGACAGCACCTGCACCCGCGCGCCCGCGAGCACGTCGCAGGCGGCGTAACGCGGCAGGAACGGCGGCAGCCCCTCGCGGTCGAAACGCGCCAGCGCCGGGACCAGCGCAGCCAGGACCGCGGCGGCCACCGCGTCGCGCGCGGGGACCGGGTCGAGCAGCGCGCGCAGGTCGGTCCAGGGCTGGTCGATGCCCGCCGCGAACGCGGCCGGCATGCGCACGTTCAACCCGATGCCGACCACGGCGCGCGCGGGGCCCGCGTGCTCGCCGCCGCCTTCGACCAGGACGCCGCCGAGCTTGCGCAGCCCGTCGGCGCCGACGACCACGATGTCGTTGGGCCACTTCAGTCCCACCTCGCCGGCGCCCAGCCCGCGCAGGGCCTCGGCCACCGCGACGCCCGCCACCAGGCTCAGCCCGCCCAGGCGCGCCAGCCCCCCCTCGAACGCGCGCGCGACCGACAGGTACAGGTTGGCGGCAAGCGGCGAAGCCCAGCTGCGGCCGCGGCGACCCCGCCCGCCGCTCTGGCGCTCGGCGAGCAGGACCTGCACCCCGGGGCGCTGGGCGCGTCGCAGCAGTTCGGTATTGGTCGATTCCAGGGTCCAGGCGACCTCGAGCGTGTCGATCTCCGCGGCCGCCGCTGCCGGCAGGGCGTCCCGGATCCGGCCGGGGTCGAGCAGGTCCACCGGTTCGGCCAGGGCGTAGCCGGTCCCCGGCCGGGCCTCGATCGCGAGCCCGGCCTGGCGCAGCCCCTGGATCCGCTTCCACACCGCGGCCCGGGTCTGGCCGGCCTCGCGCGCCAGGGCGTCGCCGGAGACGGGGCCCTCGCCCAGGCGCAGGAGGAGGGCACGGTCGGCGGAGGTGGTCATGGCGGATCGGCCCGGGTCATGGCCGGGATTATCGGGGATCGGAAGGCGCTGGCCGGCGTGCCCGCAGCGCGGCCGGCCCGTGTATAGTGAGCTGTTGCCGCCGCAACAACTGCCGAAGGATGGTTGCCATGGCTCCAGGAACGAGAACCCGAATCCGTCCGCTGCTGTGCCTGCTGCTGGCGTTCGCCGCCCTTCCCGTGGCCGCCCGCCAGCCTGCGATGATGGATGCCAACGGGGGCAGCGGAGGCGCGTGTCCGCTCTCCGCGGACGCGGAGGCCGAGGAAACCGAGGCGGAACTGGTCCGCACGCAGAAGAAGGCGGCCGCGCCGCCCGCCACGCGCTCCGCACCGGCGCGCCGCGGCGCCGAGACCAGCACCACGACCCGTCCGCCGCGCTGGCACAGCTTCCTGCCGGGCATGATCCGCTGAGGCAACGCCTGGCGTGCCCGCGGGCCTGATCCGGCGGCTGCTGGGCCGCACGCCCGATCCGATCGATGAGGCCACCTGGCAGCAGGTGGCCGCGCGCGTGGCGTGGATCGCCGCGCTGGAACCTGCGCGCGCGCGCAGGCTGCGCGAGCTCGCCACGCTGTTCCTGCAGCGCAAGGCGATCACGCCGATCGAGCCGCTCGAGCTCGACCCGCTGCGGCGCGCCACGCTCGCCGCGCTGTGCTGCCTGCCGCTGCTCGAATTCGGCGCCGAAGGACTGCACGGCTGGACGCAGCTGATCGTGTACCCGGATGCGTTCCGGGTGAACCGCAGCCACGTCGATGCCGCCGGCGTGCTGCACGAGTGGGACGACGAGCTGGCGGGCGAAGCCTGGGACAACGGCCCGCTGGTACTGTCCTGGGCGGACGTCGAGGCCGACCTCGACGATCCGCACGCCGGCTTCTGCGTGGCGGTGCACGAGATGGCGCACAAGCTCGACGCGCTCGACGGCGTGCTCGACGGCACCCCGCCGCTGCCGCGCGACTGGCAGCGGCAATGGGCGCGCGACTTCCAGCAGGCATACGACGGGCTCGTGGCCGAGGTCGACGCCGGCGGCGAGGTGGCGATCGACCCCTACGCGGCCGAAGCCCCGGAAGAATTCTTCGCCGTGTGCAGCGAATACCACTTCAGCGACCCGGAGCTGCTGCGCGCGTGCTTCCCGCGGGTGGCCGCGCACCTGGAACGCTTCTACGGACGCTCGCCTTCGGAAGGCACGGCCTGCGGCGCCTGAACCTCCGCGGTCTCAGGAGCGCTACAGCCCCGGCGGCAGCCGCACCTCGAAGCGCGCCCCGCCCAGCTCCTCCGATCGCCCGACGTACAGTTCGCCGCGGTAGCTGCGCACGATGTCCTGCACGATCGACAGGCCGATGCCGTGGCCCTGCACGCGCTCGTCGCCGCGCACGCCGCGCTGCAGGACCAGCGGGATGCGCTCTTCCGGGATGCCGGGGCCGTCGTCGTCGACCGCCAGCAGCAGGCCGGGGCGCCGGTTGGGCGCGGTGGCGCCCGGCTTGACCGTGAGCAGCACCCGCGCGCGCGCCCACTTGAACGCGTTCTCGATCAGGTTGCCGAGCAGCTCCTGCAGGTCGCCCGGCTCGCCATGGAAGCGCGCCGCCGGATCGATCTCGAACTCGCAGATCACTCCCTTGGACGCGTAGATCTTCTCCAGGCTGCGGACCAGCGCCTCGGCATGCGGCTCGATCTCGATCGGCGCGGCGAACAGCGTGTGGCCCGAGGCGGACGCGCGGCTGAGCTGGTAGCTCACCAGGTCGGTCATGCGCTGCAGCTGGGTCGCCACCTCCTCGCGCAACTCCTGCTCGCTGGCGCCCGAGTCCAGGCGCGCGCGCATCACCGCCAGCGGCGTCTTCAGGCTGTGCGCGAGGTCGGCCATGGTGTTGCGCTGCTGCTCGAGGTTCTGGCGCTCGCTCTCGATCAGCGCGTTGATGCTGTCGGTCAGCGGCTCGAGCTCGCGCGGATGGTGCTCGCCCATCCGGTGCGCCTGGCCGCGCTGGACCCGGACCAGTTCGTCGATCACCTTGCGCAGCGGCCACAGGCTCCAGCGCAGCACCAGGGTCTGGAGCAGCAGCAGGATCAGTCCGGCCACGCCGAGGTAGCCCCACAGCGCGGCGCGGAACACGCGCACCTGGCGCGGCACCGTCCCGGCGTCCTCCATCACGTAGATGGTGTACGGGAACTCGGACTCGGGACTGGCGCCGTCCGGCGCCCAGATCATGCCCATGCCGTAGCGGTAGACGTGGCCCGGGGTGTCGTCGGCACGCACCATCTCCAGCGGGCCCTCGAACTTCTCCTCGCCGCCGCCCAGCATCGGCGCCGGCGGCAGCTGCGGGCCGGACGCCGAACGCGACACCCAGCTGCCGTCGGGCAGCACGATCTCGGCGTACAGCCCGCTCCCGGGGCGGTCGAAGCGCTCGTCCGGGCCGTTGTCGGGTACGTACAGCTCGCCGTTGCGCAGGAACTCGACCTCGCCCGCATAGGCCAGCACGTAGTTGCGCAGGCGGTCGCGCTGACCTTCGCTGGCCACGTCCTGGAACGCGCGGTCGAGCGCGTAGCCGGCCAGCGCCAGGAACGCGACCAGGCCCAGGCTCGCGGCCATCAGCTGGCGCGCCTGCAGCGAGCGCGGGCGCCAGGGCAGTTCGCGCGTGGACGTGCCTCTGCTCATCGGCTCAGGAGGGAATCATGCGGCGTCGGGCGGCGGCGGATGCGCATGGCCGCCCACGATAAACGATCGCGCGGCCCGCCACGCACCCGCCCCGTGAGGCGGGCGCGCCGGGACGCGGCCGCGCCGCGCGACGGATCAGGACTCGCCGTTGCGGGGGATGGCGAAGCGGTAGCCGCGGCCGCGCACGGTCTCGATCGGCTTGAGCGTGCCTTCCGGGTCGAGCTTCTTGCGCAGGCGGCCGATGAAGACCTCGAGCACGTTCGAGTCGCGGTCGAAGTCCTGCTGGTAGATGTGCTCGGTCAGGTCGGCCTTCGAGACCAGTTCGCCGGCGTGCATCATCAGGTACTCGAGCACCTTGTACTCGTAGCTGGTCAGGTCGACGTTGCGGCCGTTGACGGTGACGGTCTGCGCCGCGAGGTCGAGCACCACCGCGCCGCATTCGAGCAGCGGCTTGCTCCAGCCGGCGGCGCGGCGCACGAGGGCGTTGATCCGGGCCAGCAGCTCCTCGACGTGGAACGGCTTGACCAGGTAGTCGTCGGCGCCCTGCTTGAGGCCGTCGACCTTGTCCTGCCAGCTCGAGCGCGCGGTCAGGATCAGCACCGGGAACTGCTTGCCCTCGTCGCGCAGGGCCTTGATCAGTTCCATGCCCGACATCTTGGGCAGGCCCAGATCGATGATGCCGACGTCGAACGGCACCTCACGGCCCATGTACAGGCCCTCTTCGCCATCCTGGGCCGCGTCCACGGCAAAGCCTTCGCGCTTCAGGCGAGCGGCGAGCGTTTCACGCAGGGGAGCTTCATCTTCGACGAGCAGGATGCGCATGCAGCCACTCCGTTCAGTCAGTTCAGGATCGGGCCAGTGTGGCCCCGACTTCCTGAACAGAATGCGGCGTCAGTCGTGGTCGTCGCGTGTAGGCGGGCGGCGCGGCGGCGGGCGGCGCTGGGGGTCGTCGACGTACACCCGGACCCGGCCGCGATCGTCCATCGCCTTGATCCGGTTCACGTCGCGGCCGTCGGACTGCATCCGCTCCACGCTCAGGACGCGGCTGCCGCGATGGTCGCGTTCGAACCGGCGCACCGAGTCCGACAGGGCGTCGCGGTTGTGGCCGGGACGGCCGGCAGGCGAGGCCTGGCGGCGCGGGACGTCGTCCCGGCGCTGCTCGAAACGGTCCCGCGGTGGATCCTGGGCCCACGCCACGCCCGGCCAGGCCAGCACGGACAGGACGACCGGGAGGGCGAGCGCGAGGATCGACGGGCGGACGGGCGGCAGGGTCATGGCGGAACGCTGGGCAGGCGCGCCTGGGCTCTTGCTGGGGTGGACCCGCATTCTTGGCGGCCCGCGGTGAACAGGCCTTAACTTTTCCTTCACCGCCCAGCCGGCGTTCATGGCGGGCGGACCGGGACGGCCGGATGGCAGGGCCGGGCCGCGCCGGCGACCATCCACGGCGGGTCAGGCCGCGGCCGCGGTGCGCTCGGTGGCGGCGAGGGCGCGCTCGACCAGGGCCCAGTCCGCGCACGGCCGGTGCGCGCCCTCGCTGAGCACCTGGCGGAAGGCCCGGCCGCCCGGCTGGCCGTGGAACAGGCCGAGGATGTGCCGGGTGAGGTGCCGCAGCGGCACCCCGCGTGCCAGCTGGGCCTCGGCGTAGGGCTGCAGCGCGCGCAGCAGCCTGGCGCGCGGGCGCGGCGCGACCCCGCGCAGCGCGGCGTCGGCCAGGTGCAGGGTGTAGGGATCGTGGTAGGCCGCGCGCCCCAGCATGACGCCGTCGACCTGCGCCAGGTGCCCGAGGACCGCGTCGACGCTGGCGATGCCGCCATTGAGCACCACTTCCAGGCCCGGCCGCTCGCGCTTGAGCCGGTACGCCCAGTCGTGGCGCAGCGGCGGCACTTCACGGTTCTCCTTCGGGCTCAGGCCCTTGAGCCAGGCGTTGCGGGCATGGACCACGAACGTGCGGCAGCCGGCCGCGGCCACCTGGTCGATGAAGCCGATGAAGCGGTCGAAGTCGTGGTCGTCGTCCACGCCCAGGCGGCACTTCACCGTGACCGGGATCGGGCGCTCGAGCGCGCCGACCGCCTCGATCATCGCCGCCACGCACCCGGCGACCAGCGCCGGCTCGCGCATCAGGCAGGCGCCGAAGCGTCCGGCCTGGACCCGGTCGGACGGACAGCCGCAGTTGAGGTTGACGGCGTCGAAGCCGTGCCCCGCGCCGATCGCCGCCGCCTGCGCCAGCAGCGCCGGCTCGCTGCCGCCGAGCTGCAGCACCACCGGATGCTCGACCGGATCCATCGCCAGCAGCTTGGCCCGGTCGCCGTGGATCACGGCATTGGCGTGGACCATTTCCGTGTACAGCAGCGCCCCGGGCGCGACCAGGCGGTGGAAGACGCGGCAGTGGGTGTCGGTCCAGTCCATCATCGGCGCCACCGACAGGCGCGCGGCCGCGGCCACGTGCGGGGCGCGCGCGGGCGGCGGGGCGATGGCGTCGCGTTCGGGCTTCGGATCCATGCTGCGTCGTGTCGTGGCGGCCGCCGGCGGCGTTCCGCAAGGCGAACAAGGTTACACGCCCCGCCCTGACCCGCCGCCTGCCACGATGCCGCGCCTCAATCCGCGATCGATGCGGGCCGCCATCGCCTCCGGCACGCCGGCGCGCCCGGCGTATTCCATCCAGCGTTCGACCTGGGCGTGGATCTCCTCGACCAGCGCGCGCGCGGCCGGCGGCTTGATGCCGCAGTAGCCGCCGAACGCGACCAGGTCGGCCAGTTCGAAACCGTCGCGCTTGCCGCCCAGGCTCATCTGGTGGCGGTTGGTCCAGTTGCCGTCGGGGTTGTGCGCGTAGGCCACGTCGAACGCGGGCGACAGCCGCCACTCGCCCTTGCGGTCCATGAGGAAGGCGATGTTCTTGACGTGGTCGTCCTGGTTGCGGATCAGCACGTTGAGCACCGCGCGCCGGAACTGCTGCTCCAGGTCGTGGCGCGGCAGGCCGAGCATGCGGATCGTCTCCACCGCCTGCTCGTAGGAATGCGCGCCGGGCGCGTTGTAGTCGAAGTGGCGCATCGCCGCCAGCGACTGCATGTGCAGCTTGCGGCCGGCCGCGTCGCGGTCGAAGCGGCGGGTCATGAAGTGCGCGCGGCCACCCTCGCGGTGCACGCGGCATTCGGCCATGTCGATGCCGGCCGCCACCGCGAGCAGGTGGAAGGCGTATTCGACGAGGCCGAAGCCCTGCGGGTCGGCCAGCTCGCGGTCGCGGTTGTTGGCGATGCCGTCGAACTTGAGCAGCCAGTCGCCGAAGCCCTCGCCGGCGCGGACCTGGCCCGAGCGGAACTCGCCGGTCTCCGGGTTCCACGCCAGCACCGCCTTGGCCCGCGCGCCCCCGGCCGAGGTCCCCACGCGCAGGATGTCCTCGAGCGCGTCGTGGTCGTCGCCGCCGCGCAGTTCGCCCGCCAGGCCGAGGCGGTCGTTGAGCACGGCGTCGGCCAGGCGGGCGAGCGCATCGATCTCCACGGTGCGCGTGGCCGCGGCGCCGCGCGCCAGCGTCGGCCGGAACTCGAGCGCGCCCATGCCGCGGGTGCCGATGTAGCACAGGCGTTCGACCGGGTCGAGGCTGCCCGGCGGGCGTCCCCGCGACGCCAGCCAAGCGTCGATGAGCGCGTTGCCAAAGCGGTCGGGCAGGGAGTCGGCGAGCAGGCCCGGCAGCCCGAGGAAGGACTCGCGCGGCAGGCTCGAGAAGGCGTAGGGCTCGGCGCGCAGCGGCATCATCACCGGCGCCAGCTCGATCCCGCTGCCGACGAACTCCGGCATGTACTGGAACACCGCGTGCTGGCGGTCCTCGAGCCAGCTCACCGCCCCGATGTCGCGGCCCCAGAGGCGGACCGTCGCATCGGTCACCCGCCGTCCTCCTCGCCCCAGGCCCATTCGCTGGCCCTGGGCGTGTCGGCGACGGCGGGCCGTGCGCGTTTTCGCTCACGTCCGCCCAGGCGCACGCGTTCGACCGGGCGCACCGCCGGATCCGGCAGCGCCTCGAGCAGGTGGCGTTCGAGGCCGAGCACGCCCAGCACCCGCAGCAGGGTCTCGAGCGAGGTATTGCCCCCGGCTTCCATGCGCTTGAGGCTGCTCACCGCGATCCCCGCCTCGCGGGCGACCTGGGCCTGGGTGAGGTTGCGGGCAAGGCGCAGCCGGGCCACCCGCTCGCCCAGGGCCAGCAGGGCGGCGTCGATGGTGGTTGCAGGTTCAGTGCTCTTGAAGCCCATATCGGAGCCGTTGCCCCGCCATGCGAATCGACAGGCCCATCTATAGACCCTTTTCGACACATATGCAATTGCATCTCCTATATGATCCTTTAATTCGTATATTCCATATAAAGTCTCCTATAGAGGACATAAACAGATCCAGACGGGTGCGCGGCGGCGGCGCCGGCCCATCGCCCCACCGCGGACCGCACCGCTCAGTCCTGCTTCGGCCGCAGGCACTGGCCGGCGATGGCGGTGAGCAGGATGCAGCTGTTGGTGACGATGAACACCCAGTTGTCGAGCAGGACGCTGTAGGCGATGAACCCCACCGAGGCCACGCTCTGGCCGATGAACAGCCAGCGCGAGACGCCGGCGCCGGTGCCGTCGGCCACCTGCTTGCGGATCTGCCGCACCAGGGTGGCGAGCAGGACGGCCGACGCGGCCCAGCCGATCCAGTCCGGGTTCACGGGCCACCCGGCGCGCCGCGCGCCAGTTCCGGCAGCTGGCCGTGGGCATGGGTGGCGGCCACGGCCGCCTGGCCCACCGCCACGGCGATCTGATTGAGGCCGCCGACGATGTCGCCGATCGCGTACAGCCCCGGCGTCTGCGTCTGCTGGTGGTGGTCGACCAGGATCTCGCCGCCTCCGGTGCGCTCGAGCGCCAGCCCCTCGACGGGCACCGAGGTGGTGAAGCCGAGGAACGAGTACACGGTGTCCGGCTCCAGCACCTCGCCCTCGCTGCGGTAGCGGCAGCGCGCGCCGTTGAACTCCAGCTCGCCCGCCCCGAGCCAGCGCACTCCGGCCGCGCGTGCGGCCTCCCCGTCTTCGCCACCGTCGCCGCCGTCGTACGGCAGCGCGCTCACCCGCCGCGAGAAGGCGCGCAGAAAGGTCGCGTGCGAGCCGATGTCGCGGCTGTGGCCGTACACGCCGATGTGCGCGTCGCTGGCCTCGAAGGCGTCGCAGATCGGGCACAGGCGCAGCGCGCCGCAGGCGATCGCGTCCTCGGCCCACGGGCCCGGCAGGCGGTCGCGCAGGCCGGTGGCGAGCATCACCTTGCGGGCCTGCCAGCGGCGGCCGCCGGCCTCCACCGAGAACGCGCCTTCGTCGTCGCCGGCGGCGATCCGGTCCACCGCCAGCGGCTCGAACCCCACCTGCACCGATCCGGCCTGGCGGCGCAGCCGTTCCAGCAGCTCGCGCCCGCCCACGCCGCCGGGGAAGCCGGGGCAGTTGTTGCTCTCCGGGATCCAGCGCGCGCGGCTTTCGCCGGTGTCGAACACCACGCAGGAGCGGTGGAAGCGGCGCATGTAGAGCGCGGCGGTCAGCCCCGCCGGCCCGCCGCCCACGATGGCCACGTCGATCATGCCTGCTCCCGCGCCTGGTCCGCCGCCATCCTCGCCCGGGACGGCGTCAAGGCGGCGAGAAGCGCCGCGGGCGGGATCAGCGACGCGGACGCAGGTGGTCGTCGGGCCGCGCCCAGCGCCGGTAGCTGGCGCGGATCTCCTCGCGCACGCGCGGGTGCAGCTCGCGCGGGGACAGGTCCAGCCGCTCGAGCACCGCGGGCCAGCCGCCCTCGCCCTCCGCGCGCCAGGCCTCGACCACGCCGCGGCAGGCGCGGCCGGACACGCGCGCCAGGGCGCAGGCGTAGTAGACGTCGCCCGCGGGCATGCCGCCGTCCAGGGCCTCCACCACCAGTTCCCGCGGCGCCTCGAGGTAGCGCACGATCTCGTCGACGAAGGCGTCGCGGTAGCGCGCGGCGTAGCGTTGCATGTCGTCCAGGCGCGGGTCGATCCAGGCATCGCCGGTGCCCGCCGGCGCGGCATCGGCCGGCGCCTGGCGCGCGGCGTCCGGCGCCTCCTGCGCGAGCGCCACCGGTGCGGCCAGGGCCAGGGCCAGCAGCGCCAGCGCGTGCCCGTGCCGTGGCCGCATCACGCCACCGGCGCAGGCGCCGCCGACGCCACGATGTCGCGCAGCGCCGCGGGCAGGTCCGCGGCCGTGGCCACGTGGCGCAGGCGCGGGTGCCCGGCCACGTCGTCGGCCTCGTTCTCGTGCTCCCAGGTCAGGTGGTAGGGCACGTGCACGCCCCAGCCGCCCAGGCGCAACACCGGCACGATGTCCGAGCGCATCGAGTTGCCGACCATCACGAAGCGGTCGGCGCGGATCCCGAACTCCTCCATCAGCCGCGCGTAGGTGGCGATGTCCTTCTCGCTCACGACCTCGATGCGGCGGAACAGCGAGGCCATGCCGCTGTCGCGCACCTTCGCTTCCTGGTGGAACAGGTCGCCCTTGGTGATCAGCACCACCTGGTGCTCGGCCGCCACCGCCTCGACCGCCTCGCGCACGCCGGGCAGCAGCTCGACCGGGTGCCGCAGCATGTCCTTGGCGATCTGCACCACCCGGTGCAGGTCGCGCGCGGCGATGCGGCCGCCCGTGATGTCCACGGCGGCCTCCACCATCGAGAGCGCCATGCCCTTCACGCCGTACCCGAACACGGCGATGTTGCTGCGCTCGACCTCGTACAGCCGCTCGCGCACGCGCGCGTCGGCAAGGTCGACGTGGCGCGCGACGATCTGCTCGAACTCGTCCTGGGCGGCGTGGAAATAGTCCTCGCTGCGCCACAGGGTGTCGTCGGCGTCGAAGCCGACCATCTCGATGGCGGGGTTCATGGGCCTATTATGCGCGCCCGGACGCGAAGACGGCGGCCACGTGGCCGCCGTCATGGGCCGGACGCCAGGGGGATGGGCGTCCGGCGGTCTTCACCGTCGAGTGCGGTCAGTCGGTGCCGCCGTCCTGCGGCTGGCCCGCGTTGGCCGCGGCCACGAACGCCTTGTACTCGTCCGGGGTCAGCTCGCCGTCGCTGTCGGCGTCGGCCTGGTCGAACACCTGGGCGAGCGAGGGCAGGCTCGACGCCTCGGTCCGGCTGAGCGTGCCGTTGCCGTCCACGTCCAGGTCCGCCCACGTCAGCGGCTGCTGGCTGCTGGCCGGGGCCGTGGACTGGGCCGGATCACCACCCTGCGTCGCCGGGTCCTGCGGCGGCGTGGTCGCGTCCTGCGCGAAGGCCATCGGGATGGCGAGGGCGGCGCCCAGCGCGATCAGGCCGGACAGCGGCTTGCGGGAATTCTTCATCACGGTCTCCAGTGCAATTGGGGGAAGTGCGCGGCATCGCGTCCATGTCGTGCATGTCGTCCGCTTCCGCACGCAGCCACCTTGCCCGCGGACGCATAAAGACCGGCGCATGGCCGGAGTTAAGATCGCGTTCGTCGCCTGCGGGGATTCAGGAACCACCGCGCGAATGCGTGATGCAGTGCAGGCGCGTTCATCCAGGCGGGCACGCGTTGGCGCATGCGCATGCGCGCGAGTGCGCATGCGTCATCCGCCCTCGCGCCGCAGCGACAGCCGCGCCTCGCCGTCCGCGTCGAAGGCGACCGACACCAGGATCGGCCGGCAGCACACCTGGCAGTCCTCGACGTAGTCCTGGTCGCCGCCGCTGGCGTCGAGTGCGAACTCGAGCGGTTCGCCGCACCAGGGGCAATGGCCGTGTCCGAACGGCTGCAGGTCCATTCCGGCTCCCGGCGGGCGATGGTGGCGGCCCGCATCGAAGCTATGATGCACCGGTTTCCGGAACCCGAACGAGGCCCCCGATGCAACGAATCGCAATGACCACCGCCCTGCTCTCGCTCGCGCTGCTGGCCGCCTGCAATGCCGGCAACGACGCGACTGCGGCCGCGCAGGGTGGCGACGCCGCGACCACCGCCGCGGCTGGCGAGACCCGCGCCATCGGCCCGTTCCAGGCCGAGGCCATCGCCAGCTTCAACGAGCCCTGGGCGCTGAACTTCCTGCCCGACGGGCGCCTGCTGGTGAGCGAGAAGCCCGGCACGCTGCGCCTGCTCGACCCGC
>Ga0207873_1000314_pt1 | contig 53918 bp, 55 predicted proteins | sample BGWIniCompost_FD_187373 | JGI IMG/M metagenome (GOLD analysis project Ga0207873, IMG submission 187373) | Cellulose adapted compost microbial communities from Newby Island Compost Facility, Milpitas, CA, USA - BGW Initial Compost (SPAdes)... ...
GTCGTCATCACGCGCGACCTTGATATCGATCTGATCGAGGAATCCTTGCACGCCTTCCAGAATGCGGCGCAGTCTGCCTAGGTTGCCGCGGCAGCCGGTCACGGTGGGTGTTCCCGCCCCGGCGGAGGCCGGCCGCACGCTGTCGAACACCTGGCCGGAACGTTGGGCTATGCTGGCGGTGCCGATCCGTGAGGGGGAACGGTCCGCGCTCGGAACGCTGAGGATGGGGAGCGAGTATGCCGGTTGTCCAGATTGTGACCACGGGAGGGACGATCGCCAGCCGCATTGACCCGGTGAGCGGCGCGGCTGTGCCGGTGGTGAAGGCAGACGAGCTGGTGGCTCAGGTTCCGGTGTTGTCCGAGATCGCCGAGATCCGCGTGACCGAGTTCTCCCTGGTCGGCAGTTGGAACATGACTCCCGCGCGGATGGCCGCGCTGGCGCGCACGGTTCGTGATCTGCTGGCCGAGCCGGAGACGGCGGGCGTCGTGATCACGCACGGGACCGACACGATGGAGGAGTCGGCCTTCGCCCTTAGTCTCCTGCTCGGTTCGGAGGGGCCGGTGGTCTTCACCGGCGCCATGCTGAATGCCAGCGAACCGGGGTTCGACGGGCCGCGCAACCTCGTAGCAGCGGTCCGGGTCGCGGCCGACCCGGCGGCGCGGGAGCTCGGCACCGTCGTGGTCTTGAACAATGAGATCCACGCGGCGCGCGATGTGACCAAGAGCCACACGACGGCGCTCGATACCTTCGTCTCACCCGGACTCGGCCCACTCGGGATCGTCGACGACCGCGGCGTCTGGCTGCGCCGGCAGCCCACGCAGGCGCCGCCCCCGCTGCCGCTGGTCGATCCTGTCCCGGGTGTCTACCTGATCAAGATGGCCGCTGGGATGGAAGACCTGCTGCTGCGTGCCGCGCTGCAGGGGCAGGCCCGCGGGGTGGTTGTCGAGGCCTCGGGGACCGGCAACGTGTACGAGCCGTGGGAGGACGCGATCGCCGACTTGCTCGCAGCCGGCATCCCGGTGGTGGTCGTCTCCCGCTGCCCCGGCGGCCGGGTGACGTTCACCTACGGCGGCCGAGGCGGCGGTAAGTCGCTCGAGGCGCTGGGTGTGATCTCGGGCGGTGACCTCTCCGGCCCGAAGGCGCGGCTCGCGCTGATGTTCGCGCTGGGCGCCGGCTGGGATCTGGAGCGCGTGCACGCCTATTTCGCCCAACTGACCGGTGACTAGTGCGCTACGGCATCTTGCGCACGGCCGGCAGGAGGCGGCTGGCGACGACGGCGAAGGCGAGGACCACCCCGGCGCCGATGGCGACGGCCAGCGGCACCGTGATGCGCGCCCCGACGCTCCCGGTCACCATCTGCCCCAGCGGCATCAGGCCCATCGGGATCAGCGTGTAGGCCGACATCACCCGGCCGCGCATGTCGCCCGGCACGGTGAGCTGCAGCAGCGTGTTGGTCAGGCCCATGTTGAGCGTCTGCGTCGCACCGATCACCATCAGCAGTGGGATCGACGTGACCAGCCACCGAGAGCCGGTGAACAGGAGCAGGCTGGCGCCGAACAGCGCGGTGACCACGAGCAGCAGCGACCCCTTGCGCCTCGTCCCCCCGAGTGGGGCGACGGCGATGGCGCCGATCAGTGCGCCGATCCCGTTGACAGCCATCAGGGCACCGTAGCCGCCCGCGCCGACCCGTAGGACATCCTGGGCGAAGACGGGCATGAACTGCAGGTACGGCCGGCCGAAGAAGGTCGGCACGCCGATCGCCAGCATCAGACCCCAGATGCGACGGTCGCTCCGGATATAGCGCAGCCCGGCGACGAGGTTCTGCAGGATCGACTCGCGCATGTCGCCTTTCGGCGGCTGCGCCGGCATGCGGTACACCACCGCGAGGACCGCCAGGTAACTCACGCCGTTGAGCAGGAAGGCCCCTGCCGTGCCGATGGCTGCAACGAGCAGGCCGGCGAGCGCCGGGCCGACCACCGCCGCCCCGTTCCAGGCAGCCGAGTTGAGCCCCACCGCACTGGCGATGTTCTCCTTGCCGACCAGATCCGGCACCAGCGCCTGCCGCGTCGGGTTGTCGATCGCCATGACCACGGCGCTGAGGAAGGCGATGAGGAGGATGTGCCAGATGGCCACGGCCCCGAAGGCGTCGAGGAGGCCGAGGGTCAGTGCCAGAATTCCCGCGGCCGCTTGCGTGACCAGAAGCACCTGGCGGCGGTCCAGCCGGTCTGCCAGCACCCCGCCGAACAGAGTGATCGACAGCGCGGGGACGGCTCGCATCAAGCCGACCAACCCGAGGTAGAAGGCCGAGTTGGTCAGCTCCAGGATCAGCCAGCCCTGGGCCACGTACTGCATCCAACTGCCGATGTTGGAGACGATGCTGGCCAGCCAGAAGTTGCGGTACACGGGGACGGCGAGCGCGCCAGCTCCCCGAAGCGGGGTGGTGCGACCCAGCGTTAGCCGGGTGGCGAATCCAGTGATCGCACTCAGGCGGCGCTGCTTCCGTGCCCGCTCCCGAGTCTTCTCCGATCGTTCTCGCTGGTCTCGGGTCTCGGTGCCTGTGTCGGTGTCCGTAACGATCCCCTCCCCTCTGGGTGTTCGATGCGAGGTCGGTCACTCGTGCGAGAACCGCGCCTGGATGGCTGCCAGGAGATCGCGCAGCCGCGGGTCGGTGACCGCCTCCTGCGTGCCGATCCGGAACGACTCGATGATCAGGTCGGGTTGGACGGCACGGTACTCAAGCGCCTGGAGCCAGGTCTCCAGCTTGTCTGCCTGGCGCACCAGCCGGGCCTCGGGCGTCGCGCCTGCTTCGTATTCTTCCCAGGCGCCCACGATGAGATCCGCCAGCCGCGGCGGCAGCCGCTCCGTCATCTGCCGGATAGCCGCCTCCTCCGCTGCGCGCTTGGCCCGGTCTGCCTCCTCTGAGTAGACGGGAGGCTGACGGAAGATCTCCTCCGGCGCGGCGTCGGGCGAGGCCAGAGCGTGGTCGAACGGGGTCGCGTCCCCGGCGATGGCCTCCGGCAAGTCGTGGACCAGCGCCAGCGTCAGCGCTCGGGTCAGGTTGATCGCGGGATCGTCCGCAGCGAGGAGAAGGACCAGCAGTGCCACCCGGTAGCTGTGGTCGGCGACCGACTCCGGCTCCTCGACGCCGCGGTCGACCCAGCCCTGGCGGACCAGCCGCTTGAGCGCCCCTGCCTGTGCCAGCACGTCCAGGACTCCGTCCCACCGGTCGGTCATCGTGCGCGTCCGCCCTCCCCAGCGTCGCCCGGTTCCACGCTCGGCCTGCGCACAGCCTGCCGCCGCACTAGTCCCGGGCGCGGGTAGTGTTGCGCAGCGTACCGATGCCCTCGATCTCGACCTCGATCGTGTCGCCCGGCTTCATCGGCCCGACCCCTTCGGGGGTTCCGGTCATGATGACGTCGCCCGGCTCCAGCGTCATAACGTTGGAGATGAAGCTGACCAGGAAGGCGGGCGAGAAGATCATGTTGCTGGTGCGGCTGTTCTGACGCACCTCGCCGTTCAGCCGGGACTGGATGGCGAGGTCGTTCGGGTCGAGGTCGGTGGCGATCACCGGGCCGAGCGGGCAGAAGGTGTCGAATCCCTTGGCGCGCACCCACTGGCCGTCTTTGCGCTGATAGTCCCGGTGGCTGACGTCGTTGCCACACGTGTAGCCCAGCACGTAGTCGAGCGCCTGCGACTCCGGCACGCGGCTGGCGCGGCGGCCGATGACGATGCACAGCTCCGCTTCGTAGTCGATCCGGTCGCCCGGCGGCAGGAGAATCACCCCGCCGTGAGGCAGGAGCGCGCTGGTCGGCTTCATGAAGAGGACCGGCTCATCCGGCACCTGGCGGGTCGGATCGTTCTCCGTCACATGGAGCGCGTAGTTGAGTCCCACGGCGACGATCTTCCCTGGCTGGACCGGGGTCAGCAGCTCTAGTTCTTCCAGCGGCCCCACCGCGTCCCCCCGCCGCAGTGCACCGGGGTCGAAGAGGTCCCCCTCCGCGCGATACACGACCCCGTCCTCGACGATGCCGAGCCGGGGCTGCCCAGCCTCAACGAAGCGTGCGATCTTCATCCGTCCCTCCTCCGGCCGCGTAACACCCCTCGCGCCCGGCAACACCGGGCGTACCTGTTATCGTAACAGACCACTCCCGCGGTGCGACGGGGCCTGGCCTCGTGTTGCATAGGGGCTGTAGGAGTGGGATTGGTGGTGTGGAGATCTCCGGACTGTGGTATGGGCCCGGGGGTAAACCCCCGGGCTCACAACGCGAAGCCCGCTGAAGCGGGCTGGGGAACCGGGACTCACATCTCGGCGTCGGGTCTCGCCGCCCGACATGTGCCGGGGGCTAAAGCCACCGGGCTGAGAAGGCGAAGCCCACTAAAGGGGCTGGGGATGCGGTGTCCAGCCCGCGGCCGAACCGGAGACGCCTGGATGTCGCCATCACAGCCCCTTCAGTGGGCTTACCCATTACTCAGCCCGGGGGTTTACCCCCGGGCACGCGCCGACGCCGATGTTCCTCTCACCACACCCGTTTCCCTCGCCACCGTTTCCAGCCGGCTTTAGCCGGCTTATCGTGTGAGCCCGGCGCCTTTAGGCCCGGGCACATACCACGGTGCGGGATCCTCACGCCATCAACCCCGAATCCTGGGCACGTGCCACCGCCGTAGCCCCGTCGCGGATTGTCAGATGCAATCAACCCCGGGAATGCGCCGCCGTAACTATGCTGATTGCGACCCGCCAAGCCCGCGCCGCTCCGTCACGGAACACGGAATACGCAACACGGAACACGCGGCACGCTACAAGAACAGCTTCTCCAACTGCTCGTCTTTCCCGGCGACGATGAGCTCGTCCTCGGCGGTGAGCCGCTCGCTGCCGTGGGGGTTGACGATGACCTTGTCGCCGCGGCGCAGGAAGAGGGGGGTGACGCCGTAGCGGCTGCGTAGCTGCAGCTCGTCCAGGGTCTTGCCGGCGAAGGAGGCGACGGAGAGTTTCGCCAGGCCGTAGCCCGGGCCGACGTCGAAGTAGTCGCTGACCGAGAGTGGCATGGTCAGGCTGTGGGCCAAACGGGTGCCTGTCTCCGACTCGGGGTAGACGACCCGGTCGGCGCCGACCATCTTCAGGATCTCGCCGTGGAGTGGATTCTGGGCCTTGGCGACGACCCGCTTGATCCCCAGCCGGTTGAGCAACGTGGTTGCCAGGATGCTGGAGCGCTCGTCGGTGCCGATGGCGACCACGGCGACGTCGAAGTCCTGCGCGCCGAGTTTCCTGAGGACATCCTTGTCGGTCGCGTCGGCGATGATCGCATGCGTCACGTCGTCCGCGATGTCTTCGATCGCCCGCGCGTCGCGATCGATCGCGAGCACCTCGTGTCCGAGCTGCTCCAACTCCCGCGCCACCGCGCTACCAAATCGACCGACCCCGATCACCAAGACTTGTCGTCCCACGGCACCCCTCTCAGCCGATCTTCACGTTCTCACGCGCATAGCCGATGCCGCGCCGAGTCGGCCGCGCCGCCAGTGCCAGCGCCAGCGTCAGCGGTCCGAGGCGACCGGTGAACATGATCGCGATCAGGAACAGTCGCGAGCCGGGGCCGAGCTGGGGAGTGATCCCGGTCGAGAGGCCCACCGTGCCGAAGCCGGAGACCGTCTCGAAGGCGACATCGATGGCATCGAAGGGCTCGAACACCGTCAGCCCCAGAGCGACCAAGAAGACCACCGCGATGGCGAGGAGGACGACCGCGAGCGCCTGGTAGATCTGCCGGGGCGGGATTTCGCGCCCGAAGGCGACCACCGACTCCCGGCCGCTGATGGCGGCGAGGATGGCGAAGAAGAGGAGGCTGAAGGTCTGGACCTTGATGCCGCCGGCGGTCGATCCCGACGCCCCGCCGATGAACATCAGCGCGATGGTGAACACCAGGCTCTGCTCGCGCAGCTCCTCGATCGGGATGGAGCTCAGGCCGCCCGAGCGCGGAATCACGCTCAGGTAGTAGCTGTTGAGCAGGCGATCCCCCCAGGGGAGACTCCCCAGCGTCCCCGGGTTGTTCCACTCCATGATCAGGTAGCCGACCATACCGACGGCCAGCAGCGCGGCCGTGGTGCTCAGGACGAGCTTGGTGTCGACGGTCAGGCGTCGCCAGGTGCGGCAGCGGAGCACGTCGGCCAGCGGCGTATAGCCGATTCCGCCGAGGGTGATCAGCACGGCCATGGTCAGGAGAATCCACGGGTCGCGCTGGAAGGGGATCATGCTCTGGAAGCCGCCGACGATGTCGAACCCTGCCTGGTTGAAGGCCGAGATCCCGTGGAACAGCCCCCACCACAGGGCACGCCCGGGCGGCATTTCTTGGGTGAAGCGCAGAAACAGCAGCAGTACCCCGACGGATTCGATGATCAGGGTCATCAGAGCGATACGGCGCAACAACCGCATCGCTCCGCCCGGTTCTGGTGTCCCCATCGTCAGGCCCAGCGCCATGCGATCCCGCAGCGTGGCGCGCCGCCCCACCAGCATCAGGAGCAGGGTAGATGTTGCCATGAAGCCGAGGCCGCCGATCTGGATCAGCGCGAGCACCACCGCCTGACCGAAGGCGTTCCAGTGGGTGCCGGTGTCGACCACCACCAGCCCGGTCACGGAGACTGCCGAGGTCGCGGTGAAGAGGGCGTCGATGAAGGGTGTCGAGCGGCCGCTCGTGGTGGCAATGGGGAGGGAGAGCAGGATCGCGCCGACGAGGATCACCCCGGCGAAGCCGAGCACCGGAACGAGCGCGGGCGGGCGGGGACGGCGTCGCTTCTTCGGCGCGGGGAGGGTAACGGACTCCGGCCGGAGCACCGCACGCCGGACGAACCGATCTCCGGGTTTTCGCGTGTAGCGAGGTGGAGTCGATGACCGAGGTCGTTCGGGGTCGCTCACGCCTGAGTGTGCCTCACGCTGCTTACCCATCCGGACGGTGCCGGACGCGCCGTCACGTCGTGCCGTTGGAGATTAGGCCGGGCGCTACCCATTGTCAACCGGCGCCAGCCCGCGCTCTGTTGACATTGCCTGCCTCCCTCCGTAGAGTGCGGGCAAGCAACGGTTTCTGCAGGGTTTGGCTAATAGTGGGGCGGCAGTTTCGTGCCTCGCCTGTGGTTGGTGACCCTGCGCCGCGCACGTGCCATCGACCCTTGCCACCACCACGTCCCCTTGCAGCCGGCGGGTCGGGGCGCGCGATTGCGAAACCACGTGACCAATGGGAGGAGGTCTGCGTCATGGCAGTTTCGGTCCGCTCTCAGGTCAGCCACCCGCTGGATCCCCTTGGCCCGGAGGAGATCGCGGCCGCCGGCAAGATCGTGCGCGAGCAGCGCGGGCTCACCGACAGCGCGCGGATCGTCTCGATCACGCTCCACGAGCCGCCCAAGGACGTCGTCCAGTCCTTCAAGCCGGGCGACCCGATCGACCGCGAGGCGTTCATCGTGGTGCTCGATAAGGCCGAGCGTGCCACCTATGAGGCGGTTGTGTCGATCACCGCGGGCGAGGTCCGCTCCTGGAAGCATGTCCCGGATGTCCAGCCGCCGATCATCTTCGATGAGTTCCTCGCCTGCGAGTCGGTCGTCAAGCAGCATCCGGACTTCCAGGAAGCGATGCGCAAGCGCGGCATCACCGACCTCGACCTGGTCATGGTCGAGCCCTGGTCGGCCGGCTACTACGGCGACGAGTCGGAGCGCGGCCAGCGGCTGCTGCGTGCGCTGGTCTGGGTGCGGCCGGACCCGGAGGGTAACGGGTACGCCCACCCGGTCGACAACGTCGTGGTCGTGTTCGACCTGAACGCCAACCAGGTCGTGCGGGTTGAGGACTACGGCGTCATCCCCGTCCCCAAGACGCCCGGCGAGTACCGCCCGGAGGCCATCGGCCCGCTGCGGACCGACCTCAAGCCGCTGGAGATCCACCAGGCGCAGGGGCCGAGCTTCGTGATCGACGGCCATGAGGTGCGCTGGCAGCGCTGGCGCTTCCGCGTCGGCTTCACCGCGCGTGAGGGCCTGGTGCTGCACACCGTCGGCTACGAGGACAAGGGCCGCGTCCGGCCGATCCTCTATCGCGCCTCGCTGTCCGAGATGGTGGTGCCCTACGGCGATCCGTCCCCGACTCAGTGGCGAAAGAACGCCTTCGATGCCGGGGAGTACAACATCGGCGCGCTGGCCAACTCGCTGGAGCTCGGCTGCGACTGCCTGGGCGAGATCCGCTACTTCGACGCCGTCCTCTCCGACACCGACGGCAACCCGGTCGTGATCAAGAACGCGATCTGCCTCCACGAGGAGGACTACGGCATCCTCTGGAAGCACTACGACTTCCGGCTGGAGACGGCCGAGGTGCGACGCTCCCGCCGGCTGGTCATCTCCTGGATCGCCACCGTCGGCAACTACGAGTACGGCTTCTTCTGGTACTTCTACCAGGACGGCACGATCCAGCACGAGGTGAAGCTGACCGGCCTGGTCTCGACCGCCGCGCTGCCGCCGGGCCAGAAGTCGCCCTACGGCCAGCTCCTCTCGCCCGACGGTCTCTACGGCCCGATCCACCAGCACTTCTTCAACTACCGGCTCGACTTCGACGTCGACGGGCCGGTGAACGCGGTCTATGAGGTCCACTCCGCGCCCGAGCCACTCGGGCCGGACAACCCGCACGGCAACGCCTTCCGCTCCCACGCTGTCCTGCTGGAGCGCGAGGGGGACGGCCACCGGGTGGTCGATCCACTGTCGGCCCGTTACTGGAAGATCGTGAACCACAACTCGCTCAACAAGGTGGGTGAGCCGGTGGCCTACCGGCTGATGCCCCACGGGAACGTGCTGCCCATGGCCCACCCGACGGCGAGCGTGATGCAGCGGGCCGGATTCATGACCAAGCACGTCTGGGTCACGCCCTACCGGCCGGAGGAGAAGTACGCCGCGGGCGACTATCCGAACCAGCACCCCGGCGGTGCGGGTCTGCCGGCGTGGACGGCGCAGAACCGCCCAATCGTCGACACCGACGTCGTAGTCTGGTACACGCTCGGCTCGCACCACGTGGTGCGGCTGGAGGACTGGCCGGTGATGCCGGTGCAGTACGTCGGCTTCCTGCTCCAGCCCTTCGGCTTCTTCGACGCCAACCCGGCGCTCGACGTCCCGCCGCAGCACCTCGTCAACCCCAACGGCCACGGGGGCCAGTGCGGGACGTAGGTGGCGGTTGCGTGTTGCGTGTTCCGTGGTGAGATGGCGCGGTCGTGGAGCGTGCCCGGGGGTTTACCCCCGGGCCCTACCCGCGGCGTGGGAACCGTTGCGTTACCAGTCTACGGGTGCTACTACGCCGCGGCGCCGCACGCATCATCCGTCTGCGAGCGCGCGGTATCACGCCGCGCGATACCAAAGCGGCGGCTCGGGCCGCCGCACTCCAAAGCCGGCTTTCGTCGTAAGTCCGGCGGCCTTGGCCCCGGGTGCCTTCTTCGGGGGCGCGACGTGCGGTACGCCTAGTCCCCCACGTCCGTTCGCCAGAGGGATTCGGCGGCTTCGAGCCACTCGCGGGTTTCGCCGGTGGCGACGAAGGGGATCTGGCGGAGGCCGCCGATGCGGAGGGCGCCGGCCAGGAACATCGCGGCTCGAATCTCGGCGGTGAAGGTGTCCAGCCAGGCGGCCAGGGCGTCCTCGCCGGAGAGGCTGGAGTCCGCCGGTGGGGTCAGGGCGATGAGGTCGGCGCCGAGCGCGATTGCCTTCGCTGCGTCCAGGCCGGTCTCGACCGCTCCGTCGCTGATGACCGGTGCGCCGACGGAGCGGAGCATGCGGATCGCTGCGACGGTGGGGATGCCCCAGCCAGCGAAGACCGTGGCAAGTGAGCGGGGTCGGGGCTGCTCAGGGGACCGGGTGCCGGTCCCGGCGGCCGTCGGGATGGGGCCGGTGCCCGCCACGAGCAGGCCCGCCACGCCGCGCTCGACCAGCCCGCGGGCTGTGTGGCGCGCGAGCCCTGAGGCACAGCGTACGAGCACCGGCAGGCGCAGCCGGCGGATCAGTGCTGCGATCGCGTCCAGCGCGCCGGTGGCGTCCGGTGTGGAATTGCCCGCGAGGACGGCCTGGTCGAAGTCGAGCCGGACGATCAGGCCGCTGAGCCCCGCCTGGTGGGTCGCCTCCGACAGGCGGTCCGGATCGTGGGCGGCTTGATCCGGCTGCGGCACCAGCGCGGTGGCGGGGATCTCGCCCAGGAGGATGGCGTCGGGGGCGCGGAGGCGTAGCCCCTGCAGCGACGCGGGCAGCGCCGGATCGGTCGCGAGCGCGCTAACGTCGCCGATGCTCAGCGGCAGCCTGCGCGACTGGGCCAGCGCTGCCAACTTCCCGAGCTCCTCGCTGGGTTGCGACGCGAGCAGGAGCACGGGCAGGCTGATCTCCCGGCCCAGGAAGCGGACACTCGTGTCCACGTTGGCCAGGGCGATCTCCGGCAACGGGTTGGGCAGTAGCGTCAGCGCACTCCACACCGGGGACGGCGCGGGCGTTGAGTCAGGTGCGGCCCTCGGGGTGGATGCTGCCTTGGGCGCCGACTGGGCGTCCGTGGCGAGCTGGCCGCGCCTGCGGCCGGATCGGACCGTCACCCGGCATCCCTCCTACTCGTGCGTGCCGGCCTGCTCCGCCTCCTCGGCGGTCACGGTCAGTTGTACGCTATCGGTCGTGACCGACTCAACCCAGTCGGCCGGGATCCGGACGTCGTGGTGGAAGATGAACCCGGCCTTGACCACGAAGCCGACGACGTTGCCGTCCTCATCATAGACGATCTCGTCGACCGTGCCGATCTTGTCCCCGTTGCGGTCCACCACGCTGGTGCCCTTGTCGATCAGCACCGTGTCGGTGCTCAGGTTCGACTCCGTCTCGACCACCGGCGGGTCGAGCGGGGCGGCCTCGATCACCCCGGCTTGCGGATCGTACCCCTGCCCGAAGGAGCCACCGGCAGGGTAGAGGATCGCCCCCTCGATCGGCTGCCCACTCACCCAGGCATGTGGAAGCCAGGTCAGGTCCTCCTCCTGGGGGATGATGAAGTTCGCCTCGTAGAACTCGGGGAACTGATCGACCATCTCGGACGACACGTTCAGGTGAACCGTCCCGTCCGGGTCGATCCGGTCGATCACCGGGCGGTCGATGATGCGGTCCTTGGTCAGGAGTGTGCCCTGGCGGATGATGAACTGCCGGAGTTCCTTGGTGTTGGCGTCGAGAACCAACCGGTCGACGGTGCCGACTCGCTTGCCGTCGGCGGCGACGACCGGTTTGCCCAGGTCGAGGTGGGTCCGCTCCATCGGGTATCTCCTTTCGCGTGGTGAAGCGCCGGTGCTTTCGGCCGCCGGGACGCAAGCCGGGTGCCAGAGCGGTGTGCGCGGTGCGCGATTTGTCTGATTTGTATGGAATGCGGCGGGAGCCGTGTGTGTTAGGGAGTGGTGCCGGACCGCCGAGCGCGGTCCGGCCTGTGTTGTGCGAGACTCTCAGCACGCCGTTGCGTTCCGGCTCTGGCTGCTACGTGCTTCGTCTAGGAGATACACCATGACGTCCACCGCGCCCGATCATCCCACCGCGACGATCGACCCCGGGACGGAGGTCGGTCTGCTCGCGCTCACCGTGGCCGATCTCGAGCGCTCGCTCACGTTCTACACGGCAGCGATCGGCCTGGCGGTGCTCGAGCGATCCGATGGTGCCGCGACGCTCGGCGTGGCGGGGCGGCCGATCCTGCTGCTGCGGGAGCAGCCGGGTGCCGAGCCGTGGCCCCGCGGCGCGCGCAGCTACACCGGCCTCTACCACTTCGCCATCCTCCTGCCGACCCGCGCCGACCTCGGGCGCTGGCTGCGCAACTGGCTCGAACTGGGCTTCCCCTTGCCCGGCCAGGGGGATCATCTGGTCAGCGAGGCGCTCTACCTCGAAGACCCGGACGGGCACGGGATTGAGATGTACCGCGACCGGCCGCGCGAGGAGTGGCAGTGGTCGAACGGCCAGGTCCAGATGGCGACCCTGCCGGTCGATATTCGCGGGCTGCTGCGCGATGCCGAAGAGGAGGGGCGGCCGTGGTCGGGACTGCCCGAGGGCACCCGCCTGGGGCATATGCACCTCCAGGTGAGCGACATCCGGCAGTCGGCCGACTTCTACCACGGCGTCCTCGGCTTCGACATCGTGGCTCACATGCCGATGGCGCTCTTCGTGTCGGCCGGCGGCTATCACCACCACATCGGCATGAACGTCTGGCACTCTCGCGGCGCCGGCCCGGCGCCGGATGAGTTCGTGCGCCTGCGCTACTTCACGGTTGACCTCCCTAGCCGCGAGGCGCTTCAGGCCGTCGTCGCGCGCATCGATGCGGCCGGGATCGCCCACCGGCAGGCCGGCGACCGTGTCGTCGTGCAGGATCCGTCGGGGAACACGTTGGTGCTCCAGGCCGGCCGCGCGCTGAGCGTCGCGGACGCGGCGGCGATCGAGGGGAGTATCTAAGCCGGTCGCTTCGTGGCTGGCGCCGTGCGGGGATGCGTCATTCGTCATGCGTCCCCCTTACCCCTGGCCCATCTCGGACGGAGCCCACGAGGGGAAGGGGAGAAAGACGGAACACGGAACACGCAATACGGATGACGCATGACGCGTGACGGTCCGCTGCCTGCATCTCTTTCCACCCACCGTATAATGGGGGCGGATGGAGGTAGTACCGACGGTGGACGCGGCACACGTTCTTGAGAGCCTACGCGACGTTGGCCTGCGCATCACCGGCCCGCGGCGCGAGGTGGTGGAGGCGATCTGCGCCCGCGAGATGCCCTTCTCCGCGGACGAGGTCTACGACGAACTGCGCGCCGCGGGTTCGAGCACCGGGCGGGCCACGGTGTTCCGCACGCTCGACCTGCTGGTCGGCCTGCGCCTGCTCGGTCGCGTCCATCGCCCCGATGGTAGCCACGGGTACGTCCTCCGCGAGCCAGGACACCGGCATCACCTCGTCTGTTCCACCTGCGGCACGGTCGTCGAGTTCCAGGGCTGCAACGTCGCTGCCCTCGCCGACGAGCTGGCCGATCGCACCCGGTTCCGCATCGAGGGGCACTGGCTGGAGTTCTTCGGCGTGTGCGCCGATTGCCAGAGCCGAGACGCTGCCGACTAGGTCGCGGGCTGGTCGGCTTGGCCCGCTGCGTCCTTGACATCCCTTGTACTATTGATACCGAGTATCAATAGCGGCGCGGCGACCGGGTCGCATGGTGGGCAGGAAGAGCGGAAATCGGGATGGAGCGGATGCGGTGGATTGACCGCCGGGGTAGGTGGCCCGTGGTTGTGGCGCTGTTCGCCGCGCTCCTCCTCGTTGCCTGCGGCCCGGGGCGGACCGAGAACCGGTCGAGTGCGGCCGGGGAGGACGCCGCGCTCCGTGTCGTCGTCAGCCTGCCGGTCTTCATCTCGATGGTGGAGGCCGTTGGGGGTGAGCGGGTCGACGTAACCGCGCTCGTGCCCCCGGGCGCTGACCCGCACACCTATCAGCCGACCCCGGCCGACGCGAAGGCCGTGGCCGATGCCGATCTGATCTTCGTCAACGGCGCCGGGCTGGAGGAGTGGCTGCGCGGGCTGATCGAGTCGGCCGGCGGCCAGCAGGTCCCCGTCTATGAGCTGGCACAGGGTTTGACGACGATCGAGGAAGAGGACCACGGCCACGAGCACCCGGAGGGGAACCCACACCTGTGGCTCGACCCGACGTATGCCATCGCCTACGTGCGGCAGATCGAGCAGCGGCTGAGCGAGCACGACCCGGGCGGGGCTGATCACTACCGAACGAACGCCGATGGCTACGTCGCGGAGATCGAGGCGTTCGACACCTGGGCGCAGGAGCAGATTGCGACCATCCCGCCCGAGCAGCGCACGCTGGTGACCTACCATGACGCGTTCCCGTACTTCGCGGCGCACTACGGGCTGGAGCTGGTCGGGGTAGTCGTGCCGAGTCCGGGCCGGGAGCCATCGCCCCGCGATCTGGCGCGGCTCGTGGATGAGATCCGGGCACAGGAGGTGCCGGTGCTCTTCGTCGAGCCGCAGTTCAACCCGAGACTGGCCGAGCGTCTCGCGCAGGAGGCGGGCATCACCACCCAGGTGCTCTACAGCGAGACGCCACCCGAGGGTGGGGGCTACCTGGAGCTGATGCGCACCAATATCGAGCACGTCGTGGAGGGGCTACGTTGAAGGGGCAGCCGGTGCAATCGACCATCGCCAACGGCGTGGCGGAGCCGGCCACGTCCGCCCCGATCGTTGTACGGAACCTGACGACGGGCTACCGTGAGAACCCCGTGCTGCAGGATGTCACGCTCACGGTCGAGCGCGGCTCGTTGGTGGGTGTCATCGGCCCGAACGGTGGCGGCAAGTCGACCCTGTTCAAGGCGATCCTGGGGCTGCTCCGGCCATGGTCCGGCACCGTCTTGATCGAGGGGTCGCCGCGCCGGCCCGGCCCGCGCATCGCCTACGTGCCGCAGGCCGAGACAGTCGATTGGTCCTTCCCGGTCACGGTCCACGACGTGGTCTTGATGGGCCGCACGCCGCGGCTCGGGTTCCTCCGGCGGCCACGCGCGCGCGACCACGAGATCGCGACCGAGGCCCTCGAAGCGGTCGGGATGCAGGAGTACCGCGACCGGCAGATCGGCGAGCTGTCGGGCGGGCAGCGCCAGCGCGTCTTCCTCGCCCGCGCCCTGGCGCAGGAGCCGAGCATCCTCCTCCTGGACGAGCCGGTCAGCGGCGTGGACGCCGTTACTCAGCACCAGATCTTCGAGCTGCTGGAGCGGCTGTGCCAGCGCGGGATTACCGCGATGGTCGCCTCGCACGACCTGAGCTGCGTGGCCCAGCGCTTCGATCAGGTGCTCCTCCTCAACCAGCGCGTCGTCGCCTACGGACCGCCCGAGGAGGTTCTGACCCAGGAGTTGTTGAACGAGACGTTCCGCTCGCACCTGCTCCTCCTGCGGGTGGGCGAGCGGACCTTCGTGGTGGAGGACCCCGACCATCATGGGACTGCTTGACCTGCTGCTCGAGCCGCTGAGCTACGGCTTCCTCCAGCGGGGGCTCGTCGCCGGCATCCTGATCGGCGTCATCTGCGCCGTGATCGGCACCTTCGTCGTGCTCAAGGGCTTCGCCTTCATCGGCGACGCGCTGGCCCACATCGCCTTCACCGGCATCGTCGTGGCCTTCATCGCCGGCTTCGCCTTCTACCTGGGTGCACTGGTCGCCGCGGTGCTAGCCGCGCTCGGCATCGGCGTCGTCAGCCGCCGGGCCGGGATCAGCACCGACACGTCGATCGGCATCCTCTTCAGCGGGGTCTTCGCCCTGGGTATCGTCCTCGCCAGCGTCGGGATTCAGACCTACACCGTCGATCTCTTCAGCTACCTGTTCGGCGACATCCTCGGCGTGCGCGCGGACGACCTCGTGGCGATCGCGCTGCTCGGTGCGCTGGTGCTGCTGGTCGTGCTCGCCCTCTTCAAGGAGTTGCTCTTCGTCAGCTTCGACCCGGTGGTCGCCGAGGCCGCGGGGTTGCCCGGCGGGGTGCTGCAGATGTTGCTGCTCGTGCTCCTGGCGGTGACGGTCGTCGTCTCGGTGCAGGCGGTCGGGGTCGTCCTGGTGGTGGCGATGCTCGTTACCCCGAGCGCGACCGCCTACCTCCTGACCAACCGCTTCGGCCGCATGATGGCGCTCGGCGCTGGGTTCGGCGCCCTCTCGGCGCTGATCGGGTTTTATCTGTCGTATTACCTGAATGTTCCCTCGGGCGGGACGATCGTGCTGGTCGCCAGTGCCTTCTTCCTGCTGGCGCTGGTCTTTTCCCCGAAGCGCGGCGGCTGGCGCCGCTTGTTTGCCACGCCTGCGGTACGATAGCGGCAGGGGCTCCTGGCCCCGCGTCTAACCGGCGGCACGGATTCCGCCGGAGATGGTCCCGCGCTCGTGGAGCGCGGCAGACCGAGTGATGGGGGCGATGGTCCATGAAGGTTGCCTATGTCTTCAGCACCTCCGGCCACACCGCCAGCTACAAGCTGGGCAAGATGATCCTGCCCCAGTTGGAGGAGGGGCGGCACGGCGCCGACGTCGTCGGCATGTTCTTCTTCGACGACAACACCTATCTCCTGCGCAAGGGTGACCCGCTCGGCGAGCGCCTGGCGAAGGTCGCGAAGGAGCAGAACATCCTGCTCATGCTCTGCGACCAGTGCGCGCTGGAGCGGGGACTGGCCGAGGGCGTGCCGGGTGATTGCCGGCCGAGCGGCACCGTCGAGGGAGTCCAGGTCGGTTGCTTCCCCGACCTCTATGCCGCGCTCTCCGGCAACCCGCCGGACCAGGTGATCACGCTCTAACCAGACGTCTGACCCGGAGGAGGCGGCCATGCCTGTTCTGACCGTCGCCCTGCTCCAGATGGTCGCCTCCGGTACCGACCAGGACGCGAACCTGCGTAAGGGCGACGCCTTCTGCCGCCGCGCCCGCGCCATGGGCGCCGACATCGCGCTCTTCCCCGAGATGTGGAACATCGGCTACACGCCCTTCCCGGGTTGCGCCGTGAACTACCATCAGGTCGGGGCTGAGACGCCGGAGCAGGCGCGGGCCCGCGCGGCGTGGCAGGCGCAGGCGATCGGCCCCGACGACGCGTTTGTCGTCCACTTCCGGGAACTCGCCCGTGAGCTCGACATGGCCATCGCTTTGACCTACCTGGAGCGGTGGCCCGGCGCCCCGCGCAACACCGTATCCCTCATCGACCGCCACGGCGAGATCGTGCTGACCTACGCCAAGGTCCACACCTGTGACTTCGGGCTGGAGGCCGCCCTGACCCCCGGTGACGATTTCCCGGTCTGCACGCTCGACACCGCCGCCGGGCCGGTGCGGGTCGGTGCCATGATCTGCTTCGACCGGGAGTTCCCCGAGAGCGCGCGGCTGCTCATGCTCAACGGCGCCGAGATCATCCTGACGCCCAATGCCTGCCCGCTGGAGCCGAACCGGATCGGGCAGTTCCGCGCCCGCGCCTTCGAGAACATGGTCGGGGTGGCGATGGCCAACTACGCCGCGCCCCAGCAGAACGGCCACTCGGTGGCGTTCGACCCGATCGCCTTCGACGAGGAGGAGCGCTCCCGCGACACGCTCATCGTCGAGGCCGGGGAGGCCGAGGGGATCTACCTGGCGCCGTTCGACCTGGACCGCCTGCGGGCCTGGCGACAGCGCGAGGTCTGGGGCAACGCCTTCCGGCGACCGCACCGGTACGGCCCGCTCGTCGCCCCCGAGGTCCAGGACCCCTTCGTCCGTCGCGACGCCCGTGGTGTCCCGTACGACCCGACGGCGCGTTAGCGGTCGCGACCAGCGCGAGCCGCGGCGCGCTCCGCGATCTCCAGCCGGCTCCTGGGAGGACGGCTCGTTTGGAGCGAGTCCAGAAGCCGGCGCGCGGCCGCCGCGATCTCCTCGACCGCCGCGGCAAAGGCGGCTTCGTTCGCCTTGGAGGGCTTTCTGTATCCGCTGATCTTCCGGACGAACTGGAGCGACGCGGCGTGGATCTCGGCGTCGGTCACCGGTGGGTCGACGTTGAAGAGCCTCGTGATATTGCGGCACATGCCGGGCTGCCTCCAGTCGGTGTTGTGGGCGGTTGCACACATGTCATTTGCGGGTAGGCGCGCTCGCATGACGCTCCACTGTCATCCTGAGCGGAGCGAAGGATCTCGCCGCGTTCGACATGCCGTGCCATGACCTCGTGAATGCGCCCACGTCGTGCCGCGGACAGTCCTCCGGTCTCCATAGGCTGTCCCTCTCCACCGCTCGCCGCGCCGTGGACCGGCCACCTCAGCGAGTGAAGAACTCCACCAGCACCGGGGCGATGGCGTCCGGTGCGACAGTGTGCGTCTGGTTCTCCAGGGTGACGTACCGCGCGTTCGGGATGGTGTCGGCGAGTTCTTGGGCTGTGTGCCGTATCCAGGCTGGACTCGCGCCGCCATCCATCACCAGCGTCGGAATCGAGATCGAGGCGAACCGAGCGGTCGGGATCGTATTGTCTCCCATGACGGCGTGGTCGTAGGGCAGGGTGTGGGCGACTGCCTCCATACCCGGCCACATCGGGGCCTGTTGCATCTGCGCGACGAGATCGGGCGGGACGCCCACTCCCTCGGTCATGAAGTATGTGACCGCGTCGCCGCGGCGACCCTCCGCCAGCAGCGCATCGAGCCGTGTCTGGTAGTCCGGCGGCACCGGCGGCCGGCTATCGTCCACGGCGTACGGTGGCTCGAACACAGCGAGCCTGGTGATCGGGAGCCCGCTTGCCGCCGCCAGCAGCGAGAGTCCCGCGCCGGAGGACATGCCGAACACGAACGCGGCGCCGCCGGCGGCGTCGATGATCGCGGCGAGGTCCTCGATCTCCCGCTCGACCGCGTACGGTGGTGTGTCGCCGCTGTCGCCGCGCCCGCGACGGTCGTAGCAGATCACGGTGAAATGCGGCGCCAGTCTCTCCGCCAACGGGGCGCCGCCCGCGCGCGTGGACAGTGCGCCGCCGACCAGCACGACCGGCGGGCCACTGCCCGACCGCTCGAACGCGATGGGTGTCCCGTCGCTGGAAGGTACCGTCTGCATCGGCCCGGCTCCTCATCAGATGGACCGCTACCTCACGTGCTCGGCATCAGCCGGTTGGTAGCGGAGGAACACGACTCCGGATCGGAACGTGCGCATGTCGATCAGCCGCAACAGGCGCTGGTCGCTGAGCGCCGGGAACATGGGCGTCCCGCCGCCCAGCACGACTGGGTGGATGAAGAGGTGGTACTCATCGATCAGGTCGTGCCGCATGAGGGATGCCGCGATCGAGGCGCCGCCGACGTCGATGTCCTTGCCGGGCTGCTGCTTCAGCCGTGCCACCTCGTCGACGACGTCGTCGCGGACCAGCCGGGCGTTCGGCCCGACCTGATCGAGAGTCTTGGAAAAGACGACCTTGGGTGTGTCCCGCCAGATCCGGGCGAACTCGACGATGTACGGCGGAGCGGAGGGATCCTGGTCCGCCGTCGGCCAGAACGCCTCCATCATTTCGTAGAGCCGCCGCCCCAACACGTAGGTGTCCTTGGACCGTTGCTGCTCGTTGACGTACTCGTGCAGCTCGTCGTCGATGATGGGCCAATCGAGCTGGTGGTTCGGCCCCTCGATGAAGCCGTCGATCGTCACCATCATCCCGTAGACCACGGTGCGCATCGCGCTCTCCGTTCATGCGGGGCTGCGTGTGGGCAAGCTGTTTCCGGGGCCGTGCCCTTAGGCTGTCGCCGCGGGCTGGTAGCGCAGCAGGACACATCCGGTCGAGAAGGGGCGGGCCTCAATGAGCGTCATCTGCATCCGGTCGGGGCTGGGCTTGAAGAGCGGGTTTCCGCCGCCGAGCACGATTGGCGCAACGCCGAGGCGGTACTCATCGATCAGGCCGTGCCGCATCAGCGTCGAGGCCAGGTTGGCGCTCCCAAAGAGGAGGATATCCTTGCCCGGCTGCTCCTTCAGGAGGGCGACCTCTTTTTCAGCCTCGTCCTTTACCAGTCGCGTATTGTTCCAGGTGGCCTGTTCGAGCGTTCGCGAGAAGACGACTTTGGGGATGCTGTTCATCTGCTCGGCCACCGCGCCCTCGGCATTGGACCAGTAGGCGGCCATACCCTCGTAGGTCACGCGGCCGAAGAGTATGAGGTCCGCCGATGCCAGTTGTTCCAGCGAGAACTGTTCCAGCTCATCGCCCCAGGCGACGTCGTGCCAGTCGATCGACCAGCTCTCCGGCCCTTCGAAGTAGCCGTCGAGGGTGACCAGGTTCCACATGATCAGGCGTCGCATCGTCGCGATCCTCTCGCCGCATCGTCGCGGATCCCACGTCAATGCGTTGCATGGTTCCGGCCGGAGCGTTCGAATCGTGCGACGACGCCGGCCGGAACCGTTCGACTCCGAAGCGTTACTGTTGCGGTGGGCAATTGATCATCCAGGGCGTGCCGTAGCGATCGACCAGCATGCCGAAGCGGGCCGCCCAGAAGGTCTCCGCGAGCGGCATCTCCACCGTGCCGCCCTCGGCCAGTGCCTGATAGATCCGTTCGGCCTCAGCCGGGCTATCGACCTGGAGTGCCACGTAGGCGCCCTGCGGCTTGGCGTAGTTCGCCGATGGTGCGTCGGACCCGAAGATGGTTTGATCGCCCACCGCCAGCACGGCGTGCATGACGCGGTCCTGGAAGTCGGCGGGGACGTGCGCCGCAGCCGGCGTCTCCCCGAAGGTCGTGGACTCGACGATCTCACCGCCGAGCAGTTCGGCGTAGAACCGGAATGCCTCGGCGCAGGTGCCGTTGAAGTTGAGGTACGGAGTGAACTTCATGGGCCTCTCCCTTCATGACTCCAACACGACGACTCGCACTACTGACCGGTTTCTGTCCGGGTTCCGCGACAGGCGGGGTAAATTGCTCGGAGGTCGTCCGCCTGTCGCTGGTCACCCGGTGCAAACTTGGTGCTGATGGGCGCCGGGAATCAGCCGTGCTGCTCAGCGATGCGCTGGATCATACGCTCCTCGGCCGCGCGCAGCTCGGGCGTGAGCGCCTCACCGAAGTCGTCTGCGTCGTAGATCTGCCGGATCTCCAGCTCGATCTCCTCGTCGGGCCGGGCGGGGCAGCGCTTGGCCCACTCGATGGCCTCTTCCTTCGACCCGACCTGGATGATCCAGAAGCCTGCGATCACCTCCTTGGTCGGGAAGGGGCCGTCGATGACGGTCGTCTCCCCCCGGGAGAACCGGACGCGCGCACTGTTGGAGCTGGGGTGGAGTCCCTCTCCCGCCAGCAGGATGCCCGCATCCACCATCGCCTCGTTGAACTTCGTCATCGCGGCGATGTCCTCTTCCGTCGGGAGGACTCCCCCTTCGGTCTCATCGTTGGCCCGAACCAGGATCATGAACCGCATCGCCATTCCTCTCTCGTAGCCCCGTCCCACACTGGCGGGGCCCTACCTGCGGCACAGGGCCGTCTCTCGTTGCCTCTATCTATTGGTCGAACGGGGGGCGCTGAAATCGACATGTTGGGCGACCGATCGCGGGAAATCCGGCTCGCGGGTTGCTTCGGGGATGGCCGCCATATCAGTGCACTCGTGGGCGGTGAGGGTGCTCGCCAGCGCGTAGACCGGGCCGGTCGCCGTCTCGTCGCGGATCGTCAGGCCCGCGCGGACGAGGTTGGTCCGAAGGACCGCCGCCACGTCGCGCATCTTGGCCGCTGTTGGGTGCTCATAGAAGACATAAAACATACCGTCGGGCTTGAGCAGACGCCGGACCGCGGCTAGCGGTTCGTCGGCGCGCAGCCAGAAGCAGTTGACGTTGATGGCGAAGATGGTGTCGAACGGCGCCTCGGGGAGGATGGCGCTCTCCAGCGCCATGACATGCAGCGTCAAGGTGCCGGATGCGAGGTGCGCGCGGTTGCGCTCGCGTGCCCGGCGGATCTGTGTCTCCGCCCGATCGATGGCGACCAGCCGGCCGTCGCCCAATCGCTCGCAGATCAGAGCAGCGGCCGTTCCGTTGCCGCAGCCGATCTCCAGGATGGTGTCACCTGGGTGGATCCGGAGCAGGTCAACCGCCGCGGTGATCCGCGCGGGAACACGCGTCACTGGTTGCTCCTTCCGTCATGTGCGGGCAGCGATGCCGGTGGGGCCTGTCTATGACCTTTGTCGAACTAACCCCGTAAACCCGCCAGCAGCCCGCGACTCTCCTGCGGTCATCCTGAGCGGAGCGGGGGCGGCGGCCAGCCGGCCCCGGCGCAGCGAAGGATGACAGCGAACGAGCGACAGGGGCGGCTCCGGGGTACCAAGACAATTCGTCAAACTTCATTAAGAGGCCCCACCGGCTAGTCGTCGGTATCGGCGGCGAATGCGAGGCCCCGGGCGGCCAGCGCCTCGCGGAGCTGTGCCAGCGCCTTGGGGCCTATCCCATGGAGTTGCAGAAGCTGGTCCTCGGTGACCCGGGTGAGATCCTCGAGCCGGGTGTAGCCGGCGCCCAGAAGTGCGCGTCGGGCCGGCTGGGCCAGCGTGGTCGGCAGGTCGACCGCCGTCTCGTCTGCGTGCATCAGGACTTGTTCCCTCCTGTGAACTGCGCCTCGCCCTCCTTGCCCAGGCGGAAGCGGAGCGCCGACCAGACGTCGTCGACCGCCACCTGCGTGATCGGGCGCAGTCCGTTTTCGGCCAGGATCGGCCACAGCGTGTCGCGGTTGATGTCGGTCCGGTTCGCCTTGGGGTAGGCCACCCAGAGGTGCGCCGGGCTGGCCAGGTGGTCCTGGTGCGCCGCGAGGATGGCCCGCACCGAGACTTCGTCGTCGGCGAAGATCAGCGCCGTCGTCGCCTCATCCAGCCCGCCCACCGTGCGCACCCCCTCGGGCAGCGGCTCGATGAGCCGGAGCCGATCGGAGCGCGACGACCAGACGGTCGCCCCCGGCTTGATGAGGAGCTTCTGGGCCACGGTCTTCGTGCTCAATTCGTTCGGTTCCCTTCCGTTCTCTCGTGTCTCGACACAGTTCTCGTGACAGCGATCCGCCCCGGCGCCGCGCGGGCGACCGGGGCGGCATATTCCTCATCGCACGACGGTGAACTGGAGGTGGGTGACGCCGGACGACGCGACCACCTGCGTCCGCTCAAGCTCGATGGGCGTCTCGCCGAGATGGTCGAACAGCCGCTTCCCGCCCCCCAGCAGCACCGGCACCAGGGTGACGTGGATCTCGTCGAGGAGCCCGGCCCGCAGGTACTGCTGGATGACGCTGGCTCCGCCGCCGATCGACACGTCCTTGTCGCCCGCGGCGGCGCGGGCCTGGTCCAGGGCGGGCTCGATCCCGTCGGTAACGAAGGTGAACGTCGTGCCGCCTTCTTTGACCAGCGGCTCTCGCGTGCGGTGGGTTACCACGAAGACCGGCACGTGGAAGGGCGGGTTTTCGCCCCACGGTCCCTCGGCGAAGTCGAACATGCGCCGGCCCATCACCACGGCGCCGGTGCGCTGGATGGCCTCGTCAAGCAGGTCGCCGCCCGTGGTGACCTCCCCACCTTCGAGGCCGTGGGGCTTGCGCCAGCTTTCCAGATCGTAGAGCCACTCGTGGAGCCGATCGCCGCCTTCTCCGAGGGGCATCTCGAGGCGATCGTTCGGGCCGGTGATGTAGCCGTCGATCGACGTGGACATCGATGCAAACACGCGTCCCATCGGGTGCTCCCTTCGTAAGGCGATCCCGTGCTAGTCGCTCCCGCTGGCGAAGCGCCATCGGGTCGGCGGGAACTGCTGGCCCGCCGGGAACCCAAAGGCCGTCGCCGGCGTGAGTGCGTAGACCGCGTACGGGGGTGGGCCGGCAGTGGGAGCCCCGTCGCCGTAGAGCGCGCCATCCCGCACCTCGACCTGCCATCCGTACTTGTCCGCATATGCATCGGCGAGCCGGTGGAGGCGAGCCTCGTCCGTCACCCGCACCGCTTCGCCTTCGATCACGAGGTCGACGCCGTGCTCCCGCGTCGCGATGGTGCAGTGGGGATCGTCGGCGAGGTTCCGGCCCTTGCGCGAGTTGGGGCTGGCGGCGAAGTACAGGGCGTCGTCCATCCAGATCGCGAGCAGGGGTACCAGGTGCGGTCGGCCGTCCGGCCGCACGGTCGCCAGCCAGAACCACTGCGCCGCCTCCAGCGTGCTGCGGGTGTCCTCCCACGCCGCCGGGGTCCGATGCGCGTCGTCGATCACGACCATCAGGTCAGCCGCTGGTCCGCGACTCGCCATGGTGATCCTCCCTCGTGTGGGCGTACCATGCATCCTCGTCGCACCGGGCGGCTCTGCGTCCGCCCGGGTGCCTGCCGTGGCCCCTCGTGCCCGCCACGGCCTTCGGCGTGGTGCTGCCTCTACCGGCCGTGGCGCGAAGGGGCCACCTTGCTCGGTAGTCGTTCGGGGACGTCCGAAATCGACACCGGGCGCGCCGGACCCCTGGTCGATCACGCCTGCTCCGGCATGGGCGCGTCGAGGAACTCCTCGACCATCGGCACCAACCAGCCGACGCGGTCGAGGATGCCCAGGTGCATCGTGCCGGGGAGGACGACGAGTTGGGCTGCTGGGAGCCCGGTGATGTCGCCAAACACGCCGCCGCCCCGTAGCCGGAACATCTCCACGGCGTGCTCGGGACGGGTTCCGTCGGAGTCGCCGATGACGATCATAGTCGGTGCGGTGATCGCCTGGATCTCCTCGGCGGGCCAGTCCTGCGGCGTGAGATCCAACTGCTTCAGCTTCGCCATCAGCGTGGGGAAGTCCTCCGGGTGGGGCGACGAGCGGTCGTAAGCCGCGCGCATGGGCGTACTCTCCAACCAGTCGGGCGTCATCTGCTCGATGGTTGCAAGCACCTCTGGGTGGAGACCGCCAGTATTGAAGGACCCCGAGACGGACACCAGCTTGCGCACCAGCGCCGGATGCCGGATCGCCACCTGCAGGGCCGCGGTGCCTCCCATGCTGTAGCCGAAGACATCGGCCTGGTCGATCCCGAGAAATCGCAGCAGCGCGGCCGTGTCGTCCGCCAGGGACTCGTACGTGATCGGCCGGTCGATGTCCGCCGTGTGTCCGTGCCCCTGGAGTTCGACCGCGATGACCTGCCGTGTCCTCGCGAACGCGGGGATGTACTCCCCCATGAGCTCGATCGTCATGTAGGCGCCGTGCAGCACGACCAGCGGCTGCCCGGCGCCGTGGATCTCGTAGTACATCTGCAGGCCGTTCACGGGGGCGTACCCGCTCGTAATGTCTCCGCCTGTGCCGCGCGCACCATGTGCCATGATGAAGCTCCTTTCGTGGTGCTGGCACGAGGACGATGGGTTACAGCGACGGCTGCGCGTCGAGATCGGCCGAGCGCTTCTCCTCCGGCAGGCCGGGGAGCTCGATGACGGGTCGGATCTCGACCGTGCCCCAGCGCGCGCCCGGAATCCGCGCCGCGATGGCGATGGCCTCATCGAGGTCGTTGGCCTCGATCATGAAGAAGCCGCCCAGTTGCTCGTGTGTCTCGGCGAACGGGCCGTCGGTCACCAGCCGCTTGCCGTCGCGGATGCGCACGCTGGTCGCCGTGGACGTCGGATGCAGCGGCGCGGTCGCGATGAAGTGCCCTTCTCGCGCGAGCTGGTGTGCCAGCTCCGTGGATTCCTGATAGCAGGCCTGCCGCTCGTCGTCGCTGAGCGCCTGCTCGTTGCCGTAGATGAGGAGCATGTATCGCACGGGTCTCCCTCGTTTCTTTCTCTAGCCGCCGGCGATGGCACCGACGATTCTGAACGGCTCGTCGCCGCACGCCACCGCCTCGGGGAGCGGCGCATCCGGATCGTCGTGTGACAGGTCCTGCTCACACGCGAAGAACCGCACCAGGGGCCGGCGGCGCTTGGTAACGTGGTCGCGGATTGCGCCGCGCAGGACCGGGTAGGCGGCTTCCAGGGCGTCGAGGACCGCACGCTGCGTCACCGGCCCCTCGACCTCGACCGTCACCTCGCGGCCCGTCCGCGCCAGGATCTGCAAGTGGGGCGGGAGCACCACACGGATCATGGCAGGGTCTGCACTTCCACCGAGACGACCGCCGGCAGGTTCTCGACGATCGGCATCCAGGTGTCGCCGGAGTCGGCCGACACGTAGACCTGCCCGCCGGTGGTCCCGAAGTAGACGCCGCAGGGGTCGAGCTGGTCCACGGCCATCGCATCGCGCAGCACGTTGACGTAGCAGTTCTGCTGCGGCAGGCCCTTCGTCAGGGGCTCCCACTCATGCCCGCCGGTGCGGCTTCGGTAGACCCGCAGCTTCCCCTCGGGCGGGTAGTGCTGATGGTCGCTCGTGATCGGGACGACGTAGATCGTCTCCGGCTCGTGCGCGTGGACCTCAATCGGGAAGCCGAAGTCGCTCGGGAGGTTCCCGCTCACTTCGTGCCACGACTCGCCCGCATCGTCGCTACGCATCACATCCCAGTGCTTCTGCATGAAGAGCACGTTCGGCCGCGACGGGTGCATCGCAATCCGGTGGACGCAGTGGCCGACCTCGGCATCCGGATCGGGGATGTAGTCAGAGCGCAGGCCGCTGTTGATCGGCTTCCACGTCCCGCCGCCGTCGTCGGTCCGGAAGGCCCCCGCCGACGAAATCGCCACGAAGATGCGCTCGGGGTTGCTGGGATCGAGCAGGATGGTGTGGAGGCACAGGCCGCCGGCGCCGGGTTGCCAGAGATGGCCGGTATCGTGGCAGCGCAGGCCGGGGAATTCCTGCCAGGTCCGGCCGCCGTCGGTGGAGCGGAACAGAGCGGCGTCCTCCACGCCGGCATAGACCGTGTCGGGGTCAGTCAGCGACGGCTCCAGGTGCCAGACCCGCGAGAACTCCCAGGGATGCTGGGTGCCGTCGTACCACTGGTGTGTCCCGGTCTCCCCGTCGTAGACGAACTCGTTGCCGACCGGCTCCCACGTCTCGCCGCCGTCGTCGGAGCGCTGGATCTGCTGGCCGAACCAGCTCAGCGACGGCGCGGCGTAGATCCGGTTCGGATCGGCGGGTGAGCCTTTGATGTGGTAGACCTCCCAGCCCCCAAAGAGGGGACCGGTAACCTGCCACCGATCACGTTTGCCGTCCGCGGTGAGAATGAAAGCTCCCTTGCGTGTCCCAACAAGGACACGGACTCCGCTCATCCAAGGCTCCTTCCTGAGCGCTCGATACCACTGACCACGGCTGTTGCTCCCATACCGTAGTCGAACGAGCCGGACCCGATTCGACAGGTGGCGCCTGTACGTACAGTATAGAACAATCGTGCTAGTGTCAAGGGGTCAAGCCTCGAGGGCGGAGCTCGATGCCCGATGGTTAGGCTGTGCCTCCTCGGTCCGGCGTGAACCGCCTGTGTCCGTTCTCGGGCATCGGCGCGTCCAGGAAGGCGTTGGTCATCGAGGCGAGCCACTCGACCTGGTAGATGGGCGAGATGTGTAAGGTGCCGGGCAGGATTGCGAGGTGGGCCGTCGGCAGTGTCTCATTGTCGCCGGAGACGCCGTCGAGCAGGCGGAACAACTCGGCCATGTGCTCCGGTCGGGTAATGTCCGAGTTCCCGATCACGAGCAGGGCCAGCGCCTGGACCACCCGGACCGCCTGGGCCGGTCACATGAGAAACGCGGCGTCTATCGCCTTGATCTTGCTGACCGCCGTGCGCCGTCTACGCTCGTGGATCGCATGCCTCACAGTCCGGGAACCGGATAATCGCTCCAGTCCCCGGCCGGCGTTGTCGTGGTCTCTACTCCTCGACCAGGAAGAATTCGTTGCCGTCGGGGTCGGAGAACCAGGTCGCCCGCTGTCCCCAGGGCATCATCTCAGGCGGCTTCGTGAAGGTCACGCCGCGCTCGGTCAGCGTCTTGTACGCCTCGTCGATATCGCGGGTGATCAGGGAGATACCGGTGTAGCCACCCGGTTTGCGGCCATCCTCATACCAGGACGGTAGCCCGAGCGCGACCTGCGTCTGCGCTCCCGGCGGGACCACCGTGACAAAGCGCATGTTGGGGTCGAGCTGATTGTCGAACACCTTCTCGAAGCCGAGCGTGTTGACGTAGAAGTCGAGCGCCTTTTCCTGATCGCTGACGATGATGGTGGCCGAATGAACGTACGCAATCATCAGACTCCCTTTCCGCATGCCGGCCAGGCTCCCGGGGCGGTTTCCAAGCGCCGCGCCTGGCTCGTCCCACACTCTCGTCGTTCGGCAGATGCCGAAATCGACTCCGATCGGATGGAATCGGCCGAGTCCCGCGTGTGCCGTCTCAGCCGGCTAGTTCGCGTAGCCTCCGCTCCAGGAATCGCCGCTCGGGTTCCTGCTGGGTGAGGGCCAGGGCCTGCTCGTAGGCGGCACGGGCGTCCGCTGTCCGGCCCAGGCGGCGGCACAGGTCTGCGCGTGCCGAGTAGGCCAGATGGTAACCGGTCAGGTCGCCCCGCTCGAGGATGGCGTCGATCAATGCCAGCCCTGCCTCCGGCCCGTCTCGCATCGCCACCGCCACCGCTCGGTTCAGCTCGACGACCGGCGAGGGCTCGAACTGCGCCAGCAGGTCATACCACCCGACGATCTGGTTCCAGTCGGTCGCGTCGGGTGTGGCTGCGCGGGCGTGGACGGCGGCGATGGCGGCCTGAATGGTGTACGGCCCGAAGCGGCGCGACGCGAGCGCCCGATCAACCAGCGCCAATCCCTCTGCGATCTGCTCCTGGTTCCAGAGCGACCGGTCCTGGTCTTCCAACAGGATCAGGTCGCCGGTCGGCGTGGTCCGTGCCGCGCGCCGTGACTCCTGCAGCAGCATCAGCGCGAGCAGACCGGCCACCTCCGGCTCCGGCAGGAGCTCGAACACCAGCCGCCCCAGGCGGATCGCCTCCCCCGAGAGGTCGGCGCGGGTGAGCGACTGGCCCGACGAGGCGGAGTACCCCTCGTTGAACACCAGGTAGATGACGCGGAGGACGGCATCGAGCCGCTCCGGCAGCTCTTCCCGCGAGGGCACGACATATGGGATGCGCGCGTCGCGGATCTTCCGCTTGGCGCGAACGATTCGCTGGGCGAGCGTCGACGGGGTGGTGAGGAAGGCGTGCGCGATCTCCTCGGTGGTGAGCCCGCATACCTCCCGCAGCGTCAGCGCCACCTGCGCCTCGGGCGACAGGGCGGGGTGGCAGCAGGTGAAGATCAGTCGCAGCCGGTCGTCCTCGATGTTGTCGTCGTCCCAGTCGCTGGGGTCGCGGCCGACCGTCTCCAGACGCTCAGCGAGGGCCGCCAGTGACGCGTCGAAGCGGGCACGGCGGCGCATGGCGTCGATGGCTTTGAACCGGCCGGTGGAAACCAGCCATGCCCGGGGGTTGGCCGGCAGGCCGTCTCTCGGCCACTGCTCCACGGCCGCTGCGAAGGCTTCGTGTAGCGCATCTTCCGCGAGGTCGAAGTCGCCAAGCAGGCGGATGAGGGTGGCGAAGACGCGCCGCCCGTCCGAGCGGTAGACGTTGTCGACTATGGTGCGCACCCGCTCGTCCGCGTGCGTGTTCATCATGCAGGTCGCTCCAAACACGGCGCGCTAGTGCGGTCGGCAGTCGTGCGGTGACGTGGGGCGTGTGGCCGCACGATGCTGCTCAACCACCACGGTCAGAACAGGCGTTCTGTACGTATACTAGCAGCTTGTGTCCGCGTGTCAACCTGTTCCTCGGATCAGGTTCAGACCGGCTCGACCGGTCAGGTGCGGTGCGCCAAATGGTGGATCCCGCGCCGGCTCCGTGCGCGACGCCGTCCCTCGCGCCGCGCAACGCGCTACCGCACCCGGACCAGCACGGCCACCGGGATGACAGCAAGGTGGTCGCCACGGGTGCGGCGGATGTTTGGAGGCAGGGCGCCGACGTGGTTGGTGGGGATTCTCGCCCGGTGGTCGCGGCCCGGGGGTTCATCCCCGGGCACGTGCCACGGCGCGAAATCCGTACATCACCGTCCCGGACATCGGACGGCATCCGGAGTGGCCGTCCGGCGTTTCCGCGCCGCGCGCCCAACCGCCTGGCGTAATCAGCCCGGGGGATAACCCCCCGGGCTGACCGCATACGCCTCATTTCAATGGTTAGGCTCTATGGCCCCGGAGCAGGACCACGGCGGCTAGACGTTCAGCCGTGGATCGAGGTAGTCGCGCAGCCAGTCGCCGACGGTGTTGATCCCCAGGACCGTCAGCATGATGGCGATGCCGGGGAAGGTGTACATCCACCACTGGCCGGAGAGGATGTAATCGCGCCCGGCGGCGACCATCCCGCCCCAGGTGGGTACATCCGGCGGCACGCCGAGGCCGAGGAACGACAGGGAGGCCTCGGCCAGGATCGTGCTGGCGACGGCGAAGCTGGCGATGACGATGATCGAGGCGAAGGTGTTGGGCAGGATGTGCTTGACCATGATTGCCAGGTCGCGCGCGCCGATGGCGCGGGCCGCCTCGACGAACTCGGCTTGCTTCCAGGACAACACCTGCCCGCGCACGACGCGGCCGTAGGTAACCCAGCCGGTCACGCCGAGGGTGATGATGATCTTGTCCAGGCCCTGGCCTAACACCGCCAGGATGGCGATGGCGAACAGGATGAACGGCACCGCGAGCTGAATCTCGGCGATGCGCATGATGATGTCGTCGATTCGGCCCCCGTAGTAGCCGGAGATCAGGCCCAGCGTCACGCCGATCGCTCCGGCGATCAGCACGGCGACGATACCGACGACCAGTGAGATGCGTGCTCCGTAGAGGATGCGGGTGTAGATGTCGCGGCCGAGCGCGTCGGTGCCGAGCAGGTACTCCGAGCTACCGCCGCTGCTCCAGGCCGGCGGCTTCTTGCTGGCCAGGATGTCGCCCCGGCGCGGGTCCAGGTCGCTGAGTACCGGCGCCGCGATCGCCGCGATGACGACGAGCACCAGCATCAGGGCGCCGAAGACGGCTAGCCGGTTCTGGAGCAGGCTGCGCAGTGCACGCGGCATTCGCCGCCGGGTCGGCCGTGCCGCCCCGAACTCGGTCAGCGCCCCGCCGCTCGCGCGGCTTCCGGCCTGGACCACTGCGTCGTCGCTCTTAGCCATCCCGTAAACCCCTCATGTCCCTTGGGCTGCCAGTCCCAAGCGCCCCGCCTCGTGCGGTCGCGCTACGAATAGCGCACCCGTGGGTCGATCACGCCGTAGAGCACGTCGACCACCAGGTTGATCACGACAAACATGACGGCCACCAGCGTCACCGCGCCGACCACCACCGGGAAGTCGCGCTGTTGGATCGCGTTGATGACCAGTCGGCCGACTCCCGGCCAGGCGAATACCGTCTCGGTGATCACCGCGCCGCCCAGCAGCGTGCCGAGCTCAAGGCCCAGCACGGTGACGACCGGGATCATCGCGTTCTGCAATGCGTGGCGCAGGATGACGACCCGCTCGGCCAATCCCTTGGCGCGCGCGGTCTTGACGTATTCGAGGCCCAGTACCTCCAGCAGGCTGGAGCGTACCAGTCGCGCGGTGCGGGCCAGCGTAAAGGTCGCCAGCGTCACGGCGGGCAGGATCAGGTGGCGGAGTTCACCCACCAGCGTTCCGTCGCCACGGCCGTAGCTGGGTAACACCTTGAGTTGGCCGGCGAAGATGAAGATGAGCATCACCCCAAGGAAGAAGACCGGCAGCGACTGGCCCAGGAGGGCGAAGCCCATGCTCAGGTTGTCCCAGATCGAGTTGCGCTGGGTGGCGGAGATGATGCCGACCGGGACCGCCACAACGATGGAGATGATGAACGCTGCGATGGCAAGCTCGAGTGTTGCCGGGATGCGCTCCACGACGAGCTTGAACACCGGCTGCTTCTGGCGCAGCGAGATGCCGAAATCGCCCCGCAGCGCGTCGGTCATGAAGTCGGCGTACTGCACGTACCAGGGCCGGTCGAAGCCCAGTTCGCGTCGGACCTGTTCGATCTCCTCCTTGGTCGCGTCGGGGCTCACCAGCAGGATTACCGGGTCGCCGGTCTTGAACAGCACCACGAAGACCAGCAAGGTGACGCCGAAGACGACGAGAATCGATTGGAGGAGACGTCGGATGATAAAACGTCCCATGGGGATTCACTTCCCGTATCGTGCGACACCCCGGTCGCAGCCTGGAATGGCCCGCGCCGCCAGACCGGCCGAAGCCGGTGCGGCGGCACGGGACTCTCCGCCGAAGGCTGGCTAGATGCCCACGTCGCCGACGAAGATCCGCTCGTCCGGCCGGGCCTCCCACGGGAAGGTCTTCGTCACCCCGTAGAAGTCCACCTGGTGCCAGAGCGGCACCCACGGGCACTCGTCGTAAATGATCTCCTGCAGCTCGTTCATGAGTTGGCGCCGCTTGTCCGAATCCATCGTCTGGCTCAACTCGGCGAACTTGGCAACGAACTCGTCATGCTGCCAGTAGGTGTAGTTCAGCGAGTAATCCGGGTGGACGTAGAAGATCTCCTGCTCGCCGCTGAACGGAGCGCCCAGACCCAGGAAGAAGAGCGGGTCGGGGTTGCCCGACGGCAGCAACTCTCCGGCGTAGACCGACCACTCCAGGACCCGGAGGTTGACATTCAGGCCGATATCCTGGAAGTTCTGCGCGATGGCCTGGGCCATCTCCGCATCCTTGATGTAGCGGCCGTTCGGGGCGTCCATCGTCACCTCGAAGCCCTCGGGGACGCCAGCCTCCTGCAGGAGCGCGCGGGCCCGCTCCGGGTCGTACGGGTAGGGCTTGAGGTCCGGGTGCTGGTGCGGCGGGTTCACGATCGTCGCCGCCCGCTCGCCGGCGCCGTTGAGGAGCGCGGTTCGGATCGAGTCGAAGTCGACCGCGTAGTTCAGCGCCTGGCGGACGCGCTTATCGTCAAACGGCGGCTTGTCGCAGCGGATACCGATGAAGATGATGCGGCCGCCGGTGACCTGGGACACCCGAGTGTTCTCGCCCGCGTCCAACTGCGGCACCAGATCGGGCGCCACGTTGACGATGATGTTGGCCTCGCCGTTCTGCAGGGCCACCACCCGGGACGACAGTTCGGGCACCGGGCGGAAGATGACCCGCTTGACCTTGGGCTTCGGGCCCCAGTAGTTCTCGTAGGCTTCCAGCGTGATGTGGTCGTCCTTGACCCACTCGACCAGCTTGTACGGGCCGGAGCCGACCGGCTCGCGCTGCACCTTGGCGATGGTGTCCGCATCGGCGTCGGTGTACACGCTCGGCGGGATGATCTCGAAGGAGGTCAGCAGGTCGGGGAAGATCGCCGCCGGCTTCGAGGTCTTGACCCGGAAGGTGTAGTCGTCGATCTTCTCGGCCGACTCGTAGCCGATGAGGCGGGTAATGGTCTGCACGACCGGCTGCTCCCCGATCTTGCCCTTGGCGCAGCGCTCGAAGGAGTAGATCGCGGCGTCGGCGTTGACCGGGTCGCCGTTGTGGAACGTCGCGCCCTCGACGAGCTTGAATTCCCAGGTCAGGTCGTCGATCGTCTTCCACTCGGTGACGATGTGCGGCTCGACCTCCAGGGTCTGCGGATTCCGCTTGGTGAACATGTCGAAGACGTGGACGTTGATGTTGAACTCAGGCGTGGCGTTGCGCAGGAGCGGATCGAGCGTGTTGGCGTCCACGCCCTGCATGATGACTACTTCCTCGGGGATGTCGCCATCGCCGCCCGAGCTGCCACCGTCACCGCTCGACGCCGTCGGCGTGGTGTCACCCCCGGTCGACGGCGTGGTCTGGCTGCCGCCACCGGAGCCGCCCGAATCCGACGTATCGTCACCACCGCCGCAAGCAGCCAGGAGCGCGCCGAAGACCGGAGCGCTGATCCCCATCGCCGCGGCCCGGCGCAGGATCTCGCGCCGGCTCTGTTTCCCGGCCAGTGCATCGGCCAACAACTGACGAAGTTCCTCGGAGCCCTTCTGCATCACATCTCCTCCTCAGACGCCCGCCGGACGCCCGGAAACCCCCCGTTGGACCCCGGGGGCCGACTCCTCCTCTGCCTGCGCGTTGGGCAACCACGCACCGCCGCCAGAATGCCCGGTTGTCACCGCCGCGTTCTCCGCTGTGCTGCGTTTCTCGCTGCTTAAGGACTAACCTGTACCGACCTTGGCCCGGTGGTGTGCGTCACGATGCCCTGTGCCAGACGCGGAGATTGTAGGCAGTGCTGTGCTGCGCTGTCAAGACAATCATTGCCGAATCGGCTTGGTGCTCCGGGAATGTCTAGTAGCTAAGCAGGTTGTCGTACCGACGGCATGTCGTCTGAGTAGTACGTCTAGTGGCTACGTAATGAACAGGACCTAGCCGTTGGAGGGCGGAATGGGCGTGGGATCAGGGTGCGGCCGGCTGACCGCCACACGGCGGTCAGCCGGCGCGAGTGCTCGTATCTGGGGAGATTGCGGACTAGTTCCCCACCGCGGGCAGACCGGCCAGCGCGGCTTCGATCTCCTCCTGGGGGTGGGCGTAGTCCATCAGTTGACCCGCGAAATAGGCCTCGTAGGCCGCCATGTCGAAGTTCCCGTGGCCGCTCAGGCCGAACAGGATCGTCTTGGCCTCGCCGGTCTCCTTGCAGCGCAGCGCCTCGTCGATCGCCGCACGCACTGCGTGGGCTGACTCCGGCGCCGGGACCAGCCCCTCGGTCCGCGCGAACTGCACCGCCGCCTCGAACACCTTCGTCTGCGGCAGGGCCACCGCCTCGATCAACCCCTGCTCGTAGAGCAGGCTCACCAGCGGCGCCATGCCGTGGTAGCGGAGCCCACCGGCGTGGATCGCTGCCGGCATGAAGCTGTGGCCGAGCGTGTGCATCTTCAGCAGGGGCGTCATCTGCCCGGTGTCGCCGAAGTCGTAGGCGTAGACGCCGCGGGTCAGCGTCGGGCAGGCGGCCGGCTCGACCGCCACGATCCGGATCTCCTTCCCCTGCAGCTTCTCGCGCACGAAGGGGAAGCTCAGCCCGGCGAAGTTCGAGCCGCCACCGGCGCAGCCGATGATGATGTCCGGCTCGGCGTCGGCCATGGCGAGCTGCTTCTGCGCCTCCTGGCCGATCACCGTCTGGTGCAGCAGCACGTGGTTGAGCACGCTGCCGAGCGAGTAGTGGGTGTCATCCCGGGAAGCGGCGTCCTCCACCGCCTCGCTGATCGCGATCCCCAGGCTCCCCCGCGAGTTGGGATCGGCCGCGAGGATGCGCCGGCCCGACTCGGTGTCGGTGCTCGGGCTGGGGACGCAGGTGGCGCCCCAGGCTTCCATCAGCGCCCGGCGGTAGGGCTTCTGCTCGTAGCTGACCTTGACCATGTAGACCTTCAGCTCAAGGCCGAAGAAGGCGCAGGCCATCGCCAGCGCGCTGCCCCACTGCCCGGCCCCGGTCTCCGTGGTCAGCCGCTTGATGCCCTCTTGCTTGTTGTAGTACGCCTGCGCCACGGCGGTGTTGGGCTTGTGGCTCCCGGCCGGGCTCGTGCCTTCGTACTTGTAGAAGATCCGCGCGGGGGTCCCGAGCGCCTTCTCCAGCCGGCGCGCCCGGTAGAGCGGGGTCGGCCGCCAGAGCCGATAGACCGCCTGGACCTCCTCCGGGATCTCGATCCAGCGCTCGGTGCTGACCTCCTGCTCGATCAGCGCCATCGGGAAGAGCGGCGCCAGATCAGCCGGCCCGATCGGCTGGCCCGTGCCCGGGTGCAGCGGCGGCGCCGGGTTCGGCAGGTCCGCCTGCAGGTTGTACCAGGCGGTCGGCATCTCCGCTTCCGAGAGCAGGTACTTTGTCTGGCTATCGCCGTTGCTCGCCATGGCGGCCCGTTCTCCTTTGCTGAGTGTCCCACGCGGCGGGCTCCACGCCGCGCCCCTCCCTCCACCTGGCAGGCAGTCAGGTCACCGGCGTGCGGAGCATACCGGCGACGGATCGCGCTCGCCAGGCTACCATGCTAGGTCATTGTACTGACAGCCGTCCGCGTCCGTAAACGCGGACGGCTGTCGAACTCGCAACACTCCGCAGGCCCGGCACGGGACGGGCATCACATCCCCAGCCGCTCCGCGATCAACTCCGCCAGGTGCAGGGCGCGGACCGGGCTGCGGCGGGCGTGCAGGCCACCGCGGATCTGCATCAAGCAGCCGGGGTTGTCGGCCACGACCACCGGCGCGTCGGTCGAGAGCGCGTTGTCGAGCTTCCGCCCAAGGATGGCCGATGACACCTGCGGGTAGTCCACCGAGAAGGAGCCGCCGAACCCGCAGCAGACGCTCGATTCGGGCATCTCGACCAGCTCCAGACCCAGCACCTCGGTGATGATCCGCCGCGGCGCCTCGCGGATGCCCAGTGCGTTGTGGGACTGGCAGGCATCGTGGTAGGTGACGCGCGGTCCCGGCTCCGTCCATTGCTGCGGGCCGAGCCGTGCGACACGGTCGAGGAAGGTCGTCAGGTCGATCAGCCGCTCCGCCTGTCGTGCCGCCCGCTCTCGCCATTCCGGGTCGTCGCGGAACAGGTGCTGGTAGTCCTGCGCCATCGCTGCGTAGCAGCTCGTCGAGTTGGTCACGATCCAGTCGGCCTCGACCTCCTCCAGCACCCGAACCGTCTGCTCGGCCATGACCCGCCCGCGCGGGCGGTCGCCCATGTTGAGCGCGACCAGGCCGCAGCAGTGCTGATCGGGCGGGAAGATGACGCGGCAGCCGCAGGCTTCCAGCACCTGGATGGTGGCCTCGCCCATCTCCGGCATGAGCCGGTCGACCATGCAGCCCGGGAAATAGGCGACCGTCAGCCCGGCCGCCTGACTGCCGGCAAAGCGGGGCTCCGGGGCCGGTTGCTGGCGTGCGCGGTTCCCGGCCAGGTGGCGGACGCGGTCGCGCAGCGGCTTGCGTGCCGGGGCGACCAGGTGGCGGTCCCGCGTCAGTTCCCCCTGGAAGGGGATGCGCTCGATATAGCCGTCCCGTGCCACCAGCGCCGCCCCGCGCGCGGCTGCCCGCGCCCAGCGGTCACCCCGTTTGGGGTGCTGCCAGCGCGCCATCACCTGCTCCTTCGGCGTGGGCAGTCCCATTGACTCCGTGACGCGGCTGCGCACCTCCAGGATCAGCCGGGGGATCGGGATACCCGCCGGGCAGACCAGCTCGCAGGCGTTGCAGGAGACACAGAGGCTCTGCGGGTCGGCCGCGGCGTCCAAGCCGTGGTGGAGCGCGGTCAGCGGCAGGCCGATCGGCCCGGTATAGATGTGGCCGAAGAGGTGACCGCCCACGACCTGGTAGGGCGGGCAGACGTTCGAGCACGCGCCGCACCGGATGCAGTAGAGCGTGTCGACCAGCTCCGGGTCTTCGCGCGCCGCCAGCCGCCCGTTGTCCAGCAGGACGATATGGACCTCCTTCGGCCCGTGCACGCCCATGGCCGTCACCAGCTCGATGTCCGCCGTTCGGCTCGGGCCGGTGATGAAGGAGACATAACTGGTGATCTTCTGCGCCGTGCCCGAGCGCGGCAGCAGCTTCAGCATGGCGGCCACGTCGTCGATGGTCGGCACGATCTTCTCCACCCCGAGGACCGCGACGTGCACCGGGGGGAGGGTGGCGACCAGCCGGTCGTTCCCCTCATTGGTGACGATGGCGATGGTTCCGGTTTCGGCGATGGCCGCGTTGGCGCCGGTGATGCCCATGTCGGCGTCGATGAAGGCCTGCCGCAGTCGCTGCCGTGCGACACCGACCAGCGCCTGCACCTCCGGCGAGACTTCCTGTCCCGTCTCCTTCGAGAAGAGTTCAGCGACCTGCTCGCGCGTGATGTGGATCGCTGGGGCGATCAGGTGGGAGGGGTGGTCGCCCGCCAGTTGCACGATCCACTCGCCCAGGTCCGTCTCGACGACCCGGATACCGCGCGCCTCCAGCGCCGGGTTGAGGCGGATCTCCTCGGTCGCCATCGACTTGCTCTTGACCGCCAGCTTCACGCCGCGCTCGGTCGCGATGTCGGCGATGATGCGGCAGGCGTCCTCCGGCGTCTTGGCCAGGTGGACGACCGCGCCGACCGCCTCCGCCTCGCGGGTGAACTGCTCGATCAGCTCCGGCAGCCGCGCGATCGCGTCCTCCTTGCGCCGTCGCAGGTCGGCCTGCATGGCGGGGAAGTCGAGCGGGGCGAAGGCTCCAGCCCGGCGGTCGCGGAAGGTCGAGAGAGAGCGCCGCAGGGCGACGGCGAGATTCGGATCGCGGACAGCGGCGTCCAGGCGCCGCTGGAACTCCTTACTGCGTGCCGGCATGGAACACCCCGTTTCCTCGTGCGGCTCGCGCCCCCGGGGCGCTTGACCAGACTACGCGCATGATACCGCAGCGCGGGGTACCGGCAGCGGAGGCGAGGTCACCGCTCCCGTCGCGCCCATCCAACCGGCCCCATGTGACAGCCCGGGAGGCGCGGGCGTCGGAGCGGGCCGCGGCCGTCCCCCGGTACTGGCGACCACGCTCGCGCCCTGCCGCGTAAAGTGCCGCCATCTCCCTGTTGCAACCCTGCAATTTCCGGGTGGCTTCCCACGCACATCTGTCATGCGCCTCCAGATACGCTCGACCTGTACGGGCCGCGTGCGAGTGCGGCTGGGACTGGGAGGTCCACGATGGTTGCTCTTCGCCAGGGGCGGGCCGCTCGGGCCGGGACTGCCGACCGTGCTCTGTGGCTTGCCGCGGGGATGGCTCTGCTGGCTGCCCTGTGCTACGTGCTGATCGGCCTGGAGGTGCTGAGTGTCGGCGACCTTGCCGCGTCCGAGCGCCCGGCCGGGATCATCTTCGCAGCCGCGGGCGGCTACGTGCTGGGTGGGCTGCTGATCCTGCTCCGGCGCCGCTGGCTCTGGGTGGTCGGCGCTGTGATCAACGCGATCGTGATCCTCATCTTCCTCACGAGCTACCTGGACCGGCCGGCGGTGCTCTTCTCCGCTGGCGGGCTGGTGTCGAAGGGCGTCCAGATCGTACTGGAGTGTGCCCTGCTGTACCTCATCGTGACCGGCGCGCACCGGGCGCGGCCCGTGTCTTGAGCGCACGGCAGCCGCGGCGCGGCGGGCAAATCCATCGCCCGCGCGCCGACGGGGCAGGAGGTTCCACCATGCGCGTCTTGATCGCCGTCGCGAGCCGGCACGGCAGCACGTACGAGATCGCCGAGGTGATTGCCGCTGAGGTGCGGGCCGCTGGTGACGTCGTCGACCTGCGTGCCGCGGAGGATGTCGACAGCCTGGAATCGTACGATGCGGTAGTCCTCGGCAGTGCCGTCTACATGGGAAAGTGGCTGCCTGAGGCCCGGCAGTTCGTCACCCGACACCGCGCACGGCTGGCGGCCATCCCGGTCTGGCTCTTCTGCAGCGGGCCGCTGGGCCACGACGATCCGAAGCCGACGGGCGACCCTGCCGGCCTGGACGACCTGATCCAGGCGACCCAGGCCCGCGGGCACCGCATCTTTTCCGGCAAGCTGGACATGCGTGGACTGGGCATCGGCGAGCGGCTCATCGTGAGGATGGTCAAGGCGCCGGAGGGCGATTTTCGGGACTGGGACGCGATCCGTGCCTGGGCCCGGGAGATCGCCACCGAGCTGCCCCTACTCGCGGGCAGTGCGGGCTGAGCGCGGGGCAGGTCGCACGGTCGCGCCGCAGTCGGGAGGCGCCGGAGGAATTTGCCAGGACGGAGCGGAGGACTGCGCCATGAAAACACTCCTGAGATGGATAACCGGCGCCGTCGTGGTGGGGCTGGCTGTTGGTTCGGCCTCAGTGACGCTCGGCCAGCGCGGAATGACGCGCATGGTCCGCCGCGACGTCACGGCGCTGCTGACTCGCGCGGAGCCCGTCCCGGCGGGGGTGGTCACCGACACCATGCTGAGCGATCTCCCTGAGCCGGTGCGGCGCTATCTCGCGTACAGCGGCATCGTCGGCAAGCCGATGGCCGGCACGGTCCATCTGAAGCAGACTGGACGGATGCGGCTCAGCCCCGGCCAGCCCTGGATGCCCCTCACCGCACAGCAGTATTTCTCGGTGCGCCCACCCGGGTTCGTCTGGGACGGCACCGTGCGGCTTGGCCCGCTCCCTGTCGCGCGTGGCCGGGACATGTATCTGGACGGCGTGGGGCACATGCTGATCAAGGCCGGTGGGGTCGTCACCGTGGCCGATGCCGGCGGGCCGGAGATGGACCAGGGCGCGCTCATGCGCTACTTGAGCGAGTTGATCTGGCTCCCCACCGGGTTCCTCGGGGAGCAGATCGCCTTCGAGTCGCTGGATGCGCAGTCGGTCCGGGTGACGCTCACCGACCACGGTCAGCGCGTCAGCGGGACCATGCACTTCGACGACGAGGGCCGCTTCACCCGCTTCGTCGCCCAACGCTACCGCAGCGTCGACGGGGGGCAGGAGTTGACGGCCTGGTCGGCCGAGGCCCTGGAGTACGGCGAGCGCGGCGGCCTGATGCTCCCCGTCCGGGCTCGAGCGAGTTGGATGCTGCCGGACGGGGACTTCTCCTACATCGACCTCACGGTCACCGAGGCCGTCTACGACCCTATCCAACCGTAGCAACGGCGCGACCCCGGCCCCGACAGTTCACACGGTTAGATTCGTGTACGTCGCGTATGTGACAGGATGCACAGAGTTGCGGTGTTCATGAGCGCGTGCTAGAGTGGATTCAGCTACGCACCTGTCGATGAGTGGGTTCGGTGGCGCCGATGGTGGAGACCACGACGCGTCTGGTTCGGGGTCGCCAGTTTCGTGTGCCCTGGCAACCCCGTGCGACCGATCCTGCGGTGGCTCACGCGGTGGTGCCGTACCGCAGTCGGCCTCCCCCGTGCCCTTGCGGTGTGCCGTGGGGCAATCCCTCTGACCCCGGTTCTCAGGATGTGACTACTCCCGGGACGTTCGATTGATGGCTCTGACATCACCCGGAGGTGGCGTATGACGATTGCCGAAGAGGCAAGCATTGCCTCCCCAAAGGGGTATCCGTTGGGCCATACCAGGCCACCGCTTGACGTTGACGACCTGCCTGAACCGGAAGAGGTCTTCAAAGTTCCGCACATCGGCCCGAAGCAGGCCATCACCCATGTCATCGGCCCGAGCCTGATCGCGCTCGGCATCTCGATCGGTAGTGGCGAGTGGCTGCTGGCTCCCCTCGGCGTGGCGTCCTACGGTTTCGTCGGCATTGGTTGGATCATCCTGATCTCGGCTGTCCTGCAGACGTTCTACAACATGGAGGTCAGCCGCTACATCATGGCCACCGGTGAGGTGCCGATCCTGGGGTTCGCGCGCGTGGCTCCGGGCGCCATATTCTGGGTGGCGATCTCACTGGCGATCCTCTACATGGCCAACATCTGGGGCGGCTGGGCTGCCGGGGCAGGCGAGAGCCTCTATGTGCTCTTCACCGGCGATCTGGTCGATACCCCGAGCGAGCGCACGACCGCCCGCTTCCTGGCCTTCGGGCTGATGCTCCTGGTGCTGGCGATCACCCTCGTTGGGCGCAAGATCGCCCGCACGCTCGAGCTGGTCAACTGGGTCATCGTCGGCTTCATCGTCGTGACCCTGCTCATCGTGGACCTGATTGTCGTGCCCTTCTCGACCTGGGCCGCGGCCCTGCGGGGGCTGGTCACGCCCGCCCTACCGCCGTCCGGCGTCGATGCGACCGTCATCGGCGGGATCGTCGGCTACACCGCGCTCTCGTCCGGCCTCAACTGGTACGCGATGAACTACTACCGCGACCACGGCTACGGCATGGGCTACCGGGTCGGGTTCATCTCCGGCCTGATCGGCGGCCGGCAGGAAGAAATCGCCCCAGTCGGGAAGACCTTCCCCGACACGCCGGAGAACGAGCGGCGCTGGAAGCGCTGGTTCCGCCTGCTGATGCTCGACCAGTGGGTGGTCTTCTTCGGCGGGGCGCTCATCGGCATCTTCCTAACTACGTTGCTGGTGTCGCACCTGGCCGGGCTGCCCGGTGAGGCCGCGCCGACCCGCGAGACGATGCCGACCTACGCGGCCGACGTCCTCTCGCGCCACTACGGCTCATTCTTCTACTACTGGGCGCTGCTGATGGGCTTCTTCGTCCTGTTCAGCACCCAGATCGGCATCTACGAGGGCCTGGTGCGCAACGTGGCCGACGGACTCTACGGCACCAGCGAGCGGTTCCGCCAGTTCCTGGCGGGCGACCCGCGCCGCTTCTACTACCCGTACATGGCGGTGCTGGCGGTCGTGATCGGCATCATCCTCTTCGTGGCCCTGCCGGTCGGGCTCATCCTGATCTCGGCCAACATGGCGAACCTGGGGGCGCTCATCTACCCGTTCTTGCTGATGTACCTGAACAGCAAGCTGCCTGGCCCCGCCCGCATGCGCTGGTGGTCCTACGTGATCCTGGTGCTCAACATCCTCTTCTTCGGCTTCTTCTTCATCAACTTCGCCGTCTCGGAGTTGACCGGCAGCCCGCTGATCAGCTTCTAGGCGGATTGGTTGGAGAGCGGCACCAGGCTTGTTCCCCTCTTCCCGAATCGGGGAGAGGGAATTTTCTGTGCGTGATGCGTGAGGCGTGGTCCGTGTTGCGTGTTCCGTATTGCGTATCGGGTGGTGCGTCAGGCGTGATGCGTCATGCGTCATGCGTCATCCGTGCTGCGTATTGCGTATTCCGTACTCCTCCCCTCTCCCCTGGTGGGCTCCGTCCAAGAGGGGCTGGGGGTGAGGCCGACGCTTGACGCATGATGCAGCATGCCCTTGACTCCCCCGGTTCCCTGTGCTACCGTCTGCCGCGTACAACCGAATGCGCACCGGCGTTGATGAGGACGAGTAACCGGCAGGAACGAGACAGAGAACCGCGGGAGCTGAGAAGCGGGATCGGGAATGCCGGCGAAAAAGCCCTCGGAGCCTCGCCCCCAACGGAGTGGGCGCTGCCCCTCCTAGTAGGCGGCGACGGGAGCGGTTCCCGTTAGCGAACCGGCCGTGTCGAGGTATCGGCACGGGTTGAGGTCGTGACCCGCGAGGGCACGGCGAAGTGGGGTGGTACCACGAGTCGGACACCGCTCGTCCCCAGCCGGGGCGGCGGTTTTTTGTTTCCCCGCGCCTCGCCGGTGTCGCCGTCGATCGAGTTCGTATTCGTACCATGCCGGGAGCGTCCCGGCTCGTCCGAGAGAGGCAGAGATGCGCGATCACATGGACAACATCGTCCGGAACACCGTGGCTCTCCTGCCGGCGCGCCGCGCCGGGTCCTCCTCGGACGCCCTCAAACCATGGTCCGTTCTCGCCGGCTCCAAAGCCAAACAGGCCCGGCGCTCGCTGCGGTGCAAACCGTCGGCGCTGCCCGTGTCTGTCGTCTTTGGAGCGGAACCTGACCGAAGAGGAGAACGGACCGATGTCTTCACCGATCCCCAACGCGCCGCAGGCGCCACGCGTTGCGGTCGTCCACGGCCCGCTGCGGGCTGAGGAGCGACTGCTTTTCGCCGAGTTCGCGCGCCGCGGCATCGAAGTCGCCCGTATCGACGATCGTCGTGCTGTGGTCGACCTCACCGGCCAGCCCTGGGACTACGATGTCGTGATCGGGCGCAGCGTCAGCCAGCAGCGGACCCTGCACACCCTGGCGATCGCCGAAGGGTGGGGCATCCCGACGCTCAACCGGTCTGAGGTAGTGGCGCTGTGCAACGACAAGCTGCGCACCTCGGCCGCGATCGCCCGCGCCGGGCTGCCGCAGCCGCGCCTGCTGGTGGCCTACACGCCCGAGGCAGCGTTGGAGGCGATCGAGTCGCTGGGCTACCCGGTTGTGCTCAAGCCGCCCGTCGGCTCCTGGGGCCGGCTCCTGGCCAGGGTCAACAACCGTGCCGCGGCCGAGGCGCTGCTGGAGCACAAGGAGTCTCTCGGGGCGTTCCACCACGGCACCTTCTACATCCAGGAGTACGTGCGCAAGCCGGGGCGGGACATCCGCGCCTTCGTCGTCGGCGACGAGACGATCTGCGCCATCTACCGCCGCTCCGGGCACTGGATCACCAACACCGCGCGGGGTGCCGAGGCGAGCAACTGCGTGGTCACGCCGGAGATCGCCGAGCTGTGCAGCGCAGTCGCCCGCGCGGTCGGCGGCGGGGTGCTGGCGATCGACCTGTTCGAGGACCCGGACCGTGGGCTCCTGGTGAACGAGGTCAACGCCACGATGGAGTTCCGCAACAGCATCCACACCACGGGCGTGAACATCCCGGGCCGCATCGTGGACCACGCCCTGGCGCTGGCCGCGCAGCGAGCCGAGCGCCGCGAGGCCGCCATGGCGGTGTAGTGCCGAAGGCGGGCGAACCGCCGCGGGGGAGCTGGCTGGCCGAGAGGTGATGCTCGTCCCGGCCGCTACAACGATACATATCCCAGGAGTGATGGCGGGGACCAGGGGCCGGGAGCCGGGTCTGAACGGGTCCTCGGGAACCCGGGTTCCTGCCGGCCGGCGCTACTGGTAACGCGCTCGGACGTAGGCGTACACAGCACCGTCGCTGACGTCCCGCGAGCTGGACCGCGCCGCCGGTGGCTGAGTTTGGCAGTGTGGTCGGTGGTGAACCAGAGCGGCGGCGCGCTTCGGCGCTTTCAGGCGACATATCGCGCGAGCTCTCGATCGACCGGCTCACCCCGATACCGAACGGTTGGTCGTGCCCCCGGTGCTCAGCATCACCACATGAGATCCCTCGTTCCGCTCAGGATGACAGCCGTACCACGCCAGCCCCAACCCTTGACATAGGAGCATCACGAATACAAGCAATCACCTGCATTCGGTATCACGCCCCAGCCTGAGCGGCGGACTCACGCCCGCCAAAGCGTGTCGCGACCACTGCTTGGACGGAAAGCCTTGCCGCGGGGATCGTCTCCGTGCCACAGTTCGGGCGCGCGGTGCTGGACCTGCGCAGGCATGAGGGGGAGGCGAGGCGTGACCGGGACCGAGACCGAGACGCCACGGCGTGGAGCACGTGGGGCGCTGCGGCAGCCGCCCGAGGTCCGGGCGATGTTCGACCGTATCGTCCGGCGCTACGACTTGATGAACCGGCTCATGAGCCTCGGGCGCGATGTCGCCTGGCGGCGCCTGGCCGCCCGCGAGGCGGTCGCCGGGGGTGCCCGGCAGGTGCTCGACGTGGCGACCGGCACCGCCGACCTGGCACTGGAGCTGGCGCGCCAGGGCGCCCCGCGTGTCGTCGGCGCCGACTTCTCACGCGGGATGCTCGAACTGGCCGCGGACAAGATCCGCGGGCGCGGCGCGTCGATTCGTCTGCTCCAGGCTGACGCGATGGCACTCCCGTTCCCGGACGGCGCGTTCGACGCCTGCACCGTTGCCTTCGGCCTGCGGAACATGCCCGACTACGAGGCCGCCGTCGTCGAGATGGCCCGCGTGCTCCGGCCGGGCGGCCGGTTGGTGGTCCTGGAGATGACCCCGCTCCGCGTGCCGGTGCTGCGCACCCTCTTCCGCTGGTACTTCGATCGCCTCGTTCCCCTGATAGGCGGGCTCATCAGCGGCGACCGCGATGCCTACCGCTACCTGCCCACCTCCGTCAGCGCCTTTCCTCCGGCCGAGGAACTGGCCGCGATCATGACGCGCGCCGGGCTGGCGCCGGTCCGCTACCAGTACCTGATGATGCGCACTGTCGCCCTGCACGTCGGCGTCAAGCCGGGCATAACCCCCCGGTAGGGGCCGTTTGAGCGGGAGAGGTCTACTCAGGGGGCGCTACATCGCGGCCGGCATACCGGCCGGCATGGCGGTCGGCAGCAACTCCGGCATGACGAGCACCAGGGCGCCGTAGGCGATGAGGGCGACGGCCGCGACCTGCGCCAGTCGCGGTCCGATCGGCAGCGCCTTCTCGGCGAAGATCAGCACCGTGACGAGCGCCATCACCGCCACCTTCATGATCCCGAGCGGGAAGAGGATCACGAACAACAGCCAGCAGCACCCGAGACAGTAGCTCCCGTGTTCAATTGCCATCCGGAATGCGCCTCGGGCGCCGTCGCGCCACGAGGGGAGAATGAACGCCAGCGGGGTGCGGCATTTGGCCAGGCAGGCACGCTTGAGCGGGGAGAGCTGGTACAGCCCGGCGAGGATCAGGATCGCGCCGCCGCTCGCCGCGGTGGGCTTCGGGCCTCGGGCTAGGGCGGACGGCTACCCCGACCATGAGATCGGGGCGTAGTGCCCGTTCTTGCCGGAGTTGTCCCAGGTCATCCCGTGGTCGCTGAAGGTGCTGCCCGAGGTGCCGACGGCGAAGGCGATCTTACTGGCGAAGGGGTGCGCGTTCTCCGCCCAGATCTCATGGTCGGTGTCGAAGCTGGGCGCTGGCTGCACCCCGCACCCGATGCCGGTCAGGCAGGGGCGAAATTGCGCGAACGTTCCCGATCATATGGTCAGACTACGCTTCAAGGCAACCATATCAAGTGCCTGTTACGTCAGGGGCATACCTCCTCCACCATGTCTGCCGGATCGACAGGCTCAGTCCACCGGAGGGAAGTACTGCGGAGCCTCGCGGCGGTCGCGCATCCCGTACTCGCGGATGACACGCACCTGCCGGTAACGGACGCCCTCCGGCAGCGCCGGTGTCTCCGGGGGAGTATCCCGCCAGGACATGAGGAGCAGGTGCTTCCCGGGCTGATAGATGCTCTCGAACCGTGCTTGTTCGACGGGGTCGCCCATCGCCGACGGCGGTGGGGAAGGCGCTACGGCGTCGGGCGCGGGGGACAGCGTCTCGGAGATCGTGACGACCTTGGCCACGCCGACCTCCGTGAGATCGAGGCGCGTCGGCCGGGGTTCGAGCCCGGCGGGCGGGTGCGTGTCGGCAATCACCTCCCCGACACGCAAGCGGTAGTCGTTGAAGATCTCGAATCGCCCGGGCACCTGGCCGCGCGTGTAGTGCAGCGCGTTGGTCCGCCAGCGGATCAGCGCCTTCTCGTCGCGCCAGGTCGAGAGGGAGAGGAGCCCGCTTTCGTCCCCGATGCGCCGGAACCGCTCGTTGTCGATGAAGCCCTCGATCTGCTCCAGCTCCGGCCGCAGCAGCCGGGCGATCTCCAGGTACTCGTCCCAGCGCTCCGGCTTGGGCCACACCTCGAAGAGCACGACGAACATCCTTGACCTCCTTCCGGCCCAACCGGCGTGCGGCGGATCATCCACGGGACGGAGAGCCCCGCGCCATTGGACCCGCCCACCCGCCCCCGGGACGGGTGGTGTGACGGTTCCCGGGGCCGTGGTCTGGGCCCGGGACAGGTGGCGCGACCGTTCTCGCACCGTGGTCAGGGCCCGGGGCTCAAGCCGCCGGGCTCACAACGAAAGCCCGCTAAAGCGGGCTGGGACGTGGCAGGGCGCCGACCCGGGCGATACGGTTCCGACTATTCGGGCACGCACCGTGATGGTGGACACCGTAGCGTCGAGGGGTAAGCCCTCGTCCCCAGCCGGCTTCAGCCGGCTTTTCGCTGTCAGCCCGGGGGGTTACCCCCTGGCACGTGCCGACCGCGAGGAGCCTTCGTCATCACATGTTATGAGCCAGGCTCGCCGTCGGGCACCGGCCACCGCGGCGGGCGCTTGCATTGCTTCCCTAGACTGTACTCCTCATCCCGCGGAGATGCTTCGGTCTGAACCGAAGTATCGGCGCCGACGCGTGGGTATACTGGCGGCATGGCTACGCATTCGCGTCTCGCACAGCTCGGTGCTCTGTTTGCCGAACCCGCCCGCGCGGTGATGCTGGCGGAGTTGATGGGTGGCCGTGCACTGACGGCCACGGAGCTGGCGGCGCGGGCCGACATCGCGCCGTCGACGGCCAGCGCCCATCTGGCACGGCTCGTGGATGGGGGGCTGCTCGCGGTGGAGGTCCAGGGCCGCCACCGCTACTACCGCCTGGCAGGCCCGGAGGTCGCGCGTGTGATCGAGACGCTTGGTGCCTTTCCGCAGCCAGCCGAGGATCGCGATGCGTCGGAGTTCGAGGAGGTCGAGGGGCTGCGCTTTGCCCGCACCTGTTACGACCACCTCGCCGGCCGCCTCGCGGTGGCGATCCGGAGCGCGATGATCGAACGAGGACTGCTGCTGGAGCACGGCGCGGAGCATCAGGTCACGCCCGCAGGGGAGGCCTGGTTCGCGGACTTCGGCGTGGACCTCGTGGCAGCGCGCCGGGCGCGTCGCTCCTTTGCTCGTCGGTGCCTGGACTGGACCGAGCGCCGGCCGCACCTGGCCGGCGCTCTTGGGTCGGCACTGTTGGCTCGGTTGATTGAGCGCGGCTGGATCGTGCCCGTCCCCGGCGAGCGCCTCGTCGAGTTGACTCCGGCCGGCCGCGCCGGTCTCGCCCGCGACCTGGGCCTACGCTTTCCACTGGCCGGCGACCAGCTCTGATCCGCCGCGCTCCCTATCGATACGCACTACGCAGTACGCACTACGCCTGCGTCTCGCTCAGCGCTTCCTCCAGCGTGTTGAGGTATTCCTCCATCGTCGCGAAGGCTGCGTCGTAGGGCGCCGCCGTCGTCAGGTCGACCCCGGCGTCGCGCAGCAGATCGAGCGAGTCCTTCGACGACCCGGCAGCCAGGAAGGCCAGGTACCGGTCGCGCGCCTGCTCGTCTCCGGACAGCACCGCTGAGGCGAGCGCCATGGCCGCGATCAGCCCCGTGGCGTACTGGTAGACATAGAACGCGCGGTAGAAGTGCGGCACGCGCGACCACTCGACTGCTAACTGGTCGTCGGCCGCGAAGTCGGGGCCGTGGTACATCGTCGCCAGGCGGGTGTACTCGTTCATCATCCGCTCCGGCGTCAGCCCCTCATTCGCCTCGACCACCTGGTGCGTCAGCAGCTCGAACTCGGCGAACATCGTCTGCCGGAAGATGGTGGTGCGAATCCCCTCCAGCGCGTCGTTCACCAGGTAGGCCCGCTCTCGCGGGTCGGTGCTGCGCTTGAGCAGGTATGCCCTCAGGAGCGCCTCATTGAAGGTGGAGGCCACCTCGGCGACGAAGATGGTGTAGGACGACGTGGGGTGCGGCTGGTTCTCTGCCGAGAAGTGCGAGTGCATCGCGTGGCCCAGCTCGTGGGCCAGGGTGAAGACGTCGTTGAGTGTACCGCCCCAGTTGAGCAGCACGTAGGGGTGAACCCCGTAGACCCCGAGGTTGTACCCGCCGGAGCGCTTGCCCGGTGTCTCGTGCACGTCGATCCAGCGGGAGCGCAGCCCCTCGCTCACCGCATTGACGTACCGCTCGCCGAGCGGCGCGAAGGCGGCCACGACGGTGTCGGTCGCCTCCTGGTAGTCGAAGGTCCGCTTCGGCATCTCCACCAGGGGCACGTAGAGGTCGTACATGTGGACCTCGTCCAGGCCCAGGACCCGCTTGCGCAGCGACACGTAGCGGTGGAGCAGCGGGAGGTAGCGGTGCACCGTGTCGATCAAGTTGGTGTAGACCTCGAGCGGGATGTTTTCCGGCTTCAGTGCCGCTTCGAGCGCGCTGTTGTAACGGCGCACGCGGGCGAAGAAGGCGTCGCGCTGGTTGCTCGCGGTCAGCAGCGCCCCGAGTGTGTTCCGGTGGGCGTGGTAGGGTGCGTGCAACGTCTCGTAGGCGTCGCGGCGGACCCGGCGGTCACGGCTTTCGAGCAGGCGCAGGTAGCGCGCTTTGGTCAGCTCGATCTCGGTGCCGTCGCTGTCGATGACCGTCCCGAAGCGGATGTCGGCGTTGTCGAAGAAGGTGAAGACGTTTGAGGCGGTCTGCGCCATCTCCGCCGTCTCGGCCAGGACCTCTTCGACCTCGGCGCTGCGCACGTGCGGACGCTGGCGGATCGTGCGCTCGATCAGCCGCCGGAACGGCTCAAGGCCCGGCTCGGCGTCGAGGAAGCCGCGCAGTTGCTCGTCGGTGAGGGTCAGCAACTCGGGCTGGATCCAGGCCGTCGCCCGCCCGGCGGCGACCACGAGCGCCATCACCTGCTCGTAGCGCTGGATCGCGGCCGTGTTGCGGGTATCCTCGTCCCGCTCCAGCATCGCGTAGGCGAACAGGCGCTCCAGTCGCTCGTCGATCTGGTCCGCCAGAGAGAGTGCCGCCAGCAACTGCTGCGGGCTCTGGCCGAGCGTGCCCCGAAAGGCCTCGATGTCCGGCAGCGCCGCCTGGACGGCCTGGCGCTCGGCTTCCCACGCCTCGGCGCTCGGGAACAGGTGTGTCAGATCCCACCGCTCGCTCTCGGGAACCGCGTCGCGCGTCATCTGCGCCATGAGCCTCGACCTCCTCGCATCGCTACCCATCCGCCGGTCGGGCCGCGGAGCCAGCGCCCCGGCCGCCGTCAGTCTACACGGAAGCGCTCGCAGGAGCCGCGCCCGGCTACCATCCGGCGCCGTCTTGCCGTATCATCTCCTCGATACGTCGACCGGTGGGGTAGCCGGATCGGCTCGTTCATGCTATGGTGCCAGTGTAGCGCGGCCCATGGCCGCGCCCCTCTGAGTGTGAACTTGTGAACTGACGACGCGCGACAGCGAGTGACCCCCGGCAGGGGACGGCGGACGAGAGGAGCGAGCGGTGGCCCAGGGCTACCTGATGATCGAGCTGGGGATTATGGGGCTCTTCGGTGCGTTCTGGAGCATCGCGGGCACCCGGCTGGTGCGTGAGCAGGGCTACCCCTGGCTGGAGAAGATCGGCTACGCCGCCGGGGTGGTGTCCCTGGTGCTCTCCCTCATCTACATCGTCTGGGGCTTCACCCGCTAGCCGCGCCCTCACGGATGCGTCATCTACCGCCCCTCCCCGCAGGCTCGGGGAGGGGCGGCGTCGTGCTATTCCGGATGAGCTAGATTCTCCCGTCGGGCACTTCCCTAGACGGTCATACTCGGTGAAACCTGCCCGCGGGCGCTCGGCGGTTCCCCTTCGTTATCCCTCCCCGTCGCCCGCGCGCACTGCCTCGCGGGCGGGCCGATCGGCCATCGGGGCCGGCTGGCCGACCTTGAGTTGCACGAGCGTCGGCGGGAACAGCAGGTCGAGCGTCCAGTCGAGCGTCACCCGCAGTCGCTTCTCCCAGCGCGGCAACTGCGACAGATAGTAGGTTCGGAACAACCACCAGGCCGGGAACCCGGAGAAGGTCCAGCCCCGCAGGTTTACCACCGCCGAGCGGTGGCCCAGCGCCACCATCTGCCCCAGCGTGCGGTAGGCGATCGGCTTGGGCGACCGGCCACGCAGCCGTGCGGCCACGTTGTGCGCCAGGACTCGCGCCTCGCGGATCGCGTGCTGCGCAGTCTGTGGGTAGGGCTGCCCGGTGGTCGGGTCCGGCACCCGCGCGTTGTCCCCGAGCGCCCAGACGTTGTCCTGGCCCTCGACGGCCATGTACTCGTCTACGATCAGGCGACCCCGCTCGTCCTTCGGTAGCGGCAGGTCGCGCACCAGGGGGTTCGGCATGACGCCGACCGAGCCGACCACCGTCTCCGTCTCGATCACCGTGCCGTCGTCGAGCCGCACCGCGGTCGGCTCGACCGACGCGACGCGCCTTCCGAGGATCACCTCGACGCCGCGGGAGCGCAACTGCTGCTCAGCGAACCGGCCCAGGTTCTCCGGCAGGTCGGGGATCAGGCGGTCACCGCCATGGACCAGGACGATCCGGAAGTCGTCCGTGCTGAGGTGTCGGTAGTGCTTGGCGGCGTCGTGGAGCAGGTCGGTGACTTCGGCAACCACCTCCACCCCGTTGGCGCCACCGCCGACGACCACCACCGTGAGCAGCCGGGCCTTGGCCACCGGATCGGTTTCGATGTCCCCCTGCTCCAGGATGTCGATCAGGTGGTTCCGCAGGGCGAAGGCGTGGCTCAGCCGCTGCACGTCGAAGGCGTACTCACCCAGACCGGGGACGAGCCCCACGTTGGGCACGCCGCCCAGCGCCAGCACCAGATGGTCGTAGTACAGCGAGCGCGGCTGTTGCCGGTGGCGGTAAAGGCCGTGGCGGATATCCACCCGCTGCTCCGCCAGATCGATGCCGGTGATCTCGCCGACGTACAGCGTTGCGCGGGGAACCAGCAGTCGGATCGGGTTCAGAATGTGCTCGGTCTCGATCGCCCCGGAGACGATCTCGGGGATGAGGGGGTAGAAGACGAAGAAGTTCTCGCGGTTGACGATCGCGATCTCGGCCGGCGTGCGGCGCAACCGCTTCTGCAACTCAAATGCGGTGTAGACGCCGGCGAAGCCGCCGCCCAGGATCACGATGCGGGGTGCCTGGCGCTCACCCGGTCGAAGCCATTCCATCGGTTCGGCGTCCCCTCTCTGCAGCGAGGCGTGGGCGCGTCGTTGCGCCCCTTCCTGTCGCCGGATCGATGCCACCCGGCGGCGCCCTGTTGGCCTGACGTCGCTGGCGCGGCATGCCCGATCATGCGGTACCCGTCACTGGCTCAGCGCCGTTGTCACGCCGTGCCAGGCGGGGCTCTTCTATAGGGGATAACCATGGAGGGATGCAAACGAATCCCGAGGGCGGGAGGGGGTCGGCTGGCTACTCCCCGGGCGGGGCGCCGCGGCCGGTGAAGACGATGGTGGTGCCTTCTGGGGTGTGGCGCTGGAAGTAGTGGACGGGTGCCTGGGAGCCGTCCTCGATCTCCAGCGTGGCGGGCCCGGCCGGCTGCGCCAGCGCGCCCTCACCGTCCAAACGCGTGGCCGTGCCGCGCCAGACGCGATTGCGGCGGTCGATCTCGTACGTGTAGCGCACCGCTGCGATTTCGGTCCCGTCCGGGGCGAGCAGGCGCCCGACCCCGCTGTGACTCTCCATGCTCGACCTGTCCCCCTGCCCGGCGCCGACCGGTTACTCCTCCAACGGCTGCCGGCCGGCGTAGCCCGCGTCTGTCTCGTGCCAGAAGGCAACGGTCGGCTCGTCCACGCGCCAGCAGAGGTAGACCACCCGCCCGCCGCGCAGGCTCGGGAAGTCCACCAGGCCCATGTTCAGGTCCTTCACCTCGATGCCCTGCTCCATGAGTTGCTGCACCTTCTCCTGGAGCGCGGCGACCAACTCCGCGATCCGTTCCTCGCGCCGGTTGGCCTCGGCTCCATGCCCGTTGCTGCGCATAGCTGGGGTGAGCTGTTGCAGGGCGACCACCTCTTGATCGAGTTGTTGCTTCTCGGCCTGGATCGCGGTCAGGATCCCGCGCAGCCGGGGAACCAGTGCCCGGGCTTCCTCGACGGTGAAGTAGCGTGGGAGTGCGTCCTCGGCCATCGTGTTTCCCGTTCCGGCGCCGTGCGCTACCAGGCCAGCGCTTCGGGGCTCAGCGTACCCCGTGCGATGATGCGCGCGTCTCCGATCAGCCACAGACGACCGTCGCGCTGGTCGACCGTCAGGCGTCCGCCATCGACCACCAGGTCCACCGGCCAGGGGCGATCCAGCAGCGTGTGGACGACGAACGCGGTCGCGGTGGCGCCGGTGCCGCAGGCCTTGGTCAACGCCTCGACGCCGCGCTCATAGGTCCGCTGCCGGATCGGCCGATCTGGCGCCACCTCGACGAAGTTGACGTTCGTCCCGGCCGGGAAATGCTTGTCGTCGTATCGCAGCGCCCGTCCGAGCGCGGTGAGGTGTTCGTCAGAGTGGCGCTCAACGTCCGGCACGAACACGACCGCGTGGGGCACGCCGACCCACAGCGCGTGGAGCGGCCATTGCTCCTCACCCGCCTCGACCGTCATGGCATCGAAGCGGACCTGCTCCGGTTCCGGCATGACCACCTCAAACCGCCCGTCAGGGCGGGCCATGACCGGCAGATCCCCGGAGTCGGTGAGCAGGTGGAATTCGGGGCCCTGCACAAGCCCTCGCTCTACGGCGTAGCGCGCGGCGCAGCGGCTGCCGTTGCCGCACATCTCGGCGAGAGAGCCATCCGGGTTGTAGAAGCGGATGCGCGCCGCGTCGGACCGCTCGGCGCCGACGACGATAATCCCGTCGGCGCCGAGCGACAGCGCACGGGTACAGAGCCGGCGGGCTAGCCAACTGAGATCAAGGTCGGCTGCGTCCTCCTCGGCCAGCACGATGAAGTCGTTTCCCGCCCCGCTGAGCTTCATGAATGGCAGTTCGCCAACCACCCGCGCCTCCCTTGCCGGACGGCTCCGATGTTCCCATGGCACTTCTGCCACGCAGTGTAGCATGCAGGATGCTCGTGGGTGGCGCGGCGTGGTTGGGCCCGGGACGGGTGGTGCGAGAGACCCCGCGTCCTGGTCTGGGCCCGGCGCTAAAGCCGCCGGGCTCACAAGGAAAGCCGGCTAAAGCCGGCTGGGGAGCAGCCGGACTCAGATCCGCATCAAACGGTGTCCGCCGGTCGGTAAGTGCCCGGGGGTTTACCCCCGGGCTAACACGGCGAAGCCCACTGAAGGGGCAGGGGACGCTGGGTCCGGCGGGAGACGTAACCGGATACGCCTGTATGTCGCCATTTCAGCCCCTTCAGTGGGCTTACTCATTATTCAGCCCGGGGCTAGAGCGCCGGGCACGTGCCGGGGGCCGTGGTCTTGTCACCACACCGGTTTTCTTCACCATCGTCCTCAGCCCGCTAAAGCGGGCTGTCGTTGTGAGCCCGGGGGTTTACCCCCGGGCACAGACCACCGCGCGGGGATCCTCGCACAACTCATCCCTGGGCACTGACCGTACCGCGACTCCCCTCGCATCATTCGGCCGCGGGCGTGTGTCACTACCCAGCGGCCATACCAAAGCGGCGTCTCGGGCCGCCGC
>Ga0207873_1000316_pt1 | contig 53551 bp, 56 predicted proteins | sample BGWIniCompost_FD_187373 | JGI IMG/M metagenome (GOLD analysis project Ga0207873, IMG submission 187373) | Cellulose adapted compost microbial communities from Newby Island Compost Facility, Milpitas, CA, USA - BGW Initial Compost (SPAdes)... ...
CCTGCGCAAACCTGCGCGCGATCTTGCGTTCGTTGTCCTCGACGACCGCGCGAACCGGCTCGAGACGTTTGGAGCGAGCGGCCATGGTGTTACGAAATCATCAGTTGGCTTCGCCGACGACTTCCGTCAATTGCTTCAAGCTGGTCGCGAAGTCGACGGCCTCGTGCATGTCCTGCTGCAGGAACTGCTGCAGCTTCGGCCACTGTGCGATCGCGTGGTCGACGCGCGGATCCGAGCCCTTCTGGTACGCGCCGATCGCAATGAGATCGCGGTTCTGCTGGTACGTGCTCAGCGTCTGGCGGAACGTGCGTGCGAGCTGCATGTGCGACTTCGGCACGATCTCCTGCATGACGCGGCTGATGGACGCTTCGACGTCGATGGCGGGGAAGTGGCCCGATTCGGCGATCCGCCGCGAAAGCACGATGTGGCCGTCGAGGATGGCGCGCGCCGCATCGGCAATTGGATCCTGTTGATCGTCGCCTTCGGTGAGCACGGTGTAGAACGCCGTGATCGAGCCCTTGCCGTTCACGCCGTTGCCCGCGCGTTCGACCAGGTGCGGCAGACGCGCGAACACGGAAGGCGGATACCCCTTCGTGGCCGGTGCCTCGCCGATCGCAAGACCGATCTCGCGCTGCGCCTGGGCGAATCGCGTCAGCGAATCCATCAGCAGCAGCACGCGCTTGCCGGTGTCGCGGAAATACTCGGCGATGGCGGTCGCCTGCCAGGCGCCATGCAGGCGCATCAGCGGCGGCGCGTCCGCGGGCGCCGCAACCACCACCGCGCGCTGCATTGCCTCGGGCCCCAGGGTGCGGCCGACGAATTCCTGCACTTCCCTGCCGCGCTCGCCGATGAGGCCGACGACGATGACGTCCGCCTGGGCATAGCGCGTCATCATGCCGAGCAGCACGCTCTTGCCGACGCCGCTGCCGGCGAACAGGCCGACGCGCTGGCCTTCGCCCAGCGTGAGCAACGTGTTGATGCTGCGCACGCCGACATCGAAGATCCTTTCGATGGGGCGGCGTTCGAGCGGATTGATCGGCGGGCCGGCGAGATCGCGCGAATGCTCGACGCGCAACGGACCCTTGCCGTCCAGCGGCTGGCCGGCGCCATCGATGACCCGGCCGAGCAGGCCCTCACCGACGCGCACGCGCGCGGGACGCGACAATGGCAGCACGCGCGCATCCGGGGCGATGCCGCGCGGCGTGCCTACCGGCATGAGATACAGGCGATCGGCCTCGAAGCCGACCACCTCGGTCTCCAGCGGCGGCATGCCGTCCTCGCCTTTCACCAGGCAGCGGCTGCCGAGCGCAGCCCTGCAGCCTTCCGCTTCCAGCGTGAGACCGGCAACGCGCCGCAGGCGGCCTTCGACCGGCGGCGGCGGCGCTTCGAGCACGCGCTGGCGCGCGGCGGAAAGGCGCGCCCGCCAGATGGGATTGCGATCAGCGAGTGGCAGCGGGTTGCGGCTCATGCATCCTGCCCCAGGGTTTCGCCCAGCGCGGCATCAAGAAGATTGCCGATGCGCGCTTCCAGCGTGGCGTTCACGGAGGAAGTCGCGGTCTCGACGCGGCAGCCGCCGCGCGACATGGAAGCGTCCTCGATCACCCGCCAGGAACGCTCGATGTCATCCAGCGTCATCATTTCTCGCAACAGCGCCGCGTCCTCGGGATGCAGGTACACGCGCAGCCGGTCTGCGCCGGAGGCGACGCGATCCACCGCGCGCCGCACGCAGTCGGCGATGATTCCGGGATTGACGCTGAGTTCGTGCTGCACGATCTGCATGGCCACCGTGGTGGCAAGCTGCGTGATCTCGCGCATCACGTCGTCGTCGAGCTTTTCCAGCGGCGCGTGCAGCGTGGAGAAGATGTTGTCGAGCGCGGCGAGCTTCTGGCGGAGCACGTCGGCGGCCATGCGCCGGCCTTCCTCCAGGCCCTGCGCCTTGCCTTCCTCGTAGGCGACGCGCTGGATTTCCTCCAGCTGTCTTGCGGTGCTGAAGCGCTGCGGCTTCGGCCGCGGCGCATCGACATCGGGCGGCGTCCAGGTTTCGGCGGCGGCGACGTTTTCCGCGGGAAGAAAGTCAGACATATTCCTCGCCCTTGCCGCCAAGCTGGATGGCGCCGCTCTCGGCGAGCTTGCGCGCGATGCCGAGGATCTCCTTCTGCGATGCCTCGACCTCGGAGAGCTTCACCGGGCCGCGCACCTCGAGATCGTCGCGCAGGATTTCCGCGGCGCGCTCCGACATGTTGCGGAAGAACTTCTCGCGGATCGCGGAATCCGCGCCCTTCAGCGCGATCACCAGCGATTCGGTCGGCACTTCGCGCAGCAGCGTCTGGATGCCGCGATCGTCCACGTCCAGCAGGTTGTCGAACACGAACATCAGTTCCTGGATGCGGCTGGAGAGCATCTCGTCGTGCTTGCCGACATCGCGCAGGATCTTCTCCTCGCTGGCGGAATCGATCAGGTTGAGGATGTCGGCGGCGACCTTGACGCCGCCGAGATTGGAAGACTTCAGCGTGCCGCTGCCCTGCGCCGACTGCTTCTCCAGGATCTCGTCGAGCTGGTTGAGCGCCGTCGGCGGAATGCCGTCCATGGTGGCGATGCGCAGCACGACATCGGCGCGCATGTTCTCCGGCAGCAGGCCGAGCACCTCGGCGGCCAGGTCGGATTCGAGATAGGCGAGCACGATGGCGATGATCTGCGGGTGCTCGCGGCGCACGAGTTCCGCGATCGCGCGCGGGTCCATCCACTTCAGCGATTCCAGGCCCTTGCTGTTGCTGCCGGCGAGAATGCGGTCGATGAGATTGCCGGCCTTGTCCTGGCCGAGCGCGTTCACCAGCACGCTGCGGATGTAGTCCTCGTTGTTGAGACCGAGCGAGGTCTGTTCCTCGACGACCTTGCTGAAGTCCTCCATCACCGCCTCGAGCTGGGTGCGCGAGACGTTGCCGAGCCGCGCCATCGCCGCGCCGACCTTCTGCACGTCCTTGGCGCCGAGATGCCTCAGCACCTCGGCGGCTTCCTTCTCGCCCAGCGCGAGCAGGAAGATCGCGGCGCGATCGACGCCGCTCATGTTCCGGGTCGTCTTGCCAGCCTCAGCCATCGCTGCCTACCCATGATTTGACCACTTGCGCGGCGCGCTTCGGATCCTGCGCAATCAGTGCGCGGGCACGGCCGACGCGATCCTCGTATGAATTCCCCGCAGGGCCTGCGGCCAGCGCCGCGGGCGCGGGTTCGTCCTGTTCCTCGCGCACCGGCGGCAGCACGTTGATCGGCGCCGGCTGCATCACGCTCCGCAGCAGCGGACGCACGAAGCCGAACAGCACCGCAAGCGCCACCAGCACGCCCAGCAACTGCTTGCCCAGCGACTGCATCGCGGGCTGCATCCAGAACGGCGTTTCCTCGACGCCGGCCGATGACACCGGCGTCACCGCCTGGAAGCGCGCGTTCATGACATTGAGCGAATCGCCGCGCTCGGCGTTGAAACCGATGGCATCGCGGATCAGTTGCGTGATGCTTGCCAGCTGTTCCTCGTCCAGCGGCGCCTCCACCGGCTGGCCCTTGTCGTCGACGGTGCGCAGGTTGTCGACCAGCACCGCCACGCTGAGGCGGCTGACGCGACCCACCGGCAGCACTTCGTGGCTGATGGTGCGATCGATCTCGAAGTTGCGGTTCACCTGCGAGGACACCGTGGTGCCCTCCTCGCCCGCGACGGCGGCATCGCCCGCCGCGCTCAGCGGCACGCTCTCGGCGGCCTGCGGCGGCGTGTTGGACAGCGCGCCAGGAACGCCGCCCGCTGCATCGTTCCTCAGCACGCGCTGCTCGGCGCTCTGTTCGGCGCGCACCACGGCGCGCTCGGGGTCGTAGCTTTCGCGCAGCTGTTCCTTGCGGGAGAAATCCAGCTCCACCGCGACGCTAGCGCGCGCGCCGCCGGGACCAAGCATGGGCACCAGCAGCGATTCGATCTTGTCACGCAGCGATTCCTCGTAGCGGCGCTGGTACTCGAACTGTTCGCGCGTCGGCATGCCGGAGGCTTCGTCGCGCGCGGTATCGCTCAGCAGGTTGCCGGCGGCATCGACGATGGCGACATCCGCGACGGCAAGACCGGGCACGCCGGCGGCGACGAGATGCGCGATGGCCCGCACCTGGTCGCGGTGCAGGCTGCGGCCCGGGTGCAGGTTCAGCACCACCGAGGCGCTGGTGCGATTGCGGTCGCGCAGGAAGGCGCTCTGCTTGGGCATGACGAGATGCACGCGCGCGCTCTGCACCGGCCGCAGGCTGGCGATGGTTCGGGCGAGCTCGTTCTCCAGCGCGTGCTGGTAGCGCGCGCCTTCCATGAACTCGCTGACGCCAAGGCCCGGGTCGGTGTTGAGCATGGCAAAGCCGGTATCGGCGCTGCGCGGCAGGCCTTCGCCGGCCAGCTGCATGCGCGCCTCGTGCACGCGGTCCGCGGGCACCTGCAGCTGGCCCGTGGCGGGCTCGATGCGATAGTCGATGCCGAGCCGCTGCAGCGCCTGCGCGACTTCCGCCGCATCGGCGGTGGCAAGCTCCGCGTACAGCACGGCGAAATCCGGCTCGCGCGACCAGAGCACGGCGGCAAAACCGGCAGCGACGCTGGCCGCGAGACCGACCATGAGAATGATCTGTCGCAGCCATGGCGCGCGTTCGAATATGGCGGAAGCGTTCTGCATGCGTCAGGTTCTCAGATCGGCATGTTCATGATTTCCTGGTAGGCGCGCACGAAGCGGTTGCGCACCTCCGTCGCCGCCTTGAAGGCGATGCTCGACTTCTGCGCGGCGATCATCGCCTGGGCGAGATCCGCGCCCGGCTCGCCGCGCTCGAAGGCGCCGATCGCGGCGGCGGATTCCTGCTGCAACTTGTTCACGTGCTGCAGCGAGGCCTTCAGCACCTGGCCGAACTCGTTGCCCGCGGCCGCCTGCGCGACAGGCTCGGGGCGCGGCGGCGCGACGCGCATCCCCGCCTTCAGCGCCTGCATCTGCGCGAGCACCTGGTTGATGGCGTTGATGTCACTCATGGCTTGCTCCAGGAAAGCGCACCGGCCTCGCGCAACTGCGCCAGCTTGTGCCGCAGGGTGCGCGGGCTGATGCCCAGTTGTCTTGCCGCCTCGCCGCGGTGGCCGTTGCAGGCGGCGAGCGCGTCACGGATGCGTGCCGCCTCGGCCTGCACGCGTACCTCGCGCAGCTCGGCGTCGCCGGTGTCCACGCGCGGCGCGGAATCCAGCATCAGCGCATCGATATCGATGTCGTCGCTGTCGGCGAGCACCAGTGCGCGCTGCATGACGTTGGCAAGCTCGCGCACGTTGCCCGGCCAGTCATGTGACAGCAGCAGCTCGCGCGCCGCCTTGCTGAAGCTCGGCACGCGGCGCGCGTGTCGCGAATACAGGTGTTCCGCGAGCGGCAGGATGTCAGCGCGGCGTTCGCGCAGCGGCGGCAGCGTCAGCGGAAACACGTTCAGGCGGTAGTAAAGGTCCTCGCGCAGGCGGCCCTCGGCGACGGCGGCGAGCGGATCGCGGTTGGTGGTGGCCAGCACGCGCACGTCCAGCGCGATGCCCTGGCGCGCGCCGAGACGCTCGACCTCGCGTTCCTGCAGCACGCGCAGCAGCTTGGCCTGCAGTTCCAGCGGCATCTCGGTGATCTCGTCGAGCAGCAGCGTGCCGCCGTTGGCCTGCTCGAACTTGCCCGGATTCGCCTGCACCGCGCCGGTGAACGCGCCCTTCTCGTAACCGAACAGGATGGCTTCCAGCATGCTCGCAGGCAGCGCGGCGCAATTGAGCGCGACGAACGGCTTTCCGGCACGCGGCGAATGGCGATGAATGAAGCGCGCGAACACTTCCTTGCCGGTGCCCGACTCGCCCGCCAGCATCACCGAGACATCGGTGACCGCGACGCGCGCGGCCAGCGCGACCAGGCGCTGCGTGACGGGATCGTTGGCGACGATGCCGGCGGTGCGTGCCTCGAGATGACGGCGCACCACGGCAAGCAGGGCGGTGTTGTCGAAGGGCTTCACCAGATCGCCCGGTGCACCGGTGGCCTGCTCGCTCATGGCGACCACCGGCAGCCCGCCGATGTTCTCCGGCAGCGGCACGCCGGCATCGCGCAGCACCAGCGCGATGCGCGAACGCGCGATCAGGCGAGCGGCACCCAGCGGCGTGTCCGCGCCGCAGGCGTCGAAACCGGCGGCGTCGAGTGCGCGCAGCAGCGCCTCACGCAGGCCGCGGTCGCTTTCGATCACCAGGATGGCGCCGTCTTGCATCTTGCCTTCTCCTTTCGTCCGCCGTGCTTCAAGCAAGATGCATGCCCGCTCACGCGCCGACCGCGAGACTGTCGTTGCGACGCAGTTTCTCGATCAGCGTGGTGCGGCGCAGGCCGAGCAGCCGCGCGGCTTCCGCCACCGTGCCGCCGCTGCGTTCCAGCGCGGCGCGGATCAGTTCCGCCTCGATGGACTGCAGATGCGCGCGCAGGTCGATGCCGTTCTCCGGCAGCGCGTCCGGATCCACGCCGGGTTTCAGCACCGCGCGCTCGGGTTCGCGGCGATAGCGGGCCGGCAGGTCGTCGGCGCTGGCGACACCGTTCTCGCAGAGAATGGTCATGCGCTCGATGAGGTTGGAAAGTTCGCGCACGTTGCCAGGCCAGCCGTACTCGCGCAGCGCCTGCATGGCGGAATCGTCGAGATGGATGCGGCCGCGGCCTTCGGCTTCGTTGCGGCGGACCATCTCCTCGATCAGCAGCGGCAGGTCATCGAGGCGCTCGCGCAGCGGCGGCACCTCGATGGGGAACACATTGAGGCGATAGAACAGGTCCTCGCGGAAACCGCCTTCCTCCACCAGGCCTTCGAGGTCGCGGTGCGTGGCGGCGATGATGCGCACGTCGCAGCGGCGCGTCTGGTTGGAGCCGACGCGCTCGAAGCTTCTTTCCTGCAGCACGCGCAGCAGCTTCACCTGCATGGGCAGGCTCATGTCGCCGATCTCGTCGAGGAACAGCGTGCCGCCCTCGGCGATCTCGAAGCGTCCCTGGCGCGCGCTGATGGCGCCGGTGAACGCGCCCTTCTCGTGGCCGAACAGTTCGCTTTCCAGCAGTTCCGCCGGGATCGCGCCGCAGTTGATCGGCACGAACGGCGCGTCGCGGCGCGGCGAGGCCTCGTGGATGGCGCGCGCCACCAGTTCCTTGCCGGTGCCGGATTCGCCGGTGACCAGCACGCTGGTGTCGAAGGCCGCGACCTGTTCGATCAGCCGGTGGATGCGGCGCATGCCGCGGGTCTCGCCGATCGGCCAGTGACGCGAACGCCGGGTTTCCGCGCCGCCCAGCCAGGCATCCAGATCGCGCCTGCCGAACGGCCAGGGCAGCATGGCGTCGATGCGCACCCGCGCGCTGCGGCAGAAGATTTCCGCCATGCGCTGGTCGCCATACGCGGCGAGCGGACCGCGGCCGCGATGCGCGTTCACCCAGTGCAGCAGTTCCTCGGTGACGAGGTCCGGCTCCGGCGCGCCGATCAGCATCAGGCTCCAGGCCTTCGCATCCGGCGGCGTGCCGTCGGCGTCGAAGCACACCGCGCGGGCGCCGGCGGCTTCGACGGTGGCCGCGACTTCGCGGGCGCGATTGGCATCGGCATCGAGAATCAGTACGGCGAGTTCTTTCATGGCAAACCTCAGGCGGAAAGCGCGGCAATGCTGCCGGGCAGACACTGACGTTCATTGAGAGACGGAATGCCGAGCTGGTCGCGGTACTTGGCGACCGTGCGGCGCGCGATGCGCACGCCGTCGTCGGCGAGCATGCGGGCAATGGCGGAATCGGACAGCGGCGCGGCCGGGTCCTCGGCGGCGACGATGTCGCGGATGCGCGCCTTGACCGTCTGCGCCGCGCAACCGAAGCCGTCGTCGGTGGCAAGCTCGGCGGCGAAGAAGTACTTCAGTTCCAGCGCGCCCTGCGGCAGCTGCACGTACTTGCCGCTGGTGACGCGCGAGATGGTGGATTCGTGCATGCCGACGTCGGCGGCGATCTGCTTCAGCGTCAGCGAGACGAGTCCCTCGGGACCGCGCTCCAGGAAGCCGCGCTGGCGGGCGATGATGGCGCGCGTCACCTTGACGATGGTTTCCTCGCGCTGTGCCAGCGCGCGCAGCACGAAGCGCGCCTCGGCAAGCTCGTTGCGCAGCGCCTGGTGGGCGCGGCATTCCTCGGAAGAACGCATCAGGCGCTCGTATTCGGGGTTGATGCGCAGGCGCGGGAGGTTGCGCAGCGCCTCGACTTCCCAGCGCGCGCCGCGGCGATACACCCGCACGTCGGGCACCACCGGGCGCGGCAGTTCGCCGGGGGCGGCGTTCGCCGGCCGCGGCGACAGGCTGCGCAGCAGGGCGAATGCCGCCTTCACGTCATCGCCGTCGACGCCCAGCGCGCGCGCCAGAGCGGCGACGTTCAGCTGCGGCAGGCGCGGCAGGAACTCGACGATCAGGCGGCGGGTGAGGTCCACGGTCCGCGAGGCGGGATGGAGTTCGAGCTGCAGCAGCAGGCATTCGGCCAGGTCGCGCGCGGCGATGCCGGCGGGCTCCAGCTGCTGCACGCGGCGCAGGGCGGTCTCGATCTCGGCGACGCCGAGACCGGTCAGCCTGGCAATTTCCTCGAGCGGCGTGCGCAGGTAGCCGTCGTCGTCCAGCGAATCGACGATGACGCGGGCGGCAAGGAGCTCGGTCGCGGTCAGCGGCAGGCACAGCAATTGCTGATGCAGCGAGTCCGCGAGATCGGCCTCGGCGGCGAAGTCGCGGGTCGCTTCGGGGCTGTACGGCGCGGAGGACCACTCGCCCGCTTCCACCGGCGCGTCATCCTCGGCGGTGAGCGCCTCCAGGGATTTGGCGGGAGCGTCAAGCTCGGCTTCGAGCAGCGGATTGCGCTCCAGCAGGGTGCGCAGCTCCGCCTCCAGCTCCAGCGTGGGCAGCTGCAGGATGCGCAGCGACTGGCGCAGTTCCGGGGTGAGGTTGAGCTGGGTGGCTAGCTTGAGGTGCAGCGCGGTCTTCATCCGACGCCCTCCCTGAATATGTAAACTTGCAACGGGGAGAGAGTGTCGGAAACGTGACGTGGTTCACAGAATCGGGGATTCCCCCATCCTGATATCAGGGAATTCCCGGATTCCCCTAGGAAAGAGGGGAAAGTACCCGCGGAGTGTCAAAAAATCGGCGGGAACGGGTCAGATTTGTACCCGGCCCGCCCTATTCGGACACGAGGCCGATGCGCATGGCGTAGCGCACCAGGCCCGCCAGGTCGTTGATGCCGAGGCGCTGCATGATGTTGGCGCGGTGGGTCTCGACGGTCTTGACCGACAGGTTCAGCTTCTCGGCGATGGCGCGGGTGCCATGCCCTTCCGCCATCAGCTGCAGCACCTCGCGCTGCCGCCCGGTGAGCGTGATCTCCTCCGCGCCCTGCCCCTCCCCGCTGCGGCCGCGCGCGCCGAGATAGGAATCCAGCAGCTTGCGGGAGACGCGCGGGCTGAGATAGGTCTCGCCGCGGCGCACGGCCTGCAGCGCCAGCCCCAGCTCCTCGGTGGCCGAATCCTTCAGCAGGTAGGCGGCCGCGCCCGAGCGCAGCGCGCGGTCGACGTACACGTCGTCGCTGTACATGGACAGGATGATGATCTGGATGTTGGGCTGGCGCTGGCGGATCTGCGCGGTCGCGTCGATGCCGTTCAGCGTCGGCATGGCGATGTCCATGAGGATGACGTCAGGCTGCAGGCTGCGCGCCAGGCGCACGGCCTCGTGGCCGTCGTCGGTCTCGCCCACCACTTCCACGTTCGCCATCTTCTCGATCAGGGTGCGCAGGCCGGCGCGCACCAGCACGTGATCGTCGGCGAGTACCAGTTTCAGCTTCTTCATTGCCGGTCCACTTCCTTCTGCGCGGCTATTCATTCGTTCAATGGCATCCAGGCGCGTACGCGCGTGCCCTTGCCCGGCAGCGATTGCAGCTCGAAGTGCCCGCCCGCCAGCGTGGCGCGCTCGCGCATGCCGATGAGCCCGAGACTCCTGCCCTGTGACACCGCCACCGTCGCGGCATCGACGTCGAAACCGCCGCCATTGTCGCTCACTTCCAGCGCCAGCCCGCCATCGGCGAGTTCCAGCGCCACGCGGATGCGCGTCGCCTCCGCGTACTTGAGGATGTTGGTCAGCGCCTCCTGTGCGATGCGGAAGCAGGCGGTTTCGATATGGCTCTCCGGTCGTGGATCGAGTTCGACCGCGTCGAAATCAAGCACCGGCGGCGTCGGCAAGGCGCTCAGCATGGAATCGCACAGCCATTGCAACGCCGCAGGCAGGCCGAAGTCATCCAGCATGGTCGGGTGCAGGGTGCGTGACAGCCGCCGCACCACGTCCAGCACCCGGCCAGTTTCCTCGTCCGCCTGGCGCAGCTGCTGGATGCGAGATTCGCGCTCGTTGGTGGCGAGCGCATTGTTGATGCGCAGGCGCACCGCGGTGAGCAGCTGGCCGATCTCGTCATGCAGCTCGCGCGAGATGTCGCGCCGCTCCTGTTCAAGGCGGTCGAGCTGGTGGCGGCTCAGCTGCTCCAGCGTCGCGGCGTAATGTTCCAGGCGCTCCTCGTAGGCGCGGCGCAGGGTGCGGTCCTCGATCACCAGCATGAAGCGCGGCTGCGGCCCGCCGCTGCCGGCGCTCTCCAGCCGGCCCGGCACGATGCGCGCATGCATGGTCTCGCCGTCGAAGCGCCGCAGCTGCATCTCCAGCGCGCTGCTGGCGGAAGCCGCCTCGCGCAGCCGCGCCATGAAATCCTCGGCCTGCTCGTCTTCGGGGCAGGCGAATTCGGCCACGTGCCGCCCGCGCAGCTCGGCGGCGGAGGCGCCCAGCATGCGCATCAGCGCCTGGTTGGCGGCGACGACACGGAAGTCCGCGTCGAGCAGCAGGATGCCGGCCGGCGAGACATCGAAGATGTTGCGGAAGTGCGCCGCGGTCTGCCGCAGGCGATGCTCGGTCTCGCGCAGCGAACTGATGTCCACGCCGATGCCGACCACGTAGCGGTTGCCGTCGATTTCCAGCGGGTGACCGGTGAAGAGATAGGGAATGCGCTCGCCGTCGCCGCTGACCAGCTCGCCTTCCAGGTCCGCCGCGCCCTGGGTGAACACCTCGCGGGCATGTTCGCGCACCACGCTTTCCTCGCGGTTCGCGAGCCATTGCGGCGAGACCTGCGCGAGCGTCTCGCTGTCCAGGCCGGTGACCACTTCCAGCTGGCGGTTCCAGCGCAGCAGGCGCCGGCCCTCTTCATCGGCAAGGAACAGCACGCCCGGCATGCGGTCGAGCATGGCCTCGACCAGCCGCGAATCGGCCTCGGCCTTGCGCCAGGCGCGCACGATCCGCGACAGCACCAGCAGGATGATGAGGGAAGCGAGCAGGAACACCACGTCCACCCGCCAGCTCGCGGCGTGCGTCCGCAGCAGCACCCAGGCGGTGACGAGCAGCAGGTGACCGACAACGATCGCGGCAAGTGCGTTGCGCAACAGGTTTTTCATTGCCGCCGGAACACCCCCATGACAAGGGGCGCATGGTGCCGCGTGGACGCGGCGAGATCAATGACTCATGTCAATCGTGCGGGTGACGCTGGCCGGCGACACTGCGGCGGTGATGACGGAAGATCAGCCGGTCGAGCTGTTCGCTGACGGCGTCGTTCATTTCCAGGAAGCGCGCGTACACCCAGGCCGGGTCGGCGTCGACCGGACCGCGGAACTCCGCCGGCAGGGCCACCGGCAGCGACGGGAAGGCCGGCAGGTAGACGAGGCAGACGAGCGGCATGCCGATGCGGCCATTGCCGGCGGCGCCATCGGCGCGCCAGCTGATGCCTTCGCTGTGTATGCATACCGGCTGCGGCGGATCGAAGCTTTCCTCGCGCGCCAGCAGGCGCGCCATCATCGCGAGCAGCAGGTTGAGGCGCCGGTCGATGCGCACGATGTCCGCATGCCAGGGCGCATCCTCGATGCGCCGCTCCGGCAGCGGCTCTTCCATGGCGTTGACCGCTTCCAGCACCTGCAGGGTGGACTGCAGCACCTGCTCGCGGCTGGCGCGATCAGGCGCGGCCCCCCACTGCGCGACGAAGCGCAGGCTGGCTTCCAGGCGCACGCCTTCGACGGGATAGATCATGCGTTATCTTCCAGGCTGGCATGACGAAGATAGGTGTTGCTGGCATCGATGCCGCGGCGCGAGGACGCGCTCGCCGCCATCAGCGCGCGGCGCTTCCCGGCAAGCTCGCGCTCGAACTCGCGCTGCTCGAGCAGCAGGGTCTCGGCGATCACGCGCAGTTCCGAGGGCGCGAGCCCATGGTCGCGCTCGAACAGCTCGTGGATGAGCTGCGCGCGCTCGCGTTCGATGCCGGCGGCCTCCTGCCACTCGCCGGCCTGCATGGCCGCGGCGAGCGCGTGGCGAAGCGCATCGAGGCGCTGATGGATGCGTTCCAGCGGCAGCGTGTTCATCAGCCCTGCTCCGCGCCGGCGGGAATCGCCTGCCAGGCGCTGCGAATCTCGTTCAGCAGATGACTCACTTCGTCCACCATCTCGACGCGGTTCTCGATGTTGGCGAGCGTGAGCCGCCGCTCCATGTAGTCGTACAGCGCACCCAGGCGCTCGGCGATCTCGCCGCCCTTCTCGGCATCCAGCGCGCCGCGCAGCCCGCCGAGGATGTCGATGACGCGGCTGATGGCCTCGCCCTTGGCGGCCGGCTCGCGCTGCTGCATGAATCCGCGCGCGCGCGCGAGATGCGTGAGCGCGCCGTCATAAAGCATGGTGATCAGCTGCTTCGGATCCGCCGCCGCCACGCCGCCTTCCACGCTGACGCGATGATAGGCATCCAGTGCGCCCTTTCGATCAAACATTGCTCGGACTCCCGCTGCTACCCGTTGCTCGCTGTATCGGCAGCAACCGGCCTGGCTTGAATCACAGGTTGGCCAATTGCTGCGCGATGTAGCTGCTGGTGCCCTGCAGCTGCACGAGCAGCGTGTCCAGCGCCGTGAACTGCTTCAGGTAAGTCTGGTGCAGGCGCTCCATGCGCATGTCCAGGCTGTCGCGCTGTGCCCGCACCTGGTCGAGACGCTTCTTCAGCGCCTCGGTGCGGCTGTCGAACATGCCCTCGCTTTCCACGTAGCCGCGCAGGGAATTCCGCAGCCGCGCCGCCAGTCCCGACTCGCCGCCGAACAGTTCCAGCGCGCCGTTCGGTGCGGCATCCAGCGCCTTGCCGAGGTCCTCGCTGTCCAGCTTGAGACGGCCATCCGGCTGCGTGGTGATGCCGAGCTCCGCCAGCGTATCCGCCAGGGGATCGGCGCCGGGTGTCGCGGTGGCGATGGCGGCACGCAAGGCGGCGCCAATGCCGCGCGTCATGGCATCACCGGTGAGCGCCGCGGCCGTACCGGCATCGACATCGAAGCGGGTCTGCTCGTTGATGGCGGTGATGACGGCGTTGTAGCTGTTGACGAAATCCTTCAGCGCCGTCTCCAGCGCACTGCGGTCGCGGCTGACTTCCAGCGTGAGCTTCTCGCCGGGACGCGCCGCCTTCAGGTTCAGGGTGACGCCCTGCAGGGCGTCGCTGATGACATTGCGATCCGCGGTGACGGCGATGCCATCGATCAGCACGCGGGCATCGGCGGCAGGCGAGCTTTCGGTGTAGTTCGCGGTGTTGCCTGCGTCATGCGCAAGCGCATCCAGGCCGCCGTCGCCGCCTTCGGTGCTGACGGTGATCACCTTTGCCGCGCCGCTTTCCGCGGAGCTCAGCACCAGGTGCGCGCCGTGCTCGCCGTTGACGATGGTGGCGCTGATGCCGGGATTGTCCGCGTGCGCGTTGATGGCGTCGCGGATCCCGGCGAGCGTCGCGGACTCGGAAAACTGCAGCGTGAAGCTGTCCTCGCCGAGCGAGAGCGTCAGCGAACCGCTGCCGATGGCTTCGTCGGCGGCATGCGGCTTGCTCACCAGGCGATGCGCGCTCGCCAGCTGCTGCACTTCGATGTCGTAGCGGCCGGTGGCGGCCTTGCTCGTCACCGAGGCGGTGAACACCTCCTCGTCGGCGGAGGTCGCGCCGCGCGGCGACAGCCGCGCGTCGATGCCGGAAAGAAAGCTGTCCAGCGAGGACAGGGCGCTCTTCAGTTTCGACAGCGCCGAGATCTGCGCATTGGCGCGTGCCTGTTCGCGGTTGAGGCGCGCATCCGCCGGCGCGCGCTCGGCGCTGACCAGCTGCTGCACCAGGCTGGCGACATCGAGACCTGAGCCCAGTCCCGGGGATGAAAGCGTACTCATGTCCGATCTCCTTGCTGCACGTCCATCGCCGGCATCAAGCAGGAATCATGCCCGCACGCCGCGCGGGTCCAGGAACTGCAGGCCGGCCGCATCCAGTCTCGCGGCGAGCCTGAGCACTTCCTCGCCGGGAATCTGGCGAATCAGCTCGCCGGTCAGCGAATCGATGACGCTGACCACGACGCGGCCGCTGGCTTCATCGATGCGGAATTCGAGTTCGCGCTGCATCTCGCGCACGAAGGCCTCGAGGCGGGCAACGGCTTCCTGCAGCGTCGCGACCTTCGCCACCACCGGCGGCGCATTGCGCTCCGGCTCGCGCTCGGTGCGCGGCGCGGTTGCCGCGGATGCGGCTTCGTCCACCGCGGTCACCACGCGCAGCGTCTTGTCGTCGATTCGAAAGGGATTCATGGCTGTTCCTCGCACGGCAAAAGGGGCGCCCGGTCGCCCGGACGCCCCTGTCTGCCATCAGACTGCCATCAGCGCGTTGCGGATCAGCGCAGCAGGCTGAGGACGTTCTGCGGCACCTGGTTCGCCTGGGCGAGAATCGCGGTGCCGGCCTGCTGCAGGATCTGCGTGCGGGTCAGCGCGGCGGTTTCCGCGGCGAAGTCGGCGTCCAGGATGCGCGAGCGCGAGGCGCTCAGGTTCTCGGACGTCGTCTGCAGGTTGGCCACCACCGAGGTGAAGCGGTTCTGCACGGCACCGAGATCGGCGCGGGCGGAGTTCACCGCTTCCAGCGCGGCGTCCATCGCCAGGATGGCGAGGTCGGCGCCGCCGGCCGTGGAGATGTCGAGGTCAGCGAAACCGGTGACAGTCGCTTCCTGGCCATCGCCCGCGGTCAGGCCCGTGCCGGTGACCGTGCCACCCAGCGTGAACGCCTTGAGGGAGGTCAGCGTGATCGAGTTGTCGTCCGGATCGACGGTCGCGGTGACGCCGGTCTGCGAGGTCAGCTCGTTGATCGCGGCGGCCACGCGGCCGGCGAAGGCAGCACCCGAGCCGCCGTCGGCTTCACCGGTGATGTCGCCAACGGTGTAGGTCTCGCCGTCGACTTCGATGGTCATGCCGCTGACGTCGGCAATCGCGGCACCGGAAGGATCGGCGATCGCGGCGCCTGCCAGCGAATACGTCGTGTACTCGCCCAGCGCCGAGGAGCTGGCGTTGGTGATCGAGTCGATGGTGATCAGCTGGCCGGCGTCCGCGCCGACCTGGAAGGCCTGGGCGGTGAAGGAACCGTCGAGCAGCTTGACGTTGTTGAACGAGGTCTGCGAGGCGACGCGGTCGATTTCCGCCTTCAGCTGCTGCGCTTCGGCGTTCAGCGCGTTGCGGTCGGACGCCGAGTTGGTGGCGTTGCGCGACTGCACGGCCAGCTCACGGATGCGCTGCAGGTTGTTGGAAATCTCGCCCAGCGCGCCTTCGGCGGTCTGCGCCAGCGAAATGCCGTCGTTGGCATTGCGGATGGCGACATTGAGGCCGCGAATCTGCGTGGTGAAGCGCTCCGAGATCGCGAGACCCGCCGCGTCGTCCTTGGCGCTGTTGATCCGGAGACCGGACGACAGACGCTGCAGGGACGTGGCAAGCTGGCTACCGGACACCGAGAGGTTGCGCTGCGCATTCAGCGACATCACGTTGGTGTTGATGACTTGTGCCATTGTCTATCTCCTGTTGAAGAATTCGACGGACCGCCTTGCGGTGTTCATTCAGCGTCAATTCGCCGCCGTCAGGAGATGTATCGGCGGGGGGTTTGGAAACTTTAGGGGTTTGTTGCGATGGGTCGTGAGAGGTGAGAGGACGTCTTGCGTCTCGCGTCTCATGTCTCACGAAGACTCCCGTCCATGCGACTCTCACCCCCTTTCTCAAAGGGGGTCGCCGCGAAGCGGCGGTGGGATCTGGCGAGAGCCGGGTGACGCAAGAAGCAGGAGCTGAAGCGACGGTTGGTGCACGTGAGACGCCGTCTCACCGCTTACGTCTTGCCTCTCACCTCAGGAAATCAAACAGCTTCAAGCCCTGTATCCTGACGAAGGACTGCTGCGAGGCCTGCAGGCCGGCGAGCTTCATCTGCATCTCGCTGATGGCTTTCGCATAGTCGAGGTCGACGATGTTGGAGCGGGCCTGCTCGATCTCCAGCGCCGCCGATTCGTTGATGGACAGCTGCTGGTCCACGGCGGCAAGACGCGCACCGACGCCGGCGCGCACCGAGAGGATGTTGCTGTTCTGGCCGTCCAGCTCTTCCAGCGCGGTGAAGACGATGTTCTGCATGCGGGCGTGGTCCGCGGCATTCGAAGCCGGCGTCGCGAAGGCGTCAATGAGGTCCTGCACGATGCCGAACATGTCCCGGCTTGACGCGGCGCTGACCTGGAAGCTGTCGCCCGCGGCAGGCTGGCCTTCGAAGCGCAGTTCGACGCCGCGGAAGCTGATCGGCTGGCCGGCCTCGTACATGCCGTTGGCGATGACGGCGCCGCCGCCATCGCGCACCTGCCAGCTGCCATCGGCGGCGAAATCCAGGGTGTAATCGTCCGCCGACCAGGCGGCGCGATCGCGCAGTTCCGCGCCGGTGATGATGATGTCGCCGTTGTTCGCGCCGCTGCTGACGCGGAAATCGCCGTTGCCGCCAGGCGTGCGCATGAACACTTCGTAACCGGAATCGGTGTCGCCGAGTTCGCGCGACGGGCCGATCTGCAGGCGGCGCTCGCCGGCATCGCCCGTGAACACCACGCTGTCGCCCTGCTTCACGAACGGCGCCGAGCCGTCCTGGTAGCCGCCGAAAATATAGCGGCCGCTTTCGTCACGGGTGTTGGCAAGTTCCAGCAGCTGCGAGTGGATCTGGCGCAGCTCGGTGGCCAGCATGGACCGCGTTTCACTGGATTGCGTGGCATTCGCGCCGGTGAGCGCGAGCTCGCGCACGCGCGTCAGCACGTTGCCGATCTCGCCCAGCGTGGTTTCCTCGCGCGCCAGCCGCGAGCGCAGCCGCTCGGCGTTGCGGTTCCATTGCGTGATGTCCGCCAGGCCGCGCTCGAGGTTGAGCGCGATCGCCGCACCCGCCGGATCGTCCGCGGCGGTCTGCAGCTTGCGGCCGCTGGCGATCTGCTGCTGCAGCTTCGCGAGTTCCGCCTGGCGGTCGAGAATGCCGTTGATGCCGGTCTGGTAAAGCATCCAGGACGATATGCGCATGTTTATCTCCGTACCGCGCCGAGCAGTGTCTGGAAGATTTCATCCGCCACCGCGATGGCCTGCGCCGCCGCCTGGTAGGCCTGCTGGAAGCGCAGCAGCTCGGCGGCTTCCTCGTCGAGGTTCACGCCGGAGACGGCCTCGCGCTGCGCCTGCGCTTCCGCGAGGATCGCGTTCTGCGCACCCAGCGCGGCATTCGCCTGCGAGGTCTGCGAACCGATGCGCGACACCAGCCGGCCGAGCGCGGCTTCCACGTCCGTGCTGCCGCCATCGAGCACGCCGGCATCACGCTGCGCCGCCATCGCGGCGAGATTGCGATTGTCGCCCGTGCCATTGACGTTGGCGGTGATGCTGAAGGCATCGCCCGGGTCCGGCGTGCCGCTGATGCTCAGCTGCCAGCCGTTGATGGTGATCGGCTCGCCGGGCGTGTACGTGTAACTGCCGGCGCCGTTGATGCTGTAGGTGCTGGCGTCGATGAAAGTGATCTCGACATCATCCAGCAGGTTGGCATGGGCGGCATCGACGACCTCGCCGGGCGAAATCGTCGCGTTGCCGGTGTTGCCGGGATTCGCACTGCTGCGTATAGGCGCGGCCGCGGCAACCGCGCGCGGATCGCTGATGGCGACCTCCAGCGATGCTGCCGCACCCGCGAGCGGATCGAGCAGGAAGCTGTCGCCCGCCTGGGCGGTGCCATCCAGCGTGAAGCTGAGCCCGTCGGCGCGGAACGGATCGGCGGCGGTGCCGCTGCCGGAAAGCGCGACCGTCCTGCCGCTGTCGATGCCGCTCAGTGTCCAGCTCGTGCCGTCGAAGCGCAGCAGGTAACGCTCGCTCTTCAGGGCGCCCGCGTCCTCGATGCCGACGCTGACGCGTGCATCGCCCGCATTGCGCTTCGACGCCAGCGCTTCCCTGGGCGTGAAGTCGAACAGCCTGCCGCCGAGCCTGCCGTCGAGATCCATGCCGGCGGCGTGCTGTTCATTGATGGACTGGGCGAAACCGGCGGCGATGCGCGCCAGCTCCCGGCGCGCCGGATTCAGCAGTTCGTCGCGGTAATCCAGCAGTCCGCCAAGACGGCCGCCGCTCAGCGTATCGGTGATCACCGCCGAGCCCGCATCGGAAGACAGCGTGACTTCGGTGCGCGACGGGTCGTAGCTGCTCTGCGCGCTGGCGAGCCGGTAGTGATTGCTGCCGACCACCAGCGGCTGGCCGGAGCCGATGTAGACGTTGACGCTGCCGTCGTCCTGCACGGTGCTGGTCACGCCGACCAGCGTCGACAGCTGGTCGAGCAGGCGGTCGCGCTGGTCGAACAGGTCGTTGGGCTGGCGCTCGGGACCGCTCTTCGGCGCCACCGCGATCTCGCGGTTGAGCGCGGCGATGTTCTCGGTGACGCGATTGACCTCCTCTACCGTGGCCTTGATGGCGGCATCCGCCTCGCGTCCCAGCGCGGCGAACTGCGCATCAAGCATGCGGAAGCGCGCCGCGGTGGCGTCGGCGACGGTGAGGAAGTTCTCGCGCATCTCGATGGAGGCCGGATCGGCGGCCAGGTCATCGAGCGCGCCGTAGAAATTCTGCATGCCCCTGGCAGGCGAGAGATTCTCGTCGGCAAGCAGCTTGTCCATGCGCGCGGCGATGCCGGCGAACACTTCCAGGCGGCCGACGGCGGAACTCGCCTCGCGCGTCTGCGCGGCGAGCATGTCATCGAACAGCCGCTGCACGCCGGTGACCTGCGTGCCGCTGCCGATGTAGCCGACGCCGGCGTACTGCGGCGGCAGGCTGCCGAGCTGCACGCGCTGCCGCGAGTAACCCGGCGTCGCCGAGTTCGCGATGTTGTGGCCGATGGTGTCCAGCGCCCTCTGGAAGGCGCGCAGACCCGAAAGGCTGTTGGCAAGAAGATCGGCCATGAGCGTTTCCTGTTTACACGGTTATCGGCGGCTTGCCGGAATGGTTTAGCGCGGTCCTGAGCACCCTGCCCTCGGCGACGCCGCGCAGCTTGTTCGCGTATTCGGGATCGGTGGCATAGCCCGCCTCCTGCAGGCCGCGCGCGAATTCGTCGACCGTGCCGCTGCCGCGCACTGCGTCGTAGCGCGGCTTGCCGAGAAAGCGGAAGTAGTCCTCCACGGCAGCATCGATGCTGGGATAGGCGCGGAACCATTCGCGCCTGCGCACCATCGCGCCGTCGATGAATTCCAGCGTGTCGTGCGCGACGCGCTCGCCCTTCCAGCCCGCATCCGCCTTGATGCCGAAGACATTGTTGCTGCTGCGTCCGTCCGGCAGCTGCGGCACGTGCCGGCCCCAGCCGGTCTCGAGCGCCGCCTGCGCCAGCACGCCTTCCAAGGGCACGCGGTGTTTCTCCGCGCGGGCACGCACCGAGGGCAACAGCGCGCCGATGAAGCTCCCAGGCGTCAGCGCTGTCGCCTGCGATCGCTGCGGCCCTGGCGGCTGCGGCTGCGCGTGACTGCCGAGCTGCCGCACCAGCGCATCGGCGATGCCCAGCCCGCCGTCCCTGGTGAGAAGCTTCGCGTATTCGCCGTCGAGCATTTCCTGGTACATCTCGCCGCCGTGCCCCGCGAACTCGCTCTCGGGCACGGTGTCGCGCATGGCCTTCAGCATCATCTTCGCGAACAGCGTCTCGAACCGCTCTGCGGCCTTGCGCAGCTCATCCGCCTGGGGCGCCTGCTTCGCCAGCGCGACAGCGGCGGGACGAATGTCGAAACCGCCGTCCATGTCAGATCACGATCAGTTCCGCGCGCAGCGAACCCGCCTGGCGCAGCGCTTCGAGAATGGCGACCAGGTCGCCGGGCGCGGCGCCGATGTCGTTGATGGCGCGCACGATGTCCTCGAGCTTCGTGCCCTGCTCGAACATGAACATGCGTGCCTGCTGCTGTTCGATGCCGAGGCTGGAGTCCGGCACGATGGCGGTGTTGCCCTGGCCGAAGGGATTCGGCTGCGACACGCCGATGCGCTCCTTGATGGTCACGGTCAGCGAACCGTGCGCGACCGCCGCGGGCATGACGCGCACGTCGGCGCCGATCACCACCGTGCCGGTGCGCGAGTTGACCACCACGCGCGCGGGCGCGGAGGCCGGCGCGACCTCGATGTTCTCCAGCATGGACACGAAGGCCACGCGCTGCGAGGCATCGATGGGGGCGCGCACCGCGATCTGCGCCGCGTCCTGCGCCGCGGCGACATCGCCGAACATGGCGTTGATCGCCTGGGCGACGCGCTGCGCGGTGGTGAAGTCGGGCGCATGCAGGTTGAGGCGGATGTATTCGTCCAGCGTGAAGGCGCTGGGCACGGCGCGCTCGACGGTCGCGCCGTTCGGGATGCGGCCGGTCGCGGTGGTGTTCACCGAAATGCGCGAGCCGTCCGCGCCCTCGACGCCGAAGCCGCTGACGATCAGCGAACCCTGCGCGATGGCGTAGACGTTGCCGTCCGCACCGCGCAGCGGCGCCATCAGCAGCGTGCCGCCGCGCAGCGACTTGGCGTTGCCGATGGAAGAGACGGTGATGTCTATGGACTGGCCGGGGCGCGCGAAGGGATGCAGTTCCGCGGAAATGGTCACCGCGGCGACATTGCGCAGCTGCGGGTTGACGTTCGGCGGCACGGTGACGCCGAACTGCTGCAGCATGTTGCGTATCGACTGCACGGTGAATGGCGTCTGCGAGGTCTGGTCGCCGGTGCCGTCAAGGCCGACGACGAGGCCGTAGCCCACCAGCTGGTTGGCGCGCACGCCTTCCACCATGGCGATGTCCTTGATGCGTTCCGCGTCCGCGGGCGGCGCGATCGAGAACAGCGCCGCGAGCAGCAGCCCGCCGAGCACACGGCGGAGAAGTTTCCTGCGATCGAATTCCTTCATGAGCGTCACCACGGCATCCACGGCGAGTTGAAGAAGCGCGCCAGCCAGCCCTGCGAGTTGGCATCGGCGAGCGCACCCTTGCCGGTGTAGCTGATGCGCGCGTTCGCCACCTTGTATGACGGCACGGTGTTGTCGGCGTTGATGTCCGCCGGCCGCACGATGCCGGAGAAGCGCACCAGTTCGCTGCCCTGGTTGATGGTCAGCCACTTCTCGCCGCGCACCACCAGGTTGCCGTTGGCAAGACGCTCGGCCACGGTGACGGTGATCTCGCCTTCGAGCCGGTTGCTCTGGCTGGAATCGCCTTCGCCGCTGAATTCGCGGTTGGATTCGTATTCGCTGGAGAGGATCGCGATGCCGTTGCGCGTCACCGGCCGCCCGAACACGTTCGGGAAGTCGCTGCTGCCGGAGGTCGCCTTGCTGGTGCTGGTGCTGGCGCTCTTCTGCGCGGTGGTCTGCTCGACCAGGCGAATGGTGAGAATGTCGCCGGGGCGGAACGCGGTGGGATCCTGGAACAGCGCGATCTCGCGGCCGGCATGGAAGATGCCGCCCGTGGGCGTGACCGGTTCGTTCCAGGCTTCCGGCAATGTCGGTTCGAATTCCGGCGGCGTGTCCGGCACGCCGGCGCAGCCGGCGAGCAGCAGCACGGCAGGAAAGATCAGCTTGCGCATCATCCGCCTCACACGTTGTTGTTGAGGTACTGGAGCATCTGGTCGGTGGTGGAGATCGCCTTGGAGTTCATCTCGTAGGCGCGCTGCGTCTCGATCATGTTGATCAGCTCTTCCACCACGTTCACGTTCGAGCCTTCCACCGAGCCCTGCACGATGGTGCCGAGGCCGTTCATGCCGGCCGTGCCCGGTTGCGGCGCGCCCGAGGAGGCGGTCTCCAGCAGCAGGTTCTCGCCGCGCGGTGCAAGCCCGGCGGGATTGATGAAGTCCACCAGCTGCAGGCTGCCGACTTCCACCGGCTGCGCCTGGCCGGCGAGCTGCGCGCTCACCGTGCCGTCGGCGCCGATGGTGATGCTCTGTGCGCCATCGGGAATCATGATGCCGGGCTGCACCGGGTAGCCCGAGGAGGTCACCAGTTCGCCTTCGGCGTTCATCTGGAAGGAGCCGTCGCGCGTGTACGCAGCGGTGCCGTCCGGCAGGCGCACTTCGAAGAAGCCGCGGCCGTTGATGGCGACATCCAGCGCGTTGCCGGTCTGCACCAGCGCGCCCTGGGTAAAGAGCTTCTCCGTCGCCACCACGCGCACGCCGGTGCCCAGCGTCAGCCCCGAGGGCGCGCGCGTGTCCTGCGAGGTCTGCGCGCCGGGCTGGCGCACGTTCTGGTAGAGCAGGTCCTCGAACACCGCACGGCTGCGCTTGAAGCCGGTGGTGTTCACGTTGGCGAGATTGTTCGAGGTCACCTGCATGCGCGTCTGCTGCGCATCGAGACCCGTCTTTGCTGCCCACAATGCGGGATTCATGTCGTCTTCTCCCCGGCGCATCGCGCCGTCATGCCTTGTCCTGCGTCACGCAAGAAACGTGCCCGCTACTTCAGGCTCATCAATGAAGCCGCGCGTTCGTCGTTCTGCTCGGCGGTGCGCAGCAGCTTCACCTGGGTTTCGTAACGGCGCGCCAGCTCGATCATGTTGATCAGCGCCTCGGTGGTGTTGACGTTGCTGCCTTCCAGCGCGCCCTGCGTCAGCGTCACCGCCGCATCCGCCGGCGGCAGGCTGCCGTCGCGCATCCGGAACAGGCCGTCCTCGCCGCGCGCAAGTTCATCGGGCGGCGGGTTCACGAGACGAATCCGGCCGACTTCCGCCTGCACGTTCGCGCCCTGCCCCAGCGGCACGATGCTCACCGTGCCGTCGCGGCCGATGTGCACCGACTCCGCCGGCGGAATCGCGATCGGCCCGCCATCGCCGACCACCGGGTGACCGGCGCCGGTTTCCAGCACGCCGTTGGCGGAGACGCGCAGGTCGCCGGCACGCGTGTAGGCCTCGCTGCCGTCGAAGGCCTGCACCGCCAGCCAGCCCGGTCCATTGATCGCGACATCGAGATCGCGGCCGGTGTGCTGGATGGGACCGGCGGAGGCATCGAAGCCGATGCCGCGCGCCACCGCGTTGACGCGCGCCGAGTCGGTGACGCCGTCGCGCACCAGGAAGCTCTCGAACGCGGCGAGATCGGCGCGGTAGCCGCTGGTGCTCGCGTTCGCGAGGTTGTGCGTGTTGACCGCCTGGGCGCGCAGCGTCTGCTGCGCGCCGGTCATGGCGATGTAGAGATACTTGTCCATGACTTATCAGCGGATGTTGATGATGGTCTGGGTGATCGCGTCCGCGGTGGAGATCATCTGCGCGTTCGCCTGGTAGTTGCGCTGCGCGGTGATCATGTTCACCAGCTGCTCGGTGAGATCCACGTTGGAAGCTTCCAGCGCGCCGGACTGCACCGCGCCGAAGTTCGAGCTGCCGGCAACGCCCAGCACCGGCTGGCCGGAGGCGAAGGTCTCGCCCCAGTTGGTGTTGCCGAGCTGCTGCAGGCCCTGCGGATTGTCGAAGCGCGCCAGCGCCACCTGGCCCAGCGGCACCGACTGGCCGTTGGTGTAGCGCGCCAGCACGATGCCGCTGGCATCGACGTCGATGCCGGTGAGGCGGCCGGTGGCATAGCCATCCTGGCGCAGCGCGCTGACGCCGAAGCTGGAGCCGTACTGCGTGGTCTCGGCGTAGCTGAAGCTGAGGTCCAGCGGGTTGGCGCCATTGTCCGGCGTGAAAGTCGGCAGCGTGATGCGGCCATCCGCGGGCGCGACCAGCCGGCCGTCGGCGTTGAAGGTCAGCGTCTCGCCTGCACCGACCGCCTCGCCGTCGATGTAGGTGTAGGTGATCCACTCGTTGTCCGCGGCGCCCTTGGCAAAGTACACCGTCGCGGTGTGCGACGCGCCGAGCGAGTCGTACACGGTCATGGACGTCGTGTGATTGAAGGACAGCGGGTCATCCGGATCGAACACGGGGCTCGCCGGCGCATCGGCGCTGGCCGGCAGGTTGATGGCCAGCTCCGCGGAGGTCGTCGCCGAAGGTGCGCTTTCCGCGGTACTGAGGCGCAGGTCGGTGAGCGCGCCCTGGTTGAAGGTATTGTTGCCGGCCGGCGGGAACACCTGCAGGCGCTGGCCGGCGGAGTTCACCACGTGGCCTTCGCGATCCACCGAGAAGGCGCCGGCGCGGGTGTACTGCTTTTCGCCGCCGGCGCTGACCACGAACATGCCCTCGCCGTTGACGGCGAGGTCCAGCGCGTTGTCAGTGAAGTTGATGTTGCCCTGGGCGAACTGCTGCGCGACCGAGGCCAGGCGCACGCCGTTGCCGACCGCGGTGCTGGAAACGCCCTGCATGCTCACCGCGAACAGGTCCGCGAACTCGGCGCGCGACTTCTTGAAGCCGTGCGTGTTGACGTTGGCGATGTTGTTGGCGGTGACGTTGAGGTCCGCCGAGGCGGCGTTGAGACCGCTGAGTGCGAGATTGAACGGCATGGAACTCTCCTTGCGCTTACGCTTTTATCTGGAAGACATCGGCAAGCGAGACGTTGCCGAGCGTTTGGGTGGCGAGCACGGGGCCGCGGCCGCCGCTGACGATGACGCTGTCGACGCGCGCGCTGATGAGCACTTCGCTCTGCACGGTCTCGCCGCCCTCGGTGAAGCTGGCGGTGATCCTGTATTCGCCGGCCGGCGCGCGCTTGCCATCCAGCGTGCTGCCGTCCCAGTGGAAATCGACGAGGCCGTTGCCTTCGACGGGAATCCGCGCCACCAGCGTGCCGGCGGCGTCCTTGATCTCGACGGTGGCATTGCTGACGCCGCTGTTGATCACCATCGCGCCGCTCACGCCCTCGCCGTCGAAGTGCGCGCCGGTGGACGGCACCAGCACTTCGCGGCCGATGAGCCCCGAGGCCTGCAGGGTCTGGTCGGAGACCAGCGAACCCGACAGCGCGGCGATCGAGGCCTGCATCTCCTGGATGCCGGAGACCGTGCCGAACTGCGCCAGCTGGCCGAGGAACTCGCCGTTCTGCATCGGCTTGAACGGGTCCTGGTTGCGGAACTGCGCGATCATCAGCGCGAGGAAGTCCTCCTGCCCCAATGAATCGCCGGCGCGGTTGGTGCTGCCCTGCGAGCGCGCAAGGCCGAGCTGTTCGAGCTGTGTGGCAAGCGAGGTGTCCATGCGTGCTCCTTTACTGGCCCATCATCAGGGTGCGCAGCAGCAGTTCCTTGGAGGTGTTCATCACCTCCAGGTTGTTCTGGTAGCTGCGCGAGGCGGAAATCATGTTGACCATCTCGCCGACCGCGTCGACGCGCGGCGCGTACACGAAGCCGTTCTCGTCGGCGAGCGGATTGCCGGGCTCGTGGCGCTTCAGCGGTTCGGCCTGGCTTTCGACCACGCCGGTGACGCGCACGCCGCCCTCCACTGCCTGGAACTTGACGTGCCGCGCGCGATACACGGCGGCGGGATCGCCGCTCACGGTGTCGGCGTTGGCGAGATTGCTGGCGACGGTGTTCAGCCGCAGCTGCTGCGCGGCGAGCCCGGAACCTGCGACATCGAGAATCTTGAACATCTGCTGCCTCATTCGCCGGTGAGCGCCTGCATCAGCGACTTGATGCGGCTGTTGAGGAAGGTGAGCGAGGCCTGGTAGCGCACGGCGTTGTCCATGAACGCGGCGCGCTCGCTGTCGACCTCGACGGTGTTGCCGTCCAGTGAGGGCTGCGACGGCAGCCGGTATTTGATGAATGGCGCCAGCGGATCGGCGGGCGGCGTGCCGTTCGTGTTCGGCGCCGCGGGCGGTGATGCCGGTGCGCTGGTCGCCGCCTTCAGGGCGGCGGCAAAGTCGATGTCACGCGCCTTGAAGCCGGGCGTATCCGCGTTGGCCAGGTTGTTGGCGAGCACTTCCGCGCGGCGCGCGCGAATGCTGAGCGCGTTCGCGTGCAGTGACAGATAGGCGTCCAGGTCCAGTGCCATCGATGCCTCCTCGCATTCGTGAACCGGTTGTCCGCCCTCTTCCAAGCAAGCACCGTGCCAGCCCCGGTTTCGCGCCTTTTCGCAGGAACGGGAGCATGCAGGCGGCAAGTTCCTGCCGCTGGCATGCCGCTTGCTTGCCGTGGGCAGGCAACATGCAAGGAGACATCGTGCGACCGTGGACCGCCATCCTGCTTGCCGGCATCGCCATGCCGCTCGCCGCCGCCAACGTGCATCCGCTCGCGGATCTCGAGCGGCGCGCGGAGGCTTCAGTTCGCGCGCAATATGCCGATAACGCGGACGTCGAGGTCAGCGCCGTGCCGCTGGACAGGCGCTTGCGGCTGGCCCGTTGCGAGAATCTGCAGGCCGAACCCCAGCGCGCCGCCGGCGGCGTGGTGTCGGTGCGGCTGCGCTGCAGCGAGGGCAATGGCTGGAGCATCTATACGCAGGTGCGCGTGCGCGAGTTCCGCAAGGTGCTGGTACTGGAACGCGCGCTGGCCGCCGGCGAGGCGGTCAAGGCCGCAGACGTACGCCACGAGCGCCGTGATGTCGCCCAGCTTGCCGGCGGCTACCTCGAATCGCTGCAGGAGCTCGCGGGACTCGTCGCCGCGCGGCCGCTCGCACCGCAGACCGTGCTGACGCCGCGGCTGTTCGAGCCACCCGTGCTGGTGGAACGCAACCAGCAGGTGAAGCTGGTGGTGGTGATCGGCGAGGCCCGCATCGAAGGCAGCGGCATCGCGCTGCAGCCGGGCGCCATCGGCGAGCTGGTGCGCGTGCGCAATGACTCCTCCGGGCGCGTGGTGCAGGGCCGCGTCACCGCCGCGGGAGAAATTCACGTTGGCGGCTAAAGTTCCTGCGAGAATGGCCGATAACCCGCTGGGTACACCTGAATCCGGAGACACCGGTGACTGACAAGATCGACAACAATTTCACTACCCGCCTGGCGCAGGCCGAACGCAAGCGCGTTGCCGCGACGCCCGCGGAGGCGAAGTCCGCCGGCACCGGATCGGCCGCCAAGGCCAATGACCAGGTGCGGCTGACCGACACCGCGCAGCGCCTGCTCGGCCTGGAGGCCGAGGTGCGTGCGGCTCCGGAAATCCGCGAAGCGCGCGTTGCCGAGCTCAAGCGCCGGATCGACGCCGGCGAGTACGCCATCGATGCGGCGCGCATCGCCGACCGCCTGCTGGAAAGCGAGGCCGCGCTGCTGTCGCTCGGCGCGCGCATCACCGATCGCAATGTCCGCTGACGTCAGGCAACGGCTCGAAGCCTTCGCCGAGCTGCTTGAGAACGAGCGCGCGGCAATCAGCGGCGACGATCCCGAACGGCTGATCGACATCGCCAGACGCAAGCAGGAGCTTGCCGGCGAACTGGCACGCGCCGGCGAGGCGCTGCGCGGCGACGGCATCCGCGAGATGCTGGAGCACTGCCGCCGTCTTAACCAGGCCAATGCCGCCGCCGTGCAGGCCGGCATCACCCGCCTGCGCTCGGTGCTGGCGATTCTCCAGGGCCAGCAGCAAGCGGAACTCTACGCCGCCGACGGATCCCTGCCCGTGCACGGGCGCAACGGCAGAATTCTCGGCCAGTCCTGAAGGTCTTCGAGGGCAGATCATGTACGAGAGCGAGGCCGCCTCCTCATCCGCGCAACTCTATGTCGGCCGCCAGCCGATCTTCACGCCGGACCGCAAGGTCTTCGGTTATGAAATGCTGTTCCGAAACAGCAATGCCAACGCCGCGGAAATCGACAATCCCGAGCAGGCCACCGCGACGGTGTTGCGCAACACCTTCGTCGAATTCGGGCTGGACCAGCTGGTCGGCGACAAGTTCGTGTTCGTGAACGTATCGCGCAAGTTCCTGCTGGAATGGCAGGACATGCTGTTCCCGACGCCGCGCATCGTCATCGAGGTGCTGGAAGACGTGCAGGCGGACGAGGAAGTGCTGGCCTCGCTGGAAAGCTTCCGCCGGCGCGGCTACACCATCGCGCTGGATGACGTCGACGGCAGCTACGACCGCGTCGAGCTGCTGAAGATCGCCGACATCATCAAGGTGGACCTGCGCCTGCATGAGAGCGCGGATGATCTTGCCGCCACCGTGCGCCGCCTGCGCGGCTATCCCGGCCGGCTGCTCGCCGAGAAGGTCGAGACCCAGGAGGAATTCGAGCGCTGCCGCGATCTCGGCTTCGACCTGTTCCAGGGCTATTTCTTCTCCGTGCCGGCGGTGCTGAGCAGTCGCAGCCTGCCGGAGAACAAGGCGACCGTGCTGCGCCTGCTGAGCAAGCTGTATGAGCCCGATGTCGGCCCGGCAGACATCGACGAGGTGCTGCGCACCGATCCGCATCTCAGCTTCAAGCTGCTCCGCTGCGTGAACTCCGCGTATTTCGGTCTCAGCGTGCAGGTGAAGTCCATCCAGCACGCGGTGGTGTATCTGGGCATCAACACCATCCGCAACTGGGTCAACCTGCTGATGCTGTCTTCGTTCAGCGACAAGCCGGACGAGCTGTACCGGCTCGCGCTGACGCGTGCACGCATGTGCGAACTCCTGAAGGAGCGGCTCGATCCGGCGCTGCGCGAGTCGGCCTTCACCGTCGGCCTGTTCTCGGTGCTGGATGCGATCTTCGACATGGAAATGAAGGACGTGCTCGCCAAGGTGTCGCTGTCCACCGAACTGCAGGCGGCGCTCACCAATCGCGCCGGGCAGCTCGGGCAGCTGCTCCACCTGGTGTGCGCCTACGAGCGCGCCGACCTGTTCTACCTGATGCACTCCGGCATCTCCATCGGCAAGCTCTCCAGCATCTACCTGGAAGCCTCCGGCTGGGCGCAGGAAGTGTTCAGCTCGCAGCTCGCGAGCGCGGCGCAGGGCGCATAGGGGAGAAGGGAGAAGGTTTGTCCTGCCCCTCACGAAAAAGCCCCCGCATCCGCGAGGGCTTTTTCTTTGAGGTGCGCTGCGTGTCCTTACCAGGACTTCACTTCAACCACGAGCACCTTGAAGTCGACAAGACGGGTGTCGAACTTCATCAGCGGACCGAAGTCGAAGCTGACTTCCTCGCCCGGAGCCAGGTTGCGCGTGCTCGCCGGCCAGCCTTCGGCATTCGCCAGCGGACGGCCGCTGCTGTCCAGGCCCTGGATCTCGATGCGCGCCGCGGCGGGTGCGTTGCACTGGTTCACCAGCTTGCCCGCAAGGCGAAGCTTCGGGCAGCGGCTGCCGCTGCAGCGCTCAATGTCGACGGCAAAATCCTTGACGGCAAAATCGGCCGGACCGCAGGCGTAGGCGGAACCGAACGCACCGAGCGCGAGGCCGGCGGCCAAGAGAAAGCGTTTCATGAGTGGGTATCCTCCGGATCATGTCCCTTCCCTGTTATCGACCGGAGTCCGCGTTTCTTTAGCGGTTCGTGCCGTCCTTCCTGCGATCCGCGCCCTGCAGGCCCTCGAGTTGCTCCTCGGTAAGCAAACCCGCCGCCGGCAGGCGCAGCAGCAGGCGCTCCCAGTTGGCGTCGATGGCCACGGCCGCGCGGTAATGAGCGGCCGCCTCGTCCATCCTGCCGGCGCCGGCCAGCCCCACCGCCGACCAGAACGCGATCTCGCCGCGGCTGCGTTCATCCGGCGCGAGCTGCACCGCCTCCATATAGGCGCGCGCCGCCTGCGGAACGTCGGAAGCAAGGTGGGCATCGCCTTCCGCCAGGCGGCGATAGGCGCGTTCCAGCGCCGCAAGGCGTTTAAGCTCCGCCACCGGCTGCTCGTGATCATCCACGCGCAGGTCGAACAGGCGCTGCTGCCAGGGCTCTCCGCCCGGCTCGCCGCGCACCACGATCAGGGCGGCGGACTGGCGACCGCGCAGGTCACCGCCCGCCGCCTGCGCCGCTTCCAGGGCGGCGATCATCTTCGCGGCAAGATCGCCTTCGGCATTCTCGAAGGCCTCGGCCATTGCCTCCGGCACGCCCGGATTCGCCATGAGGTTCGCGGCGATCGCGTAGTTCTCGCCCTCGAGGTGGTTCGCCTCGGCGATTGCATTGGCGCCGGTGTGCACGCCCGTACCGCCCTGGTAATCGATCATCGCGACCTGGCGGGATTCGCGCTCCGGGTCGGTGAGCAGCAGGGCGCGCAGCGCATCCGGCGCGCTGCGGCCGGCGCGCATCAGCGTGATCCCCAGCGGACCATAGTTCGGGTCGGTCGCCGCCTGCGTTGCTACCGCACCGGTGCCCGCCTCTGCCCAGGGCACGATGCGCCCCACGCCGAACCAGTGTGACTGCACCGCAACCCCCAGCGCGCCGGTCTGCGGGTCGCGGGCGACGATGGAATAGGTGGACACTGGCCGCAGGTCCTCGGCCAGGGCGGGGATGCAGACCAGCAGCGCAATAAATAAAAGGAGTGTTGCACGCATCTTCCCTCCTCCTGCCCCCGGTAATACCCCGCCGGGCGCGAGGGCGAAATACGGCAAGCAGTTGATGCGAATGCGAAATCCGCTCCGCCTTGCTTCATCACCATACTGGCGCTTGCCGAAGGCAAGCTGAAGGAAAGCGAATTCGCAGCGTGGCTGCGTCGCCACCTCGGGTTGCAACGGGACAGGAACGAAATCCACCAAGACCCGCCCGTCTACGGCAGCGAGTGAAACCGCGTTCCCGCGCCCGCCAAACCGGGCGCGGGAAACATTCAGGCGTTCTCCTCCGGCGCCCTGCTCCGCTGCGACTGCCTGAGCTCATCCACCTGCGCCGCCAGCTGGCGCAACAGGGTCAGCATTTCCTCGCGCTCCGCATGCGCCTTCGCTTCCGCCTCTGCGCGCGCGGCGTTCTCCGCCTCCGCATGCAGCTCGGCCATGGTGTTGACGATGATGCCGATGAACACGTTGAGGATGGTGAGGCTGGAAATCAGCACGAAGGGCACGAAGTAGAGATACGCGTGCGGAAACTGCTCCATCACCGGGCGGGCGATGCCCATCGACCAGCTTTCCAGCGTCATCACCTGGAACAGCGTGTACATGGACGCCGGCACGGTGCCGAACCATTCGGGAAATGCCGCGCCGAACAGGTGCGTGCCCATCACCGCGAAGATGTAGAACACCATCAGCAGCAGGAACACGATCCAGCCGATGCTGGGGATCGCGGCCAGCAGCGACTCGATGATCAGGCGCAGGCGGCGAATGCTGGAGAGCAGGCGCAGCACGCGCAGGATGCGCAGGCTTCGCAGGATCGCCAGCGGGCCGGACCCAGGCAGCAGCGAGACGCCGACAATCAGGAAGTCGAAGAGGTTCCAGCCGCTGCGGAAGAAATGCCGGTCGAAGGCGATCAGCTTGAGCACGATCTCGACCACGAAGATGCCGAGAATCAGCTGCTCGCCGAACGCCAGCGCCTCACCGAAATGACGCTGCACGGTGGCAGACGTCTCGAGGCCCAGCGTGATCGCGTTGATGATGATGACGGCGACAATGAAATTGCGAACCGCGGCGCTCTCCACCCAGGCGCCCAGCCGCTCACGAAAGCCCATCCTTACGCTCGTATCCACACGTCCACCCCAGGAAAAAAAGAAAGGCGGATTCTAGCGGAGGTGAGAGGTGAGAGGTGAGAGGTGAGAGGTGAGAGGTGAGAGGTGAGAGTAGGTAGAAGTAGAAGGAAGAAGAGTGAAGCGAGAAGGTCTTCACTCCCTCTCCCCTCGGGGGAGAGGGATGGGGAGAGGGGGAGTGCCAGGAGGTTGGCGCCCCGAAGCCGCCGATTTTCTGCCTTCTCCCCTTCCCTCAAATATTCGTCTGTTCCATGTCGCGATCGGCGGCTGCCGCGGCGCCCTCGCCGCTTGCGGCCTTCGGCATGCTCGTGCCTACGCCGTAGGAGGTCATCGACAGCGAACCCATCGAATAGCCTTCCACCAGCGTGCCGGCGGGTTCCGAGGAAGCAGCCGCGACACCGGCGACGTACAGCAGCGGGATGAAGTGATCCGGCGTGGGTGACGCGAGCAGATAGTCTGGATGCTCGCGCAGCTTCACGGCGTCTTGCGGCCGTTCGGTCATCACCTGTTTCGCCGCTTCATCGAAGCGCTCGTTCCAGTCGAAGGCGGCATCCGGCTGGTCCCAGGCAATCCGCCGCAGGTTGTGAACGACGTTGCCGCTGCCGAGGATCAGCACGCCTCGCTCGCGCAAGGCGGCGAGCTTCATGCCGAGTTCGAAGTGGTAATCGAACGGCTTCAGCGCGTTGATGGAAAGCTGCACGACCGGCACGTCCGCCTCGGGGAAGACATGCGCGAGCACCGACCAGGTGCCGTGATCAAGGCCCCAGGCATCCGCGTCCATTCCCACCGGCACGGGCTTGACGATCTCGGCGATCTCCTCGCCAAGCTCGGGCAGGCCCGGCGCCGGATATTGCACGTCGAACAGCGCCTGCGGAAAACCGTAGAAGTCATGGATGGTGCGCGGCTTCGGCATCACCGTCACGGCCGTCGCGTTGATGTACCAGTGTGCCGAGATCGCCAGCACGGCGCGCGGTTTCTCGATGGATGCGCCAAAGGCGCGCCAGGCCTCGGTGTAGCGGTTACGTTCCAGCGTGTTCATCGGCGAGCCATGGCCGATGAAGGCGGCGGGCATCCTGGACATGGTGCTTACCTCCGGCAAGTGCCCGCCACGCCGGAGGCGTGAGCGGGTTTATCCCATGGGACGAAAGCGTCTCAGCAACGCTAGCACAAACGGCAGCCAGAAGATGGCTCCGCCGCCATTGCCGCCGGAACCACCGCTGCCGCCGGAACCACCGCTGCCGCCCATGCCGTCGTTCCCGCCCGAATCTTCGTCGTTGTCGCCATCATCGTCGCCATCATCGTTGCCGTCGTCGCTGCCGCCGTCATCGCCATGGCCGTCATCGCCGGTTCCGTCGCCATCGTCCGCGCCATCATCATCACTGTCGCCACCGCCATCGCTTCCGTCATCGTCATTGCCGCCATCATCCGGCGGAACGCCGAGGTCGTGAACGTGCAGCAAATCCTCTTCTCCCTCGTTCAGTGCCCACTGCATGACAAGAAGCCATCGGTCGGACATCGCGAGCTGCGTGATGGGGCCAGCGGTCTCGAAAGCCTGGCTCTGCTCCCAGTGGCCTTGCGGGCTGCGCGCGTAGAGCCAGGCAACGTTGCGACGGTCGGCGGCGACGGCCAGCCGCTCGCCTTCCAGTGCCAGCAGAGCGCCGAAACCGGGATAGTTCACGGGATCAGGCGAGCTGAGCTCGATCGTCTCTTCCCATTCGCCGTTCACCTCGGTCATGACGTACACATGCCCGGCACCCGCTGGCTCACTGCCTGCCGCCTCCCCAGGTGACGCGAATACCAGCACATCGTCATCCAGCTCCACGTCGCTGCCAGAGAGCGCCTCGCATTCGCAATCGGGACTGAACGAAGCCACCCGCGGCCACGTGCCATCTGCTCTTTCGAAAAGATGAACGAAGTCGCCGAGGTACTTGGTCACGGCGATGCGGCCATCATCAAGATCCACGGAGTAGGGTATCTCGATGTCGTCGATGTCCACGCGTAGATCCAGCGTAGTCACTTCGTTCCATGTTCCGCTGGCCGCGTCGCGTTCGAAGACATGTACGCTGCGGCCCAGGAGAGGATCGGCACCGATCGACAACGCCGCATTGGCCACGATCACATCGTCTTCCACCGCGACAGACCAGCCGAACCCCATTCCCGGCAGCGTGTCCTCGCCTACGAGGCGTGCCACCTGGAACCAGTTGCCCCCTCCTTGCCGCTCGAATACGTAGACCGCGCCTGCCGTTTCCCCGCCGGGGTTGTCCCAGCCCCAGGCACCGATGACCATCCTGTCGTCGTCAATGTCAATGGAGGTTCCAAAGTGTTCGAAGGTGACCGCCTCCGCGGGCGTCAGCCGCTCGAAGAATTGCCATTCGCCATCGATGAACTGGTAGACGAACACGGCGCCGCTATCGGTCTGCTCGCCGTTATCCGCGTTGGGCGCGCCTACCGCCAGGACATCATCATCAACCGCAAGCGCATCGCCGAAACGTGTAAACGGTTCGGGAGGAGGAGCGATGATCTGCTCGGCGGCGGCAAGCCACGAAGCCGGAAGGGAAAGCAGGAGAAAGAAGAAAACGCGTCGGATGGCCATGACACCCTCCTGTATCAAGACAGTGGGGCGGCCGGAGGCCCTGCGTGGGCAAGGCGCGGTCGTGATAAAGCGGGAAGTTTGATCAACCCGCAACGCAACCTGCCATCGGCGCGTTGCAGGAGTGTCTCTGCCTCAGGGAGCCGTGACAGCGCCGGCGAACCAGCGCCGCATCGCGCGGCGGCCCTTCTCGGTCAGCAGCAATTGTCGGTGCTCCCCGCGCAGCAGCCAGCGTTGCTCCAGCATGGCGTGAAGCAGTTCGCTTGCGAGCGGCCCCGCAAGGTGAAAACGCCGTTCCGACCAGTCGAGGCAGTAACGCCCCTGGGAGGAGGGTTTCTCGATGCCGAGCTCGCGCAGCAGGGGTGCAGCGTTTTCACCGCAGCGCAGTGCGCCGGCATTCTCGACGAAGATACCCGCGGCAAGACCCGCAGCAAGCATGTGCACGCCCACCGCGCCGGCGAGATGGTTGTAGCAAAGCCGCGCTTCGCGCAGATGCCTGGGACAGGACGTGGCGATGGGCCGGACAGAAAGCCCTGCGTGCATAGCAAGCGCCTGTTCCAGGAACGAGGCGACCTCCTCGTTCGCGATGCGCACGTAACGGTTGCGGCCCTGCCGGTGCGCCGCGAGCAAACCGGCTGCTTCCAGGCGCTCCAGGTGATGCGTGGCCGTGGACGCGGCAATGCCTGCGGCGCGCGCCAGTTCGCCGGCGGTGTAGGCGCGCCCGTCCATCAGGCGCAGCAGCATGGCGCTACGCGATGCATCCGCCAGCAGCGCCCCTACCCGCGCAAGTCCTGCACCCTGATCGTTCATTCGATCCTCATCGAAACATCAATGGCGGTTGCCGCGGTAATGTTCGCGCGAACCTTCACGAGGAGTTGCCATGCTGGCGAAAACCCCGCGACCGCCATATTACGCCGTCGTCTTCACCTCGCAACTGCGCACGGCCGATCCTGCCTACCAGGCCATGGGTGAGCGCATGCTGGCGCTCGCGCAGCGGCAGCCGGGATTTCTCGGCGTGGAATCGGCGCGCGGCGAGACAGGCATAACGGTTTCCTACTGGGAAAGCCTCGAAGCCATCCGTTCCTGGAAGGCGAACGTCGAGCACCTGGAAGCGCAACGACTGGGGCGCGAACGCTGGTACGCGCAGTACCGGGTGCGCATCGCGCGCGTCGAGCGCGATTACGGCAGCACGCAGGAGGAAAACGACGATGCACGATCTGTGCATTCTTCTTGACGATACGCCCGGATCGCTGGCGCGCATGGGCGAGGTGCTCGGCCAGGCCGGCATCAGCGTGGAAGGCGGCGGCGCCTGGGTGGCGGATGGCAAGGGACACGCGCATTTCCTTTTCGCCGACGGCGAGCATGCGCGCCGCGTCCTGGAACAGGCCGGCATCCGCGTGACCGCCGTGCACGAGGTGTTGATCCGCAGGCTGAAGCAGGACCAGCCCGGCCAGCTCGGCGCCATCAGCCGTGCGATCGCGATGGCCGGCGCCAGCATCGAGGTGATGTACAGCGATCACGCCAACCGGCTGATCCTGGTCGTCGATGACATGGCCGCGGCGAGTGCCGCCACCCTGGCCTGGACGGACTGATCGCTCAGTGCAGGCCGCCCGGCGTGCGCTCGATGCGCGGCAGGACGCTTTCGACGCGCTCGCTGTCCATGCCCTCGAAATCGCCGCGCAGGATCATCAACGCGTAACGCTCGGTTTCGATCTCGGGCGCGGTGCGAAAGCCCAGCCGCCGCAGGATGGGCAGCGGCGGGCACCAGCCCTGCAGGGCATGCTGCAGCAGGAAGCCGCCCACTGCCGCGGTGAGCAGCAGTGAACCGCGCCGGCGCAGCAGGCCGGCGAAGGCACTGCCCAGCACCATGCCCGATGCACATCCTTCGAGGATACGTTCAATGTCCCACTCGCGATCGAGTTCCTGCAGCCGCGCCTCGATTTCCATGGGATGGTGCTGGTAGTAATACAGCCGCTGCAGCATCTCGCGCCGCAGGCGCTCGTTGACCTGCTGGTCGGTGTTGCTGGAAACGCGCCGGGTCGTCTCGACGGTCATTGTTGCTGGCCCTCCTGCAGGTCCTGTTCGACATCGGAAATCTCGAAATCCGCCGCTTCCAGGTCGTACTCGATCATCTCCGGCGGCACGAAGTCCAGCGATGCGATTTCCGCATTCACCTCGGCAATCAGCGCAGCGGCATCGCCCGCGATCTCGACGTTCTCGAGCAGGGTTTCATGCATGTTCTCCAGCTTGCGCAGCGTCTCGATGTTGCCCGCCGCCCAGCGCTTGTGCTGGTCCAGCTTCGGATAACCCGCCTGCAATGCCGAACGGATCTGCTCCAGCTTGCGTGCTTCGCGCGCCTTCTGTTCCGCCGACAATTGCGACGCCTGCGTGTTGGCGAGCGCGGTGCCGATGCGCCGCTCGAGATCGCGCATCCCGGGGCGATAAACCTGGTCGATTCGCTCGCGGAACTCCTGGTTCATGGCGATGACGTGCCGGTACAACGCGATCTGCGTGCGGTAGGTGGTCGCCGCCAGGCGGTAATTGCTGCTCTCCGCGCGCAGTTTCTCGTTCAATGCGAGTACGGACTCGCGCAGATTGATCATCGCGTTGTAGACCTCGTGCGCCTCGCGCGTGGCGGTGCCGCGACGGATCAGCGCCATGCGCTCGCGCGCGTCGCCCGGCGGCGGCGTTGCCAGCGCGGCCTTGATCTCGCGCTCCAGCGCGGTCTCCCGTTCGCCATGCCTGTCGCGCACTTCGCGTTTCTCCGCCTCGCGCTCTGTGCGCACCCGGGCGATTTCCTCGGCGTAATCGCGCTTCGAATCGCGCACCAGCGGCAGGCCGAGGTTCGGCGCGTCACGGCGCTTTTCCTCGAGCGCATCGAGGCGGCGCTGGTATTCCTCGTCCGTATCGGCGAGCGCGCTCGCCATGTCACGCTGCGTGTCCGCGATCTTTTCCTGGATGTCGAGAATGCGGCTGGTCATGGAGCCGAGGCCGAACCACGCGCCGGAAGCCTCGCGGCTGCCGGGCTCCGTGGACAGGGAGGACGCCGTGCAACCGGCGACGAGACAGGCAATGAAAGGAATCAGACGGGCTTTGTTCACGGCGCTCGCTCGAAGGGATCCAGGCTGGAGCGTAGCGAGCGGCATGCAGGAACAATATCAATGAGGCGACCGAAATACGGGGTTTTTGCGGGGCGACAATGCGGGACCTTGCTGTTATCTTCCCCTCGGTAGAACGTTCCAGAGGGAGGGGAATGGTGAGCCGTCTGCTGCTGGCCCGCGTGCTTGCCCTGGCTGCCTTGCTCGCCGCCGTCACCGTCGTGGCGCTGGGCAGCGTCTACAAGCCGGGCTTTTCCCAGTTCTCCAGCTACATCAGCGAGCTCGCCGCCGAGGGCAGCCTCCACGCGGATGCCTTCGCGGTCTACGGCTTTTTGCCGATGGCGCTGCTGCTTGCCGCCTTCCTGGTCGTCGCCGCGCCGCTGGTCAGGCTCGACGGCGCAAGCCGCATCGGTTTCTGGCTGCTCCTGTCGCAGGCGCTCTCCTACATGACTGCGGGCTTCGTGCCCTGCGACCCTGGCTGTCCCATGCAGGGCTCGCTCATGCAGCAGATGCACAACCTGCTGGGACTGGTGACTTCCCTGGCCACCGGCGCCGGCATCTTCCTGATGGCGAGCGCAAGCACCATTTCCACGCTCGCAAGAACCGGCCTGATCCTTGGCGGAATCATCTGGTCGCTGACATTCGTGCTCATGCCCGAACCCGCGCTGGTCGAGTGGCGCGGTTTTCTGCAGCGCATCGCGGAAACGGTGCTGTGGCTCGTGGTGCTGTACATCGCCTTCGGTCTCACCAGCGAAACCGTCGAGGAAGACGCCGAACGCGCCTCCCGCTCGCCGCTGGAACAGCGCTAGCGCCGCCCACCGCTGGCCGAAAATTCAACAGCGGCCTATACTTGGGAGCCTTTCTCGTCATGGGTAGCGACGATGCGCGATGCCAGCATGACAACCTGTCCGCCTTCCACGGAGCGCCGTCGCGCCGCACCGTGAGATGGCCGGATGCCGCGGCATCCGGCCCGCCTCTCGTCCCCCGAATCCGGTTTTTCGTGTAGTCCTCGCGCAACCGCGCGGGGTGTTCACTGGCAAGGAGAAACGCATGTCCACCACAGCCGCTGTAAATCTCTCCAGTTTCGATGTGCAGCGACTCGAACCGATCCTCGCCCGCAATCCGTCCGCGCACGCGCTGCCGGATCACCTGGGCATGCTGCTGAAGAAGATCAACGATTGCATCGAGGTGCCGCCGCCGGGCGTGCCGCCGTACGTGGTCACCATGAACAGCAAGGTGCGCCTGCTGGACCTCGACGCCGGGCGCGAAATGGAATGCACACTCGTCTTCCCGCTCAAGGCGGACGCCGACGAAGGCCGCATCTCCGTGCTCGCACCGCTTGGCGCCGCACTCCTGGGGTCCCGCGTCGGCAACACCATCGAGGTCTCCACGCCCTCCGGCGTACGCCGCTACCGCATCGAGGAAATGCTGTTCCAGCCCGAAGCCTCCGGCATGTACGAGCTGTAGCATCGAACGAAGAGAGCAACGAAGAAAGCCGCGCACTGCGCGGCTTTCCTGTTTTCATGCCCTGCAGAAGCTCGCGAAGCTTGCCGTGTCAATCAGCGCATTCAGGCGGAATTATCTGCGGTCGCTCTCCGGCACGCACCTCGCGTCCACCTCAGGCCACCGCCCTTTCCTGCATACGTGCTGCCAGTACGCGATACAGCGCGGTCTTCTGAATTGACGTACGGACGTGCTCGGGTGTGATGCGTGCGGTCCAGCGAAGCTCGATGCCGACTTCGGGTTCGCCCTCGGGCCGCCAGAGCAGCGGGTTGAGCATCCGTTTCCTGTCGCCGCGATGCGTGATCACGTATCGCCATGCCATCGGCATCGCGGGATGCCTGCCGGGAACGAGATGCACGCCTTCGATCTCAGCCCACTTCACGGACCAGCCCGGCTGGAGGAAGCGCGAGAACGGCGATGGCAGTGCGGAGGTGCAGCGGATGCCGTCGCGGTCGATGACAAGCCGTTCGAACTTCGACATCCAGCCGCCCATCAGCAGAAGCACCAGCACGGTGAAAAGCGCCAGGAACTTCCAGTCATTGAGCAGGTGCGTGAATGTCAGGTTCGGCGCCAGCGACCAGGCGATCGCGATCGCAACGGCAAATATCAATGTCATGCCAAGCAGGAAGAAGGGCTCCGCCCGGGTGCTGAGTGCGGTCCATTTGCGCGAAAAGATGAATTCGCCCGTCGCCCAGGCATGCTGGCCCGCCCTGACTTCAGGCTGGTACGCGGCAATCTCGCCGGCTGCGGCAAGGTCAATGTCACCGCCGGCTTGCTCACGCTGCGCGCGCCGCTGCAGGGTGAGTCCTGACAGCAGCGCCGGGACACCGACCAGGAAAACGGCGAGCAGGCTGTAATCGAAGATGCGCGAGTACATGTCGTGCCGGGCGCGGTGGACGGCAAGTTCCTGCGTGAGTGCAACCGAACCGAAATCCTGCAGGCGTGCGCCGTCGGAGCTGAAACGATGAATGCGGAAGTTGCGCACATCGGCCACCAGCACCGTGTCGCCGGCCTCTGCCAGCTCGACCGGATCGGCATTGGCCGGCAGCTCGACCAGCTCCACGGCTCCGTGTTGCGGGATCCGGTACAGGAGTGCGTTGGCCATGTTGCTGTCGGCGACCAGCATCCAGAGCGCACCGGCGGCATCCCGCAGCGCGGCCGAGGGCAAGCCCGCAGTGCGCTCCATGCCGGGCCATGCGCCGGCGGGAGTGATTGCAAGGATGTCGCCGAACGCTTCCGTCGCCGCGGAAACCTCGACATGACGGCAGTGGTTCGTGTCCGCGAACGCGAGGCTGCCCTCTCCCGTCACCCGAATGTCGTTGGGGAAGCGCCATTTACCGCGGCTTTCGGCCAGCACCTCGCCGTGCTGTGAAAGCTTGAGCAGCCGATGCCTGGCGGGCTCGCTCACGAACATCGCCTGGCCGTCATGACCGGCATCGATGGCGAAGGCCCGACCCAGCTGCACGCCTGCAAGCACGCTGCATTCGCCGCTGCCCGGATGGCAGCGCATGAGATGCTCGACGGGATCGTCGAGATTGTTGCTGCGCGTAAGGATGCGAAGCGTTTCGCGGGCACTCAGCCCGGCGAGGCGGCCTTGCGCGAGCACGATGGAACCATCCGCCAGCACCGTAAGGTCACCGTGGAATGCCTCCACTCCCCAGTCGGCCAGATCGATTCGTTGAAGCATCTCGCCGTCGGGTGATTCGATGAACAGCACGTTGCCGACCACGACATGCACGCTCCCCTGCGGAGAGACCGTCAATGCGTTGAGGGCCGGCACCTGCAGGCGCTGGTGGTTCGCCCAGAGGCGCAGGAATACGGCGCCGCCGATGAGGACAATCACCGCAAGCACGAGGATCGCGGCACGCGGATCGGTTCTCTTCATGTCCATCCCCCTTTCTCTTTTTTCTTATGCCGCTCGCCATCCCCCTCTCCAGGGGGAAAGGCGAGCCCGGATTGAGCGCGGCGAAATCCGGGAGAACCTGCACGATCTCGCGAATCAGCGCAGCCGTTCCTTGAGCTCCTGCCGGTAGCGACGGCTTACGGGCACCGCCGCGCCGGTGACGAGATGGGCGCGGGCATCGCCGGTGTCGAACGGTTCGATTTCCCTGACGCGGTCGAGATTGATGATGGCGCTGCGGTGCACACGCGCGAAGCCTTGTGATTTCAGCTTCTGCTCGATGCCGCTCATGGTCTCGCGCAGCGGGTAGAGCCGCTCGCCGACATGCAGGGTGACGTAGTTGGCGGCGGATTCGACCCAGTCGATGTCTTCCACCTTGACCAGGAACTCGCGGCCGAGCTTCCGGACAAGGAAGCGGTCAACGACCGGCTCGGCGGATTCCGCCTCGTGGCCTTCAGTGAGGAATTCCGCCTCGCCCTGCCAGCGGCGCAGCACGAGCCGATACAGATAGACGATCGCGAGGAAGCCCGCGTAGATGCGAATGTCCTTCAGGTATTCGTAGAGAAATTCACTGCCCCACGGCCCGAAGTCGTAATACTCTCCCACCCGCCAGTACGCCAGCTTGCGCAGCGCCACCATGCCGGCCACGTGCATGATCGAAACCGGCAGGGTGAACAGCAGGTGCCAGAGCCAGTTCCAGCGGGAATGGGCGCGGCCAATGGGAAAATGGCGATCGAAGACGAGCATCACCGGAATGATGCCGAGCCAGAGCAGCGCGCTGGTCGTTTCCCAGATCCACGGTTTCCAGCCGGCGAGCGGCGAGTCGACGCGCGCCAGCTCCATGTTCTGGGTAATGCTGTTGGCGGTGATGTTCATCACGAAGAACAGCAGCCAGAAGGCGATCTCGTAGCGGCGCCGGTGCGCGAGATAACGTTGTGGATCCATGCTCCCTCCCCGAACGGCGGATTCTAGCGATTTCGTTCGTCCCTCGCTGCCGCCGCTTGTCCCTCCCGCGCCGCTTGCCATCCCTTTTGGCTGTGAAAGGCCGCGCGTGACGCGGAAAGTGGCGGCACCAGGACAAGGAGACCGGGATGAATTCCACTCGCCGCCATGACATCGACGCGCTGCGCGTACTCGCCTTTGCGCTGCTGATTCTCTACCACGTGGGCATGTTCTACGTGGCGGACTGGGGCTGGCACATCAAGTCCGCCTACCTTTCCGAATGGCTGCAGTACCCCATGCTGCTGGTGAATCGCTGGCGCATGCCGCTGCTGTTCCTGATTTCCGGATTGGCAGTGAACTCCCTGCTGGCAAAAACGACCACGGGCGAGTTCGTGCACTCGCGCGTGAAGCGGCTGCTGCTGCCGTTGCTGTTCGGCATGGCAGTGGTGGTGCCGCCGCAGGCGTACCTGCAGGCGGTGTCGAACGGCTCATTCGCGGGCAACTATGTGGAATTCCTGGTCGCGTACTTCACCTTCCAGCCCTGGCCGGAAGGCGCCTTCGATGGCTCGCATGTCGGCGTCACCTGGAACCATCTCTGGTACCTGCCCTACCTGCTGGCCTACAGCCTGGTTCTTGCGGCGGCCCTGCCGCTGCTGCGCTCAAGGGCCGGGCTGTGGCTCGCGCAACGCTTTCGCTCGCTGCGCGGCGTGTGGCTGGTGCTGCTGCCGTCAGTACCGCTGACGTTGAGCGCGTGGTTCATGGATTACCCGAGCACGCACGACCTCCTCACGGACTGGGAGAACCACGCGCGCTATTTCACCGTGTTCCTGTTTGGTTACTGGCTGGGTACGGACAAGGCCATGTGGGAAAGGCTGCGGGGCATGCGCTGGGCATTGCTGCTGACGGGCATCGCGAGCTTTTCGGCGCACCTGCTGCTGATCAGGATACTCTCGAGCGCACCTGGCTGGCATCGCGCCGCGTATGACTTCTTCGCATTCCTGAATGCGTGGGTCTGGCTGTGCCTGGTGCTGGCATGGGGGCACCATTTGCTCAACCGTCCGTTCCGCTGGCTGCCCTACGCCACCGAAGCGGTTTATCCCTGGTACATCCTTCACCAGACGATCACCGTGATCGCCGGGTTCTGGCTGGCGCAGTGGCGCCTCGGCCCGGTGCTGGAACCGCTGCTGGTCATCACGGCGACGATCGCAGGCTGCCTGCTGTTGCACGAGTTCGTGGTGCGAAGGGTGAGCTGGCTGCGGCCGCTGTTTGGCCTGAAGCCGGCAGCGAAGCAAGCACAGGTTCCGGCGGAAGCGGTTTCCCGGACCACTTCATGAGCTTGCAGCCCTCTCCCCCAACCCCTCTCCCGCGAGGGGAGAGGGGAGCAGGAGTTTTCCCCTCCCTTCGCACGCTCTTCGCCCCTTTCCAACCCACTCTTCGGCGCGCTCTTCACCCCCTTTCCCAAAGGGGGTCGCAGCGAAGCGGCGGGGGGATTTCCGGGACTCGACATATGCGGAGTTGATAATGATTCTCATTTGAGAGCATACTGGGGGCGACACAGAGGAGGGCTCGCCATGAACGAAGGCTATGCCCAGGCGATCAACCTGGAACGACTGGAACGGCAGCTGGCGCGGTGCGCGGAACTGGACTCGCACCCGCCGGAACGTTGCGCACGCAAGACCGTGATGCAGAGCGTCTGTCCGTGCATCGCGGCCGAGGAGGCCATCTGCAACGTGCTCACCAGCACCGTCCATGAGGCCTGTCATCGATAGCTTCCTGCTATGACAGAAGGAAAAACTATCAATTTCCTTTAAGAGCTTCCGGGCGCTAACCTTCATACATCGAGTAAATCGCGATCAAGACCGCGATAGACAGAGAAGATGAGGAAAGCGCCATGACCGACCGCAACAAGACCCTCACCAGCGCCGCCGGCGCCCCGGTGGCCGACAACCAGAATTCGCTGACCGCAGGGTCTCGCGGCCCGGTGCTGCTGCAGGACGTGTGGCTGATCGAGAAGCTCGCCCACTTCGACCGCGAGCGCATCCCCGAGCGCGTCGTGCACGCCAAGGGCTCCGGCGCCTACGGCGTGTTCCGGCCCACGAAGGACATTTCCCGCTACACCAAGGCCCGGGTGTTCACGCCCGGCACCGAGACGCCGCTGTTCCTGCGCTTCTCGACGGTCGCCGGCGAGCGCGGCGCGGCCGATGCCGAGCGCGACGTGCGCGGTTTCGCGATCAAGTTCTACACCGAGGAAGGCAACTGGGACCTCGTCGGCAACAACACGCCGGTGTTCTTCGTGCGCGATCCGCTGAAGTTCCCCGACTTCATCCACACGCAGAAGCGCGATCCGCGCACCAACCTGCGCAACAACGCGGCTGCCTGGGACTTCTGGTCGCAGAGCCCGGAGTCGCTGCACCAGGTGACCATCCTAATGAGCGACCGCGGCCTGCCCCGCAATTACCGCGAGATGCACGGCTTCGGCTCGCATACCTATTCATTCATCAATGCCGACGGCGCACGCTTCTGGGTGAAGTTCCATTTCAAGTCCCGGCAAGGCATCAGCTTCTACACGGACGAGGAAGCCGCGGCGCTGGTCGGCAACGACCGCGAGAGCGCACAGCGTGACCTGTTCGAGAACATCGAGGCCGGCAGTTTCCCGCGCTGGCGGGTATGCGTGCAGGTCATGCCGGAGGCCGAGGCGAAGAGTTATCACATCAATCCCTTCGACCTCACCAAGGTGTGGCCGCACGCGGATTATCCGCTGATCGAGATCGGCGAGCTCGAACTCAACCGCAACCCGGAGAACTACTTCGCGGAAGTGGAGCAGGCCGCGTTCACGCCCGCGAACGTGGTGCCCGGCATCGGCTTTTCGCCCGACCGCATGCTGCAGGGACGGCTGTTCTCCTACGGCGACACGCAACGTTATCGCCTCGGCATCAATCATCACCAGATCCCGGTGAATGCACCGCGCGCCAGCGTGCAGAACAACTATCACCGTGACGGCGCGATGCGCGTCGACGGCAACGGCGGCGGCCGCGTGAACTACCAGCCGAACCGTTTCGGCGATTACCGGCAAAGTGCGTATGCACTGGAACCACGCCTGGAAGCGGGCGCGTTCGCGGACCACTACGACCATCGCGAGGATGACGATTACTACAGCCAGCCTGGCGCGCTGTTCCGGCTGCTGAACGACGAGGAACGCGAGCGCCTGTTCGCGAACATCGCGCGCAGCATGGCCGGAATCCCGCAGGAAATCATCGACAGGCAGCTCGTGCATTTCACCAAGGCTGATCCCGCCTACGGTGCGGGCGTGGCGAAGGCGCTCGGCGTGAAACTGCCGGAAGCGGCCTGAGGAGGCAGGCATGAAGAACAACGACGTGCATATCGACATGGAAACCTTCGAGCTCGCGCAGCGGACCTTCCAGCTCGCGCGCGAAGGCGACGCGGACTCGCTAAGGCACATGCTCGCGCTTGGCCTGCCCGCCAACCTCATGAATGCGAAGGGCGACAGCCTGCTGATGCTGGCGAGCTACCACGGCCACGTGGATGCCGCGCGAGCCTTGCTCGAGCATGGTGCCGATCCCGCGCTCACGAACGACCAGGGACAGACGCCGCTCGCCGGCGCGGCCTTCAAGGGCGATGTCGAGATCGTGCGCCTGCTGCTGGAACACGGTGCGCCGGTCGATGGGCGTTGCGCTGACGGCAAGACGGCGCTGATGTTCGCCGCGATGTTCGATCGCGTGGCCGTGATGGATCTGCTGATCGATCACGGCGCGCAGCCCGACCTCCGGGATCGCGCAGGTCAGAGTGCACTCGATTACGCCGAGGCCATGGGCGCACAGCACGCCGCCGCGAAGCTGGCCTTCCCATCGTACGCACTGGCGAGCTGAACCCTCTCGCTGCTCCCTCTCCCAAAGGGAGAAGGGGAATTAGGAAATCCCTCCCCGCCCTCCTTTGAAAAAGGGAGGGCGTTTTTTTCACCCTCTTTCCAAAGGGGGCGCCGCGCGGCCGGCGAGGGGATTTCACGAATCAATGCGCGCGCGCCAGCGCCTCGGCGTGAAGGCGCTTCAAGGCCTCGCTCACCTGCACGGAGAAGCCCGCGTCACCTTCTTCCAGCGATCGCACGCTGGCGGGCAGGCGTTCGATCTCGCCGCGCGCGTACAAGGCCGCAAGCCTGGGGTCCAGCGTGGCGGCGGCCAATGCCTCGCCTTGCCGTACGATGGGCACGAGCAGGGGCTTGGCTTCGCGCATCTCGTCACGCAAGGTGATTTCGTCACGCAGGATGTGGCCTTCGTCATCGCGGTAGCGGTACACCTGTTTCGCCCCCGGCAATACGGGCTTGCCGGGCGAGTCCTTGATGCGCGGCTCGCCGTCGTAAAGCGTGAGCTTGTAGACGAGATCAAGGTAAGGAGCATCCGCGGACGTGCCCATCGCCGTTCCCACGCCAAAGGCATCGATGGGCGCGCCTTCCTCGACGAGACGCGCGATCTGGTATTCATCCAGCCCGCCGCTCGCGACGATCTTCACCTGCTTCAGTCCGGCAGCATCAAGACGCATGCGTGCCTCGCGCGCAAGCGCCGCGAAGTCGCCGGAATCGATGCGTATCGCGCCGATGTTGAATTCATCGCCCATCTCCCGGTGGAGCGCGATGATCTTCTCCACGGCATCGATGGTGTCCCAGGTATCGACCAGCAAGGTGGTACCGGGATAAAGCGCGGCGTATTCGCGGAAGGCCTGGGTTTCATCGCCATGCGCCTGGATGAAGCTGTGCGCCATCGTGCCCTGTGCGGGCACATTGAACATGAGCGCGGCGAGTACGTTGCTGCTGCCATCCAGCCCCGCCACCTGGAAGGCGCGCACACCGTGAAGCGCCGCATCGGTGCCATGCATGCGCCGCATGCCGAAATCCATCACCGGCCTACGGCCCGCGGCGAGCACCACGCGCACCGCCTTGGAAGCAAGCACGGTCTCGAGATGTACCAGGTTCATCAGCAGGCTTTCCAGCAACTGCGCTTCCGCGATCGGCGCGGTCACTTCCAGCAGCGGCTCGTTGGCAAAGACCGGCGTGCCTTCTGGCATGGCGACGATGTCGCCGCTGAAGCGAAAATCCTCCAGCCAGCGCAGGAAGTCATCGCGAAAACCCGGCAGCGTTGCCAATTGATCCAGGGCGGAGCGTTCGAAGCGCAGGGATGCGGCAAGATGCGCGGCATGCTGCTGCCCGCAGGCGAGCATGAAGCGCCGCACCGGGGGCAGCTTGCGGAAATAAAGACTGAAGGTCGCGGTGCCGGACATGCCGGAGGCCTGGTAGGCCTGCAGCATGCTCAGCTCGTAAAGGTCGGTGAACAGCGCGAGGTTGCTCGCGTCCACGTGTAAGCGTTCAGCCATGCGCCCGCCCCTGGTTGCCCTTGGTGACCTTAACCGACACGGCTGGCCGCGTGACTCCGATAAACCTCCTAGGCGGCCGGTTTCGCCTGGCTCAGCCCGCGCTGCGCGCCGGCGTGAGCAACGGCGGGCGATATACCGTCATCACGATGGACAGCAGGATCACCACGCCGCGTGCGATCGTCGGCAGCCAGCCGCCCAACGCGGTCGTATCCACCGCGAACACCGCCCACCAGGCATTCATGGCCATGTGCATGAACGCCGGCACCCAGAGGTTGTCCCAACGCATCAGCAGCCAGCTGAACCACACGCTGCCGATGGCGGTGATCGCGAAGATGCCCAGCGCCTCCATGGGTGCGGAAGCCTGGTAGAGGTGCGCGAGACCGAACGCCACCGCCGGTAACAGCGCAGCCGGCCAGAACGGCAGGCGCGCCCAGCGATACAGCATCCAGAAGGCGAAGCCGCGGAACACGATTTCTTCCAGCAGCGGCGCGAAGCCTGAGAAGAACAGCAGGCGCATCGGATCGATGCTGTCGGATACCGGTCCGCTCATGGCGAACGTGATGGGCATCGGCAGCGTGGCAATGAGCGCGAACAGCGCCGCGACATGCACCGGACGCAGCAGCCTGAGCTCGCGCAGCGCGCCAGCCATGCCCGTTCTGGCGATGGCCATCACGCCGAGCACGCAGACGCTCACTTCGAGCAGCGAGACCACCGACCAGCGCAGGTAGCCGGCAAGACCAGGCAGGATCATCGCCACCAGGCGAGGCATCGGAAACGCGGCAACCAGGAATACGGCAACGATGAAGACCGCAAGAATGACGCGGCCGGCGAAGCTGTTGTTGTTCACGTTGACACTCCCCCCAAGGATGAAACCAGTCTAGCACTGGCAAGGCAAACCGCCAGCACCAAGGGGGACCGGGAATGACTAGTGCCGCCGTCGCTGGTCGGCGTGCGGGGAGCGTTCACGCGATCTGGGCGGCGGCGGCGATTCCCTGCACACGCGGTTTCGGCCGCTGCGCTTGGCTTCATAGACGGCTTCATCCGCGCGCTCGACCAGGGTGTCGATGCTGTCGCCCGGCCGCCACGCCGCGACACCCACGCTGACCGTGACCTTGCCGTCCACGCCGAAATCTTGCTGCTCGACGCGTTGACGCAAGCGCTCGGCCAGCGCCATGGCGGGTTCCAGCTCCGTGCCCGAGGCCACGAACACGAATTCCTCGCCGCCCCAGCGGCCGATGCTGTCGCCGCGGCGCAGTTCATGGCCGACCACCTGCGCAAGCCGCCGCAACACCTCATCACCCTTGGGATGGCCCAGCGTATCGTTGATGCGCTTGAAGTGATCGATGTCGAACAGGAACACCGCGAACGGCCGGCCTTCGCGTTCCGCCAGCGCGAGTTGCGTTTCGATGGCGTCCTCGATGCCGCGGCGGTTCCAGACCTCGGTGAGCGCATCGGTGTGTGCGATATGGCCGAGGCGCTGGTTGACGCGGCTCAGCTCGCGGCTGGTGCGTTCGGCTTCGTCACGCAGATGGCTGATCTCCAGCGCCGCGACCAGGATGCCGAGGTCCTCGGCAAGGTCGCGCGCCTTGCGGATCTCGATCTCGCGCCACGGCGCGGAATGGCCGCGCACTTCATCAACCCACGCGTCGAAGGACTTGCGCGGCGTGAGTATGACCTTGTCGCCTTCATGCTTGAGACGGTGCTTCGGCTGCCCGGCCCATGCCCGGACCACGGGCTCCTCGGCACGGAAGATCAGCAGCCAGCCCTCATCGTACACGCCGCGCATCAGCGACACGGCGAGCAGGCCGCAACAGCCGTGCCTGCCTTCCGGCAGGTCGCCCTCGCCTTCGAGATGCTCAGTCGCCCACACGCCGCCGTCGCTCGCGCGTTCCCGAAGCAGCTCAAGGATGGCGCTGATGTACTTTCGCGACGGCACGAGATCGATGCTCGCCATCGTATCGTGGTACACGAGCGCGATACCGCACGCGCGATATAACGCCATCCAGTCCGTGCCTTGCTGTTCCAGCAGCTCGGCGGGTTCGGGCAGGCGCCGTTGCGAGCGGGTCAGGCGGCTGCGCGTTTCGGTGACGGCCTGCATGAACTGCTCATCCTTTTCCTTTTCGAGCAGGAACAGGCGCTGCGTGGCAACCTGCGTCAGCACGAGCAGACCGTTGCGCAGATGTGCGGGCAAGGGATTCGGCCTCACCGCATGCATGCTGAGCAGGCCCCAGAGCACGTTCCCGGAACGAATCGCAATCGAATGCGAGGACAGGTTGCCCATGTTCTTCAGGTACTGGACGTGCACCGGCGAGACGGCGCGCAACACGCCATCGCCCATGTCCAGCGGCTTGTTGGTCAGCGGATTCAACGCCGGCACCAGCGGTACGGATGGCTGCGAGACGTCCTGGATGAAGCGCACCGGGTTGCGCAGGTACAGCGCACGCACCTGTTCCGGAATCTCTCCCGCAGGGAAATGCTGACCGAGAAAGCTGCCGACGTGAGGCGCGCGGTCCTCTGCCACCACCACACCATGCCATTCCTCGACGAAGCGATAGGCAACCGCGCGATCGTTGCCTGACAATGCCCGTGCGTGGCGTACCAGCATGTCCAGCAGCGTGTCGATGTCCTTCGCGGCCGAGAGCTGCATGACCATCTCGCTCAGCGAGGCAAGCATTCGCTTCACGCCCTCGCGCACGTCACGCTCGATTTCGAGCACCAGGGCGCCGTCGCTGCGATACGCCGTCACGTGAAAGGCTCGCCGCCCACCACGCAGGATGGGTGCGGTTGCAAACCCCTTCGCACGCCCTTCCCTGGCGATCTCCTTCCTTGCCCGGCGCAGAAGACTCTGGCCAAGCAGCTCCACGGGCCGCATTTCAAGCGCTTCCTCAACGTCGACCTCAAGCAACTCGGCGACGTTGGCGCTCACCTGCAGCACGCGCTTCAGGTCCTCGTCCACGGCAACCAGAACGCCATGCGCCTGGATGGCGCCAGGCGCATGCACAGGCTCCTGCGCGCACTCATTGAGGGCGCGTTTCAGCAGCTCCTCGTCGTATGGCCCGCTACCCACGGAACGCCTCCCGGTCGCGGTCATCAAGGAAGGATTGCAGCGATGTGAACATGGCATTCGCGGCGGTCGCCGCCTCCCGCGGGTCGCAGCAAGCCTGGATGATTGCGGCGTCCTTGCGCAGCGCCGCCCAGCCACCGTGAAGGTAAAGGTGGAAGTAGCGCGCGCCGAACTTCTCGCTGAGACCAAGCTGCACGCGCAAGTTATCCGCGATGACGCGTCCGCCGAGCGTCGCGCCTTCCAGTACATAAAGCGCGCCCAGCAACTGGCCGAGCGTCTGCATTGAGGGCAACGCGGAACGCGCGCAGATGGCGGGCAAGCCGCCCAGGGCGATCATGTCCTCACGCAACGGCAGCGAACGCCGCCGCCAGCGGTAATGTTCGAAATGCTCCCGGTGGTTGCGAAGGCTTGCTTCGATGACAGGCTCGATCGCGGAAAAGAATGCATGCAGGCAGTCCAGCGTGCGCAGGTATTCATCGCGATCAAGCCCGGGCGAGACGAGCGCGGCAAGGCGTGGCTGCGCCTCGATGCGCTCGTGCGCCTGCAGGGTTTCCTGCTTCAAAAGATCAAAAAGCCGCGGCCTGCCGGCCAGCGGCTTCGTTACGACAATCTCGGCACGGCCGTCGGAGAGCATCTTGTCTCGGGATGGTTCGATGTCACCGAGTGTAGCGAGCCGTCCGAAAACTGCGAGGCGGCCAGAAATTGTCAAACGTCAGTGCACGCCCTCGGCACAACGCGAACTCACCCGCTCGCGAATGATCTCCGCCAGCCGCCTCACGCCAGGCCCCGCGGCATCGATGTCGGAGAAGGCGAGATACACCTGAAGTGTGCGTGATGCGTCGCCGCGCAGCGGCAACACCTTGAGCGTGCCTTCGGCGAGCTCCGCGCGGATCTTGTCCTCCGGAAGCCAGGCGAAGCCGTAACCGCGGCAAACGGCGCCGATGGAGGTGGCCATGTTGGAGACCGTCCAGCGGATTTCGGAGTTCAACATCGGCGAGTCCTTCTGCCGCTGCGAACCGGTATCGCGCACCACCAGGTGACGGTGCTTGCGAAGGTCGCGCGTGGTGAGCTCGCGACCGAGCTGGTGCAGCGGATGCCGCGGATGCGCCACCGGCACGAAGCGCACCGGCAGCAGCGGCTCGGCAATGTAACCCGGCGGCACGTGCGGCGTGATGGCAATATCCACGCGGCCCTCCTGCAGCGCCTCGGTGCCGCCGGCCATCACCGTTTCATGCAGCTCGATGCGCGTCAGCGGACTCTCCGCGCCGAAGGTGTCGAGGATCTCGAGGATCAGCCAGGTCGGGAACAGCACTTCCACGGCGAGCGCGATCTCCGCCTCCCAGCCGGCGGATAGCTTGCGCGCCGCCCGTTCAATTCCCCCCGCTTCCTCCAGCAACAGGCGCGCGCGGCGATAGAGCATCTCGCCCGTGGGCGTGAGCACCGCCTTGCGGCCCTGGATCTCGAAGGCCTTCACGGCGAGCTGTTCTTCCAGCTTCTGCACCGCGTAGGTCACCGACGACTGGCTCTTGTGCAGCAGCTCGGCGGCCTGCGCGTAACCGCCCGCCTCCACCACCGCCACCAGCGCCCGCCACTGCTCCAGCGTGATGCGGGGCGCGTTGCTTTCATTCATATCGACTCACTCGATAAATAAACGCCAATATTTGCGCTTTTTTATCTGATTTGCCAAACATTTAATACGGATACCCAGAATTCGAACCCGGAGGTATCCCATGCAGACCCTGCTCGTCATCCAGGCCAGCCTGTTCGGCCACAACGGCCGCTCCTCGCAGCTCGCTGCCGAATACGTGGACGGCTGGAGAAAGGCGCACCCCAACGGCCGCGTCATCATCCGCGATCTCGCCGCCGACCCGGTGCCGCAGCTCACCGCCGAGCGCTTCCAGGCCTTCATCGCCCCGGAGCGCACTCCGGAACAGCAGGCCATCGCCGACTACTCCGCCATGCTCATCGACGAACTCACCTCCGCCGACGAGATCGTGCTGGCCGTGCCGATGTACAACTTCAACATCCCCACCGGCCTGCAGAACTGGTTCGACCACGTCGCCCGCGCCGGCATCACCTTCCGTTACACCGAGAACGGACCGGAAGGCCTGGTCAAGGGCAAGCGCGTGCGCGTGTTCATCGCCCGCGGCGGACAGTACGGCGAAACGCACTCGCAGACCGCCTACCTGCGACAGATCCTGTCCTTCATGGGAATGAGCGACATCGTCTTCGTGCACGCCGAAGGGCTGAACATCAACGAAACGGTGCGCGAGCAGGCGCTGACGAAAGCGCGACGGGTCATCGAAGAACTGGTGGAGCAGAGAGCGGTGGCCTAACGCCGCCGTACTGCTCTTCTGAAGTACGGGGCCCGACCGCGACAGGCCAGCGCAAAAAACGGGAAGAATCCTCTGCCAGGCGCGGTGATCATTCGCCCACCCTGGCAAACGAGGACCTCCGCGAATGAAGCTCTACGATTACCTCCCCTCGCAGAACGCCTGGAAAGTGCGCCTGCTGCTGAACCATCTCAGCATCGAGTACGACACCGTGCCGGTGAGCATCTTCGAAGGCGAAGGCCAGCAACCGGAGTTCCTGGCGAGGAACCCGGTGGGCGCGGTGCCTGTGCTGGAACTGGACGATGGCCGCACGCTGGCGGAATCCAATGCCATCCTGATCTATCTCGCCGAGGGCACGCCCTACCTGCCGGAAGATTCCTGGGAACGGGCGCAGGTGGCCCGCTGGATGTTCTTCGAGGAGGACTACATCCAGAACGGCATCGCGTCCCTGCGCCACTGGACCATGACGGGCAAGATTCGCAACCGCAGCGAACAGATAATTGCGCAGAAGCGCGCCATCGGCATGAAGACGCTGCGCATCCTCAACCACTGGCTGAGCGAGCACGACTTCCTCGCTGCCGACCGGTATACCATTGCCGACATGGCAGTGTTCGCATACACGGCATTCGCGGACGAGGCAGGCCTACGGCTTGAGGACTTCCCGGCGGTGATGCGCTGGATCGAGCGCGTACGCGCGCAGCCCGGCTTTCTTGCAACCGTGCATACGTATTCCATCGACCCGCATTCCGCCAATGAGCTCCCGTAAGCAACGAATCTACTGGCCGCGCACGCTGCTCGCGGCATGCCGCGAGCTCGAGGCCGGTTCTCGTCTTCCAGCTCCTTCAGCCTCGCCATCATCGAGGCGTCCATGCCGCCGAACTTCGCACGCCATTTGTAGAACGTCACCGCGCTCATGCCGTGTTCGCGGCACAATTGCGGCACCGGCGTACCGGCTTCCGCCTGCTTCAGAATGGCCATGATCTGGCTGTCGGAATAGCGAGACT
>Ga0207873_1000318_pt1 | contig 53526 bp, 52 predicted proteins | sample BGWIniCompost_FD_187373 | JGI IMG/M metagenome (GOLD analysis project Ga0207873, IMG submission 187373) | Cellulose adapted compost microbial communities from Newby Island Compost Facility, Milpitas, CA, USA - BGW Initial Compost (SPAdes)... ...
GAGCCGAAACCGGTGGCGCGGCCGGGCACCTGAGTGCTGCTTGAAAGGGGGCGGGAAAGGGGATCGCGGTTTCGCCCCCCGGAAACGAAAAACCCCGCCGGCGGCGGGGTCTTCATCATTCTGTTGGTGCCCAGGAGAGGACTCGAACCTCCACGGTTTTACCCGCTAGTACCTGAAACTAGTGCGTCTACCAATTCCGCCACCTGGGCAGGTGTCACCCGGCGGGGCCGGGTGAGCCGCGTACTCTAGTGAGTGGGCCGCGGCCTGTCAATCGCCCTGTACATTTCTTGACCAGTTCCGGGGGCCGTTCAGGCGGGCCGCAGGAGGCCGGGGTGTACCATGCCGGCATGAGCAAAGCCCCCAAGAAGCAAGGCAAGACCGGCAAACTGCCGCCCTGGATGCCGGACAGCCTCCGGGAGGCGCCCGCGGGCCATTCCGGCAAGCCCGGAAAGAAGACCGCCAGGGCCGGCAAGCCCGCCGCCACGGCCCGGCCCGGCAAGACCGGGGCGAAGAAGAAGGCCACCACCGCCGCGCCGCCGGCCCGTTCCGGAGGCGGGAAAGGCGCCGGAAGCCGCGGCGCCGGCGCCGCCCGTCCGGCCCCGCGCAAGTCCGCGTCCGGGCGCTGGCACGATCCCATGGCCGAGCGCGAGGCCCGGCGCTACGAGAACCCCATCGCCAGCCGCGAAGCCATCATGGAGCTGCTGGCCGACGCCGACGGCCCGCTGACCGCCGAGGAAATCGCCCGCCGGCTGGAGCTGGAAGCGCCGGACCGCTTCGAGGCCCTGAGCCGCCGCCTGGCCGCCATGCTGCGCGACGGCCAGCTGCTGATGAACCGCCGCGGCGGCTATGCCGTCACCCGCAAGCTCGACCTGATCGCCGGCACCGTCATCGCCAACCCCGACGGATTCGGCTTCCTGCGCTGCGAGGATGGCGGCGACGACCTGTTCCTGCCGCCGGCCGAACTGCGCAAGGCCCTGCACGGCGACCGCGTGCTGGCCTCGGTCACCGGCGTGGACCGCAAGGGCCGCCGCGAGGGCGCCATCGTCGAGGTGCTGGAGCACCGCCTGACCCGCCTGACCGGCCGCTACGAGGAACGCGGCGGCATCGGCATGGTGGTGCCGGACGACCGCCGCGTGCTGACCGAGGTGCTTATTCCGCCGGAGGAGCGCAACGGCGCCCGCGACGGCCAGCTGGTGGTTTGCGAGGTCACCCGGCCGCCCGAATACGCCCGTCCGCCCACCGGCCGCGCCCGGCCGCCGCTGGGCCGCATCCTGCTGGTGCTGGGCGACCGGCTCACACCCTCGCTGGTGGTGAAGGCCGCCATCCACGGCCACAACCTGCCGCATGAGTTCCCCCAGGAGGTGCTGGACGAGGCGGCGCGGGTGCCGCTGGAAGTGCCGGCCGCCGACGCCGAAGGCCGGGTGGACCTGCGCAAGCTGCCGCTGGTGACCATCGACGGTGAGGATGCCAAGGATTTCGACGATGCCGTCTGGTGTGAGCCGAACAGCAAGGGCTTCCGCCTGATCGTCGCCATCGCCGACGTCTCGCACTACGTGCGTCCGGGCACGCCGCTGGACGATGAGGCCCTGCTGCGCGGCACCTCGGTCTATTTCCCCGGCTTCGTCGTGCCGATGCTGCCGGAGACCCTGTCCAACGGCATCTGCTCGCTGAACCCGAAGGTGGACCGGCTCTGCTTTGCCTGCGACATGCAGGTGGATTTCGACGGCAACGTGGTCAAGTCGAAGTTCTACGAGGCGGTGATGCGTTCACACGCCCGCCTGACCTACACCCAGGTCTGGCGCGCGGTCGGCGAGGCCGATACCGAGGCCGGCCAGGAGGCCATCGCCCGGATCGGCTCGCTGATGCCACAGGTGAGGCACCTGCACCAGCTCTACCAGGTGCTGGCGCGGGCCCGGCAGAAGCGCGGCGCCATCGAGTTCGAGTCCGGCGAGGTGCGCTTCGTCCTGGACAACCGCGGCGAGGTGGTCCAGGCCGGCATGCTCGAGCGCAACGATGCGCACAAGCTGATCGAGGAATGCATGATCGCGGCCAATGTCGAGGCCGCCCGCTTCGTCACCGCCAAGGGACTGCCGGCGCCGTTCCGCGTGCACGCCCGGCCGCCGGAGAACAAGTACGCCGAGCTGCTGGAATTCCTCTCCGAGTTCGGGCTCAGCCTGCCGGCCTGGGGCCGGGTGCAGCCGCGCGACTTCACCCGCCTGATCCACAAGGTGCGCTCGCGGCCCGATGCCGCCCTGCTGGAATCGGTGCTGCTGCGCTCGCAGAGCCTGGCCGTGTACGACCCGCAGAACCAGGGTCACTTCGGCCTGGCCCTGGACGCCTATGCCCACTTCACCTCGCCGATCCGCCGTTACCCCGACCTGCTGCTGCACCGGGTGATCAAGCACGCCCTGAAGCGGCCGGCCGGCGTGCGCTACGAGGAAGCCGAGATGGCCGCCCTGGCCCTGCGCTGCTCGGAGCTGGAGCGGCGTGCCGACGAGGTAGAGCGCGAGGTGGACGAGCGCTACCGCAGCGCCTGGATGGAGCAGCACGTCGGCAGCGAGTTCGACGGCGTGGTCAGCGGTGTCACCAGCTTCGGCCTGTTCGTCGAGCTGGCCGGCTCCAAGGTCAACGGCCTGGTGCACGTGACCCAGCTGCCGCACGACTACTATCATTTCGACCCGCTGCGCCGGCAGCTGAGCGGTGAACGCCGCGGCCTGCGCTTCCGCCTGGGCGACCCGGTGCGGGTGCTGGTGCTCAAGGCCAGCGTCGAGGATCGCCGGATCGACTTCCGGCTGGTGCTGCCGGAGAACGCCGGCTCGAGGAAAAGGAAGTACGAATGAGCAGGCGCGACAACTGGGTGGTCGGCATCAATGCGGTGGCCTCCGCCCTGGAACACGACGTCGAACACGTGCGCGAGGTGCTGCTGGAGGCGGGCGCCAGGAACCCGCGCCTGGCCGAGATCGAGGAAACCGCGCGCCGCCGCGACGTGCCGGTCCGGCGCGTGCCGCTGCAGTCGCTGGAGGGCATCGCCGGCGGCCTCCGCCACCAGGGCGCCATCGCCCGTTACGAGGCGCCGCGCACCCATGACGAGAAGGACCTGGCCGGCCTGGTCGAGGCGGCCGAAGGCAAGGCCCTGGTGCTGGCGCTGGACGGCGTGCAGGACCCGCACAACCTCGGTGCCTGCCTGCGTACCGCTGCCGCCGCCGGCGTCACCGCCGTGGTCATTCCCAAGGACAAGGCGGCGCCGATCAATGCCACCGTGCGCAAGGTTTCGGCCGGCGCCGCCGACCGCATCCCGGTGGTCAGCGTCACCAACCTGGCCCGCTGCCTGCGTGGCCTGAAGGAGCAGGGCGTGTGGATCTACGGCCTGGACGGCGGGGCGCCGGCCAGCCTGCACGGCACCGACCTGCGCGGCAATGTCGCCCTGGTCCTGGGCGGCGAGGGCGAGGGCCTGCGCCGCCTGACCCGCGAGACCTGCGACGGCCTGGTCAGCATTCCCATGCCCGGCGAGATGGAAAGCCTCAACGTCTCCGTGGCCACCGGCGTGGCCCTGTTCGAAGCGGTTCGGCAGCGGCTGATGGGCTGACCGTACTTCGCCGCGCGTCGGCGTACGGTTCCGCGACTGCGAAGGCGATCACGAAGCGGGGAAGGGAGATTGCCGGCCCGTCGGGTCTCGCGCTAGGCTCGCTGTACCGCGTCAGCGGTATTCACAGGGGGAATCCGATGAACCGAGGTATTGCCGCGGCCCTGGCGTTCGCCCTGGGCCTGACAGCCGCTTCCGCGTCCATGCCGGTCCAGGCCCGGGAAGGCCTGCTCAAGCTCCGGGTCTGCAACCGCAGTGCCGACGCGGCGCTGGTGGCGATAAGCTACGTGCCGGTGGATACGGAAGAGTTCTTCAACGAAGGCTGGTTCCGGGTCAACGCCGGTGAGTGCAAGCAGCTGGCCGAAACCGACAATGCCACCTGGTATGCCTATGCCGACGTCGTGGGCAAGGACAGCCACTGGGGCGGCGACTGGGATCTCTGCGTCGAGTACCCGGGGCCTTTCGAATTCTGGTCCACGGGCAGCCAGTACTGCGAGACCTGGCAGGAGGTGCGCAGCTTCGTGGTGATGACCGCGGACGAGGTCGGCACCTATACCTGGAACCTCGACCCCTGAGCGGGCGGGGCCGGTCAATGTTCACAGGGGGATTTTCATGAACCGAGGTTTCTTCGCGGTCCTTGCCTTCGTCCTGGGCCTGGCCGCCGCGTTCGCGCCCACGCCGGTGCTGGCCAAAGAGGGCCTGATCAAGATCCGTGTCTGCAACAACAGCAACGACGTCGCCCTGGTTGCCATTTCCTACATCCCGGTGGGCGAGAGCCGCTTCTACAACCGAGGCTGGTTCCCGTACGAGCCGGGCGAGTGCGCCATCCTGGTCGAAACCGACAACGCCACGTTTTACGGCTATGCCGACGCCGACGGTACGGACCGCTACTGGGGCGGCGACCACTCGCTCTGTGTCGAGTACCCGGGCCCCTACAACTTCTATACCGGCACCAGCGGCTACTGCGAGACCTGGCAGGACGTCCGCGAATTCGTGGTGATGAAGGCGAAGGAGCCCGGCGTCTTCACCTGGAACCTCAACCCCTGAGCCCGCTCAGCCGCCGGCGCAGCGCCGCCAGCGGTTGAGGATGGTGCAGAACAGCTCGGCGGTGCGCTCGACGTCGTAGACCGCCGAGTGCGCCTGCTCGGCATCCCAGGCCAGGCCGGCGGCCTGCACCGCCCGGCTGAGCACGGTCTGCCCGTAGGCCATGCCGGCCAGGGTCACCGTGTCGAAGGTGCTGAAGGGGTGGAAGGGGTTGCGCTTGTGCCCGACCCGGGCCACCGCCGCATTGAGGAAGCCCAGGTCGAAGTGGGCGTTGTGCCCGACCAGGATGGCGCGCTGGCAGCCGTGCCGGCGCACCGCCTCGCGCACCGGCGCGAACACGTGGTCCAGGGCCTGGCGCTCGGGCAGGGCGCCGCGCAGGGCGGTGTCCAGGCGGATGCCGGTCACTTCCAGCGAGCGCGGGTCGATCTCCGAGCCCGGGTAGGGCTCGACGTGGGCACTGGTCACCGCCCCCGGCACGTAATCGCCGGCCGCGTCCAGTTCGATCGGCGCGGCGGCGATTTCCAGCAGGGCGTGACGATTGCAGTCGAAGCCGCCCGTTTCCACATCCACCACGACCGGCAGGAAGCCGCGGAAACGGTCGGCCATGCGCGGCGGCGCTGGCGATTCCATGCCCGGCAGGATAGCAGAGCCGCCACTCCCGGCCGGTGCCGGAAGGACGGTTTGCTCAGGTCAGCAGCAGGCGGTCGGCGGCCAGCAGCAGCAGAGCCAGGGCCAGCAGGCCCAGGCCGAGGGCGGGCATCGGCATGGCCAGCGGCAGGCCGAGCACGGCCAGGCCCAGGGCCCAGGCCGGCGCATCGCGCAGCGGCGCCGGCGCCTGCGCATCGGCGCGCCAGGCGATCAGGGCATCCAGGCTCAGCCGGCCGCCGCCACGGAACAGCAGCGGCAGCAGCATCAGCGCGAACAGCAGCGGCAGCTTGAAGTTGCCATGGCCGCGATCGGTGATGGCATAGCCCTGCCAGAGCTCGGCCAGGCTGGACCATTCCGCCGGCCAGTGCACCGCGGCCGTGGCTACCGCCGTCAGCATCAGCAGGACGAAGGCTGCCAGGCGCGTGCCCAGACCCAGCAGCAGCGCCACGGCGCCGATCAGCTCGGCCCAGGTGGCCAGCGGCCAGCTCAGCGACACCGGCACCTGGTCGAACGGGAAGGGAAAGCGGTCCTGGACGTGGCCGAACCAGTTCTCGCCGCGCAGCTTCTCGATGCCGGCTTCCCAGAACTCCCAGGCCAGGATCAGGCGCAGGCCCAGCGGCGCCAGCCAGTCGCCGATGCCATCCAGGCGCGCACTCAGGGCCATCCAGCGGTCACCGAGGTCTTGCCGCATGCGGGTTCTCCACTTCACTTGGTCGGAAACGGTCAGTCGGGGCGGATGCCGAGGATGGCGCCCTGTCCGCGCAGGTGTTCGAGCATGTCCCGGCCCTGCCGCTCGAAGGCGGCGACGTCGGCGGCGCCGGCTTCGGTGGCCAGGGCGCGCAGCTGTTCACGGCCGCTCAGCGCCGGCGCCTCGTCCAGGCGCTGCAGCAGGCGGAAGGTGAGGGCGCTGATCTCGTGGAAACGGACCTGCAGGCCGGCATCGCGCAGCACCAGCAGGAAGGTAGGCGCGCCGGGCGCGTCCGCCGGCAGGAAGTCCGGTGACAGCCGGTGCACCGGCCAGGTGTAGGCCAACGGCCAGGCCACCGGCGACAGCACCGGCACGCCGTCCAGCAGGTCGCCGGCCGGCGCGTGCGGTGTCGCCGCCGGATCGGCCTCGTCCAGGTCCAGGGCCAGTTCCACCCATTCGTAGTGCGCCAGCTCGGCCAGCCAGGGCGGATCGCCGCGGCCGCTTTCCGCGCGCTGCTGCAGGTAGCGGATGAACTCGCGCGGCAGTTCGGTGAACAGCGGCGTGCCGGCGCGGAACTCGCGGTAGAACTCCCTCACCAGGGTCGGCCAGGCCGGTTCGCCCAGCAGGCGGCGGATCACCGGGAAGTTGCCCGAGAGCAGGCCCAGCAGGCTGTTGAAGAACAGGTCGCGGTAGATGGCCAGGCGCCGCTCCTCGATGCCGGGCGGCGGCGGCTGCCCCTCGGGGTCGCGGATGTGCGCCGCCAGGCGGAACTCCTGTTCGCGCAGACGCTCAGGCGCCGGCATGACGATGCGCCTCCTGCGCCGCGTGCGGGGCCAGGACCTCGCGTGCCTTCGCCACCTCGGCCACCAGTTCGGTGTAGGGCGGGAAGTTGAAATCGCGCTCCAGCAGCACCGGCCGCGGCCCGAAGCGCCGGCAGGCGGCGTCCAGCAGCTCCCAGACGTCGGCCTTCACCGGCGCGCCGTGCGTGTCCACCTTCAGGTCTTCGGCCTCGTCGTAGTGGCCGGCGATGTGGATATAGGCGATGCGTTCGCCCGGCAGCGCCGCCAGGTAATCCAGCGGGTCGTAGCGGTGGTTGACGGCGTTGACGTAGACGTTGTTGACGTCCAGCAGCAGGTCGCAGTCGGCCTCCGCCAATACCGCATTGACGAAATCGATCTCCGCCATCGCCTGGTAGGGCGCGGCGTAGTAGCTGATGTTCTCGACGGCGATGCGCCGGCCCAGCGCGTCCTGGACCTCACGGATGCGGCCGGCGACATGGCGCACCGCCTCCTCGGTGAAGGGGATGGGCATCAGGTCGTAGAGCTGGCCGTCGTCGGTGCAGTAGGACAGATGCTCGCTGTAGACCGGCACCCGGTGCCGGTCCAGGAAGCGGCGCAGCCTGAGCAGGAAGGTGCGGTCCAGTGGTTCCACTCCACCCAGCGACAGCGACAGGCCGTGGCAGACCAGCGGATGGCGCCCGGACAGTTCGTCGAGGGCCGCGCCGAAACGGCCGCCGACGCCGATCCAGTTCTCCGGCGCGCATTCGAGGAAGTCGAAGTCGCCGGGCGCCGCGGACTGCAGCGCACCCAACAGGGCACGCCGCAGCCCCAGGCCGGCCGCCGTCGCGGGCAGGGTGGGACGATGGCTCATGCCGGGCTCAGCCCTCGTCGCCTTCCTTGTCGGCGCCGCACTTGCCCTCGCCGCACTTGCCCTCGTGCTCCGCCTTGTCGGCGCCGCACTTGCCCTCGCCACACTTGCCTTCGTGCTCGCCCTTGTCGGAACCGCACTTGCCTTCGCCGCACTTGCCTTCGTGACCGGCCTTGTCGGCGCCACACTTGCCTTCGCCGCACTTGCCCTCGTGCTCCGCCTTGTCGGCACCGCACTTGCCTTCGCCACACTTGCCTTCCTCGGCCTTGGCATCGCTGGCCGACAGCATGTAGCCCTGGGCCAGCGGGCTCATGGCGAAGGCGGAGCCGGCCAGCACCGAGCCGCCCAGCATCAGCGCGCCGGCAGCCAGGACGACGGGTTTCAGGTTCTTCTTGGACATGGTTCTTTCCCTCTCCGGTGGTTGCGGGTCGCCCCGCGGTAAAGCCTCAGGCCAGCAGCCGTTGGCGGGCCATGACCCGGGCGCGGTGCAGCCGGGCCTTGGTGGCTTCCTCGCTCAGGCCCAGGCGTTCGCCCAGTTCGGCCAGCGACAGGCCCTCGAGGTCGCGCAACAGCAGGATTTCGCGATAGTGCGCCGGCAGCGACTCCAGCACGATGGCCAGGTCGCAGACCAGTGCCGGCCGGGAACTTGCCGGACATTCGGCGATGTCCTCGGTGATCGGCTCGTGACGCAGGCGGCGCAGGCCGCGCTTGAGGCGGTTGCACTCGCGCTTGACGATGCGGAACAGCCAGGAGGCGAAGCACTCGACCTGGCGCAGGTCCATCAGGCGCCGGGAGGCGGCGATCAGGGATTCCTGCACGGCGTCCTCGATGTCGTTGACCACGCAGTGGAACTCGGCATAGCGGCGCAGGTCCTGGCGCGAGCGCGCCAGCACCCGTTCCAGCGCCTGCCGGTCACCGGCGCGGGCGGCTTCGACGTCGCTGGCCCAGGCGGTCGTGTTCATCGGCAGGGAGGGCGTATCCAGGGTTCCGAGCATGGACGGGTCCACAACGGCTGTCATCCTCCCGGAAGTGGCCGATGAGGGGCCGGACGATGCGCCGTCCGTGCCGGATGGTTCAGGCGGCGTTTAGCCGGCGGCCGGCTCAGCCGGCCTTGCGGGCGCTGAGGAAGGTCCAGAGGTCCCGGTAGGAGGGGATCAGCACGTCCTGTTCGCAGCGGCCGGCGAAGTGCTTGTCGACGGCGACGTGGATCAGGGGCAGCACTTCCCGGCGCAGGGCGCGGTCGCGCGGGTCGTGCAGGCCGTGGCCGCAGCACTGCATGCTCAGCAGGCCGCCGGGACGCAGGGCCTGGCTGATGCGGCCGATGATGCCGGTGATGAAGGCGGCGCGGCTCTGGCCTTCGCGCACCGGGTCCATGGTCAGGTCGTAGATCACCGCGTCCAGGTTGCGGGCCTCGGCGATCCAGGCGAAGGCATCGCCGGTGATGACGCGGGCATGCGGGCTGTCGAAGGCATTGCCGCAGACGCCGGGCAGGTGTTCGTGGCTCAGGCGCATCACCTGTTCGTCGATCTCGACCAGGTACAGCTCGCGCGGCAGCTTGCCCAGCGGCTCCAGGCTGCGCAGCAGCTCCTGCAGCACGCCGCCGTCGCCGCCGCCAAGGATGGCCACCCGGTCCAGGCGCGACAGGCCCAGCAGCGGGCTTGCCATGGCCACCCCGTAGGCGGTGTCGGATTCGGAGATCTGCAGGTCGCCGTCCAGCCAGAGCTGGCCGCCGAAGGTCGGGTGGCGGACGACGCGGATCTGCTGCAGGCCGGAGTGGAGTTCGGCCAGGACGGGGAGATCGGCCAGGCCGCGCCCGCCAGGGGCGTCCGGCGCGTGCGGAAGGCCAGCGTGATCACCGTGGATGGCGTGCATCTCGGCTCCTCTGACTAGCGAGCGGACGCCCATCCTCGGAAATATGCCGGCCGTGTGCAAGTTCAGTGCCAGCGATTTCCCGGGATTTTCCCCGGGAAATCGGCCTTTTCCCCTCAGCCCCAGGTGCGGGCGAAGGCCGGGCGCTGGGCGAACCGGGCCAGCCAGTCGGCCACGCGCGGGTGCCGCTGGGCCGAGGCGCCGCAGTAGGTGCCGTAGGTCAGCACGCTGCCGACGATCAGGTCGAGCAGGCTGTAGCGCTCGCCCAGCAGCCAGGGCTGGGTGGCCAGGCGGGCCTCCAGGGTGTCCATGGCGCGGGCCAGGCGGCGGCGGGCCTCCTCGGCCAGGGGCGCGTGATGCAGTGCCGCATCCACGTTCGGGCTCTGGGCGAAATTCAGCACGTTGAGCAGGGCGCCGTAGCTGACATAGGCCCAGGTGCTCCAGGACAGGGCCTCCAGGCGCTCGGGCGTGCCGGCGGCCGGCCACAGGCCGCGCTGCACGCCGTACTGCTCGCCCAGCCACTGCAGGATGGCCACCGACTCGAACAGCGGCGTGCCATCCACCACCAGGGTGGGCACGACGCCGTGCGGGTTGATGGCCAGGTACTCCGGCCGCTTCTGCTCGCCGGCCTTGAGGTCGAGAATGACGATCTCGCAGTCCACGTCGAGTTCGGCCAGGGCGTGCACCACCGGCGTGGCGCTGGACATGGGGGAGGCGTAGAGGGTCAGGTTCATGGCGTGCTCCGGGGCTTGGAATCCGGAGCGCAGGCTAGCCGCCATCGAGGACAGTTTCCGTCCGCGATTTCCGGCATCATGCCGGCATGGCCGCTTCCTCACGCTTGCTGCGCCTGCTGTCCCTGCTCCAGTCGCGCCGGCACTGGTCCGGCCCGGAGCTGGCGGAACGGCTGGAGGTGACGCCGCGCACGGTGCGGCGCGACGTCGATCGGCTGCGCCAGCTCGGTTACCCGGTGCGTTCCGACGGTGGCCCCGGCGGCGGCTACGAACTGGCCGCCGGCAGTGCGTTGCCGCCGCTGCTGCTGGACGAGGACGAGTTCCTGGCGGTGGCGGTCGGCCTGCGCCAGGCGGCGGCGGGCCCGGTCGGCGGCGCCGGCGAGGCGACGCTGCGGGCGCTGGCCAAGCTTGAACAGGTGATCCCGCCGCGGCTGCGCAGCCGGCTGCGCGGCCTGTACCAGGCCTTCCAGCCGATCACGCCCAGCGATCCGCAGGTGACGCACGAGCGCCTGATGATCCTGGCCACGGCCTGCCGCGACCTGGTGCGCCTGAGCTTCGATTACCGCGACCGCGCCGACCGGCAGGAGCGTCGTGAGGTCGAGCCGCATGCGGTCGTCTGCACGCATGCGCGCTGGTACCTGCTGGCCTGGGACCGCGGCCGCGGCGACTGGCGTACCTTCCGCGTCGACCGCATCGCCAGCGAGCCGGAAGCGGGCGCGCGCTTCCTGCCCCGGCGCATTCCCGGCGGCAAGGCGGCCGACTACGTCGCCCGTTCGGTGGCGGTGGACGGTTACCGCCTGAAGGCGCGGGTGCTGTTGCACGCCCCGCGGGCGCGGGCGGCCGGGCTGATCCCACCGGCGGCGGGCCGGCTGCAGGCCGAAGGCGAGGACCGTTGCCTCCTGGAGACCGGCGCCAACCACCCCGAAGGCCTGGCCGCGCACCTGGCGATGCTGGGCGTGGAATTCGAGGTGCTGGAACCGCCGGAACTGGTCGAGGCGGTGAAGGAACTGGCCGCGCGCCTGCGACGCGCGGCCGGCCGTTCTCAGGCTTCGGCGGCTTCCCGGTAGGCGTCCACCGGGATGCAGGCGCAGAAGACGTTCTTGTCGCCGTAGACGTTGTCCACGCGCGCCACCGGCGGCCAGTACTTCTGCTGGCGCAGGCTGGCCAGCGGGAACACCGCCAGCTCGCGCGGGTAGGCGTGCGTCCACTCGCTGGTGCTGACCGCCTGGGCGGTGTGCGGGGCGTTCTTCAGCGGATTGTCCTCGCGGTCGAGCTTGCCTTCCTCGATGGCGCGGATTTCCTCGCGGATCTGGATCATCGCGTCGATGAAGCGGTCCAGCTCGTGCAGCGACTCCGACTCGGTCGGCTCGACCATCAGCGTGCCGGCGACCGGGAAGCTCAGGGTCGGGGCGTGGAAGCCGAAGTCGATCAGGCGCTTGGCCACGTCCTCGGCGGACACGCCGGTGGCGTCCTTGAGCGGGCGCAGGTCGAGGATGCACTCGTGCGCCACCAGGCCGTTGCGGCCGGTGTAGAGCGTCCTGTAGTGCGGCGCCAGGCGGCGGGCGATGTAGTTGGCGTTGAGCAGGGCCACCTGGGTGGCCTTGCGCAGGCCGGCGGCGCCCATCAGGGCGATGTACATCCAGCTGATCGGCAGGATGCTGGCGCTGCCGTAGCTGGCGGCGCTGACCATGCCACCGCCTTCCTTCGCACCCAGGGCCCTGGGCAGGAAGGGCGCCAGGTGCGACTTCACCGCGCAGGGACCGACGCCGGGGCCGCCGCCGCCGTGCGGGATGCAGAAGGTCTTGTGCAGGTTCAGGTGGCTGACGTCCGAGCCCCACTTGCCGGGCTTGGCGACGCCGACCAGGGCGTTCATGTTGGCGCCGTCGGTGTACACCTGGCCGCCGTGGGCGTGGATGATCTCGCAGATCTCGACGATGTCCTCCTCGAACACGCCGTGCGTGGACGGGTAGGTGATCATCAGCGCCGCCAGGCGGTCGCTGTACTTCTCGGCGTTGCGGCGGATGTCCTCGACGTCGACATTGCCGTTGGCGTCGCACTTGGTGACGACCACGGTCATGCCGCACATCTGGGCGCTGGCCGGGTTGGTGCCGTGCGCCGACTCCGGGATCAGGCAGATGTCGCGCTGGGCCTGGCCGTTGGCGCGGTGGTAGGCACGGATGGCCAGCAGGCCGGCGTACTCGCCCTGGGCGCCGGAATTGGGCTGCAGGCTGACGGCGTCGTAGCCGGTGCACTCCACCAGCATGGCCTCGAGCTCGGCGATCAGCTGCCGGTAGCCCTCGGCCTGCTCGGCCGGCGCCAGCGGGTGGATGTTGGCGAACTCCGGCCAGGTGACCGGGATCATCTCCGCGGTGGCATTGAGCTTCATCGTGCAGCTGCCCAGCGGGATCATCGTGCGATCCATGGCCAGGTCCTTGTCCGCCAGCGAGCGCATGTAGCGCAGCAGCTCGTGCTCGCTGTGGTGGGTGTTGAAGACCGGGTGGGTCATGAAGGCGCTGCCGCGTTCCAGCGTCGCCGGGATCAGCGACGGCGCCTCGCCGTCGAGGGCGTCCACCGAGGGCAGGGTGGCACCGGCCGGGGCGAAGATCTTCCACAGCAGGGCCAGGTCCTCGCGGGTGGTGGTCTCGTCGAGGGAGATGCCGATGCGGCCGTCGCCGAAGTCGCGCAGGTTCACCTGCTGCTCGCGGGCCCTGGCCAGCAGGGCGGCGGCCTGGTCGCCGGTGTCGATGCAGAGGGTGTCGAAGGCGCTGTCGTTGACCAGGCGGCAGCCGAAGCCGCGCAGGCCGGCGGCGAGGATGGCGGTCATGCGGGCGACGCGGCGGGCGATCCGGCGCAGGCCATCGGGGCCGTGGTAGACCGCGTACATCGAGGCCATCACCGCCAGCAGCACCTGCGCCGTGCAGATGTTGGAGGTGGCCTTCTCGCGGCGGATGTGCTGCTCGCGGGTCTGCAGGGTCAGGCGGTAGGCGGGGCGGCCCTCGGAATCCACCGAGACGCCGATCAGGCGGCCGGGCATGGAGCGCTTGAAGGCGTCCTTGCAGGCCATGAAGGCGGCATGCGGGCCGCCGAAGCCGAAGGGCACGCCGAAGCGCTGGCTGTTGCCGATGACGATGTCGGCGCCCATCTCGCCCGGCGGCTTGAGCAGGGTCAGGGCCAGCAGGTCGGTGGCGAAGACGAACAGGGCCTGGTGCGAATGCACGGTTTCGGCATCGGCGCTCCAGTCCTCGATCCAGCCGCTGGAGGCCGGGTACTGCACCAGGGCGCCGAAGTAGTCGCCCTTGCCCAGGGCGGCGCGGAAGTCGGCGGTGCTGGCGGCGATCTGCAGGGTGATGCCCATGGGCTCGGCGCGGGTGCGCAGCACCTCCAGGGTCTGCGGATGCACGTCGCCGGCGACCAGGAAGGTGTTCGACTTCGACTTGGCCGAACGCTTGGCCAGGGTCATGGCCTCGGCGGCGGCGGTGGCCTCGTCCAGCAGGGAGGCGTTGGCGATCTCCATGCCGGTCAGGTCGGCGCACATCTGCTGGAAGTTGATCAGGGCCTCCATGCGGCCCTGGGAGATCTCCGCCTGGTAGGGCGTGTAGGCGGTGTACCAGGCCGGGTTCTCGAGGATGTTGCGCAGGATGACCTTGGGCGTGTGGGTGCCGTAGTAGCCCTGGCCGATGAAGCTGCGGAAGACCTGGTTCTTCTTCGCGATGGCGCGGATGCGCTCCAGCGCTTCCTCCTCGCTCAGCGCGCCGGGCAGGTCCAGGCCGCCGGTGGCCTTGATGCTGGCGGGCACGATGGCCTCGGTCAGCGCGTCCAGGCTGTCATAGCCCAGCACGCCCAGCATGTGGGCGATCTCGGCGTCGTTGGGGCCGATGTGGCGTTCGATGAAGGCGTCGTGGTGCTCGAGCTGGCGCAGGCTTTCGCGGGTCATGGCAGGTCCGGACAGGGCAGGGCGCGTGCGTGCCGCACGTGGGCGCCCCTCTGTCCTTTTGCCTGAGAGTTTTGGGCCTGGGCCCATGCCCCTTCGGCGCCGGCTCGGCCGGTCTCTCCAGAGTTTTCTCGGCCGGCGGTACGGTGGCCTGAGCGATTACGGGCGTTGCGCCTTCGGCAGCGGGCCTGACCCGCTTCTCCCGCCGGGGAGTACAGCGGGCGGGATTATACCCGCCGGGGCCGGGCCCGGCCGAGGCCGGCGTCCCGGTCCGAGGCGCCGGACCGGGGCGCGCAGGGCCTCAGACCGCCCTGTGCAGGCGGGGATGCAGGGAATAGGTGCCGTGGATGGCGGCCTCGGCCAGGACATGGCCCTGCATGGCCTGGCGGACATCGGCGGCGGTGAAGCGCGCCGGCAGGTCCAGCTTCTCCACGTCCAGGGCGTAGAGGTGGAAGAAATAGCGGTGCAGGCGCAGGTCGTTGCCCGGCGGGTAGGGGCCGTCGTAGCCGGGCCAGTCGCCGGACATGTCCGGATCGCCGGCGAACCAGCCGACGTAGTCATTGCTGCCCTGGCGGGAGCCGGCCGGGCCGGGCGGGTTGGGCTTGCCGCGGACGGTGACGCCGTCGCTGCAGGCCCCCTCGGCGATCTCGCCCACCGAGGCCGGGATGTCGGCCATCACCCAGTGGATGAACTCGGCCCGCGGCTGCTCGACCGGAATCTCCACGCCCGGCTTGCCGACCATCTCGGCGACGGTGGGCGCGTCCGGGTCGACGCAGATCAGGGCGAAGGAGCGCGTGCCGGCCGGGGCGTCGGACCAGGCCAGGTGCGGGTTGCGGTTGCCGCCGAAGCCCTCGGGCGTGCCCATGGCACAGCGGAGCGGGATCGGATCGCCGTCGCGGAAACTGTCGCTGCGGATCTTCATGCCGGTCTCCCGTGGATGGCTGGAAACTGGCTGGAAGGATAGTGGATCGCCGGCGCCGGCGGCGAGCCGGCCGCCGGCTCAGGCCTGCGCCGAGGTCTGGTCGCGCTTCTCGCGCTCGCCGGCCGGTGGCTCGCCGTGCACCAGGAACCAGGTGTTCTCGGCGATGTTGGTGGCGTGGTCGCCGATCCGCTCGATGTTCTTGGCGATGAACAGCAGGTGGGTGCAGGCGGTGATGTGACGCGGGTCCTCGGCCATCCAGGTCAACAGCTCGCGGAACAGGCCGGTGTATTCGCCGTCGAGTTCGGCGTCGCGGCCGCGCACCGCCATGGCCCGGTCGGCATCGCGAAGGCGCCAGGCCTCCAGCGCCTCGGACACCAGCCCGCCGGCCAGCCGGGCCAGGGCGGGCAGGCCGCGGCCGGGCGGCGCCAGCGGCAGCCGGTTCAGGACGATGCTGCGCTTGGCGGCATTGGCGGCGTAGTCGCCGATGCGCTCGATGTCGGCGGAGATGCGCAGCGCCGCGTAGACCTCGCGCAGGTCCCGGGCCATGGGCTGGCGCAGGGCCAGCAGCTGCAGCACGTCGTGGCCGATCTCCAGTTCCAGGGCATCGATGGCCTCGTCATTGGCCACCACCCGCTCGGCCGCCTGGCTGTCGCGGCGCTGGAGCACGTCCATGGCCGCCTCCAGCTGCGCCACGGCCATGGCGCCCATGCGGCGGATCTCGCCATCCAGGCGCTGCAGTTCGGTGTCGAAACGCTTGACGATGTGTTCGCTCATGGCGGTTACCTCAGCCGAAGCGGCCGGTGATGTAGTCCTCGGTCTGCCGCTTCGAGGGACGGGTGAACAGGGTGGCGGTGGCGCCGTGCTCGACCAGCTCGCCCAGGTACATGAAGGCGGTGTAGTCGGAGCAGCGCGCCGCCTGCTGCATGTTGTGGGTGACGATCAGGATGGTGTAGTGCTGCTTGAGTTCGGAGATGAGCTGCTCGATGCGGCCGGTGGCGATCGGGTCCAGGGCCGAGGTCGGTTCGTCGAACAGGATCACCTCCGGCCGCAGCGCCACCGCCCGGGCGATGCACAGGCGCTGCTGCTGGCCGCCGGACAGGCCGAGCGCGTTCTGCTTCAGCTTGTCCTTCACCTCGTCCCAGAGGGCCGCCTGGCGCAGCGCCGCCTCGACCCGCTCGTCCATGCCCGCACGCGACAGCTTCTCGTGGTGGCCGATGCCCCAGGCGATGTTGTCGTAGATGGACATGGGGAAGGGCACCGGCTTCTGGAACACCATGCCGACCTTGCTGCGCAGCCGGTTCAGCGGGTACTTCGGATCCAGCACGTTCTCGCCGTCCAGCAGCACCTCGCCGCTGGCGCGCTGGCCCGGGTAGATCGAGTAGATGCGGTTGAAGATCCGCAGCAGGGTCGACTTGCCGCAGCCGGAGGGGCCGATCAGGGCGGTCACCCGCTTTTCCGGCACCTCCAGGTCGATGTTCCTCAGCGCCGCGTAGTCGCCGTAGTGGAAGCCCAGGCCGCGGGCGGCCAGCTTGACCGGCGCGGGCGCGGCGGCGGCCTCGGCGCGGGGCGCCGGCGCGGTCAGGGGGAGGGAGAGTTCAGTCATGTCGGATCTTCTTCCGCAGCAGGAGGAAACGGGCGCCCATGCTGACGGCCAGCACGAACACCGTGATCAGGAAGGCGCCGGCCCAGGCCAGCCGGTTCCAGTGTTCGAAGGGGCTCATGGCGAACTGGAAGATGGTCACCGGCAGGTTGGGCATGGCCCCGGACATGTCGGTGCTCCAGTACTGGTTGTTGAAGGCGGTGAACAGCAGCGGCGCCGTCTCGCCCGAGATGCGGGCCAGGGCCAGCAGCACGCCGGTGACGATGCCGGGCAGGGCGGCGCGATACAGCACCTGCGTCGTCACCTTCCACTGCGGGATGCCCAGCGACAGCGCTGCCTCGCGCATCTGCCCCGGTACCAGCTTCAGCATCTCGTCGGTGGTGCGCACCACCACCGGCAGCACGATGAAGGCCATGGCGATGGCGCCGGCATAACCGGAGAAGCCGCCGCCCGGCCGCACCACCAGGGTGTAGACGAACAGGCCCAGCACGATCGAGGGCGCCGACAGCAGGATGTCGTTGACGAAGCGGACGATGCCGCCCAGCCGGCTGTCGCGGGCGAACTCCGCCAGCCAGGTGCCGGCGGCGATGCCGACCGGCGCGCCCAGCAGCACGGCCAGGCCGCTGAGCATGAGGCTGCCGACGATGGCGTTCTTCAGGCCGCCGGATTCCGTGCCCGGCGGCGGCGTCATCCCGGTGAACAGCTGCAGGCTCATCGCGTCCAGACCCTTGCTGACCGTGGTCCAGAGGATCCAGGCCAGCCAGAACAGCCCGAACAGCGCCGCCGCGCCCGACAGCAGCAGCGAGCAGGCATTGAACAGCCGCCTGCGCAGGTAGAGGCGTTCGCGGGCGATGGCCATCAGCGGCCCTCCCGTCGATTCAGCCGCATCAGCATCAGCCTGGCCGCCGCCAGTACCACGAAGGTGACGATGAACAGCACGAAGCCCAGGGCCAGCAGGGCCGACTGGTACATCGGCGTGGTGGCCTCGGCGAACTCGTTGGCGATGCTGGCGGCGATGGAATTGCCTGGCATCAGCAGCGAGGCGTTGATCTGGTGGGCGTTGCCCAGCACGAAGGTGACCGCCATGGTTTCGCCCAGGGCCCGGCCCATGCCGAGGAAGATGCCGCCGACCACGGCCGAGCGGGTGTAGGGCAGGATGATGTTCCAGGCCACCTCGGTGGTGGTGCTGCCCAGGGCGTAGGCCGATTCCTTCAGCCGCACCGGCACGGTCATGAAGACGTCGCGCATGACCGAGGAGATGAAGGGGATGACCATGATGGCCAGGACCAGGCCGGCGGTGAGCATGCCGATGCCCAGCGGCGGCCCGGAGAACAGCGGCCCCAGCAGCGGCCAGCCGCCCAGCCAGGCGTCCAGGCGCGGGTAGACGTGTTCGGCCAGGAATGGGGCCAGCACGAACAGGCCCCACATGCCGTAGATGATCGAGGGAATGCCGGCCAGCAGCTCGATCGCCGCTCCCAGCGGCTGCCGCAGCCAGGCCGGCGACACCTCGGTCAGGAACAGGGCGATGCCGAAGCTGACCGGCACCGCGATGGTCATGGCGATGGCGGTCGAGACCACGGTGCCGTAGATCGGCACCAGGGCCCCGTACTCCTCCTGCACCGGATCCCAGTCGGAAGACCAGAGGAAGCCGAAGCCGAACTGGCCGAAGGCCTCGCGCCCGCCCCAGTACATCGAGAGGGCTGCGGCCGCCAGCGCCAGCAGCACGAACCAGCCGGCCGCCGTGACGAGGCGGCGGAACAGCCGGTCGCCGAAAGCATCGAGACGCGCCATCAGTTGAAGTGCTGGCCCCAGTAGGCCTCGATCTGCTGCACCAGCTCATCCGGCAGCGGCACGTAGCCGAGTTCGGCTGCGGCCTGGTCGCCGTTGGCATAGACCCAGCGGAAGAACTCGCGCGCCTGGCGGTTGCCCTCGGCGTTCTTCGGCTTCTTCGACATCAGGATGAAGTTGGTGGCGGCGATCGGCCAGGAATCGGCGCCGGGCGCATTGGTCAGCACCAGGTGGAAATCCTGGCTGTCGGACCAGCGGGCGCTGGCGGCCGCGGCCTGGATCGAGGCACTGCTGGCCTGGACGAAACGGCCCTCGGCATTGCGCAGCTGCGCGTAGGGCACCTGGTTGGTCAGGGCATAGGACAGCTCGATGTAGCCGATGGCGCCGCGGATCTGCCGGACGTAGGCAGTCACGCCCTCGTTGCCCTTGCCGCCGACGCCGGTCGGCCAGCGCACCGAGGTGCCTTCGCCGACCTTCTCCTTCCACTCCGGCGAAACCTTGGACAGGTAATTGACGAAGTTGAAGGTGGTGCCGGAACCGTCCGAGCGGTGCACGACGGTGATGCGCAGGTCGGGCAGGGCCAGGCCGGGGTTGAGGGCGGCGATGGCCGGGTCGTTCCACTTGCCGATCCTGCCCAGGTAGATGTCGGCCAGGACCTTTCCGTCCAGGCGCAGCTGGTTGGCTGCGATGCCCGGCACGTTGAAGGCCGGCACGATGCCGCCCATCACCGAGGGGAACTGCACCAGCTGGCTCTGCGCAAGCTCCTGCGGCTTGAGCGGCGCATCGGAGGAACCGAAGTCCACGGTATTGGCCTTGATCTGGGCGATGCCGCCGCCCGAGCCGATCGACTGGTAGTTGATGCGGTGGCCGGTGGCGGCGTTGTAGTCGGCCGACCAGCGGGACATGGCCGGGAACACGAAGGACGCGCCGGCGCCGGTGATCTCCGCCGCCTGGGCGGTGCCGGCGAGGCCGGCGGCCAGGGCGAGGGTGGCCAGACTGCGCTGCAGGGACTTGAGCACGGGAACACTCCTGAGGTTTGGGGTGGTTGCCGGGTCGATCCCGGCGCGAGGCCATTACAGGCGGCCCCGGTGACAGCCCCGTTTCCCGAAGATGACAGTCCTGTGACAAAGTGCGCGCCGCCGGGTCCCCGGCTGTCACGTTCCTGTCACGCAATGCTCAAGCGCCTGTCATGCAAGCCGGCCAGCCTGTGCGCCGTCCCATCCACAGGAGCCCGTCACATGCGCTTGACCCCGCTGGCCGCCGCCCTCGCGGCCCTGCTCGCCGGCCTCACCCCGGATCACGCGACCGCCCAGGACGCGAACCCCGCCACCGACACGGAGATCGCCGAACTCAAGGCCCAGGTCGCCGCGCTGATGAACCGCATCGACGAACTGGAGGCCCGCGACGAGGCCCAATCCGCCATCAACGTCGACAATGCCGAGGCGCTGAAGGCCATGCAGGCGGGCCAGCCCAAGGTCGAGACCAAGGGCGGCCTGAAGGTGACCTCCGCCGACGGCCAGTACTCCCTGCAGGTCGGTGGCCGTCTTCACTTCGATGGCTATGCCTTCGACGACGACGTCGCCGGCAACACCGGTACCACCGAATTCCGCCGTGCCCGCCTGACCCTGTCCGGCACCGCCCTGGGCTGGGACTACAAGATGGAGCAGGACTTCGCCGCCGGCAGCAACCTCGACGGCCTGCGCGACCTCTACATCGCCAGGACGATCGGCCCCGGCAAGCTGTTCATCGGCCACTTCAAGCCCTACCGCTCGATGGAGGAGCTGACCAGCTCCAACGAGATCCTGATGATGGAGCGCCCCTTCGCCTCCGCCACCGGCCTGTTCAGCGGCCGCCAGTTCCAGCAGGGCGTGGGCTACCTGCACTCGGGCAGCAACCACAGCGCCGGCCTCTCGGTCTTCAACCTGCGCGGCGCCACCGGCCCCCGCAACGAAGGCATGGGCGTCGCCGGCCGCGCCACCTGGGCGCCGATCCTCGGCAGCGAGGAAGTGCTGCACCTGGGCGGCTGGTACAGCCACGAGAATCTCAACGAGGGTTCGGGCGACCTCAAGGCGTCGGCCAACTACGCCGGCCGCCGCGGTCCCGGCCTGACCATCGCCACCACGCCCGGCAGCTCGGCCAACCAGGTGGATGCCTGGGGCCTTGAGCTGGCCGGCCTGTACGGCCCGGCCTTCGTGCAGGCCGAGTACGCCAGCGCCAGCTTCGGGCAGCCGCTGGGCGCCGACCAGGACGTCGAGGCCTGGTACGTGCAGGGCAGTGTGATGCTCAATGGTGGCCGCAAGGTCTACAAGGCGGGCAATGGCGTGTTCGGCTCGCCCAAGGTCGGCGAGGCCGGGCTGTGGGAGCTGACGGCGCGTTTCGATCACATCGAGAACCGTGATCTCGCCAATGTCGAGGCCGAGTCCTGGATCCTCGGTCTCAACTACTACTTGAATCCGAACCTGCGCCTGATGTTCAACTACACGCGCGGCGAGAACGCGCTCACCGGCGACGAGCCGGCGCAGTACGCGGTGCGAACCCAGTTCAGCTTCTGACCTCTCTCCAACGTCGAGGGGTGTTGCCTCACGGGGGCGGGCTGCTTTCGGCCCGCCTCCAATTTTGTTGGCCGCATTCGCGGGGCGGATATGCAGGCGTTTGCGGTATTGGGGTTCCTGCGCTGCGGGCGGGATCCTCGGTGTCGGTGGAGTGCCGGGCCCTCGGCCGCCACCTTCCGGGACCGTCGCCCGCGCTTGTCGCGGCTGCACCACCCGCCAAGCCAACAGGCCGCCAGGAAACGCGCCACAGCAAGCGCCGACGAACCCCCAGCAAGCCGTGATAGCGACCCGCGACCCAGGACAGATCCGCGCAAATCCGCGTCAAAAAAATCAGTCGGCCAGCGTCTTGGGCTTGAATGCGCAGAGATCGCGGATGACGCAGTTGGGGCAGTCGGGCTTGCGCGCCTTGCAGACGTATCGGCCGTGCAGGATCAGCCAGTGGTGTGCGTCCTGCAGGTACTCCTTCGGCACCACCTTCAGCAACTTGTCCTCGACCGCCCGCACCGTCTTCCCCGGCGCCAGACCCGTCCGGTTCGCGACCCGGAAGATATGCGTGTCCACCGCGATGGTCGGCTCCCCGAAAGCCGTGTTGAGCACCACGTTGGCCGTCTTCCGGCCGACCCCGGGCAGCGCCTCCAGCGCCTCACGGTCTCGCGGCACCTCGCCGCCGTGCTTCTCCAGCAGGATGCGGCAGGTGGCGATGATGTTGGCGGCCTTGGCATTGAACAGGCCGATGCTGGAGATGTACTTCTTCAGCCCGTCCTCGCCGAGCGCGAGGATGGCGGCCGGCGTGTTGGCCACGGGGAACAGCCTGCGCGTGGCCTTGTTGACGCCGACGTCGGTGGCCTGGGCCGAGAGGATCACCGCCACCAGCAGCTCGAAGGGCGTGGAGTACTCCAGCTCGGTGGTGGGCTTGGGATTGAGTTCGGCCAGGCGCGCGAACAGCTCGCGCCGCTGCGCCGGCTTCATGCCGCCACCCCGCGGCGCAGCCGCCAGGCCTGGCGCAGGGCGATCAGGCTGGCCAGGGCGAGGAAGGCGCCCATGGGCAGCACGGCGACCAGGAAGCCGGGGTAGTTGCCGCCCTTCATCTCCAGCCAGGGCAGGTGCAGCAGTTCGCCGGCGCCGGCGAAGAGGCTGCCTTCGCCAAGCAGCTCGCGCATGGCGCCGATCAGCAGCAGCACCCAGAGGAAGCCCAGGCCGATGGAGAAACCGTCGAGGGCGGCGCGGGCCGGGTCGTGCCGGGAGGCGAAGGCCTCGGCGCGGCCCATCAGGGCGCAGTTGGTGACGATCAGCGGGATGAACAGGCCCAGCACCGCGTGCAGCCCCGGCAGCCAGGCGCGGATGGCCAGCTCGATGGCGGTGACCACGGCGGCGATGACCATGACGAAGGCGGGAATGCGCACCTCGCGGCCGGTGACATGGCGCAGCAGCGAGATCGCGGTATTGGTGAGCGTCACCGCCAGCAGCGTCGCCAGGCCCAGGCCGAGGGCGTTGACCGCGTTGTTGCTGACCGCCAGCAGCGGGCACAGGCCCAGCAGCTGCACCAGGCCGACATTGCCGCTGGCCAGGCCGTACTCGAGGATGCTGCGGGCAGAGGGCGGGTTCTTCACGGCGATGGGCGTCAGGGGGCGGGCGCGTCGTCGAAGCGAAGTGTAGCGCCAGGCTCGGCTGTCCGGATGGCCTCGCCATGCCGCTGCACGAACTGCAGCGCTTTCCGCACCGCCTTCACCACGGCCCGCGGCGTGACCGTGGCGCCGGCGAACTGGTCGAAGTCGCCGCCGTCGCGACGGACCTTCCAGCGTCCTGGTGGCGGCTGGTCGAGCGTGCGGCTGTCGAAGCCGCGGATCCAGCCGCTGCGGCGCTCCTCGATGCGGTCGCCCAGGCCAGGGGTTTCCGCATGCGCGGTGACGCGAACGCCGAGGATCCGGCCTTCGGCATCGACGCCGATCAGCAGGCGGATGTCGCCGGCGTAGCCGTCGGGTGCGTTGGCTTCCAGCACCAGGCCGCTGGGCCGGCCATCGAGTCGTGCGCGGTGCACGGTGGCCGAGGGCAGGCCCAGCCAGGCCGGCGCCTGCACGTGCACGCGATCATCCAGCAGGTCGTTGTCGTACTGCGCCGCCGGCATCACCAGTTCCAGCGCCTGCAGGGCGGCGCGGCGTTCGGATTCGGCGATGGGCCCACGGGTGAGCAGGTGCACGCCGGCCAGCAGGGCCACCGCCGCCAGGGCGACGACGCCCAGGCGCAGGGCCGCATGCACGGCGTTGTGCGCGATCCCCCTCATGGCCGCTTCTCGCCGAGGATGCGCGGCCGGGTGTGCAGGTCCAGCCAGGGCGCCACGCAGTTCATCAGCAGCACGGCGAAGGCGACGCCGTCCGGGTAGCCGCCCCAGCGCCGGATCGCCAGGGTCAGCACCGCCACGCCTGCCCCGAAGATCAGCCGCCCGCGCGGGGTGGTGCAGCCGGTCACCGGATCGGTGGCGATGAAGAAGGCCGCCAGCACCAGGCCGCCGGAGAACACGTGCTGCAGCGGGAAGGGATGCAGGTCGGGGTCCATGGCCCAGAACGGCAGGCTCAGCAGGATCACCGTGCCCAGGGTCGCCACCGGCACCTGCCAGGGAATGATCCGCTTCCACAGCAGGAACAGGCCGCCGATGGCGTAGAAGTTGGCGATCCACTCCCAGCCGCGACCGCCGAAGTCGCCGAACAGCGAATGTTCGCGGATCTCCGACAGCGTCTGGCCCTGCTGCGCCAGCGTCCGCACCGTATCCAGCGGCGTCGCCTGCGCCAGGCTGTCCCAGCGCCAGGGCGGCGGCAGTTCGCCGGTGAGCACGGCGCGCAGGCTGTCGCCGAAGCCGGGCGGTACCGCGCCCTCCAGTCCGCGCGGCGGCAGCCACTGGGTGAACTCGCGCGGGAAGCAGAGGATCACCACCGCCACGCCGACCATGGCCGGGTTGAACAGGTTGTGGCCGAGACCGCCGTACAGGTGCTTGGCCAGCAGGATGGCCGCCGCCATGCCGATCGCCGCCAGCCACCACGGCGCCAGCGGCGGCACGCAGAGCGCGAACAGCACCGCCGTCAGCGGCGCGCTCAGGTCGCCCAGGAAGGTGTTCAGCGGCTTGCCACGCAACCACAGCGCCAGCGCTTCGAAGCCCAACGCGAAGGCGGTGGCGAGCACGATCTGGAAGGCGATGCCCGGACCGAAGAACCAGCCGTGCGCCAGCACGCCCGGCAACAGCGCCAGCAACACCAGCCCCATCACCGTGCGCACGTCGCGGCGCGGTGGCATGTGCGGGGCAGGGGCGGTGTCGAAGCGCCTCACGCTTCGCCTCCTTCGCCCTTGCCGGCCTTGCGGGCGCGGGCGCGTTCGATGGCGGCGGCGACGGCATCGGCACTGGTGGCGGCCTTGCGCGCCGCCAGCCGGGCCTCGCGTTCTGCCGCCTCGCGGGCCAGGCGCTGGCCGCGGGCCTCGTAGCGTTCGCGGGCGGCGGCCGCGGCCTCGGCCTCGTCGGCGCGCCGGCGCAGCTCCGCCTTGCCATGGCGGAAATGCGCGGTCAGCGGGATGTGGCTGGGGCAGACCAGGTCGCAGCAGCCGCATTCTATGCAGTCGGGCAGGCCCTGCTCGGTAGCAGCCTCGTACTGCTGGCCGCGCACCTGCCGCAGCAGCATCTGCGGCAGCAGCCGCGACGGACACACGCTGGCGCAGTCGCCACAGCGGATGCAGGGCATCTCCGGCCTGGCCTCCGGCAACTGCGCCGCCGACAGCACCAGCACGCAGTTGTGGGTCTTGCCCAGGGGCACGTCGTCGTGGGGCAGGGCGATGCCCATCATCGGCCCGCCCAGCAGCAGCCGGGCCGCGTCCGGCGTATAGCCGCCGGCCTGGTGCACCAGCTGCGCCACGGTCATGCCGGTGGGCACCACGTAGTTGCCGGGACGGACCACGCCGCCGCCGGTGACGGTGACGATGCGCTCCATCAGCGGTTCGCCATGCGCCACCGCCCGCCAGCCGGCGCGGGCGGTGGCGACGTTGAGCACGATCACGCCGATGTCACGCGGCAGGCCGCCACGCGGCACTTCCTGGCCGGTCACGGCGAAGATCAGCTGACGCTCGCCGCCTTCGGGATAGATGGTCGGCACGACGACCAGTTCCACCTCGCCCTCGCCATGCAGGGTGATGGCCTCGCGGCAGGCGGCCAGGGCCGCCGGCATGCTGTCCTCGACCGCCAGCTGGATGCGGCCGGCGCCGACCGCGCGCGCCAGCATGCGGCCGCCCAGCACCACTTCCGCGGCGTGGGCGCGCAGCAGGGCGTCGTCGCAGGCGATCCAGGGCTCGCACTCGGCGCCGTTGAGGATCAGCCGCTCGCGTCCCGCCGCCAGCTTGCCTGCGGTGGGAAAGCCGGCGCCGCCGAGACCGGCCAGGCCGGCTTCATGGATGCGTGCGCGCAGTGCCTCCGGCGTGGCCTGTTTCCAGTCGAGGGCCGGCAGCCGCACGGTGTCATGCGGCGGTTCCGGGCGGATAAGCACGTGCAGGGCGCGCATGCCGGGCCACTGCGGAACGTCTTCCTCGCGCAGCTCCGTCACCTGGCCGGCGCAGGGCGAATGCACGTCCACGCCCGGCGCCTGCTCGGCCACGCCCAGGCGCTGGCCGCGCCGTACCCACTGGCCCTCGGTCACGCAGGGCCGGGCCGGGTAGCCGGCGTGCTGGAGCATGGACACCCGCAACTGCTCCGGCATGGCCGCGTGGTGCAGGCCGCCGGCGGCGGACTCGGCCTTGTGGCCGTCCAGCTTCAGGCCGCCGTGGAAGCGGTGCGGGCGCATGCGCGGGTTCGGGCTCAGCGGCCGCTGAACTGCGGTTTGCGCCGCTCCAGGAAGGCGCCGGTGCCTTCCTTCATGTCCTCGGTGGAGAAGGCAAGGGCGAAGGCCTGGGTCTCGTAGTCCAGGCCGGTGGCCAGGCCGGCCTCGCCGCCGATCACGACTGCGTCGAGCACGCCGCGCAGGGCCTGGGGCGCGGCCTGGGCCAGCTTGCCGGCCAGGGCGTCCACGGCCTCGTCCAGCTGCTCGGCCGGGACCACCCGCGTCACCAGGCCCAGTTGCAGGGCGCGGGCGGCGTCGATGGGGTCGCCGGCCAGGCACAGCTCCAGGGCCGGGCCGCGGCCGCAGAGCCGCAGCAGGCGCTGGGTACCGCCGAAGCCGGGGATCAGGCCCAGGTTCACCTCCGGCTGGCCCATCCGGGCGGTTTCGGCGGCGATGCGCAGGTGGCAGGCCATGGCCAGCTCCAGGCCGCCACCCAGGGCGAAGCCGTTGACGCGGGCGATCACCGGCTTGCCCAGGGTCTCGATCCGTTGCATCAGGCTCTGGCCCAGGCGGGAGAAGTCGCGCGCCTGGACCGGCGTCAGGCCGTTCATCTCGGCGATGTCGGCGCCGGCGACGAAGGCCCTGGGGCCGGCGCCGGTCAGCACCACCACCCGCACCGCGTCATCGGCGCCGGCGGCCTGGAAGGCCACGTGCAGCTCGGACAGGGTGGCGCGGTTGAGTGCGTTCAGCTTGTCGGGGCGGTTGATGGTGATGCGTCGGACGCCATCGCGGTCCTCGACGAGGAGGTTGGTGAATGCCATGGATTGCTCCGGAAAGCGGATGGAAAACTTTGGTTAAGAAGGGGATTCAGCGCTGTCGGGAACTTCAGCCGCCGTTCCCGGTCCGAGCCGTGTGCTCCGGCCGGTGTCAGTGGCGGTTAAGGCCAGCCGGGGCTATCCTAGCGCGGCCTTTCGGGGCCCGTATGCCCCGTGTATCCACCACAGGAGAGTTCCTGATGAAGTTGCGTGTGTTGGCTGCCACCCTGGCGGCCCTTGGTCTGGTCGCCGCCCCCGTGCTCGCCCAGAACGCCCCGGCAGGCCAGCAGCCGCCGGCGCCGCCGCCGGTCAACAAGCCGGTCCTGAGCTATGCCATCGGCTATGACCTGGGCCGTGACCTGGCCAACCAGAACGTGGATGTGGACATCAACACCGTCATCCGCGCCGTCCAGGACGGTTTCGCCAAGAAGGATCCGGCCTATCCCAAGGCGCAGATGGATGCCCAGCTCGCCGGCCTGCAGCAGCGCATGATCGCCGAGGCCCGCGCCGAGATCGAGCGCGTCGCCAGCGAGAACAAGGCCAAGTCGGACGCCTTCCTGGCCTCCACCCGTTCCAAGCCGAACGTGGTGGCGCTGCCCAGCGGCATCCTGTACCGGGTGATCGATCCGGGTTCGGGCGCCAAGCCGACCAACGACAGTACCGTGCAGATCCACTACCGCGGTTCGGTCTCCACCGGCCAGGAGTTCGCCAACACCTACGCCCAGCAGAATCCGGCGCCGGTGACCTTCAAGGTCTCCGAGTTCCCGATCGCCGGCGTGCGTGAGGCCCTGGTGCTGATGCCGCAGGGCGCCCGCTGGGAAGTGTTCCTGCCGCCGGAGAAGGCCTTCGGCAACGACCCGCGTTCGCCGGTCGGCCCGAGCCAGGCGCTGGTGTTCGACATCACCCTGGTCAGCGTCAAGTAAGTCCCTGCCGCCGCGCCGGCGTCCCCGGCGCGGCGGCATTCGCATCATGTCGTTCACTCCCCCCGCCTACCGTGTCGTGCTCAGCCCCTGCGTAGGGGTGTGCTCGCTGGATGCCCAGGGCATCTGCGAAGGCTGTTTCCGCACGGTGGCCGAGATCGCCCGCTGGCCGCAGATGGGCGACGAGGAAAGGCTGCACCTGATGGAGACGGTGCTGCCGGCCCGGGAGGCGCTGCGGGCGTGAGCGGTCCCGACCCGCTGGAACGCCTTCCCCGCGCCCTGCATCCGCTGGCCGAGCCGCCCGGGGCCGAGCCCTGGAACCTGCGTGAACTCGACGGCCTGCTGCCGGCCGGTGCCCGCCTGCGTCCGGCCGCCGTGCTGGTTCCCCTGATCGAACGCGCCCGTGGCCTGCAGGTCCTGCTGACCCGCCGTACCGAGGCGTTGCGCCTGCACGCCGGCCAGGTCTCCTTCCCCGGTGGCCGCATCGAGCCGGACGACCGCGACCCGGTTTCGGCCGCGCTGCGCGAGGCCAGCGAGGAAGTCGGCCTGGGCCCGGACCTGTCGCGGCCGCAGGGTTACCTGGATCCCTTCGCCACCATCACCGGCTTCCATGTCTATCCGGTGGTGGCGCGGGTGGACGATGCCTTCCACGCGCGCCCGGATCCGGGCGAGGTGGCCGAGGCCTTCGAGGTGCCGCTGGACTTCCTGCTCGACCCGGCCAACCTGCACACGGTCGAGATGCAGTACCAGGGCAGGCCGCGCCGCGTGTTCGAGTTCCGCCACGGCGGCCATCGCATCTGGGGCGCCACCGCCGCCATGCTGCTGAACCTGCGCCAGCGCCTGGAGGCGGCGCGGTGAGTCCGCTGATCTCCGTCGGGGCGCTGCGCGACCGGCTGGGCAGCCCGGGCCTGGTGATCGTCGATTGCCGGCACGCGCTGACCGATCCCGACGCCGGTGAACGCGCCTGGCGGCAGTCGCGCATTCCCGGCGCCGTGCACGCGCATCTGGACCGTGATCTCTGCGACCTGTCGCGGCCGGCCTCCGAGGGCCGGCATCCGCTGCCGCGCACCGGCGATTTCCTGGCGACGCTGGCGCGGCTGGGCATCAGCCCGGGCAGCGAGGTGGTGGCCTACGACGATGCCGGCGGCGCCATGGCGGCGGCGCGCTTCTGGTGGTTGCTGCGCCTGCTCGGCCACGGTCGGGTGTCGGTGCTGGATGGCGGCTTTGCCCGTTGGCAGGCCGAAGGCGGACCGGTGGATGAGGGCGAACCGAAGGCGCCGGCGCCGGCGCGTTACCTGGCCCGATTCGATACCCGTCAGATCGTCGGCACCGACCAGGTGCTGGCGCAGTTGCGCGAACCGGCCGGCTGGCTGCTGATCGACGCCCGTGCGCCGGAGCGCTACCGCGGCGAGCAGGAACCGCTGGACCCGGCCGCCGGCCACATTCCCGGCGCCCGCAACCGGCCCTTCGCGCAGAACCTCGATGCCGACGGCCGCTTCAAGCCGGCGGCGGAACTGCGTCGTGAATTCGAGGCCCTGCTGCAGGGCCGGTCGGCGCAGGAGGCGGTGCTGTACTGCGGCTCCGGCGTGACCGCCTGCCACCATCTGCTGGCCATGGAGCATGCGGGACTGCCGGGCGCGCGCGTCTACGCGCCGTCCTGGAGCGGCTGGGTCAGCGACCGCGAGCGGCCGATCGAGACGGGCGAGCCGCTCAGGTCCTGATCGCGTCGCCGTTGTCCGGCTCGGCCGGGGCGATGTCCAGCCGCGTCAGTTCCACCCCGTCCACCGTCATGCGCCAGCGGCCGTCGCTGTCCTGGTGCGGTGCTTCGTTCACTTCGAAGCGGGCGCTGAGCGCGCCGACCCCGATCCGGAATTCGTTGCGGCTGAAGGAATGCGCCGGCCCTTCCACCGAGGTGCGCTGGCGGTTGCGGATGCGCTCGTAATGGCCGTGGCCATTGGCCGAGATCACGATCAGCATGCCTTCGCCGCGCCAGTGGCCGACGTAGTCGCGGAAGTCTTCCGGCACCGGCCGTTCGCAGGCCGCCAGCAGGCAGGCCAGGGCGAACAGCCAGGCACTCCGCAGCAGGACCGGCTTCATTTGCCCAGGCGGGCCACCAGGGCGGCGAGGGCCGCCTGGCAGTCCGGCGAATACCAGCCGTCGATGAAGCCCGCCAGCTCGGCTTCGCTGAAGCCGGCCAGGGCCGCGACCAGGTCGGCGCGGGCCAGGCGGCGGGTCGCCAGCATCGGCGCCGAGGGCAGGGCCAGCAGCTCCTGCAGCCAGGCGCGGGCGCGCGCCGCGACCTGCTCGGGCTCGGCCAGCTCGTCCACCAGGCCGATGGCCTGCGCCTGTTCGGCTTCCACCAGGGCGCCGGCCATCAGCAGGCGCTCGGCGCGGTAGGGGCCGACCAGGCGGCGCATCAGGTGCTGGATGGCGTCCGGCGCCACCAGCCCCACCTGCACCTCGTTCAGGCCGATCCGGAACGGACCGCGCGCCATCACCCGGTAATCGCAGCACAGCGCCAGCACGCAGCCGCCGGCCGGGCTGTGGCCGCCGATGGCGGCGACCACGGGAACCGGCGACTCGGCGATGGCGCGGGCGGTCCGGAAGAAGCCCCACCAGGCGGCGGTCAGCGCCTCACGGTCCAGGGTCAGCAGGTGCGGCACGTCCATGCCGCCGGAGAACACTTTCGGACCGCCGGAGATGACCAGGCCGCGCGCGCCCTGGCCGGGCGCCGCCTCGACGGCCTCGCGCAGGGCGGTCAGCAGGCCGGGGTCGAGGGCGTTGACCGGCGGCCTGGCCAGCCGGATCTCGTGGATGTCGCCGTGGCGGAGCAGTTCGATCATGGGCTCAGTTGGTCGGAACGTCGGGGGCCCAACGATAGCGCACCGTGTACTGCAGCTGCGCCTCGCCGCCGGCCGGCACCTTCAGGTCGAAGCTGGCCGACTGGGCGTCGCGGGCCACCGCCGGCACGCTGCTGGACACCAGTTCCCACTCGCTCCAGCGCGGCATGGCCTCGTGGATGCGCACGGTGGCGGCGCCCGGCTTGGCGTTGCGCACGGTGTAGCGCACGGTCTCGGTCATCTGCCGGCCGGCGCGGTCGAGCTCAAAGCCGGTCCGCTCGCGCTCGGCATTGAGGTCGAAGGCATTGCCCAGCTGCAGGCTGACCTCTTCGCCGGCGGCGGTGTGGCCGAGCATGGCCTCGCCGAGCAGGTCGCCGTTCTCGCTGACGCGGACGCGGCCGGCCGGCAGCGGCACGCCCAGGCCCTGGCCGCGGTTGCGGAAGCTCAGGCTGGCGATCACCGGCCGCTCGCCGCCGTCGCCATTGAAGCTGCGGTCGATGATCGGCTGGGGCGGTGTCCAGCCCTGGCCGGGCGCGCCGACTTCGTAGCGGCGCTCGCAGGCGATGCCCTCGGCGGCGTCGAGCAGGGGCAGGCGCTGGATGCTGCCGTCGGCCAGGGTGCTCAGGCCGGGAATGCGGTAGGCATGCGATTCGCCGGCGACGCGGGAGCCGGCGGCGGCGTCATAGCCGGCCTTGGCCCGCGGCGCCGCCGCGACCATGGCCATCTCCGCCATCACCGGGCCGGAGGCGCGGTTGGGTTCGCCGGCCACCAGGGTCAGGGCGACGTCACGGAAATCGCTGCCCGAGCGGTTCACCACCATGGCGCCGCCTTCCAGGCGCATGCGGCAGGAAGCGCCCTGGCCGCTGAGTTCGGCCTGGTATTCGGCGCGCCAGCCGAGGCCGGCAGTGTCGTAGGCCAGGTCGAAGAGCTGGCGGCCGGCGCGCTGGCTTTCCAGGGTCCAGGCCAGGGTCGGTTCGTTGACCACGCCGGCGGGCAGGGCGGGCAGCTCGAAGCTGGCGTACTCCGACAGCACCTTCACGCGGCCATCGGGCAGGCGCAGGGTCAGGCCATTGCCGGCGGCCAGCAGGGTGCCGGTGTGGGTCTGGCGGCTGCCGCCGAGGTTCTGTTCCACCGTCACCTGCTGGCCGATGGCCCGGCGCAGCAGCTCGTCCTGACCGGCGACGGCGAAATCGAAGCGCTGGCCGGCGATGCGGACGTTGCCGCGCGGACGCAGCAGCACCGAGCCGGCGTCCAGCGAGCTGGGCAGGCCGCCGAGGTGCTGCTCGGAACGGCCGGCCGGCAGGTCGAAGCCGAGTTCGGCCTCGTAGCGGGCCAGGCCGGCCTGGCCGGGCATGCCGCCGGAGCGGGCGACCGCTTCGTAATCACCGCTGTAGACGGTCAGCCGTGGTGCCTCGGCGGCGGAAGCGGCCAGGGGCAGGCCGAGGGCGACGGAGGTGGCGAAGGCGAGCAGATGGGGGCGCATGCATAACTCCTTTGGGGGCGCGGGGCTACTATAGGCCCATGAACGGACGGGACCTTTGCCTGGGGTTTGCATTTCTGACCCTTTCTTCAGCCGCCGTTGCCGCGGACTGCAAGCCGGTGATCGAACAGCCCTGGGTGCGCGCCGCGCCGCCCGGCGCCGCCACGCTGGCCGGTTACCTGGTGCTGCGCAATCCCTGTGGGGAGGCGGTGGAAGTGGTGGACGTGGAAAGCCGCGACTTCGGCATGCCGATGATCCATCGCACCGAGGAGATCGACGGCATCAGCCGCATGCGCGAGGCCGGTTCGCTGGTACTGGCGCCCGGCGAATCGCTGGCCTTCGAGCCCGGCGGCCTGCACCTGATGCTGATGAAGCCGCTGCGGCCACTGGCCGAAGGCGACAGCGCCGGCATCCGCCTGGTGCTGGCCGATGGCCGGCGCGTGTTCGCCGAATTCCCGGTGCGGCGCGAGGCGCCCGCGGCGGACGCCGACGCACGGCCCTGATGGTGGCGGGCCTGTGATCAGGCCCGCTTGCGCTTCTTCGGCGTGGGCGCCGGCTCATCCAGCAGCCGGGCCAGGAAACGGCCGGTATGCGAGGCCGGATGGGCCGCCAGGTCCTCCGGCGTGCCCTCGGCGATGATCTGGCCGCCACGGTGGCCGCCTTCCGGCCCCAGGTCGATGATCCAATCGGCGGTCTTGATGACGTCGAGGTTGTGCTCGATCACCACCACCGTATTGCCCTCGTCGCGCAGCCGGTGCAGCACGGCCAGCAGGTGCTCGATGTCGTGGAAGTGCAGGCCGGTGGTCGGCTCGTCGAGGATGTACAGGGTGCGGCCGGTGTCGCGCCGGCTCAGCTCCTTGCTCAGCTTGACGCGCTGTGCCTCGCCGCCGGAGAGCGTGGTCGCCGGCTGGCCCAGCTTGATGTAGCTCAGGCCCACGTCCACCAGGGTCTCGAGCTTGCGGGCAATGGCCGGCACGTTCTCGAACAGGCCCAGGGCATCCTCGACGGTCATCTCCAGCACGTCGTGGATGCTGTGGCCCTTGTAGAGGATGTCCAGGGTCTCGCGGTTGTAGCGCTTGCCGCCGCAGACGTCGCAGGGCACGTACACGTCCGGCAGGAAGTGCATCTCCACCTTGATCAGGCCGTCGCCCTGGCAGGCCTCGCAGCGGCCGCCGCGGACGTTGAAGCTGAAGCGGCCGGGCGAATAGCCGCGGGCGCGCGCCTCCGGCACCTGCGCGAACAGCTCGCGCAGCGGCGTGAACAGGCCGGTATAGGTGGCCGGATTCGAACGCGGGGTGCGGCCGATCGGGCTCTGGTCGATGTCCACCACCTTGTCGAACAGCTCCAGGCCCTGCACCTCGCGGTAGGGCGCCGGCGTGTGCGAGGCGCCGTTGAGCTCGTTGGCGACCAGGCGGAACAGGGTGTCGTTGATCAGGGTGGACTTGCCGGAGCCGGAAACGCCGGTGACGCAGGTGAACAGCCCGGCCGGGATGGTCAGGTCCACGTCCTTGAGGTTGTTGCCGCTGGCGCCGAGCAGGCGCAGGCTCATCTTCGGGTTGGGCTTGTGCCGCTGCTTCGGCACCTCGATGCGGCGCTTGCCGGAGAGATAGGCGCCGGTCAGCGAGCGCGGCGCCTTGAGGATGTCCTCCAGCAGGCCCTGGGCCACCACCTCACCGCCGTGCACGCCGGCACCGGGGCCGATGTCGACGATGTGGTCGGCCATGCGGATGGCGTCCTCGTCGTGTTCGACCACGATGACGGTGTTGCCGAGATCACGCAGCCGCACCAGGGTGCCGAGCAGGCGCTCGTTGTCGCGCTGGTGCAGGCCGATCGAGGGCTCGTCCAGCACGTACATGACGCCGACCAGGCCGGCGCCGATCTGGCTGGCCAGGCGGATGCGTTGGGCCTCGCCGCCTGACAGCGAGTCGGCCTTGCGTTCCAGGGTCAGGTAGTCGAGGCCGACGTCCACCAGGAAGCGCAGGCGTTCGCTGATCTCCTTGACGATCTTGGCGGCGATCTCACCGCGCCAGCCGCTCAGGCTGAGCCCGGAGAAGAACTCCAGGGCCGCGTCCACCGGCATCCGGGTCAGTTCGGGCAGGGTGCGGTCGGCGACGAAGACGTTGCGGGCCGAACGGTTCAGGCGGGCACCGCCGCAGTCGGGGCAGGGACGGTCGGAGATGAACTTGGCCAGCTCCTCCTTGACCACCTGCGACTCGGTCTCGCGGTAGCGCCGCTCCAGGTTGGGCAGGATGCCCTCGAAGCGGTGCTTGCGCTGGGTGCGGCCGCCGGACTCGGTGAGGTAGGTGAAGGTGATCTGCTCGTCGCCGCTGCCGTAGAGCACGGCGTTGCGCACCTTCTCCGGCAGCTCCTGCCAGGGCGTGTCGGGGTCGAAGCCGTAGTGCTTGCCCAGCGAGACGATCAGCTGGAAGTAGTAGGCATTGCGGCGGTCCCAGCCGCGCACGGCGCCGGCGGCCAGGCTCAGCTCCGGATGCACCACCACCCGCGCCGGGTCGAAGAACTGGGTCACGCCCAGGCCGTCGCAGGACGGGCAGGCGCCCATCGGCGCGTTGAAGGAGAACAGCCGCGGCTCCAGCTCTGGCAGGGCGTAGTCGCAGACGGGGCAGCTGAACTTGGAGGAGAACAGCAGCGGCGCCGCCTCCGGATCGTCCAGGTCGCGCACCTCGGCCAGGCCGTCGCCCAGGCGCAGGGCGGTCTCGAAGCTCTCCGCCAGGCGCTGGCGCAGGTCCTCGCGCGGGCGGAAGCGGTCCACCACCGCCTCGATGCTGTGCTTCTGCCGCAGGGCCAGGCGCGGCACGGCGTCCAGTTCGTACAGTTCGCCATTGACCCGCACCCGGACGAAGCCCTGGGCGCGCAGCTGCTCGAACACCTGCACGTGCTCGCCCTTGCGGTCGCGCACCACCGGCGCCAGCAGCATGTAGCGGCGGTCCCCGGGCTGGGCCAGCACCTGGTCGACCATCTGGCCGACGGTCTGCGCCTCCAGCGGGTAGTGGTGGTCCGGGCAGCGCGGGCTGCCGACGCGGGCGAACAGCAGGCGCAGGTAGTCGTAGATCTCGGTGATGGTGCCGACGGTCGAGCGCGGGTTGTGCGAGGTGGACTTCTGTTCGATCGAGATGGCCGGGCTCAGGCCCTCGATGTGGTCCACGTCCGGCTTCTCCATCACGCTGAGGAACTGCCGGGCATAGGCCGACAGCGACTCGACGTAGCGGCGCTGGCCCTCGGCGTAGATGGTGTCGAAGGCCAGCGAGGACTTGCCGGAGCCGGACAGGCCGGTGATGACGATCAGCCGGTCCCGGGGCAGGTCCAGGTCGATGTTCTTGAGGTTGTGGGTGCGGGCACCGCGGATGCGGATCGTGTCCATGCGCCGGTCAGGGGGCTTCCGGAGGGGCGGAACCGGGCAGTCTAGCAGGGCATCCCGGACAGACTCTGACCGCCAATCGGCGGGCCGGAAATCCCTGCCGGGGCAGGGATTTGCCGGCGCCGGCCGGACCCGGGCAGGGCCGTTCAGCCGCCGGCCGGGCCCGCAGGGGTGGAAAGGTTTGACCGTAAAGGGGTTTTTCCCCTAGAATTCCGCTTCTGTCCCGTGACCGCGGGCAGGCTTTGAAAATAACTACAGAGGAATCCGGTCATGTACGCAGTCATCGTTACCGGCGGCAAGCAGTACCGCGTGATGAAGGGCGAGACCCTCCGCGTGGAGAAGCTCGACGCCGAGCCGGGCAGCAGCATCGAGATCAACGACGTGCTCCTGCTTGGCGACGGCGAGAAGGTCACCGTCGGCTCCCCGAAGGTCGCGGGCGCCAAGGTCACCGCCACCGTCAAGGCGCACGGCCGCCTGGACAAGGTCCGCATCATCAAGTTCCGCCGCCGCAAGCACCATCGCAAGCAGATGGGCCACCGGCAGCACTACACCGAAATCGAGATCACCGGCATCGCCGGCTGAGCTGAGGAGACAACGTCATGGCACAGAAAAAAGGCGTAGGCTCGTCCCGCAACGGCCGCGATTCCAACCCGAAGTACCTGGGTGTGAAGATCTACGGCGGCCAGGCCGTCGAGGCCGGCAACATCATCGTCCGCCAGCGCGGCACCCAGTTCCATCCCGGCCAGGGCGTCGGCCTGGGCCGTGACCACACCCTGTTCGCCCTGGTGGACGGCGTGGTCGACTTCTCCGTGAAGGGCCCGAACAAGCGCCGCACCGTCAGCGTGGTGCCGGCCGCCTGAGGCCGTCCCCGGAGACGCCTGGGAGGCCCCGCTTCGGCGGGGCCTTTCGTTTCCGGGCCCTGGAAATCCACCCGGCCGCGCGCCGCCGCCCTTCACGGCGCGGCGACGACGGCCCACAATCGGGCCGGGCCCCTTGTCCGCTGCCCGGGAAGCAATCCCCGTGAAGTTCGTTGACGAAGCCACCATCCTGGTCACCGCCGGCAACGGCGGCAACGGTTGCATCAGCTTCCGCCGGGAGAAGTTCATCCCGCTGGGCGGCCCCGACGGCGGCGACGGCGGCGACGGCGGCAGCGTCTGGCTGGTTGCCGACGAGAACCTCAACACCCTGATCGACTTCCGCCACCAGCGCCACTTCCGCGCCCAGCGGGGTCAGAACGGCATGGGCCGGCAGATGTTCGGCAAGGCCGGCGAGGACGTGGTGATCCGGGTGCCGGTCGGCACCGAGGTCATCAACGTCGCCACCGACGAGATCATCGGCGACCTCACCCGGCACGGCGAGCGCCTGCTGGTGGCCAAGGGCGGTACCGGCGGCAAGGGCAACGTGCACTTCAAGAGCTCGGTGAACCGGGCGCCGCGCAAGGCCACGCCGGGCACGCCGGGCGAGGAGCGCGAGATCCGCCTGGAGCTGAAGCTGCTGGCCGACGTCGGCCTGCTGGGCTTCCCCAACGCCGGCAAGTCCACCTTCATCCGCGCCGTCTCGGCGGCCACGCCCAAGGTGGCCGACTATCCCTTCACCACGCTGTATCCGAACCTGGGCGTGGTCAGCGTCGAGACCGACCGCAGCTTCGTCGTGGCCGACATCCCCGGCCTGATCGAGGGCGCCGCCGAGGGTGCCGGCCTGGGCGCGCTGTTCCTGCGCCACATCCAGCGCACCCGCCTGCTGCTGCACCTGGTGGACATCGCTCCCTTCGACGAGGGCGAGGACCCGGTGCGGCAGGTGCGCGCCATCGAGGAAGAGCTGCGCAAGCACGACCCGGCCCTGCTGGAGAAGCCGCGCTGGCTGGTGCTGAACAAGGCCGACCTGCTGCCCGAGGAAGAGCGCCAGGCGCGGGCCGACGCCATCATCAGGGCCCTGGACTGGAAGCAGCCCTGGTTCCTGGTCTCGGCCCTGGGCCGGGAGGGCACCTGGCCGGTGGTGCTGAAGGTGCAGCAGTTCTTCGACGAGCAGAAGGCCGCGGCCAAGGAGGCGGCCGAGGATGCCGCCGCCCGCGCGGAGATGGCCCGCAATGGCTGAGGCTCGGGCAGCAAAAAGGCCGGCTTTCGCCGGCCTTCGCTTGCCTGCCGCGGCGCCCGCGGGCGCCACCGCATCCCGTTCGGGATCAGGCCTGCTTGAGGGCCTTGATGTGGGCGCTCAGGCGGCTCTTGTGGCGGGCGGCCTTGTTCTTGTGGATCAGGCCACGGGCCGAGTAGCGGTCGAGGATCGGCTGGGCGGCGGCGAACGCGGCCTCGGCGCCGGCGGCGTCCTTGGCCTCCAGGGCCTTGAGGACCTTCTTCACGGCGGTGCGCAGCATCGAGCGCTGGCTGGCGTTGCGGGCGTTGCGGACCAGCGTCTGCTTGGCGCGCTTCTTGGCGGACTTGATGTTGGCCACGGAGGGCTCCTGGAAACGGTTCTGGAAACGGCTTTGGGAATGGTGGATTCCGGCCGGCCCCTGCGGGGCAGGCCAAAGTCCGGGGACGCGAAGACCGCGAATTATGGGGGATTCAAGGGCTTGAGTCAAACCCGAGGGGCCTGGCGGCCGGCCGGCCGGGAGGGGCGGGCATGAGCCGGCGGGGCGGTCTGCTGCGCTCGGGGGCGGTGTTCGGCCTGATGACCCTGCTGTCGCGGGTGGCCGGCTTCGTCCGGGACATGGTCCAGGCCCACCTGTTCGGCGCCGGCGGCCTGGTGGACGCCTTCGCCATCGCCTACCGCATCCCCAACTACCTGCGGCGGATCTTCGCCGAGGGCAGCTTCGCCTCGGCCTTCGTGCCGGTGCTGTCGGAGCTGCGGCAGAAGGGCGACGAGGCGGCCCTGAAGGACTTCCTGGACCATATCGCCGGCGCCCTCTGCGCCGCCGTGCTGGTGGTCAGCGGCCTGGGCCTGCTGGCGGCGCCGGCGGTGGTGGCCCTGATCGCCCCGGGCAGCCTGGACGACCCGGACAAGTTCCGGCTCACCTCCGAGCTGCTGCGCATCGTCTTCCCCTACCTGGCCCTGGTGTCGATGACGGCCCTGGCCGGCGCGGTGCTCAACTCCTTCGAGCGCTTCGCCCTGCCGGCCCTGACCCCGGTGCTGCACAACCTGGCGGTGATCGCCGCCATGCTGGCGCTGTCGCCGCTGCTGCAGGTGCCGATCAAGGCCCTGGCCTGGGGCGTGCTGGCCGCCGGCGCCCTGCAGTTGCTGCTTCTGTGGCCGGCCATGGGCCGGCTGGGCCTGCGGCCGCGCCTGCGGCTGAACCTCAGGCACCCGGGCGTGCGCAAGGTCGGCAAGCTGATGCTGCCGACCCTGTTCTCGTCCTCGGTGGCCCAGCTCAACCTGATCGTCGGCACCATGTTCGCCTCGCTGCTGGTCGATGGCAGCCAGAGCTGGCTGTACTACTCCGACCGCCTGGTCGAGTTCCCGCTGGGCGTGTTCGGCGTGGCCCTGGGCACGGTGATCCTGCCGCACCTGTCGCGCCGGCATGCCGATACCGACACCGCCGGCTACGCCGAGGCCCTGGACTGGGGCCTGCGCACGGTGCTGCTGCTGGCGCTGCCGGCAGCCCTTGGCCTTTGGCTGCTGGCCGAGCCGCTGGCCATCACCATCTTCGAGCGCGGCCAGTTCGATGCCGACGACAGCCGCATGACCTCGCTGGCGATGATGGCGATGGCGGTGGGCATTCCCGGCTTCATGGCCAGCAAGGTGCTGCTCTCGGCCTTCTATGCCCGCCAGGACACCCGCACGCCGATGCGGGCGGCGGTGGTCACGGTCTTCATCAATGTCGGTCTCACGGCGGCGATCACCACGCCGCTGTGGCTGAATGAGGTCCCCGGCGCCCACGCCGGCATTGCCCTGGCCACCGGCCTGGCCGGCCTGGCCAATGCCGGCCTGCTCTGGCGGGCGCTGCGCCGCGGCGGCCTGGCCCTGGCGCCGGGCTGGGGCCGGCACCTGCTGCGCCTGCTGCTGGCCTGCCTGGTCATGTCCGGCGTGGTCTGGCTGGCCAACCGGGTGGTCGGCGACTGGCGCGTCTGGTCGGGCCTGGCACGCTGGTGCTGGCTGCTGGCGGTGGTCGCCGCCGGCGCCGCCGGCTACGGCCTGGCCCTGCTGGCGACGGGCTGGCGGCCGCGCGATCTGCGCGGGCCCTGAACCGCGCCGGCTATACTTCCGCCGATGAGCAGGCTGTTCCGGGACGTCGAGGGCGAGTCACCTTGCCCGCAGGGCAGCGTGGTTTGCATCGGCGCCTTCGACGGCCTCCACCGGGGTCATCAGGCGTTGGTCGGCCACGCCCGCGACCGTGCCCGGCTGCTGGACCTGCCGGCGGTGGCGGTGAGTTTCGAACCGCTGCCGCGCGAGTTCTTCGGCGGCGATGACCCGCCGCCGCGGCTGCTGCTGCCGCGGGCCAAGTTCGAAGGCCTGCGCGCCCTAGGCATGGACGTGGTCGGCCTGCTGCGCTTCAACGCGGCGATGGCAGCGATGCCGGCCGAGAACTTCGTCACCCGCGTGCTGGTGGAGAAGCTGCGGGCGCGCGAGGTCTGGGTCGGCCCGGATTTCCGCTTCGGCAACCGCCGTCGCGGTGACCTGGCCATGCTGCAGGCGATGGGGCCGGATCACGGCTTCGTCGCCGGCGGCATCGAGGCGGTGGGCGAGGGCGAGCGCTGGTCGAGCACGGCGATCCGGGCCTGGCTGGCGGAAGGAAAGCTGGACCTGGCGGCGAAGGCCCTGGGCCGGCGCTATGCCATCGCCGGCAAGGTGGTGCGCGGCAAGCAGCTCGGGCGCAAGCTGGGCTATCCGACCGCGAACCTGCGCCTGGCCGGCAAGCGTCCTGCCCTGGGCGGCATCTTCGCCACCTGGGTGCACGGCATCGGTGCCGGGCCGCTGCCGTCGGTGTCCAGCCTGGGCACGCGGCCGACCGTGGACGGGGTCGAGCCGCTGCTCGAGGCGCATGTGTTCGACTTCGACGGCGACCTGTACGGACGCCGGATCGAGGTGGAGTTCGTCGCGAAGCTTCGCGACGAGATGAAGTTCGACGACCTGCCAGCCCTGGTGCGGCAGATGGACGAGGATGCGCTCCGGGCCCGCGAGGCCCTGGCGCGCGACCGTGAGAAACACGGAGTGACGGCGTGAGCGACAAGGGCGGCAAGGATTACAAGCACAGCATCAGCCTGCCGGAGACGGCCTTCCCGATGCGCGGCGACCTGCCGAAGCGGGAGCCGGACATCCTGGCCCGCTGGCAGGCCGAGGGCCTGTACGCGAAGGTGCGCGAGGCCGGCAAGGGTCGGCCGCGCTACGTGCTGCACGACGGCCCGCCGTATGCCAACGGCGCCATCCACATCGGCCACGCGGTCAACAAGATCCTCAAGGACATGGTGGTCAAGTCGCGCCTGATGGCCGGCTATGACGCACCCTACGTGCCCGGCTGGGACTGCCATGGCCTGCCGATCGAGCTGGCGGTGGAGAAGAAGTACGGCAAGGTCGGCGACAAGCTCGACGCTGCCGCTTTCCGCGCCAAGTGCCGCGAGTACGCCGCCGAGCAGATCGCCGGCCAGTCGCGCGATTTCCAGCGCCTGGGCGTGCTGGGTGACTGGGAGCGGCCTTACCGCACCATGGATTTCGCCTTCGAGGGCGCCATGCTGCGAGCGCTGGCCAGGATCATCGAGCGCGGGCACCTGAGCCGCGGCGTCAAGCCGGTGCACTGGTGCTTCGACTGCGGCTCGGCCCTGGCCGAGGCGGAGATCGAATACGCCGACAAGGTCTCGCCGCAGGTGGACGTGGCCTATGACGCGGTGGACGCCAGGGCCCTGGCCGGCAAGTTCGGCGTCGACGCCGGCGATGCCATCGTCGCGGTGCCGATCTGGACCACCACGCCCTGGACCCTGCCGGCGTCGCTGGCCGTCACCCTCGGCCCGGAGCTGGACTACGTGTTGGTCGAGGGCCCGGCCCGCGACGGCCGGCGCGTGCTGCTGGTGCTGGCCGAAGCGCTGCACGGGCAGGCGGCCGCGCGCTATGGCATCAGCGAGCCGAAGGTGCTGGGCCGGGCCCAAGGCGCGGCGCTGGAAAACCTGCTGCTGCAGCATCCCTTCTACGAACAGCGCCAGGTGCCGCTGATCCTCGGCGACCACGTCACCACCGACGCCGGCACGGGCGCCGTGCACACCGCGCCCGGCCACGGCCAGGAGGACTACCAGGTCGGCCTGAAGTACGGCCTGCTGGAAAAACACGCCACGCCGGAGCTCAATCCGGTCGGCGGCAATGGCGTCTACCTGCCGGGTACGCCCCTGGTCGAGGGCATGCACATCTGGAAGGCGAACGCCTTCATCGCCGACCTGCTGCGCGAGCGCGGCGTGCTGCTGGCCGAGGGCAAGCTCGAGCACAGCTACCCGCATTGCTGGCGGCACAAGACGCCGGTGGCCTTCCGTGCCACGCCGCAGTGGTTCATCTCCATGGAGCAGGCCAACCTGCGCCGCGACGCCCTGGATGCCATCGGCAAGGTGCGCTTCTTCCCCGAATGGGGCAGGGCGCGCATCGCCGGCATGGTCGAAGGCCGCCCGGACTGGTGCATCAGCCGCCAGCGCACCTGGGGCGTGCCGATCGCCCTGTTCGTGCACAAGGTTTCGGGCGAGCCGCATCCGCGTTCGGTCGAACTGATGCACAAGGTCGCCGGGATGGTGGCCGAGCGCGGCGTGGATGCCTGGTATGACCTGGACCCGGCCGAACTGCTCGGCGCCGAGGCGGCCGACTACGAGAAGGTCACCGACATCCTCGACGTCTGGTTCGATTCCGGCGTCACCCATGAGGCGGTGCTGGCCGAGCGCGGCGCCGATGGCCTGGGCAAGCCGGCCGATCTTTACCTCGAGGGCTCCGACCAGCATCGCGGCTGGTTCCAGAGCTCGCTGCTGACCGGCGTGGCGATGGACGGCGAGGCGCCCTACAAGGCGGTGCTGACCCACGGCTTCACCGTCGATGCCCAGGGCCGGAAGATGTCCAAGTCGGTCGGCAATGTGGTCGAGCCGCAGAAGGTGATCGGCACGCTGGGCGCCGACGTGCTGCGCCTGTGGGTGGCCTCGGCCGACTACCGCAACGAGATGTCGGTGTCCGACGACATCCTCAAGCGCACCGCCGACGCCTACCGCCGCATCCGCAACACCGCCCGCTTCCTGCTGGGCAACCTGCACGGCTTCGATCCGGAGGCGCACCTGCTGCCCAACGATCAGCTGCTGCTGCTGGACCGCTGGGCCGTGCACCGCGCCCACGAGCTGCAGGCGCAGATCCGGCGTGACTACGAGGAGCACGACTTCGCCGCGGTGGTGGCGGCGGTGCAGAACTTCTGCACCAATGACCTGGGCGCCATCTACCTGGACGTCACCAAGGACCGCCTCTACACCATGCCGCGCGACAGCCACGGCCGCCGCTCGGCGCAGAGCGCCATGTTCCGCATCGCCGAGGCCTTCGTGCGCTGGATCGCACCGGTGCTGAGCTTCACCGCCGACGAGATCTGGCGGCACCTGCCGGGCCAGCGCGCCGACAACGTGATGCTGGCCACCTGGTACGAGGGCCTGGCGCCGCTGCCGGCCGACGCGCAGCTGTCGCCAGCGGATTTCGACAGGCTGCTGGAGCTGCGCGAAGCCGTGGCCAAGGTGCTGGAGCCGATGCGCGCCTCCGGCGAACTGGGCGCCTCGCTCGAGGCCGAGGTGGACCTGAAGCTGGACGCCGCCACCCACGCCCGCCTGGCGCCGGTGGCGGAGGAGCTGCGCTTCTTCTTCATCACCTCGCGCCTGGACATCCGAGCGGGCGAGGGCGTGGAAGTGACGGCGGTGGCGACGAAGCACGGCAAGTGCGTGCGCTGCTGGCACTACCGTCCGGAGGTCGGCAGCTTCGCCGATGACCCGGAGCTGTGCGGCCGCTGCATGGAGAACGTCTACGGCGCCGGCGAAAACCGGCGGTGGTTCTGATGGCCCGGCCCTCGCCCGATGCCACGCCCTGGCTGTGGCTGTCGGCCGTGCTGGTGCTGGCCGACCAGGCGAGCAAGTACTGGGCCATGCACGCCCTCGAGTACGGCCGGTCGGTGCCGGTGATCGAGGGCTTCTGGAACTGGACCCTGGTGCACAACACTGGCGCCGCCTTCAGCTTCCTGTCCTCGGCCGGCGGCTGGCAGCGCTGGTTCTTCAGCCTGCTGGCGGTGCTGGTCAGCGGCCTGATGGTGCGCTGGCTTCGGCATACGCCGCGGGCCGACTGGCGCACGGCGGTGCCGCTGGCGCTGGTGGTGGCCGGCGCGGTCGGCAACCTGATCGACCGCCTGCGCTTCGGCTACGTGGTGGATTTCGTCGACTGGTACTACGGGACCTGGCACTGGCCGGCCTTCAACCTGGCCGATTCGGCCATCGTGGCCGGGGCCATCGGGCTGGTGCTGTTCAGTTTCGCGGCCCCGAAACGGGCCGGGGAAGGCGGATAATCGCCGACATGGACATCCTGCTCGCCAACCCCCGCGGTTTCTGCGCCGGCGTCGACCGCGCCATCGAGATCGTCAAGCGCGCCATCGAGACCCTGGGCGCGCCGATCTACGTGCGCCACGAGGTGGTGCACAACCGTTTCGTCGTCGAGGACCTGCGCCAGCGCGGTGCGATCTTCGTCGAGGAGCTGGACGAGGTGCCGGACGGCGCCACCGTCATCTTCAGCGCCCACGGCGTTTCCCAGGCCGTGCGCAGCGAGGCCGAGCGGCGCGGCCTGAAGGTGTTCGACGCCACCTGTCCGCTGGTGACCAAGGTGCACCTGGAAGTGGCCCGGCACTGCCGCCAAGGCCGCGACGTGGTGCTGATCGGCCATGCCGGTCATCCGGAGGTCGAAGGCACCATGGGCCAGTGGAACGCCCAGTGCGGCCAGGGCCGCATCTACCTGGTCGAGGATGTCGGGGACGTCGCCGGCCTGGAGCTGAGCCAGCCGGAGAACTGCGCCTACACCACCCAGACCACGCTCTCGGTGGACGACACCATGGGCATCATCGAGGCCCTGCGCGCCCGTTTCCCGACCATCCAGGGCCCGAAGAACGACGACATCTGCTACGCCACCCAGAACCGCCAGGACGCGGTGAGGCTGCTGGCCGGCAAGGCCGACCTGGTGCTGGTGGTGGGCTCGGCCAACAGTTCCAACTCCAACCGCCTGCGCGAGCTGGCCGAGCGCGAGGGCGTGCAGGCGCACCTGATCGACGGCGCCGCCGACATCCGCCCCGAGTGGCTGGCCGGCAAGCGCCGGATCGGCGTCACCGCCGGCGCCTCCGCCCCCGAGGTGCTGGTGCAGGAGGTGATCGCCCGCCTGCGCGAGCTGGGCGCCGACGGCAGCGTGCAGGACCTGGAAGGCGAGCCGGAGAACATGGTCTTCGCCCTGCCCAAGGAGCTGCGGATCCAGCTGGTAAATTGACCGTCCCCCGGCGCGGGCCCTAGAATCCGCGCCCTCACGCCGGAATAGCTCAGCTGGTAGAGCGGCGCATTCGTAATGCGTAGGTCGTAGGTTCGAATCCTATTTCCGGCACCAATTCCCGGCGGGCCTGTGCCCGATGCGGGCAGCACTGGACCCGGCAGGCGCGCTGAAGTGTCCGGCCCTGTGCGTCGGCGCCGCTGGACTGTCGGCGGACCTCGGTGCCGGTATCGGTCGGCAGGCACCGTGGGTTTCCTGCCCCGGGGAGCCCGGGGCCTTCAGCGGAAATCGCGCGAGCGGGTCGCCAGGCTGCCGATCAGCGGGCTTTCGTCATGCAGGCGGGCGGCGATCACGTGCCGCACGCCATCCACCGTTTCCAGCCGCCCCTCGACGCCGAGCAGGCGCGAGGCCACCAGCACCCGGCGCTGGCGTTCGGCCAGGTGTGACCAGACCACCACGTTCACGTTGCCGTCCTCGTCCTCCAGGGTGACGAAGGTGACGCCGCTGGCGGTCTGCGGTCGCTGCCGGCCGGTGACCAGGCCGGCGATCCGCACCGGCGTGCCATGCGCCAGGCCTTCCAGCTCGCGCGAACGGCGGTAGCGGCGCGCCGCCAAACGGGCGCGCAGCAGGCGCAGCGGATGCGGGCCCAGGCTGAGGCCCAGGCGGGCGTGGTCAGCCAGCAGGTCCTCGCCGGTGCCGGGCACCGGCAGCGGTGCCGCGTCCTCTTCGGCCGGCGCCGGCAGCAGCGGCCGCTGCGGCTCGACGCCGGTAGCGGCCCAGCGCGCCCGGTGCCGGTGCCCGGCCAGGCCGCGCAGGGCGCCGGCCTCGGCCAGCAGCACGCGCGAACGCTCATCGAGATCGGCGCGCAGGCAGAGATCGGCGACATCGCGGAAGGATGCGGCGGCGCGGGCACGTACCAGCGCTTCGGCCGCCTCCTGCGACAGGCCCGAGACCATGCGCAGGCCCAGGCGCAGCGCCGGCGGCGCGCCGGGCACGTCTTCCAGGCTGCAGTCCCATTGGCTGTAGCGCACGTCCACCGGCCGCACCTGCACGCCATGCCGGCGCGCGTCCTGCACCAGCTGCGAGGGGCTGTAGAAGCCCATGGGCTGCGAATTGAGCAGGGCGCAGGTGAATGCGGCCGGGTGGTGGCACTTGAGCCAGGCGCTGGCCCAGGTGAGCAGGGCGAAGCTGGCGGCGTGCGATTCCGGGAAGCCGTAATCGGCGAAGCCTTCGATCTGCGAGTAGATGCGCTCGGCGAACTCGCGCGGGTAGCCGCGTTCGGCCATTCCGGCCAGCAGGTCGGCGCGGAATTCCTCCAGGCCGCCGCGCCGTTTCCAGGCCGCCATGCCACGCCGCACCGCATCGGCGCGGCCGGCGCTGAAACCGGCGGCCACCATCACCAGTTCCATCACCTGTTCCTGGAACAGCGGCACGCCCAGGGTGCGTTCCAGCACCGGCTGCAGCTCCGGGCGCGGGTACTCCACCTTTTCCTTGCCCTGCCGGCGGCGCAGGTAGGGATGCACCATGTCGCCCTGGATCGGGCCCGGTCGCACGATCGCCACCTCGATCACCAGGTCGTAGAAGTTCGCCGGCTTCAGCCGCGGCAGCATGGCCATCTGCGCCCGCGATTCGATCTGGAAGACGCCGATGGTGTCGGCGGCCTGGATCATGGCGTAGGTGGCGGCATCGTCGGCGGGGATGCGCGCCAGCTCCAGGTCCTTGCCTTCGTGCCGGCGCAGCAGGTCCAGGCATTTGCGGATGGCGGTGAGCATGCCCAGGGCCAGGCAGTCCACCTTCAGCAGGCCCAGCGATTCCAGGTCGTCCTTGTCCCACTCGATGATGCTGCGTTCGGGCATGGCGGCATTGCGCACCGGCACCAGGTGGTGCAGCGGCTGGTCGGAGATGACGAAGCCGCCGACGTGCTGGCTCAGGTGCCGCGGCGCGCCCTCGAGCTGGCGGGCGAGGGCGAGGATGCGGCGCAGGATCGGCGCTTCCGGGTCGAAGCCGTGCTCGCGCAGGCGCTGCTCGGCGTGTTTCAGGCCCTGCCAGGGATCCAGGCAGCGGCTGAGCCGGTTCACCTCGTCCGGCGGCAGGCCCAGGCCGCGGGCGGCATCGCGCAGGGCGCTGCGGCCGCGGTAGCAGATCACGGTGGCGGCCAGGGCGGCGCGTTCGCGGCCGTACTTGTTGTAGACGTACTGGATGACCTCCTCGCGCCGCTCGTGCTCGAAGTCCACGTCGATGTCGGGCGGTTCGTTGCGCTCGCGCGAGAGGAAGCGGCCGAACAGCAGGCGCGAATGCGCCGGATCCACCGCGGTGATGCCCAGGGCGAAGCAGACCGCCGAATTCGCCGCCGAACCCCGGCCCTGGCAGAGGATGCCGCGCGAGCGGGCGTAGCGGACGATGTCCTCGACGGTGAGGAAGAAGGCTTCGTAGCCCAGCTCGGCGATCAGGGCCAGCTCCGATTCGATGCGCTCGCGCACCGCCGGCGGCGTGCCCTGCGGCCAGCGCCGGCGCATGCCGGCTTCGGTGAGCTCGCGCAGCCAGCTGCTTGGCGTGTGGCCTTCCGGCACCAGCTCGCGCGGGTACCGGTAGCGCAGGCTGTCGAGGCGGAAGCGGCAGCGGCCGGCGATGCGCAGGCTCTCCTCCAGCAGTTCACGCGGATAGATGGCCGACAGGGCGCGGCGCGTGCGCAGGTGCCGCTCGCCATTGGGGAAGAGCCGGTCGCCGGCTTCGGCGACGCTGCGGCGCAGGCGCAGGGCGGTCAGCAGGTCCTGCAGGGCGCGGCGGCTGCGCACGTGCATGTGCGCGTCGCCGGCGGCCACGGCCGGCAGCTGCAGGTGCGCGGCCAGGTCCAGCAACTGGCGCAGGCGGGTGTCATCGTCGGGGCCGCGGTGCAGTTCCACCGCCAGCCAGGCGCGTCCGGGGAAACGTTCGCGCAGCCAGCAGCCCTGGCCGGCATCGGGTTCGGCGCCGGGGATCCACAAGGCCAGCAGGCCATCGGTGGCTTCGTCGAAATCGCTGCGGTGAAGCCGGTAGCCGTGACCATCCTCGCAACGCATCCGCGCCAGGGTGATCAGCCGGCACAGGCGCGAGTAGCCGGCTTCATCCTCGACCAGCAGCACCAGCTTCAGGCCATCGCCGAGGGTGAACTCGCTGCCGGTGATCAGCGGCAGTTCCGTCTCCTTCGAAGCTTCCCAGGCGCGGACGATGCCGGCCAGGCTGCATTCGTCGGTGATGGCCAGGGCGGCGTAACCCTGCTGCCTGGCGCGCCGGAACAGTTCGAGCGCGCTGGAGGCGCCGCGGCCGAAGCTGAAGTGGCTCAGGCAGTGCAGTTCGGCGTAGCCGGGGAGCTTGGGTTCAGGCGGCTGCCTGCCGGACGACCCCGCGTCGCGCACCCTTGCGGCCAGCGATACGACCTTCATGCGAACCAGCCATGCAGCATCCACGGCCCGCGCTCGCCGGCGGGGCAGAACACCCAGGCGCGCTGGCCGTTGCCGGTGCGCACCACGTAGTAGTCGCGACGCAGGTCTTCGCCATCCCACCAGCCCGATTCGATGCGTTCGGGCCCGGCCAGCACGGTCGGCGCCGGGCCGCGCAGGGGAATGGGGCGCGCCAGCAGCCAGGTCGGGCGGGGCAGGGGCGTGGCGATGCGCGCCTCGCCCGGAACGTCCTCGCGCACGCGCCGCATCGCCCGTTCCGGACGCGGATCGGGCTGCAGGACGTAGCGGTGCACCGCCTCGGCGTCGAGACGTGCCTGCAGCCGCGCCTGCAGTGCCGGCCAGTCCAGGGCGCCGGCCGGGCGGGTATCGAACAGGTCGGTGGCCGGCGGCACGAAGGGTGGCAGTTCCTCGGCGCAGACCGACAGCGCCCGCACCGGCGCCGGCAATGTCTCGCGCTCCAGTACCAGCCTGGCCAGTTCGAACAGCCGCGCCGGATCGCGCTCGGGCACGGCGCTGCCGACCTGCAGCTGGCTGGGCGCCTGCAGCTCGTGTTCGAAGCGCAGGTGGAAACGCTGCACGCCGCCGTCGCGCCCCGCCAGGAAGCCGGCGAGATCGGTCAGCAGGCGGCGCAGCGGGAAGAGCAGACCGGTGTGGTAGCGGATCTCGTCGTCGAACTCGAAGCGGCGTTCGAAGCGGTCCGGCGGCCGGTAGGCGGGACGCGGATCGGGCGCGGCGCCGGTGAGCCGGTCCAGCCATTGCCCCAGCTCCGCGCCGAAGCGCCGACGCAGGCCGGCGCGCGGCAGTGCCAGCAACTGGCGCAGGCGACGGACGCCGAGCGCGGCCAGGGCCTCGCGGGTGGCGTCCTGCAGCGGCAGCGTGGCGATGGGCAGGTGATCGAGCAGCTGCCGCAGCGGTTCGATGGCCGTCACCGCCAGGCCATCGCGATGCCGTGCCAGGCACAGCGCCGCCAGCGGCGTGGGCGCCAGGCCGATGCGGTGTTCCAGGCCCAGGGCCTGCAGGTCGTCGCGCAGCAGGCGTTCGAAGCGCGGCCAGGGACCGAACAGGCCCAGGCTGCCGCCGACTTCCAGCCAGACCGTGTCCAGGGCCGGCTCGCTGCAGACCTGACCGGAATAGCCGTAGGCCCAGGCGCAGGCGAGCTCCAGCAACGCATCCGCTTCGGCGGCATCGTGGCCGGCCACCGCCAGGCTCGGGCAGAGCGCGAGGGCGGCGGTCAGCGCCTGGCCCGCCTGCACGCCGGCCTCGCGGGCGGCGGCATTGGCCAGCAGTACCTGCCGGCGCTGCGGCGGGCCCTCGACCAGGGCCAGCGGCGCTTCCGGCTCCGGCTGACGGCGGAGGACGGCGTCGAGCGCCCGCTGCGGCAGGTGGATGGCGGCCCAGAGCATGGCCGCCTCAGTGCAGGGGCCGGGCGGGCCAGGGCAGCGGCGTGGCCGGCGGCTGGGCGCCGCGGCACTTGAGCACGCGCAGGCCTTCGCCCTCGAACTGCAGGCGCAGGGCGGCCGGCGAGGGATTGCGGGCCGCCGACAGCGGCCGGAACAGGAAGCCCAGGCATTGGCCGGTTTCCGCCGCCACCTGCAGCCGGCGCAGCTGCCGGTCGCCCAGGCCGGCGGGCCAGCCGAGCACGGCCCCGCAGGCGCCGCTGCGCAGGCATTGCTCCAGGGCCCAGGCGGCCTGGTCGGCGCCGGCCTCGACCACCCAGATGCGGCGCAGGTCCAGCCCGGCCCGGGCCAGGGCCGGCGCGTAGGGCAGGTAGGGCGGCTGCACCCAGACCACCGGCCGGCCGGCGCGGCTGATGCGCGCCAGGCTGGGCAGCAGCAGTTCCAGTTCGCCGATGCCGTCGGCGGGGATCAGCACTTCGGTGAGCGCGCCCTCGGGCCAGCCGCCGCCGGGCAGCACGGCATCGAGGGCGGCGTGGCCGGTGGGTTCGCGGCCGGGCCCCGCCGGTTCCGCCGGGCGGCCGCGCCAGAGCCGGCGCTCCGCCATCAGGTCGTGCAGGGAAAGGACGGCGCCCATGCCCGGCTCCCGCTCAGCCCTGCCGCACCAGGCCGCAGTACACGCCTTCGATGGCGAAGACCGTGCCGGGCAGCACCTCGATGGGCGCGTGGTCGGGATTGCGCGGCAGCAGCTGGATGCGGTCGCGGCGCCGGCGCAGGCGCTTGACCGTCAGCTCGCCGTCCAGGCGCGCCACGACGATCTGCCCGTCGTGCGCCTCGGGCGTGCGGTGCACGGCGATCAGGTCGCCGTCGAAGATGCCGTCGTCGCGCATGGAATCGCCGCGCACCCGCAGCAGGTAGTCGGGCCTGGGGAAGAACAGGGCGCGGTCGAGCAGCAGCCGGCCCTCGGGCTCGGCATCGCCGATGGGCTCGCCGGCGGCCACCTTGCCCAGCACCGGCAGTGACAGCCCGTCGGCCGGCGGCGGCGGATTGGCCAGGCGGATGCCGCGCGACTTGCCCGGCAGCAGGCGCAGCATGCCCTTGGCTTCCAGGGCCTGCAGGTGCGACTGGGCCGAACGCGGCTGGCGGAAGCCGAACTCGCGGGCGATCTCGGCCAGGGTCGGCGGCAGGCCGTGCTCGGCGACCTGGCGGGCGATGAAGTCGAGGATGGCCTGCTGGCGGGCGGTCAGGGTTTCCATGGCACAAATATATGTGCTATCCATGGCGCCGGCCAGTCCCCGCCGGCGCTTCCCCGACAGGCTGCCGGGCGGCTGTCTCACGGAACGGGACGGGCCCCGGTTTACCCTTGCTCACCCACGGATACGGATGTCTCACCCATGGCCAAGGCCAAGACCGCCTATGTCTGCTCCGACTGCGGCGCCTCCTTCACCCAGTGGCAGGGCCAGTGCGGCGACTGCGGCGCCTGGAACACCCTGAGCAGCTACGTGGTCGAGCCCGCCGCGGCCGGCAAGGGCGCCGCCCCGGCGGCGGCCCGGCACGGCAGCTGGGCCGGCCGGCAGGAAACGGCCGGCATCACCGCCCTCAGGGACGTCAGCCAGGCGGCCGAGTCGCGCACCTCCACCAGCATCGGCGAGCTCGACCGGGTGCTGGGCGGTGGCCTGGTGGACGGCTCGGTGGTGCTGGTCGGCGGCGACCCGGGCATCGGCAAGTCCACCCTGCTGCTGCAGGCGATGGCGCAGATGTCGGCGCAGCGGCCGGCCCTGTACGTCACCGGCGAGGAAAGCCTGGCCCAGGTGGCGGGGCGGGCGCAGCGCCTGGGCCTGCCCATCGACAACCTGCAGGCCCTGGCCGAGACCTGCGTCGAGAAGATCCTGGCGCAGGCCGCTTCGGCCAAACCGGCGCCGCGGCTGCTGGTGGCCGATTCCATCCAGACCCTGTGGAGCGAACTGCTCACCGCCGCGCCCGGCTCGGTCAGCCAGGTGCGCGAGAGCGCCGCCAGGCTGGTGCGCTTCGCCAAGGAAACCGGCACCTCGGTCTTCCTGGTCGGCCACGTCACCAAGGAAGGCGGCATCGCCGGCCCGCGCGTGCTCGAGCACATGGTGGACGCGGTGCTGTATTTCGAGGGCGAATCGGGCTCGCGCTTCCGCGTGCTGCGCGCCTTCAAGAACCGCTTCGGCGCCGTCAACGAGCTGGGCGTGTTCGCCATGGGCGACCGCGGCCTGCGCGAGGTGCCCAATCCTTCCGCCATCTTCCTCAGCGGCTCGAGCACGGCCCAGCCGGGCAGTGCCGTGATGGTGACGCGCGAGGGCACGCGACCGCTGCTGGTGGAGGTGCAGGCGCTGGTGGACCAGTCGCCGCTGGCCAACCCGCGCCGCGTCGCCCTGGGCCTGGAGCAGAACCGCCTGGCCATGCTGCTGGCGGTGCTGCACCGGCACGGCGGCGTGGCGGTGTTCGACCAGGACGTGTTCGTGAACGTGGTCGGCGGCATCCGCGTGCAGGAGACCGCCGCCGACCTGCCGGTGCTGCTGGCCGTGCTCAGCTCGCTGCGCGACCGGCCGCTGCCGGAGAAGACGATCGCCTTCGGCGAGGTCGGCCTCAGCGGCGAGATCCGCCCGGTGCCCAATGGCGAGGAGCGCCTGAAGGAGGCCGCCACCCACGGCTTCCGCCGCGCTATCGTGCCGAGGGCGAACGCGCCGAAGAAAGGCGCCTACAAGGAGATGGAAGTGATCGCGGTGGAACGACTGGCCGAGGCCCTGGAGGCTGCCGGGTGAACGCACTTCTGGATATCGATTTCGGCCTCGGCCGCATCCGCCCCTGGGCACGCAGCGACCGCGACGCGCTGGTGCGGCATGCCAACAGCCCGAACGTGGCGCGCTACACCTCGACGCGCTTCCCGCATCCCTACACCCATGAAGCGGCCGATGCCTGGTTCGATTTCCTCGAGGGTCAGGACGATCCGGAAGCCTATGCCATCGAGGTGGACGGCGAGGCCATGGGCGGCATCGGCATCCGTCGCGGCGAGAACGAATACGCCCACAGCGGCGAACTCGGCTACTGGCTGGGCGAGGCCGCCTGGGGCCGCGGCATCGCCACCGCCGCCGTCCGCGCCTTCGTGCCGGCGATGATGGCGCGCTGGAACCTCTCCCGCCTCAATGCCTTCGTCGTCACCGAGAACGTGGCTTCATGCAAGGTGCTGGAGAAGGCGGGGTTCGTGCTCGAGGGTGTGCAGAAGGCAAAGGCGATACGGGGTGGGTGGGTGCAGGATCATGCGATGTATGGGCTGGTAGATTCCTCGCGATTGCCGCTTCGCTAGTGCATGACAAACGGCCCTGACAGTCGATCAACACGCCCAGTCAGCCCGAAGCCCGGACCGACAGGCCCCTCTTTCGAACGGATTACTTTTCTTCCTGCAAAGGGTTGATCGGCCGGTATGTATAGCTGACCGTCGCGCTTTCAATAACTCCGTTCACAACGACGTAAGTCGTAGTCACGGTTATCATGTAATTCCCCGAAACGTAGGACACGCTCGCGGTTATGGTGCCCGTGTAGTCTGGTGGAACCTCAGGAGGGGCGGTGGGGTCATGTGGCCACGTCTCCCCGGACTGGGTCGCCAGTCGGTACGACGTTTCGGAGTCGATGGAAAGCGATCTGGATTCGCTGCCAATGGCATAACTGATGGACGCCCACCTCACCGAAGGAGCCGGTAGTGGGACGCTAAGAACCTGGTCCACCTCTCCATTCGCATACACGAAATGCACGAGATTTCGCCCGTGCCGCTCTATGACCATGCAGTAATTCGCGCAGGACCTTGGCCCACCCGTTGCAATCAGTTCACCGTCCTTGATGTCATGGCCGTTGACAGCGGGATGGTGGCCACGGGGAGTTGCCGATACGCCCGCCGAGACCAAGGCCAGAAGAAAAATCGCCACGGACGAAAGTTTGTCCGGAATCATGTGTTCTCCGGCTTCATGTGTCGAGATTGTGAAGGGTGCGGATACGGCTCCCCCCC